>OFHK01000172.1_pt1 | contig 20491 bp, 21 predicted proteins | sample 1521951 | NCBI WGS metagenome assembly OFHK01 (sample SAMEA2468436, study PRJEB22500) | soil metagenome | biome: Glassland; feature: Farmland; material: Clay | place: Australia | collected 2013-01-31 | depth 0.55 m
GGGGGGAGAAGGGCCGTGGGATGGGGCCCTCGGGGAGTGCCTGGGCGTTCGGCCCCCCCCGCCGGAGCTCGGAGTAGTGGTACGGCAGGGCGGTGGCGACGGGCGTGGCCTCCCCGAACTCCTTCGCGATCGTCTCGAAGGTGTCGTCCCAGCCTTCCTGCACGAGTTGGCGGGCCTGCTGCTCGTGGATGCCGTACTCCCGGATGATGCGGCCCACCGCCGCTTCCGGCCGCTCCGGGAGGTGCTCTCGGATCTTCCGGAGCCGGTCCTCGTGGACGCGGAGCGGCGGCACGTCCGTCTCGGGGTACATGCGCGCCTTGCCCGGGAGGGGCCGGCTGTAGACGCTCGTCCCGTCGGGCCGCGGGTCCCGCGTCTCCTCGGGCACGCCCTTGGCCGCGTACTCCGCGCGCGGCAGCATCTCCTCGATCGCGTGGAGGCACTTCGCCTCCTCGTCGGCGACGAGGACGAAGGCGTCTTGGTCGTCGAGCCTCAGGGTCTCGCGGACCGCGTCGACCTCGGCCTGCGTGACGCCGTACGCGGGCAGCTCGTCCGAGTGGAAGATGCCCCCCACGCCGGCGACGCGCGCGTGGGCCGCGAGCTCCGGGCCGAGCTTCCCCTTCAGGAGGCCCGCGAACTTCGGGAGCGGCCATCCGTAGACCTTCCCGCCCTTCTTGAGCGCGGACTGGACGACGTTCGACCCGGAGGCCGTGAACAAGGACGTCAGGTCCGTGCCCGTCGGCGGCACGCGCCCGCCGCGGCGGCTCTGCAGCTCCTTCGCGACCTCGATGAGCATGGCCTGCCGCTCGACCTCCTTCCGCACGTAGGTCTCGATGAGCCGCAGCTCCTGGACGCCCTTGATCTCGATGCGCGCCCCGCCGCGGATGGAGATGTTCACGTCCTCGCGGATGGTCCCGATGCCGCGGATCACGCGGCGGGTGGCCCGCAGGAGGGAGCCGATCGCGAGGGCGACCTCCCGCGCCTCCTCGGGGGAGGCGATGTTCGGCGTGGTGGAGACCTCGGCGAGCGGGATGCCGAGCCGGTCGAGGCGGTAGAGGACCTCGTCCGCCTTCTCGCCGACCTTGCGCGCCGCGTCCTCCTCGAGGAGGACCGTCGGGATGCCGATGCGCTTGCCGTTCACCTGGAGGCCGCCGCCCAGGGCGACCAGGGCGGAACGCTGGAAGCCCGCGGTGTTCGAGCCGTCGATGACGAGCTTGCGCATGAAGTCGACCTCCCGAACCGGCGTCGCGCCGAGGAGGAGGGAGATCTCGAGGGCGATGTCCAGGGCCTCCTCGTTCGGGTGGTGGGGCGGCTCCTCGTCCGCCTCGACGAGGCACGAGTTCTCCGTCGCCTCGTAGACGAACGTGAGGTGGCGCCGCGCCTCCTCGATCGCGGCAGCGTCGACCTCGCCGAGCTCGCTCTGCGTGGGCCGGAGGCGGCGCTGGAAACGGATGCCTCCGTCCTCTTCCGCGAGACGCGAGGCGCAGTCGCAGAAGAGCTTGTGGGTCAGCAGCTGCTGGTGGATCTCGAGGCCCACCTTGAGCCCGAGGGCCCGGTAGTCCATTCGCCGCGGATAGGCCGCGGGGTTCGAATAAGGCTTTCGCGCCCCGTCGCGGGCCGGCCCTAGCCCTCGCTCTTCGGGGGTTCCCGGGGACGCCGCTCGAGCTCGGCCTCGAGCTCCTCGATCCTCGCCGCGGCCGCCTTGAGCTCGCCCCAAAGGATGTGGTGCCGTCGCGCGGCGCGGTACTCCCGCAGCGCCTCCGGGTCCGCGGGCTCCGCCTCGCCGTCCGTCGAGAGGACGTTCTTCACGTAGAAGTCGCGGTCCAGTTCCGGGAGGGCCGAGACGCGGCGGATCAGGTTCGCCGGGTAGTCCGGCTTGAGCGTCGACGCCGCGCGGAGGGCCATCATGATCGCGTACTCCGCGCAGCAGTTCATGTCCCCCATGGGCGGCTTGTGGTCTCCGTGGGCCTTGCGGTGCGTCTCCACGAGCAGGTCCCACACCCGGTCATATTCCTCGGGAACAGCCATGGCTCTCGCCGCAGAAGTCAACCGGGCGGCCCCTATGAAGCTGCGCGGCCGCGTCACGCCTGCCGCTGGCGGTCCTCGGGGCGGTACGGCGACTCCAGCGTCCCGTCCTCGCGCATCTCGCGGTGCTCCTTCTCATGCTTGAGCCACGCGAAGAGCCGCGACGCCGCGCCGAAGGGGCGGAACTCGACGATGACCTTGCCGTGCTCCTTGTCCTGGGCGTGGAGGAGCACGCGCCGCTTCTTGGGGACGACCTCCGTCGCCTCCTCGAAGGGGATCTCATGGTACCGCTTGCCCTTCTTGCCGCCGGGCAGGTCGAGCCACGCGTCGTCGAGGAGAAGGATGCGCTGCCGCGTCTGCCACGCCCACCCGTGGCGCCGCTCCACCAGGGGCCGCTTCCCCAGGCCGCCCGTGTAGATCTCGTAGTGGAGGGCGCGGAAGCCGATGACCTGGTCCTTGCCCGTGAGCACGGGCTCGTTCGCCGCCGTCATGACGACGCCGACTTCCCCGACCTGGTCGATCTTCATCGCCGACGGTCCCGCGTCAACCCCTGGCCGCGCATAAGCTTAACGAAAGGGCCGGCGCGACGTCGCGTCACTCGGAGAACTCGTCGAGCCCGATCCGCGGGTTGATCTCCCCCGCGAGGTTCGTCGCCATGGCCTTCGCGACGTCGGCGGGCTCGCGGGTGTGGCCGAGGACCCACATGAGCTTGACGTAGGCCACCTCGGGGAGCATGTCCTCGCCGCTGATCACGCCCGCCCGGATCAGGTCGCGGCCCGTGTCGTACACGCGCAGGGAGACGCGGCCCTGGAGGGTCTGCGTCGTCATCACGACGGGGATGCCGTCCCGCGTCGCGCGGTGGATGGCCGGGATGAGGTCGTGGGCCGTGTGCCCGAGCCCTGTGCCCGCGAGGACGATCCCATGGGCGCCCTTCAGGCAGCTCTCGAGGAGCGCTGGCTTCATGCCCGGGTAGAAGTGGACGAGGGCGACGTCCAGGTCGAGCCGGTCGTCGGCCTTCACGGGCCCCTTGGACCGCGGCTGGACCGGCTCCGTGAGCTCGACGGGCCCCTCGGGCCGCACCTTGCCCAGCGGCGTGGCGTTCATGGAGCGGAAGGCGTCGCGGCGCGAGGAGTGCATCTTGCGGACCTTGGTGCCGCGGTGGATCCAGTCGAACGAGTCGGACGTCTCGGCATGCATCACGGCGACCACCTCGCCCAGGTCCGCGGTGGCCACGCGGACGCCGCACATCAGGTTCGACGCCGCGTCCGAGGACGGGCGGTCCGAGGAGCGCTGGGAGCCGACGACGGCCACCGGGCCGGTCAGGTCCCGCAGCATGAACGACAGGGCCGCGGTCGTGAAGTGCAGGGTGTCCGTCCCGTGGGGGATGAGGACGCCGCTCGCCCCGGCGTTCAGCTCCGCGGCGGCCTCGCGCGCGAGGCGCTGCCAGTTCTCCGGCTCCATGTCCTCGCTGTAGATGCTGTAGACCACCTTCGCGCGGATGTTCGCAACGTCCAGGAGCTCCGGGACGCTGAAGACGAGCTCCTCCGCCGTGACGGCGGGGTGGACGGCCCCCGTGCGGTAGTCGACGTACGAGGCGATCGTCCCGCCGGTCCCGAGGACCGCGATCGTGGGCTTGTCCTTCGCGGCGGGCGGCAGGGTGCGGGCGACCTTGCGGGGCGCGGGCCGCGCGGTGACCTCGACGGCCTCCACATCCTCCGCGGCGATCCCGAGGTTGTAGCCGGTGCCGAGCTTGATCGTGAGGATGTCCTCGCCGCTGAACGAGGTGTGGGGCATGAGGACGCCCTCGTACGTCTCGCCGCGCGCCTGGACGCGCAGGGAGTCGCCCTGGGCGGCCTTCGCCTTCTCGAGGAGGGCGCGGATCTTGGGCGGGTAGTCCATCGGGGCACGGAACGGAGGCAGCGGATAAGGGCTTTTGGGCCGAGGGCGTTCCCGGTGCGGATGCCGCGCACAGCGCGCGAGGTCCTCAACGAGCTCCGGTGGCGCGAGGGGGACCACCTCGGGGAGGCGACGCTCTGGTACCGGGACCGCGCCGCCGCATCGGGCGTCCGGATCATTCCCGGCGCGGGCATCGTGGACCTCGAGCGGCGCTACTTCACGACGCGGGGCGCGGGCCGCCTGCCCTACTACAAGATCGAGCGGATCGAACGGGAGGGGAAGGTCCTCTTCGACCGCTCCACGGACTGAGGGCGCGGTCAGGTCTTGTCCATCTTCGCGCCGGCCAGGACGCCCTGGCTCTGGAACCAAGTCGTGAGGAGTCCGTACAGCTCGTCGAACTGCTTCTTCACCCGGTGCGCGCCGATCGCGCCTCCGACCCAGCCCGAGTTCGCCTGGAACAGGCGCAGGGTGGCCCCCTGGCTTGCGGGGTAGATCTCGAAGTCCACGGCGTAGTACTGGACGAACGCCCCCAGCGCGAGGTTCGCCCCGCGACTGCCCTTCTCCGCCTTCCCCTTCGTCGCGCTCTGCCAGTTCACCCGGAACTTGTTCGCGGTGAAGGCCGCACCGACGAGGTTCTGGACGTTCTGGACCGAGCCCACCACGGCGATGTCCGCGTAGTTGGTCATAGCATCCCTCGCGCCGTCGAGGCCGTGGCGAGCAGATGAGCCTTTCGCCGGCAAGTTAACCTTATTTAAGGTTGCATCGTGCGGCGAGCCTTTTCCCACCGGACGGCCATCCGCCCTGCGATCCCCATGCCGACGTTCCCCGACGAGGTCCTCACGACGACGAAGAAGGGCGAGACGGAGGTCCGCTCCCTGATCGACCGCGGCCGCTACGTACGGTACCACTACCTCCACCCCGACACCGGGGTGCCCATGGAGGGCGGCAAGGTGAAGCTTGTCCTGATCTCCGAGGGCGGCACGACGCAGGAGTTCTTCATCATCCCTACGAAGTCGAAGCGCGACCTGCTCCTGCCTGCCGCGGAGAAGGGCGCGCGGAAGATCTGGGACGGCCGGCAGGCCGTCGACCTCTGACCTCCCGCCTTCCGCGCCCTTCGGGGCTCAGCGCGGCCCGGACGGCGCGATCTTGTCGAGGGTCGTGTGCCGCACCGCGAGCCCGAGGACCACGGACGCGTCCGCGGCGAACTCGGCGAGGTCGTGGGCCGCGGCCTGGAGGATCTGTCGCTCCTCGGCGTCCAGCTCCCACTCCTCGACGCGCAGGATGCTCCCGTTGCTGACGACCACGGGGACGGAGAGGGCGATGTCCCGGATGCCGTACTCGCCCTGGAGCACCGCGGACGCCGGGACGGTGGCGAGGGTGCGGGACATGAGTGCGTGAAGTAGGCTCGCGGTCGCTCCCGCGGGGCCGAAGCTGGTGCCTCCCTTGCCCGCGATGACCCGGGCGCTGATGCCCTTGAGTTCCTCGAGGATCTTCGCCCGCTCCTCCGGGCCGAGGGACACGGGCCTCCCCCGGACCCGTACGCCGCTGAAGAGCGGCACGGCCCGCTCCCCGTGCTCCCCCAGGACCACGGCCTCGACCTCGGAAGGGTGCACGCCGAAGCGGTCGGCGATGAGGCAGCGGAGCCGCACGGAGTCCAGGAGCCCGCCCGACCCGAGGACGCGTTCGCGCGGCAGCCCGGAGGCCGACCACGCGATCGTCGTGAGCACGTCCACGGGGTTCGTGAGGACCACCAGAGTGGTCCGCGGAGCGGCCGCGGCGATCTCGCGGCTCAGGTCCCGGGCCAGCGGCGCGTTCGCCTGGAGCAGGTCGAGGCGCGTCATGCCGGGGCTGCGCCCCTTCCCCGCCACGAGCAGGACGACGTCGGCGCCCGCGAGGTCCGCCGTCTTTCCGGCCCGGACGACCGTGTCCGACCGCTCCGCGATGCCCGTGCGGATGTCCTCGGCCTGGGCCCAGGCCAGTTCCTCGACGACGTCGACCAGGACGATCTCGTCCCAGATCCCGTCCCGGGCCAGCGCGAAGGCGATCTCGCCTCCGAGCTTCCCGACGCCCACGATGCCGACTTTCATCCAATCGCCGGCGTCTCCACGGAGCGGGGGTTGATAAGGACTGTTGCGTAATTGTTCGGTCCGACGATACTCCGCTCAGGGCGGCACGAGCTCGTACGTGACGCGGTCCGTCTCCTTGCCCTTGGATCGCTTCTCCAGGATGTGCATGTGGCCGATCTCGCGGGTGTTCTTGAGGTGCGTCCCGCCGCACGGGCAGTAGTCCGCCTTGCCCACCTCGATGATCCGCAGCCGTCGGATGCTCTGGGGGATGAGGCCCAGGAGGGCGCGGTCCTCCACGCGGTTCGCGACGGCCACGCGGTCCTCCTCGAAGATGCGCACGTCCATCGCCGCGTCCGCGACCGCGTTGCACTCGTCCTCGATCCGCTTCAGATCCTCCGCCGAGAAGTTCGCCGGCTGGAAGTCCACGCGGCTGGTGTCCGCGTGGATCTGGTTGCCCGCCGTCCGGGCGCCCCAGATGCGGTACACGAGGCCGGACATGACGTGCTGGGACGTGTGCATCCGCATGTGCTTGTAGCGCCGGTCCCAGTCGATCACGCCGTGGACGTCGTCCACGGGGGGCATGCGGTCCACCTGGTGCTTGACCACGCCCTTCTCCTTCGTGACGCGGAGGACCTTCGCCTCGCCGCCGTCCCACCGCAGGAGGCCGTGGTCGTCCGGCTGGCCCCCGCCCTCCGCGTAGAACGCGGTCTGGTCCAGGGCCACGTAGTCCGGGCCGCGCTCGACGACCTTCGCGTCGAACTCGCGGAGGTAGCAAGGGTCCGGCTCCTGCCCCTTCCGTTCCTCCATGTACAGGACGCGGGTCGGCGCCGTCATGGCTCGGCCAAGGCGGGACGGCGGCATAAAGGGCGCGGGCTCAGTCCGGCGCCGCAACGGGCCGCGCCGGCAGCTTCCGGCCGTACAGTCCGTAGAGGAGGGCGAGCGACACGCACGTCATCAGGATCGCGAAGACAAAGACCCCGGGGGCGTCCGTCGCCGAGAACACGAGGCCGCCCAGGAACGGACCGCAGCTCCACATGGTCGAGTTAATCAGGGAGAAGAAGCCCAGGTACTCCGCCCTCCGCCCGCTCGGCGCCTGGTGCACGACCCAGCTCAGCATGGCCGGGCTCATGAGGGCGAACCCGACCTGGTAGACGATGCGCGCGGGAACGAGCTCGGGCCACGTGCCCGCGACGAGGAAGAGGACGAGGCCCGCCGCGGCGATCCCCGTCCCGACCAGGAGGCCGCGGATCTCTCCGGTCTTGTCCACCCGGCGGCCCAGGGGCAGGGAGACCACCGCGCTCGTCGCGAAGCCCGCGAAGGCCACGAGGCTCACCTCGAAGTCCGAGGCCCCCAGGACGCTCGCGTAGTACGCGTAGAACGCGGCCACCGCGCCCGTGCCCAGCGTGCGCACGGAGGCGGCGAAGGAGAAGACCGCGATCCCCTTCATCTCCCGGAGCGGGCGGCGCGGCGGCGCGGGCTCGATGTGCCCTTCTTGGAAGAGGAAGAGCACGAGGACGATCGTCCCGCACATGAGGGCGCCGACGAGGTAGAAGAGGGCCGCGAGCCCGAAGATCCCGACCACGGCGCCGGCAATCAGGATGCCCACCATGGTGCCCATGGCCCCGGAGGCGGCGAGGAAGCCGTAGCCCCAGCCGCGCTCGCCGCGCCGCGTGATGTCCGCGACGGAGGCGGTCAGCGCGGGCGAGCCGACCGCGAGGAGCGTCTCGGCGACAACGAAGACGAGGCCTGCGACCCAGAAGGACCCGATCCACGGGATGACGACGAAGAAGGGGAGAGAGGACGCCTCCGCGAACAGGAGGAAGGGGCGGCGCTTGCCCACGCGGTCGGACCACCGGCCCGCTGCAGGCCCGGTGAGGCTCGCCACGACGTACGCCGCCGAGAAGATGGCCAGAGCCTGGGGAACGCTGGCCCCCCGCTGGACGAGGTAGAGGACGAGGTACACCGAGAAGAGGCCGGACCGGTTGCTCGCGAGGAGCTGGTACAGCGCCAGCGCGAGCAGCGAGCGTCGGTCCACGTCCTTCACTTCCTGGGGGGCCCGGTCGCGGCGGTCGAAGCGGGCCACCGTAATAGCCTTTCAGGCCCCCGAGGCAGGTCCCGTCTCGCGGCTCCCCCCGCGCGGGACGCAAGCCTCTAAGGCGGACCGGCGCCCTCGCGTCGCCGTGTCCGCGTCCCGGTCCCCTCCTGCCGCACGCGTCGAGCGGCCGCTCGTGGTGGACCTCGTCCGCGCCTACGAGGGCCTCCTCCTCGGACTCGTCTTGGTCCTGGTGGCGTTGCTCGCGTCGCGCGGGAGCCTCGGCCCCGCGGAGTTCGCGGCCCTCCTGGTCGTGCCCGCGGTCGGCATGGTCCTCACGATGCGCCGGGGCGCGCCGCGGGAGGTCTTCCGCCTCCGGGCCACCGGCGCGCTCGTGGGGTGGGCCGTCGCGTGGATCCTCTTCCCGCCCCTTTTTGCCGCCTCCTACGCCGCGGGCGCTCCCCTGGGCGGGGAGACCGCGGTGTTCACGGTCCTCGCCCTGCTCGACGGCGTCGTCATCGGCCTCGTGCTGGCCCTCGTGGACCGGCTCGGCGTCCGTCTGCGATCCCGGAAGGCCGCCAGCGAGAGGTGACGGCCGCCCGCGCGTCCCGGCGAAGCCTGATAGGGGGTGGCGCCCATCCCCACGCATGGTCGCCCGTCTCGAGTCCCCGAAGACTTCCTACGCCCCCCTGCCCGTGTTCCGCGCGCGCGGCCCGCCGCGGGAGGTCGGCGAGCAGCTCGGGGAGCGCTTCGCCAAGGAGGCCCTTCGGGCCGTCGAAATCTTCCGCAAGGAGCTCACCTGGGAGAAGGGCGCGACTTTCGACGGCGCCAAGCGCTACGGCCGCAAGATCCTGCCCCGGGTCGAGGCCTGGTACCCCGACTTCGTCGAGGAGATGCGCGGCTACGCGAAGGGCAGCGGCGTGCCGTTCGCCACCCTGATGGCGCAGTGGTCCGGGCACAGTCCCTCCGCGGGGCTCAAGGGATGCACGGACGTCGCCGTCGGGCCGGAGCAGACCGCGGACGGCAGCGTGCTCGCAGCGCACAACGAGGACTACACGCCCGACTACGACGGCCTCGTGGCCCCGGTCCGCGTGGCCGTGGACGGGAAGCCGGAGTTCTTCGCGATGTCCTACCAGGGCCTGTTCCCCACGATTGGCCTGAACGACGCCGGCATCAGCCTCACCGGGAACGCGCTGAGCCCGAACGACATGCGCGTGGGCATCCCCAAGATGTTCGCGCCGCGGCGGGTCCTCGAAGCGCGGACGCTCAAGGAGGCCCTCGAATGGGCCATGCCCCCGGGCCGGTCCTCGAGCTTCAACAACATCGTCTGCTCGCGCGAGGGCGAGCTGTACTCCCTCGAGGGCTCGGCCACGGACTTCGAGGCCCTGTACGGGGCGGGCGGATGGCTGGTCCACACGAACCACTACGTCGGGGCGAAGATGCTCCGGTACGAGGCCGACCCGCACGCGAAGTTCTGCTCCATCCTGCGCTACAACCGCGCGAAGAAGCTCCTGGGGCCGTCCCTGGGCCGCGTGACGCCGGAGACGATCATGGCGATCCAGCGCGACCACCTCTCCCGCCCGGACTCCATCTGTCGCCACGAGAACCCCGTGGACCCGGAGGCGGACCGCGTCAAGACGCTCTTCGGTTCCGTCCTGAACCTCACCAAGGGCGAGGCCTACATCAGCGGGTCGACGCCCTGCGCGACGGACTACCGCGTCTTCCGGTTCGGCGGCTGAGGCGCCTCAGGCCCGGACGGAGACGGAGACCAGCCGCGGGCTTGTCCGGACCGTGTACCGTTCACCCAGTCGTAGGCGACCCCACCACTCGACCGGGCGGAACCCTCCCCGCTCCAACGCTTTCGCTAGTTTCGGCTTCGTCCACATTCGGAGCGGGCTCTCGTCGAAAGACAGCTGAATCTGGTCGCCGCGGTGCACGAGCGTGAGGAACCGCGCGGTGTGGATCTGCTTCGCACGGTCCTGCTCGTTGAAGGCGTAGATCGCGATGCGCGTCCCGTCCGGGTCGCGGTAGTCCGTTTCGGCCCGCACGTTCCGCGGATTCGCTCCGAAGGAGGCGAAGTTCGTGAGGTCGAGGACGAGGAGGCCTCCCGGCCGCAGGTGGAGCCGCGCCGTCCGGAGAGTCTTCCGTGCATCTCCGGGCTCGGTGAGATAGTTGAATGCGGTGCCCAGACAGAGGACCGCGTCGAAGGTCCGCCCCAGTCTCAAGGAGCGCATATCCCCCTGCGCAATGTGCGCCGTGAGGCCGGCGGCCCGGAGGTTGCGCCGCGCGACCGCGAGCATGGCCTCCGAGAGGTCCCGCCCGACGACCTCGTAGCCCCGCTCCGCCAGCGGAAGATCGAGGGCGAACGTCCCGCAGGCCACGTCGAGGACGGAGGTCACCGGGCCGCGGCGGCGGAAGAGGTCATGCAGGAACGGGTAGGCACTCCGGACCCGGTCCGGGCCATTGATGCGGCCGTAGTAGTCCGCGAGGAGACGGAACCAGGCCTGGTGGGCCCTCCCGCGCTCACTTCCCAAGAACCGAACGTGCGATGACGAGCCGCTGGACTTCCGACGTGCCTTCATAGAGCTCCGTGATCCGTTGGTCGCGGTAGAGCTTCTCGACGATGTAGTCCTTGACGAAGCCGTAGCCGCCGTGGATCTGGACCGCGGCGTCCACCGCGCGGTGCGCGGCCTCGGACGCGAACAGCTTGGCGACGCTCGACTCGTACGTGTGCTTCCGCCCGAGGTCCTTCAGGTGGGCCACCTTGTACGTGAGGAGGCGCGCGGCGTCGATCTCCGTGGCCATGTCCGCGAGCTTCCACTGGATCGCCTGGAAGCTCGCGGGCTTCTGTCCGCAGGCGTGCGGCCCCTTTGCGGACTTCAGCGCCTTCTCCTGTGCCCCCTGGGCGGTTTCGAGGCCGTGGCCTGCGGGCCCGATCCGGCCGCCGTCCAAGGTGGCCAGGGCGATGTTGAACCCCTTGCCCTCCTGGCCCAGGAGGTTCTCCTTCGGGATGCGCATGCGGTCGAACCCGAGGAGCATCGTGTCGCTGGCCCGGATGCCCATCTTGTTCTCCTTCCGGAGGAGCTGGTATCCCGGGGCGTCCGTGGGGACGATGAAGCAGGAGATGTCGTACTTCTTCTCCCCCGTCCGCGCGTAGGTGATGAGGGTCTTCGCCTTGGACGCGTTCGTGATGAACGCCTTCGACCCGTTCAGCTCCCACTCGTCCCCGACGAGCTTCGCGGTGGAGCGCATCGCCGCGGCGTCCGAGCCGCTGTTCGGCTCCGTGAGGGCGTACGCGCCGATGTAGTCGCCGCGGGCCAGCGGCACGAGGTAGGTCTGCTTCTGCTCCTCCGTCCCGTACCGCAGGATCGGTTCGCACGCGAGACCGTTGCACACGGCCGCGATCACGGACGCGCTCGCGTCGCCGCGGGCGAGCTCCTCGATCGTGACCGCGTAGCTCACGCTGTCCAGGCCCGAGCCGCCGTACTTCTCCGGGACGAAGATGCCGAGGAGGCCCAGTTCCCCCATCTTCTTCGCCCAGTGCTCCGGGAACTCCTGGCTCTCGTCGTACTTCATGGACTCGGGGATGATCTCCCGCTCCACGAAGTCGCGGACCATCTTGCGGGTCATCGCCTGGGTCTCGCTCAGTTCGAAGTCCATCGCACGGACAAAGGGCCGACCCGGGCATATAGCTTCTCTGCTGTACGAACGTTCAAGCCGCGGGATCGGTTCGCGCGGACGTTGACCGCGCTCCGTCTCGAGCCGCTGCAGTCCGTCGATGCGAGCGCCTACTGGCAGGTCTACGTCGCCGGGCGGACCGATCTGCCGACCACGTCGGTCGCGGCCCACGTGGAGCGGTACCTCGCGCTGCCGCCGGAGGAGCAGCGCACGCACTTCGCGATCCGCGAGGGAGAGGTCCTCGTGGGCACGGTGCGGCTCCTCCCCGGGACGATCACCGGGTTCTCCATGGACCCCGCGCACGCGGACGACGCGGCTGCGGCGATCATCAGGGCCCTCGACCTCCTCCGCACGCAGGGGAGCGCGGCGGTCACGGCCTCGTTCGACGAGGCCTACGGCGGCGCCTTCGAGTCCCTCGGGTTCCGTCCGCTCTTCGCCCGGATGCGGATGGAGGCCCCGACCCGTCGCCTCCCGGCCCCGGACCTCCCGCTCCAGCCTCCGGAGGAAGACGAGATCCCGAAGCTCGCGCGCTTCTTCATGGACGTCTACGAGGGGCACGTGGAGCAGGCGTACGGCATGCACGTGGGCGGCGAGGACGACTGGCGCGGCTACGTCACGGGCATCCTGCGCGGGGACGCGGGCCGGTTCATGCCGGACGCCTCCTTCGTCGCCCTCGAGGAGGGGCGGCTCGCCGGCGCCATCCTCGTGACGCACTGGATGGGCGCGCCCATGGTCGCGGAGGTCGGCGTCGCGCCGGACCGGAGGCGCCGCGGCCTCGCCCGCGCCCTGCTCTCCGTCGCCTCGACGCGGCTCGCGGCCCTCGACGAGCCGCGATGGGCCCTGTACGTCACCGAGGGGAACGATCCCGCCCTCTCCCTGTACCGCGCCTTCGGCTTCGAGCGCGCGGGCGGCCGGACGGTGACCGCGCGCCTCCGCGAGGCCCTGTCGGAGCATTCTCAGGCCTGAGACTGTCGAGGCTAGCCTTAAGGCCCCGCGGCCCCGCATGGCCCGGGCGGCGAACGCATGATCGCGCTGGACGAGAGCTTCGTCGTGTTCATCCTGAGCATCCTGTGCGGCGTCCTCGGGGCCTTCCTCGTGGCGCACAAGGGCGTGCGGATGATGCACGGCGGCCTGCTGTACCGCCTGAGCATCGGGCTCGCGGCGGTGGGGATCGCGTTGGGGCTGAGCGCCGCGTCGCGCGTGCTGGGCCTGGACCCGATGGTCTCCGACACCTTCCAGCTTGTCGCGCTGGTCGTGCTGTTCTTCATCGGCTACAGCGCGTGGCTGAGCGCGCACGCGATGCAGACCGAGGTGTGATCGGAGTGGGCGCGCAGGCCGCGTACGAGCGCATCGCCGCGGACATGCGGTCCATCTGGGGAGACATGGCGCTCGCCATGCTCCGCAAGCGGCTGCGCGACGTGCACGCGGACCCGAACGCGCTGACGAGGGAGGACCTGGAGCGCATCGTCGACCTCCTCCGGGCGAAGACCCTCCCGTCCATCCTGGGCGAGGAGGGCGCGGAGTCGAAGGCCCGCCAGTACCTCGCCTGGGTCGCGGACTCCGGCTGACGCCGCCCGCTCACTTCGGCATGGGGTGGGCCGCCTTCACGAGCCGGAGGACCTTGTACATCTCGAGGTCGGACCGGGCCCAGGGGTGCAGGTCCTCGGGGATCTTCGCGTCCATGGCCTCCAGGCGGACCTCGTTCGCTCCCTGCGCCAGCGTGGTCTCCTCGGGCATCTCCGCCTCGAACTGGAAGGTGAGGATCCACTCGCGGTCCGTCCCCGAGCGCACGCCGACGAGGCGGATGGCCCTCGGGTTCTCCCCCGTCTGTTCGCGCAGGAGGCGCGTCGCGCACAGGCGCGGGTGGACGCCGTAGTCGAGGACGCCGCCGGGGAGCGTCCAGGCGTCGCCGTACACCGGGTCCTTGTGCTGGCGGATGAGGACGAGCCGGTCCCGGTGGTGCGCGAAGACCACGCACCGCATCTCGAGCCCGCCCGCGGAGGTCCCCGCCGCGGACGGGAACACCGCCTTCTCGATGTCCTCCATAACCTGGACCGAGAGGGGCCGGGAGGCCGATAAGCGTTCCGAGGCGCCGTCAGGCAGCCTTCAGGCCCGCGTACCACGGCATGTCGTCGCCGGGGGGAGCGGAGGGATCCGGCCCCGCATGCCGGAGGACGAAGCCCGCCTCCTGGAGCGAACGCCGCCATGTAGGCTCGCGGAAGAAGCCCAGGACGTGCCGGTCCGTCTCGACAGTCAGCCGACCGGACCGCCGGATCAGATAGATGAACGTCGCCTCCAGGGTCGCGCCGTGCGGATCCGGGTCGTAGAGGTTTTCGACGAAGACGACCTCGTCCCGGCCCTCGCGTCCGTGGATGGGCCTCGTGTAGTTCTGAGGAAGGCGTCCGCGGAGGTGCTCCGCGTAGGTGACGAAGGCGCCGCCGGGCCGCAGATGGCGGTACGCGGTGGCGAAGGCTCGCGTCAGGTCCCGGGATGTCTGCATGTATGCGACCGCGTCCGAGATGAGCGCCCCGTCGAAGGCGCATCCGAGACGCACGGAACGCATGTCGCCCCGACGGTACGTGACCTCGGGGTTCCGTCTCCGTGCGAGACGGAGCATAGAGGGGCTGAGATCGACCCCGGTGATGTCCACGTAGCGTTTCAGTTGGGAGTCCACATGCCCGGCCCCGCAGCCGAGATGGAGGACGTTCCGAACCCGACCGGATGCGGTCTTGCGGAGGAAATCCCAGAACTGGCGGGCCTCCTCCCGATACTCCTCGGGAGGGCTCACAATCGGCCACGTCCACGAGAGGTCCTTGTACAGGCGTCGCGCATCCTTCGGCGGAGTCCGCATGGGGTGAGACCCCCATCTCCGGGCCGACGATAGCTTTTCCGCCGGATTGCTCACGCCGCGGGGAAGCTGACCGTGTGTCCCTCGGCCTGGCGCCGGGTCTTCGCCGGTTCCCGGATGCGGAAGCCGTGGTCCTCGCCGTACCGCCGCATGATCTGGAGGATGTAGCGGCCTCCCAGCCGCCCCGTCGCCACGATCATGGCCCGCAGGGGGAGCGGGAGCTTCGTGAGCCGCCAGAGGATCGAGTCCATCTCGATCACCTCGTGCCGCCACGCGCGGTAGGCGATGTTGAAGCGCGCCTCGTCGATCATCTCGTCCAGGTTGTAGAAGGACTCGCCGCGGAGCGCGCCGATGGGGACGAACGTCAGCGGCGCGGTGACGAAGTGGCCGTTCGGGATCTGCTCGAGCTTGTCGATCAGGTCCACGGTCAGCCAGGCGTCCTCCGGCGTCTCGCCGGGCAGGCCCATGATGATCGTGTACGCCGGGAACCAGTAGTTCTTGTTCAGGATCTCCGTCCCCTGGACGACGATCTCGGGCCACTCCTCCGGGCTGAAGGGCGCGGCCTTGCGGTTCAGGACCGCCTTGGAGATCTTCGGGCTCCCGGTCTCGATCCCGCTCTGGATGCCGATCCACTTGTCCGGGCCGACGCCGACGATCTCGGAGAGGTCGTGGATGAGCCCCGGGTTCGTGACCGCGGCGCTCACCGTGCCGTGGGTCGGGTAGCAGTGGTCGACGCCCGGCTGGCTCATGACGTGCTTGAACAGGCCCTTGACCGCGTCCTCGTTCGGCTCGAAGGTCTTCCAGTTCTCCAGGCGGTAGAGGAAGATGTCGTCCGAGTGCAGCTGGATCGAGTTCCCCTCGGGCGCCCTCGCGTTGACCGCGACCTCGTCCGCGATGAAGTCGAGCGGGAAGTACCGCGGCTTCCGGAGGGTGACCTCGCAGAACTCGCACCCCCGGCCGCAGCCGCGCATGACCTCGACCATGTTGTGCATCACGGGGCCGAGGATCTTGGGGACGTCCTCGACCCGCGGCGCCGTGCGGTTGTTGTACCGCATGACCGGCGGCGCGCTGCCGTCCCGGACCTGCTGGAAGACGTCCCCGATGAAGTGGTCGCACTCCCCGTAGACGATGTGGTCGATCCCGAGCTCCTCCTGGAGGCCGGGCCGGTGGTCGAACTGCCACGCCCCGGGTCCGCCGAGCACGACCTTGTACTTCCGGTTCGGCCGCTGCGCCCTCGCCGCCAGCTCGAGGAACTTCGCCTTCGTGTACGGGGTCAGCGCCCCACCCATCGTGAAGGACATGCTCACGGGCCCCATGCCGAGGGGATCCATGGAGTGAAGCCCGACGACCTCCGTGTCCTCGGTGATGTAGCGGTCGAGGAACTGGGGCGGCGCGACGACGACCTCGTCCCGGCCGTACGCCTTCACGAGGCCCGCCTCGACCTTGCGCAGGCCGTACGGGGCGCGGATCGGCTGTCCGGCCGCATCGAGCGCCGGCGGGTCCGCCAGGATCCGGTACACGAGCCGAGAGTACCAGTAATCGGTCGGGATGCAGCTGAAGAAGGTCGCGAGGGGGACGCCGCGGTAATCCGTCATGAGGGTGTAGTCGGCAGCCAAGACATACTTCGCCATGCAATCCCCCGCGACCTCGAGAGTCTTAGGGCAGTCCCCCTTCAAGCGTTCGTGGTGTAGCTCGGTGATTCGCTCTCCCCTCTAATTATACATTTCGAATTTCGTCCGACGACATCCCGCATGACCCCGTCCGCGCCTCGCACGGGCGGCGGGATCGGCCCCCTCGGGATGGCGCGAACCGGTGGTCCGGAGGGGTCGCGGGGTCGGCCTCACGCCTTCGGCTTGCCGACGGACCGGCCGAGGCCCGCAGCCATCCGGAGCAGGAAGCGCATGCCGCGGTTCACGTCGGGATCGCGCAGCGCCCGGAGGAGGCCCCAGAAGCCGAGGACGCGCCCGTCGTCCCGCGTGGCGACCGCGGCCTTGGCGGCCCCGTCGAGGCCGTTGAGCAGCTCCTGGACGGCACGCGGGTCGATGCTCTGCAGCGTGTTGTAGAACAGGAGGGCGTGCTTCACCACCGCGAGGTTCCCGGGCTGGGTCGCCCAGCCCGTCGCGGTCCCCAGGGCCGCGTCCGGCTCCTCGAGGAGGTGGGACAGCCCCTGCAGCACGCCGCGCTCGTGGGCGAGGACGAGGAGCCGCCGGAACTCGGCCTCCGCCGCCGCCTCGCCGTCCGCCCGCACCTTCTCCGTCGTCTCGGTCGCCGGTGCGCGCTCGATCGTCGCGATGGGCTTCGCCATGGCCTCACCTCTTCTCCGGGGGCACGTAGTCGGGTCGGGCCCACTTCTTCTCCACCTCGACCCCGGGCCGCGGGTTGCGCTGCGCGAACCTCGGGTTCGTCCGCGGGAGGGGCGGGGTCGGCACGGGGCACGACTCGAGCTTCTCCATGCGCACGGGGATCTCCTTGTACGCCGGCGTCCGCGCGGACGGGTCGACCTTGTCCGTCGACAGGCGGTTCACCGCGTCCTCGCCCTGGCCGTGCTCGGGAAGGAACAGGACGTTGCCCGTGACGCGGTCCGTGACGAGGACCTTCGTCTTCGCCGAGCCGGCCGGGGACGTCAGGCGGACCGTGTCGCCGTCCTTCAGGTCCCGCGAGGCCGCGAGCTCCGGGGACACCTCGACGAACATCTCGGGCACCTTCTCCACGATGCCCTTGTTCCGCCACGTCAGGTTGCCCCAATGGAAGTGCTCCAGCATCCGCCCGTTGTTCAGGTAGAGGTCGAACTCCTTGCTCGTCGGGATGGGCTCGATGAACTTCGTCACGTAGAAGCGGGCCTTGCCGTCCGGGAAGAAGAACCGCTCTTTGTAGAGACAGCTCGAGTACGACCCGTCGGGCGCGACGGGCCACTGCAGACTCTTGAAGCCCTCGAGCCGCTCGTACGTGACGCCCGCGAACATGGGCGTGAGGGGAGCGAGCTCCTCCATGACCTCGGAGGGGTGGCGGTAGTTCCAGTCCGCCCCGAGCGCGCGGGCGACGCTCTGGATGATCTCCCAGTCGGGCTTGGACTCGCCGAGGGGCTCCAGGGCCTTGTACAGTCTCTGCACCCGCCGCTCCGTGCTCACGAACGTCCCCTCCTTCTCCAGGCTCGCCGCGGCCGGCAGGACGACGTCCGCGTACTGCGCGGTCCTCGTGAGGAAGAGTTCCTGGACGACCAGGAACTCGAGGCCCGACAGGACCTTGTCGAGGCGGCCCTGGTCGCTGTCCGCGAGGATCTTGTCCTCGCCCATGAGGTACATCGCCCGGAGCTTGCCCTCCTCGGCGGCGAGCACCATCATCTCGCTGTTGAGCCCGGTCCCTTCCGGCAGCTTGACGTGCCAGGCCTCCTCGAACTTCTTCCGGATTTCCGGGTCCGAGGTCTTCTGGTACCCGGGGAGGTAGCCGGTGATGGAACCGAAGTCGCTGACCCCCTGGACGTTCGCGTGGCCGCGGAGCGGGTAGCCGCCCGTGCCCGTGCGCCCGAAGTTCCCGGTGAGCAGGAGGAGGTTCGCGATCGCGGTGGACGTCTCGCTGCCGTCCTGGTGCTGGGTCACGCCCATGGCCCAGAGGATGCAGGTGCCCTTGGACTCGTGGATCATCGTGGCCAGGCGGATGATCTGGTCCCGCGGCAGGCCCGTGACCTTCCCCGCGTGGTCGAGGGTGAAGGGCGCGAGGCTCGCTTTGAACTCTGCGAAGCCGTTCGTCCGCGAGGCGATGAACTCCTTCGCCTCCCAGCCCTGGTCCAGGATGTACTTGCCCACCGCGTTCAGCACGACGAGGTCCGTCCCGGGGTTCGGCCGCAGGAAGAGGTCCGCCCGCTCCGCCATCTCGTGCCGGCGGAGGTCGAGGACCGCGAGTTTCTGGCCGTGGAGCTTGCGCGCCCGCTTGACGCGGCTCGCGAGCACGGGGTGGGCCTCCGCGGTGTTCGATCCCACGATGACGACGAGGTCCGCGGCCTCGATGTCCTCGAAGCCGCCGGAGTCGCCTCCGTAGCCGACCGTGCGCCACAGGCCGGTGGTGGCGGGAGACTGGCAGTACCGCGAGCAGTTGTCCACGTTGTTCGTCCTGATCACCGCGCGGGCGAGCTTCTGGGTGAGGTACGACTCCTCGTTCGTCCCCGTGCAGGAGGCGATGACGCCGATGGCGTCGGCCCCGTGCTTCGCCCGGACCTCGGAGAGGCGCCGCGCGACGAGGGCGAGGGCCTCCTCCCAGCTGGCCTCGCGGAACGACCCGTTCTCCGTCCGGATCAGGGGATTCACGAGGCGGTCGGGGCTGTTCACGAAGTCCCAGCCGAACTTGCCCTTGACGCACGTGGCCACGCCGTTCGCGGGGGACTCCGGCGAGGGTTGCACGAGGAGGACCTTCCGGTCCCGCGTCCAGACGTCGAAGGTGCATCCGACGCCGCAGAACGTGCAGACGGTCTTCGTCTTCTTCACGAGCCCCTTGCGCATCTCCCCCTCCACAGTGCTCAGGAGCATGAGCGGGGAGAAGCTCGTCTCCACCTCCTTCACGGCGTCGACCATGCGGTCCTTCACGGACTTCAGGATGCCCGTGACGTAGCCGGCTTGGCCGAGGATCGACTTCTCCATGAGCGCGTTCACGGGGCAGACCGTGCAGCAGGTGCCGCACGAGACGCAGGACGACTCGTTGACCGCGGCGTCGTGGTCCCAGACGACCCGGGGTCGCGGCCGGCTCCAGTCGAGGCTCAGGACCTCGTTCACCACGACGTTCTGGCAGGCCTCGACGCACCGCCCGCAGGCGATGCACTGGTCCGGGTCGTACACGTAGAAGGGGTTCGAGTCGTCGACCGGGTCGCCCTTCGGCTCGAACGCCTGGGATTCGATCCCCATGCGGTACACGGTGTTGTGCAGGACGCAGTCCCCGTTGTTGTTGTCGCAGACCGTGCAGTACATGTTGTGGTTGCGGAGGATCTCCGCCATCGCGTCGAGCTGCGCCTTCCTCGCGTGCCCGCTCTGCGCGGTGATCTGCATGCCGTCCTGGACCGGCGTGGCGCACGCGCGCACGAGGCGACCGCCCACCTCGACCAAGCAGGTGTCGCACGTCTGGAGGGGACCGAGGCTCGGATGGTAGCAGAGTTGCGGGATCTCGATTCCGGCCCGCGCCAGCACGTCCAGAATCGTCTCGCCCGGCCGGGCCTCGCAGCTCCGCGTGTCGGCGACGACCTTCATCCCCGCTCCCCTTCTCCGACGAAGCCGCCTGGATACTTGAACGTTCGTCGACGCCGGGGGACTCGAGACCGTTGCGAGGACCGTCGACTTTTATCGCCGGATGTCGATTAAGGTCGAGCGAAGAGTGGTTCCCTCGGCTCCGTCCGTCTGCCCTCGTTCGGCGTGGCGGGTCTTCAAGGATGCATGGCTCGTGGACCGGATTTCCGCGATGACGGCGGTCGTCCAGCCACGGCCGGGCCGCTGGTCCCCGCAGCCCCTCGGGCCCTGGGGCCCGCGGGCACCCAGTCACGCCCCCCGCCTCCCGATCCCGTGTGCGCCACGACGACTGACTCCTCCCCCCCGACACATCCTGCGCCCGGCCGTCGTGGCGCGCCGGCCACCGAACAAGAACGCGGAGATCGGAACGCCCGCGGGATCCTCCCACTCGGGCGCGATCGGCCCGGTCTGCACTCGTTCCACCTCGGCACCGAAGTAGCGTGTGCAGGCGATCTCGGCTGGCGCCGATTGGTAGAACGTCCAGCGTCCGACGGGATCGCGATGCCAGATCGACGTGTATGGATCGCCGACCGACGACGCGGTCCAGCGGCGCAGCCCGAGGACGTGGCCGGAGCGGCATGGCAGCCCCATGACGCCGTCGCCGGCCACCCCCTCGCAGGCCGCGACCGGCAGCTGCGGAGCATGCTCGCCCTGCCCAGCTGGCCCGACCGGTCCCCGCACC
>OFHK01000173.1_pt1 | contig 20473 bp, 25 predicted proteins | sample 1521951 | NCBI WGS metagenome assembly OFHK01 (sample SAMEA2468436, study PRJEB22500) | soil metagenome | biome: Glassland; feature: Farmland; material: Clay | place: Australia | collected 2013-01-31 | depth 0.55 m
CCTCTGCATAGCGGCCGTCCAACCTGCGACTACACTCCTACTGGCTTCAGCATTCACAATCAGACCTAACCCCTCGGCAATCTACGCCATGGTGCTCGGATTTGTCGTCCTTGGAATCACTGTGATCTTCCTGCTGAAATTCAAGACATTCAAGACGGAAGGGGTTGGTATCAACTCTCTGCAGACCTTCCAATCCTTCCTGAAATCTTGGGTCTCCCAGAAACCTGCTGATCTCGAGAGTTATTTCACTATGTACTCTCGCGACGAGCCCGTGACGACCAGAATAATTCTCGCAACAGGTCAGGACCCGGTCGCAATGGTGCTGCCGGCGGTCCACCCCGGCCCTTTCTACCCTGTAGGCAGCTACAACATATCTGAACTGATATTTCATGAACTTCACAAGGACGGCGTAACTCCCATGGTCTTGCACGGCGTAGGAGGGCACGAGAGGAACCTTCCGGCGAACGACCTCGCGAAACAATACGCGGCTGCCATCGCCGCGGCCGCCCGCTCCCCACCCCGGCCAGCGACTCCACCAGCACGGTGTGTCCCTTGGCGACCATGACCTCGGCCCCGGCCGGCGTAACAAATTTACCGAAGTCGAACTCCAGGCCCTTTCCAACCGGTGCCATGTAGGAGAGATAGCCTTCCTTGAGATACTGCGTTCCGGTCTGGTCACCGTCGCCGTTGGCGCTGGCGTTGCAGAACGAGCATTCATTGACGGCGTTGATAGCGTCACCGAAGCCCAGAGCGACGCGGAAGCCGAGCGGACTGCTCTTATCGACCGGCTTGTCGAGTTGGAGTTCGATCAGGTTCAGGCCGAAGGCATCTCTGCGATACGAGAACGGCTCCGTGATGGTGCCCGGCGCCGGCGGATGATTGGCATTGTAGCCGTAGTAGCCATCGACCAGTCCGGTCAAATTCACGCCGCCAAGCACGCTCTTGATTCCGGCCAGGGGATCGGGCGGAGGAGCAGGCGCTGCCGCTCGTGTACCTCTGCAGCGACGGGGCGGGTTACGTCAACGGCGCCAACCTCGTCGTCGACGGCGGAAACTTCGCCGCGCGCACCTTCGGGTTGCTCGAGCTGCCGGTGGAGACGGGGGCGACGCGGTGACACTCTCGGAGCTCCACGAGCGCACCGACCTCCTCGACGCAGGACTGCTGATCGGCAGCGAGTGGACCGCCGAGGCGAGCGGCGGACAGCTCGACCACGTCCCGGCCCCCGGCGAAGTCCCTGGCGATGTCCTCCAGCAGCTGGAGCTGCGTGGTCATGGCCACGATGGGGAAGCGGTCGGCCACGTCGGGCCAGCCCTCGGGCGCCTCGTAGAGGGTGTGGTCCAGCGTCTCGGGCATGGTGTCGAGGCTCAGCCGGCGCCGGACGGTGATCGGCTCGGTGGGCCACGGCGCCGCCACTGGCCTGACCGGCGCGGGCGGCCGGGCGCCAGGGTGCGGCGGGGGGACCGGGAGGGGTACCGTGGGACGGCCCAGCTGCCCGCCAAGCCGCGCAGTGCCGGGGCCGTGCCCGACCTGGCCGGGCTGCCGGATGCGGAGGTCGCGGCGATCACGGGTGGCGGCACCGATGCGGCCCGCCGGGCCGCCGCCGACGGGATCAAGACTCTGCGGGCCACGTACCTGGCGCGCACGGGGGAGGGGGAGGGCCAATGACGGGCACGATGGAGCCGGAGGCCCGGCAGCTGTTCGGGTCGCTTCCGGCCGGGGAGGAGCAGGCGAGCGCGAGGCTGCACGCGCGGCTGGTCGCTGCGGCGGCCCGGGAGGGCATTCTCGACGTCGCGTACCGGACGGTGGACACGCCGGTCGGGACGCTGCTGCTGGCCGCGACTGGCCAGGGCCTGGTCCGGGTGGCCTACGCCAGCCAGGGCCACGACGCCGCGCTGGCACAGCTCGCCGCGCTGGTCAGCCCGCGCATCCTGAACGCGCCGGGCTGCCTGGACGAGGTGGCCCGCCAGCTTGAGGAGTACTTCGCGCATCAGCGCCGGGTGTTCGACGTGCCGCTGGACATGCGGCTGGCCAAGGGCTTCCGCCGCAGCGTGCTGGCGCACCTGCAGCAGATTCCCTACGGGGTAACGGAAAGCTACTCCCAGGTGGCGACCGCCGTCGGCAGCCCACGCGCGGTCCGCGCGGCCGGTACCGCGTGCGCCATCAACCCGGTGCCGATCGTGGTGCCATGCCATCGGGTGGTGCGCTCCGACGGCTCGCCCGGTGGCTACGCCGGTGGCCCGGATGCCAAGCAGGCGCTCTTGATGCTGGAGGCGGCGTGATGACGGCGGCAACGGCAACCGGCCGGTACGCCCAGCGGGCGGCCGCCGCGGACTGGGATTCGGTGGCTCGCGAGCTCGACGAGTACGGGTCCGCGCTGCTGCCCCAGCTGCTGACCCCGGCCGAATGCGCGCAGACCGCCGGGCTCTACGACCAGCCCGGGCACTTCCGCGCCACGATCAACATGGCGCGGCACCGGTTCGGGTCGGGCGAGTACCGGTACTTCGCGGCGCCGTTCCCCGAGCCGGTCGGCGCACTGCGGCACGCCCTGTACCAGCGTCTGCTGCCGATCGCCCGCGACTGGCATACCCGGCTCGGCCGCGAGACCGGATGGCCGGACACGCTGGAGGAGTGGCTGGAGATCTGCCACGCCGCCGGTCAGACCCGGCCGACACCGATCCTGCTGCGCTACGAGACCGGCGACTGGAACGCGCTGCACCGCGACCTGTACGGGGACAAGGTGTTCCCGCTGCAGGTCGTGATCAACCTCAACGATCCAGGCACCGACCACACCGGCGGCGAGTTCTTGCTGGTCGAGCAGCGGCCACGAGCGCAGTCGCGGGGTAGCGCGACACTGATCCCGCAGGGCCACGGGCTGGTGTTCACCACCCGCGACCGTCCGGTCGCCTCGGTGCGCGGCTGGTCGGCGGCCCCGGTACGCCACGGGGTGTCCACGATCCGCTCCGGCCGCCGGCACACCCTGGGCCTGGTCTTCCACGACGCCACATGAGCACGTACACCCTGCTGGGCGCCGACGGCAGGCCCTACCCGAGCGCCGTCCCCGGCAGGCTGGGCGGCCACCGGCGGAACCAGACCTACGGCCGCCTGGACTGCCCGGCAGCGCTGCGCGCCATCGCCCGCGGCGGGTACGTGGCACAGCGGGTGTTCTTCGCCGATGAGGCCACCGCGATTACGGCCGGGTACCGGCCATGCGCGGTCTGCCTCCCCGGTGCCTACCAGGCGTGGAAGCAGCAACAGGACGCCAGAGGGCAAGCCCGATGACGCAGGCGATCGACGCCGGCGCACCAGCCCGGCTGACCCGGCCGGAGCTGGACGCGATGATCGGCCTGCTCGCCGGGCTGACAGCCGGGACGGTGATGGTCGGCTGCTCCCGCGACGAGCCGGCGCGCCAAGCCGCCCGCAGTGTCGCGGACGCCTGGGAAGCACGTCGCGGCCTGGTGCTGGACGTCGTCGACTGGCCGGAGACCGCCGCGTCCTGGTTGCGGCAGGCCCGCCGGTTCACCGCGCACGGGCCGGATGCGTGGGCGGTCATCGGGCAGGTGGGCGGCTGGGTCTCCATGGGGCGTCGGCTGACGGCGTCCACCACCTGGGCGGCAGAGCGCACGGTGGCGTCCGCGTCGCTGGCCGACCCTGCCCTGGCCACCGCCGGCTGCTTCCTGGGGCTGCGCGGTGCACTCCGCGACGGCGGTACCTGGCGGGTGAGCCGTCGGCTGCTGATTCATCACCCGGCCGGGGAGGCGCGATGACTGCACCGCTCTTTGCCGCACATTCCCGGCTGGCTGGCCAGCCTCGGCCGGGCCGCGCTCGCCGGTCCAGGAACCTGCATTCACCGGACAGCCACGGCGTCACCACGGTCCCCGGCACCAACCTGCCCTGGCGCGGATACGGCGCCGGCAGGTCCTCGGCGGGCTGATCCACGAGTACGAGCGGACCGCGTGATCCTCACTGGCCAAGCCGCATCCTCACTGGCCAAGCCGCAACTTTGCAGCTGAGGGAGGATGACGAGGTATTGGGACCCGACAGGGCCTTTGGTCCCGGGGCAGTTCACAGGTCACAGGCCCTGTCTCATCGCACCGCTGCGGCCGTGCGGTGTGGCGGCGGTGGCTTGAACTTGCCAGCCATCGCCATCCCGCTGATGGATGCCATCCGTGCGGCTCATTGACACATGAATGAACACTAATTAAGGTTGCGAGCGGCTCGCACCACGAGCTGGCCCGGCTGGGCTGGTGCCATCGCCCGGGTGCATGACCGGAGGACTCCAATGTCGCGACAGCTCGCCGTCGTGGGCGCTGCCGGTGCTCAGGCAGCAAGCATGCAGGACGCGATCTTCCGGGCGATCGACCCGGCCCATGTCACTGCGATCGATGTCTCCTGGCGAGCAGCGCGCGCAGAGGCGCTGTCATCGAAAGGTGTCGAGGTCCGCACCATCGACGGCACCGGGAAGGCTCTGGCCGATGCCATCCGCGGATCACAGGCGGTCGTCAACCTTGCAGGCCCTTATCATCGGCTCGGAACACTCGTGCTTGACGCGGCGATTCTTGCAGGCGCCAACTACCTCGACATCTGCGACGACGTCGATGTCACGCGCAAGATTCTCGGGCGACACTCCGAGGCGGTCGAAGCCGGGGTCACCGCAATCACAGGACTCGGAAGCTCGCCAGGCACGACGAACATGCTGGTGAGAATTGCCGCTGACTACCTCGGCGAGCCGGCCGAGACGACAGCCGATATTTCCTGGGTGGTGGACCAAAGCGACCTCAGCACAGCCGTGGTTGAGCACATCCTCCACTGTTTCGCTACGATCCATGACCGAGAGCCGGGTCCCATCCCCGGCTGGGCCGAGCTGGAGCCTCGCTGGGTCGATTTTCCCGAACCAGTTGGCCGGGAACTCGTCGTCCTTCTTGGCCACCCAGAGCCTCTCACACTGACGCGATTCCTTGGCCTCAAGGCAGTGACCAACAGAGGAGGGATCGCGCCCGTCGAGTACACCCAACTGTGCTGGCTCCTAGCGCGAGCTCGCCGTCTTATCACGCAGGACGATGAACCTAAAACGCTGGGTGAAGGCTTCGATTGGTTTCACTCTGCCTTCGCCAAGAGACTCGGGCGTCAGGGGTCTGGGCTCGTGATCCAGGTACGGCGTGGGGGGCGAACGATCGCATTCCGTTCGGGTTCGAGCATGACAATGGACCACGCGACAGGGGTGCCTGCGGCAGCGGGCTCGCTGCTTTTGCTAGAGGGACGGGTACCAGGGCCTGGGGTATTCCCGCCGGAATGCCTCGATCCGGTTTCCTTCTTCGGGGCCCTCCGGAAAGTCTCACCAGGCGGTGGCGGGCTGAGCGCGACAATCTGCGCTGCCGGAGAGGAGCCGGCACCGATTCGAATCCGGGATCTCCTGTGCGTGGCAGGGCATTAGTGAGACCTGGTCACTCCCGCACACGTCGCTTTACTGGTGAGCCGCGTGACATGACCTCAGTGGAATTGCTCGGCACGCGAGTTGAGGCGACTCCGGATGCCGAGTTCCTCATCTATGGTGACCAGAGACTTACTTACGCCGAGGTCTGGGCGAAGGCGCTGCAATTCGCCGCTGCGGTCCGCCGCCTCGGTCCATCGAGCCGCGTCGCCACGTACCTAGCTAACTGTCCCTGGGCCGTCCAGGCCATGTTCGGGACGCACGCGGCGGGCGGCGTGCACGTGGCGATCAACCGTCAGCATCGCGGCGCCATCTTGCACGACATGCTCTGCCGGTCCGAAGCGAGCATCCTGGTCACCGACAGCGACGCGCTCGCTGAAATCGTGCTCGACGGCTGCGGAGTGCAGACCGTGGTCACCGTCGACTCGCCTGAGTCCACCTCCCCGCGTCGCCCGGGCCCGCAGCAGGTGCCGATTAGCGAATTCGTCGGGACGGAAATCTGCAGCCCTGCACCCGTCACGCCACTGGAGCCCGCAAGCGTTCTCTTCACCTCCGGCACTACGGGGCGCAGCAAGGCAGTCTTGCTGCCTCACACAATGCTGACCCGGGGAGCCCGGCACGTGGCAGAGGCAAGCCAACTCACCAGCGACGATTCGCTCCACCTCTGGGCGCCTCTGTACCACATTGCGGGCCAGTTGGACCTCATGCTCCCCATGGTGGTCGCGGGCGGAGTAGTGGTCCTGGTCCCGCGATTCTCGCTGTCAAATTTCTGGAAAGAGGTTGAGGATAACCACTGCACGGTTTTCTTCGGCTTCCCGGGCATGCTGCAGCTCCTAGCGAAGACGATGCCCACTCAGCCGACAAGTCTCCGCGTAGGTGTCGTCGGTGGAATCTCGCCGGGACTGCGGTATCAGTTCGAAGAGAAGCTCGGTGTCCGGTTCATTGACGCATACGGGATGACCGAGGCTGAACCCATTGCGCTCAGCGGCCTCGATTCCGGTGCACCGCCCGGTAGCTGTGGCCGGCCGACATCAGATTGGAGTATCTCGGTCTTCGACAATGATGGCTTCCCCCAACCGGCGGGCGTCCCTGGTGAGATCGTGGCGCGGCCTCGCCGCCCAGGCGTCATGATGCTGCGCTACGAGCATGACGAGGCGGCGACCGTCACCGCTTTCCGCGGTCTCTGGTGGCACACTGGCGACCGAGGATACGTGGACTCAGACGGATATCTCTTCGTGACGGGAAGGCTGAACGACACCATCCGCAGGCGCGGCGAGAATATCTCACCCCGGGAGCTCGAGGGCATCATTTGCCAGCATCCGGGGGTGACCGCCTGTGTCGCATTGGGGGTCGAGGACGCAGAATTGCCCGATCAGGAAGTCAAGATCATAGTAGTCCCCGCCCTCCGCTGCCAGTTGACCGCTGAATCACTGCATGACTGGTGCAGGGGACGTATGAGCTCCTTCATGCTGCCACGCTTCATTGAAATACGGGATCAGCTACCCCTCACTGGAAACGGCAAACTACAACTGACAGAGCTGCGTGCCAACGGATCTGATACCTGGGACAGCGAAGAAGGGCAAAGGGAAACATGACCGAGCATCGAGCGGCCACTCCCCGGGACCAATGAGCACGCATCCCAGACGACCGCCATCGGACCTGCGAGAGCGCATCCTCAGCGCGGCAGGAAGGCTCTTCGGCGAGCACGGCTACGATGGGACGAGCATGCGCGACATCGCGAAACAACTCGGCATCTCGGGCCCGGCACTCTATTGGCACTTCCAGTCGAAGGAAGATATTTTCTTTAGTTTTCTCGACTCAGTCCTCCGCGGGTTCGTCAAGAGCGTCGAAGGTGCAGTGGATGCGGAGTCCCCCGATCAGCAGATGCGGCAATTCGTAAAAGCCCATGTGCGCGCCCAGCTTGAGCAGGTAGACAGGACTGGGGCTTACGCCAAACTGTATGGTAACGCACAGCTCCGGAACTCCTTGCCGGCCGACCGGAACGCAGAGCTCGGGAGAGTGGAACGAGCATATCTGGAGATATGCAAAGGCATACTCCGCGAAGGGCTCCAGCTCGGCCAGTTCGATTTCCGGGAGCTTACCCCGACCGCATTCGCGATCATCAATATGTGCGAATACGTCATCACCTGGTTCAGGCCGGGTGGTCGCCTCGGGGTCGAGGAGGTCTCCGAGGTCTACGCCGACCTCGTCCTGCGGATGCTGCGGCCCGATGCCGGCCAGCCCCTGGCGTCCGCACCAGCTCCGGTCGCGCGGTCTGCCGCTCCTCACGCCCGCCGCCCCGGCGGGGACGAAACACGGACACCGGGACGATCACGTAGCGCAAGGCTGCGCGATCAGGCAGAATCGGACACGCAGGGAGAAGAGGGATAGAGTATGCCAGGCCAGGATCGGTACGGCGTCCGCGATCTTGCGGCTCCTTGGTATGCCGGCAGCCCGTCCTTTCTGAGAGCGCCCTGGACCGAGCCCGGTGCCGTCCCCGAGGGCGCCGTCGCGATCGTTGGTGTGCCAATCGACCACTATGCGACGACCGTCGGCGCGACGGGAATGCGACACGGGCCACGCAAAATCCGTGAGGCGTCGCTATTCTTGGCAGGATACTTCGGTGTTCAATCCGACGTGGGCATTTCCGATTTCCAGACAGGGGTCATCCGGAAGTGGCCAGAACCCATCCGGATTGTTGATACGGGTGACGTTCCAGTAATCCCGAACGACACCCCGGCTCAGATCGCCGCAGCCGCCGAGCACATCGCCGCAGCCACCCAGACGAGCGGATTGACCATCACATTCGGCGGTGACCACTTCGTCGCATACCCCGCAGCCCGCGGAGTGATGGCAGCAGTCCGCGAACGGCAGCCCAAGACCCGGTTCGCCTACTTGCACATCGATTCACACACGGATTTTGTCGACTTCCATCACCAAACTGGGCGCTTCCACCACGGCACCGCAGCCCGGCGTGTTTCGGAGGTCGACGCCGTCACCAAGATGGCATGGTTCGGGGTTAATGCCATGACCCAACCGAACCAGGTACAGGTCATGTACGACCGCGGTTTCCGTCTCGCGACCGCCGCCTATGTCGAATCTGTCGGAGCCGCGGACGCGATGGAACGCGTTCTGGAATATCTGCTCGACGGCACCGACGCGCTGTACGTTAGCGTCGACATCGACGTTGTCAACGCTGCCGAAGCTCCGGGAACCTCTGCGGCAATTTTTTACGGACTTTCAGCTCGTGCACTTATCGAAGCCCTTCAAGTGGTGGCCCGCGCAAACACACTCGTCGCTCTCGACGTGTGCGAGGTAAACCCGGAGCTGGACCCGTCTGGGAGGACGGAGGCACTAGCCGTCGAACTAGTCTTCGCCGTGATACAGGACCGCATCTTCGACGTAGTCGGCAAGCTCCCGCACGAGCAACTCTCCCGTATTCTATTCACCCCCGGGAGCTAGCAACTTGAATTTTTCCGATCGACATCATCTTCAGCATCGCGGCGTGGCGCGGCAGGACCATGCCGGGGGGCGAGTCCGCCCTCGCGATGATCCAGACGACCGCGCAGCCCAGATGAGCGAATGCACGCACGTCTACGGCGGGGCAACGAGGAAAGGGATACCCTGATGACTCGTATGGATGCCGTAGCCCAGCAAGCGGCCGACCTCCCGGATGATTCAGAGACTCTTCATGAACGGAAGCATCCTTCTCACTGGGTAGTCGGCCTCCTCGTTCTGTGCGTGCTTGGCTTTCTGTGCTTCGCGCTCGCGAATGCCAACATCGGGTGGGAGGTTATCCCGAAGTATCTCACATCGGCGACGATTCTCAGCGGGCTTGAGAAAACATTGCTCATCTCTGCCCTTGCTATGCTGGTGGGCTTGGCGCTCGGAGTCATCTTCGCGGCAATGCGCCTTTCGAAGAACCCAGTGACATCCGCAATCGCCTGGCTATACGTGTGGCTGTTCCGTGGTACGCCCGTATTCGTACAGCTGCTGATCTGGTTCAATCTCGCCCTGATATTTCCCGGAATAGGCATTCCTGGTGTCTTTCACGTTCAGACAGTGAAGGTGATAACACCTTTCCTGGCAGCACTCCTTGGCCTCGGCATTAATGAGGGCGCCTACCTGACCGAGATAATCCGTGGAGGAATCCTCTCTGTCGATTCCGGCCAGACGCACGCTTCGGTCTCGCTGGGGCTCTCCCGTCGCCGGACACTCCGGCATGTAATTCTCCCGCAGGCGATGCCCGCTATCCTGCCCACTATCGGCAACGAGTCGATCGGCATGCTCAAGTACTCCGCACTAGCCGCCGTGATCGGGTATACGGAACTCCTCCAGCGCGCGCAGACGATCTACTATGTGAACGGGCGGGTGATGGAGTTGCTCTTTGTAGCCTCGATCTGGTACCTGGCCGCAACGTCGGCGACGAGCATCGCCCAATATTACCTAGAGCAACACTTTGGCCGGTCTGAGGTTCGCCGCCGGAGCGTCGCGGATCGGCTACTCCGGAGCGGCATCAGCCACCTCCGCGCGAGGTCGGCATGATGGCCATGCCGTTCCTCTCGGTTGAAAACCTGCGTAAGTCCTATGGGACCCGCGAGGTCCTTCGCGGTGTCAGCCTTTCCTGTGAGAAGGGTCATGTCACCTGTGTAATCGGTCCCTCGGGTTCCGGGAAAAGCACCCTCCTGCACTGCATCAATCATCTTGAAGCGCCAGATTCAGGCCGGGTTGTACTGGACGGTCAGCTGATCGGATACGAGCCGATCCGGGGGCGCTTGACCGCGCTCAAGGACCACGATCTCGAACGGCAGCGGCGAGACATCGGAATGGTCTTCCAGCGCTTCAACCTCTTCCCCCACATGACCGTCCTCGGCAACATCACTCTCGCCCCGCGCCTCACCCGTCGAATGCCGAAGAAGGATGCTGCTGAACTCGCGATGAGGGTGCTAGAGAGCGTTGGTCTCGCAGACCGGTGCGACTCTTTTGCCCGGCAGTTGTCAGGCGGACAGCAGCAACGCGTGGCGATCGCGCGCGCGCTTGCGATGGAGCCGAAGTTGATGCTGTTCGATGAGCCCACCTCGGCGCTCGACCCTGAGCTGGTGAGCGGAGTGCTCGCGGTCATGAAGGACCTCGCGACTCAGGGCATGACGATGGTCGTCGTCACGCATGAGCTCCAGTTTGCCCGGGAGGTGGCAGGCACCGTCGTCTTCATGGACGAGGGGCTGATCATCGAAAGCGGTGCCCCAGACGAGGTGCTTGTCAGTCCCAAATCGGAACGTACTCGCAGCTTCATCTCGCGGCTCCTTCGCAGTGATACGGGATCGTTCGAATGAACTCTGTCCTGTGCCAGGGCATGGCTGGCGCGTGCAGGAAACGCACCCGAACTGCAGGCATGTGAGGGCGCGGCTCATATGCCATTCGTCACGGGAGGCCAGGCTGTCGTTGATACGTTGATCGCCCATGGTGTTGACACTGTCTTCGGCATTCCAGGCACGCACTCGTTGCCGCTGTATGCAGCACTCGCCCGCTGCCCCATCCGTCACGTGACGCCCCGCAGTGAGCAAGGCGGTGGATATGCTGCGGACGGATACGCTCGCAGCAGCGGCCGCCCAGGGGTATGTATCGTCACGAGCGGTCCAGGCCTCACCAATATCGCCACGCCGGTCGGCCAGGCCTATTCCGATTCGATTCCCTTGCTCGTCATCTCACCTGGCATGCCGGCAGAGATTGAAGGTGGTGACCGCGGCTACCTACACGAAATGAAGAGCCAGGTAGGGATGATGAACGGCATTGCTTCCTGGAGCCATCGCACGCGCACGCATCAGGACGCCGTCAATGCCATCGACCGCGCCTTCCGCGAATTCGCGACGTCACGGCCGCGGCCCGTGCACATAGAAATACCCCTCGACATGCTGGCCGAGCCCGGATGGGTCGATACCCATAAGCCTTACCCCGGCCGCGTGCCAGCGCCCCTTCCCGATCGCCTCCAGGCCGTGGCAGACGTCCTTCGCCACGCCGAGAGCCCTGCTCTGGTATTCGGCGGCGGCGCCAGAAGAGCGGCCAGGCAAGCGCGCAAGCTCGCCGAGCGTCTCGGAGCGGGAGTCGTGACCACGGTAAACGGGAAAGGGGTACTTTCAGAAGACCACCCGCTCTCACTCGGCGCCTCTATCCGCCTGCAAGCCGCGCAAGCGTATCTTGAGTCGGCAGACGTTCTTGTCGCCGTCGGCACCGAGCTTGGCGACTCCGATCTCTGGGGCGCCTGTTTGCGGCCACGTGGCACCGTCGTCCGTCTCGACATCGACTACTCACAACTCCAGAAGAACGTCCCTGCTCAGCTGACCCTGCTCGGCGACGCAGCGGGAACACTGACGGCCCTGCTGGAACACCTGCCGGGCGCAGACTCATCGCACGGCAGCCGCAAGGCCCTCCTTCATGCCGTCAGGGGGGAGATCCAGTGCGAGGCGAAGGCCGATGGTGCTGAGTGGATTGAGCTTCTCTCGGTGCTCGAGCACTCGCTGTCGAAGGATGCGATAGTCACCGGCGACAGTGCAATGGTCTGTTACTACGGCTTTGCTCATTTCTACCCGCAGCAGCATCCGAGTAGCTTTCTCTATCCGACTGGCTTCGCGACCTTGGGTTTCTCGCTGCCAGCCGCTATCGGGGCCAAGATAGCGGAGCCAACGCGGCAGGTCGTCGCGTTGAGCGGGGACGGCGGGCTCCTCTTCACGGTTGGGGAAATCGCCACAGCAGTGGAACAACGCCTGGGAATTCCGATCATCATTGTCAATAATCAGGGCTACGGCGAAATCCGGCGGCAGATGGTGCAGGCAGGCATGCCCAGAATCGGTGTCGACCTGGCCAATCCTGACTTCGCTGACCTGGCGAGAGCATTCGGCAGTCATGGCGTCTCAACGGAACTCGACGGCCTCGAGGACGCCCTCGGCAACGCGCTCGACCGGGACTTGCCCACGATCATCGAGCTCAAGGGCTGGACCCGGTGACCCAAAGCCGGGTCGTCGTGTTGGATCCGGTCGTGGACATGGCGCGGTTGACAGCCATGATCGCCGGCTTGCCACTGTCCCTCGAGGCAGGCCGCGAGGCTCTGCATGATGCCTCAGGCTTGGTAGCCCTGCTGGTGGGGCCAGAAACGGTGCTTACCACGGCAGACGTCACAGTACTCCGGGACCTGCGCCTCGTGGTGGCCACATCCGCGGGCAAGGACCACCTGCCCGAGGCCACCCTCCGCGAGGCCGGGGTTGAGGTGGTCGACTGCGCGGGCTACTGCACGGACGAGGTCGCCGACCACACCATTGCGCTCATCCTCGACCTGCTCCGGGCCATCACCGTAGCAGATCGCGAGGTCCGGAGGCTGCGCTGGAGCCATCAAGGCCGCCCGCGCCAGATCGCTGGGACGCGTCTTGCCATCGCTGGACTCGGCAGGATTGGCCAGGCGGTCGCAGCAAGAGCGCTCGCGCTCGGTATGGAGGTGGCGGCGTACGACCCTTACCAGCATGCGACGAGCTTCGAGGGAGTGACCCGCGTGGCGAGCTTGCCCGCGTTGCTCGCGGCGTGCGACGTCCTGACGCTGCACCTGCCCTTGCGCGCTGACGCGTATCACCTGATCGGAGCCGCCGAACTGGAATTGATGCCGAGGGGTTCCTACCTGGTGAACGTTGCGCGCGGCGGCCTCGTGGACGAGGCAGCTGTCGCAGCTGCAGTGCGCTCCGGTCAACTGGGCGGAGCAGCGTTCGACGTGCTCGCAGCCGAGCCCCCGTCCGCAGGGGAGATACTGCTTCAGACGCCAGGGATCACCATCACCCCACACAGCGCATGGTATTCACCCGAAGCGGAACGCCGGCTCACCGATGTCGCGGGGGCAGCCCTTGCAGCAAGACTTGCGCCCTGACCAAAACCAGGGTATGCGCGAACCAGCATGCCTGCTCACGGCTGAGTGTCAATACTCGGATATGAGAGGGCGCTCTGGCTCAGGTGCCATTGGGAGAGCACACGTCCGTACGTTCCATTCTTGATCAGCTCTTTCAGGGCAGCCTGGATAGCCTGGCCCAGCTTAGGGTCGTTCTTCGAGAACATAACCCCGAAGTACACAGGATCAAAGATATTGCCTATCACATGCCACTTGCCGGGCTCCTGGGAAGCTACGTATGCATTGGCTTCAGGGCCGTTGACCAGTGCGGCGGCACGCCCGATCTTCACCTGCAGGGCTTGCTCCGGTGGCGTCTGGACAGTCAGGACCTTCATTGAGCTGCTGGATCCGCAGAGCTGCGCGGACAACTTGGCGATCTGCACCGGGAACGACGTACCAGCCTGAACTGCGATCGTCTTGCCACACAGGTCCTTGTTGGCCGTCAGGTTCGCCGAAGTAGCCTTCAGCCCCAGGAACTCGTCGCCGGTCCGGAAGTAGTTGACGAAGTGCACCGTGCCGAGGCGGCTCTTAAGGTCAAACGTGGCCGACCACACGATGTTCGTTCGGTTCGACTGCACTGCCGGTATGAGCTCTGAGAAGTTGGGCGTGTTCGTCACCTGGAGCCTGACGCCGAGAAGTTTCGCTGCAGCCATTGCGAGGGAGATGTCGACTCCGACGATAGGACCGCCCGTCTCCGCTTGATACTCCATCGGCGGGTACGGCGAATTCACGAGGTCAGTGAGGACTCCACTTGAGCGGATACTGGCTGGAAGCATCGCATTCAAAGTCGACGCCGACGATGTCGCCGGGGAAGACGGTGCCGAAGAGTTACTGCCCGTACCCGAGCCCCCGCAGGCAGCAACCAGCAGCACCGCAACCAGCGCAGCACAGAGGACATATACCCGTCTCATGATGTACCTCCGGATCAATCGGCTGGAGCGTACCTTAATGAGTGTTCATTCAGGTGTCAATGCACTGCTCGCCACGAGACGCGCGCGGATACCGAGGGCGAGGCACCGACGGTCTTGGCGCTCAGCTTCGCAGTGTGCGGAGCGGTCCAAATATCCAGGTGGTGTGAAGGCTGACAGACCAGCGAGTCAGCATGTGGAGTCTGTTCCGCCTTGGGAGCACGGACACTGCCTGCAGGCCCTCGCCGCCCGGCTGCCGGAGCCAGGTGTTCATGCACCGGCTCGGCCCCATTCTTGATCCAGTCCCCGGATCCGCCAGGGAAGCGTGGCCTGTAACGTAGGCAGGCACCATGCCGATGCCGCTTAGCCCGCCGGACGGCGCGCAGTGGCATACTCCGCGGGAGGCTCGGCCTCAAGCATAGGAATGCGCAGGGAGCCTCCGGAAGCTGGAGCGTCGGGCAGTGAGTTGCTGGGCATGTTGCTGGGCATACGGGCGGCGCTTGCCGACTCAACATTGCCGGCGCAGATGCCGTGGAGGTCGCGGCGACCTACGAGCACGCGGAGGTGACAGCCAGCGATTGCTGGCGAGCGCGTCGTGTACGAGTTCGTCGGCCTGTGGGTCTGCGGGGGGCGTCTGCCGCAGATTTCTAACCTGCATGGATCCGGCTGCCGACCGAGGCAGCGGCGCATCGCCCGTGCTGGCCACATGCCCGGCAACCGGATCCAGTCCCGCATGTCCCAAGAAGGTCGGCTCGTATCGATCAGGAAGGGGATCCAATGGGCCACCAAGTCGGTCAGCAACAGCGCCTCATCGAAACGCCCACGGTCCGTGTCACCCGTTGGACGCTCCCCAGCGGACACGGCACTGGGCGGCACCGTCACGAGCACGACTACGTTGTCGTGCCAATGACAGGCGGGACGCTGAACGTCATCGATGCTTCCGGCGAGTCGACGACGATGCAGCAAGTTGCAGGCGAACCGTACGCCGGGAGCGCGGGCGTTGAACATGATGTCGTGGGAGCCGACAGCAGCAATGTGGTGTTCATAGAGGTCGAATTGCTCATGCGCTAACGTCTGCTCAACTGCATTCGAATATTCGCGTACTATCGGCGGTTGCCATCGTGGACGGCTTTGCGGGTGCCGATAAGTCATCCGTGCTGGTCAGGTGGCACGTTGGTGCTCGTGGAGGCTGGCTTCGCCAACGGCGTCTGCGGCGGGGCCGCGTGGCGGGCTTGACCGCATGTCAGGGTTGGATCCCGTACCACCGAGGTGAGACCCGGCTACCCGCCAGCACGCAGCAACACCGTCTGCGCAGGGGGCGGGCCAGCACGACACGACCAGCGACACCAAATGCGGGGAACAGGCCGTCGGCCGCGCCGAACTGCGGCACTGCGTGCGCCGCAGGGTTCGGTCACCGGCCACACAGTGTCCGACCGGGTTAATCCGTGCCGCGGTCCGGCGCAGGTTGCCCGCCAGCCCAATAATGTAATACACTATTGACGTGTGGAGATCCATCGCTCGGCTCGCCGCCACGGTATCGGCGACCAGGACATCCGCCACGCGATCGGGCATCCGGTCGTGGTGGCCGACATCGATCCTGACGCCGACCCGCCCAAGACGCTGGCCATCGGCCCGGACCGGACCGGACCGGCAACCTGCTTGAGGTGGTCGTGCTCACGCTGGCCGGCGACAGGTTATTGGTGATCCACGCCATGCCCCTTCGCCGCAAGTACCGTGGTCTGCTCCCGGGACACCGTGATGACTGACAAGCCAAAGACCTACACCACCAAGACCGGCAAGGTCCTCACCGATGCTGACATCGAGCAGCTGGCCGGCGAGGCCGAGCGCGGCTACGACGTGCAAACGCTGAAATCCCGCCGGCGGGGACGGCCGATGCTGGGCAGCGCGCCCTCGGAGGTGGTGCCGGTGCGGCTCGACCCCGATCTCCGGCAGGCGGTGGAGGCCCGCGCCACGGCAGAGCACACCACCACCAGCGAGATCATCCGGGAAGCCCTGCGCCGCTTCCTCGACGTCGCCTGACCGGGCCGGCGGCATAGCACCGGCTGATGGCGAAGGGCACGCGCGGCCGCCCGGCACAAGGCGGCCGCCCGGCACAAGGACGTAACCGGGGCAGGAGCTGAGCAGAGCGTGCGGAACCGGCAGGTCGAGCAGCTTGTACGGACGCTGTCCGTGCCCGTCCGTGACGACCGGGCCCTTGGCTCCTCTGGCGTACGGACAAATGACGGACAGGACCGTGTATCCACACGATCGTCGTAGAAGTCTTCCCAGGTCAACGCAATGCGGCGCGACCGCACCACTACCGATCAACTGCCAGCTGATCGCGACGTTGAGGCCAGGCACTCCACGCCCTCCAGGAAGCGCGACCAGGATCCTGTGCCGCTCGAATATTGAGTTTCGCGGGCTGAGCTGGGGTTACGCGGCGTGGTGATACTCGTTGATCACTCCTGCGGCGACTGGCTTTCGGCGGACAGATCGCAGGCCGGCCACGTTCCGGATGGGCTGCGTTTCGATGCCCGGAGGCCGCTGTTGCCGGGATTGATGCGGCCTGTGGTGGTTGTAGTGGATCACGTATTCGCGGAGCACGAGGACCAGGTGGCGGTTCCTCACCGAGATTGGGCTCACGACCTTCGGCGGCCCGCCTGCCCAGCTTGGGGTGCTGCTCCAGGCGCGGGAGGCGATGACCGAGATCGCTGACCGTGGCGGCATCAGGGCTCTGCCAGCCCCCTACATCCTTAACGAGTCCGCTGGCTACGCGATCGCGGACCCGGACGGGGAAACCGCCGCCGAGACGGCCGGGCGAGTAATGCTCGACCTCTCCGAACGCGTTCTGCACCTCGACGGCTCCAGTGAGGAAATGGTCGGCCTGTGACCGCCGCCACCCCGCACGCCGGATCGGCCGGCCCGCGAGCCGACCGGGGAGGAGGCTGCGGATGAGATCTGGTGCGGGTGTTCAAGGCGCTCGTTGCCCCGTTACCGGGTCAACATCCGCCCGATCGCCGGCGTACCCCGCACCGCGGACCTGGTCTTCACCAAAGCGAAGGTCGCGGTATTCCTCGACGGCTGCTTCTGGCACGGATGCGCCAAGCATTACCGGCCAGCGAAAGGCAAGACAGCCGAATTCTGGAACGGCAAGATCGCAGGCAACCGCCGCCGCGACGCCGACACCGACGAACGACTTCACCAAGCCGGCTGGGAGGTCATGCGAGTCTGGGAACACGAGGACCCAGCACAGGCGGCATCGCCCATCGCGGAGCGAGTTAAGAACCGGAGATCGCCCACACCCGGGCCGGCGGATCAGCAGGCCGGTGTTCAGGGCCGCGGAACACCCGCTCTACGTTCTCCAGGGCCTTGTAGGAGGCCACCGCGCCGACGGCAGGCAGCGCGTCCGTGGGCAGGCTGGTGCGGATCACGTAGATCCCGTCCAGCGCGGCCTCGTCGGCGATCTTCTGCTCGTCGCGGCGCCAGGTGAATCCGTCGTCGGTGATGTCGATGATGAAGTGCTTGGCGACCTTCCGCCTGCCGATCACCGGCGGGCTGCACGGGGCCAGGTTCGCCGAAGATCGCGAGGGCTCACTCAGCCTAAAGGTTGAACTCACCATCCTTGGCGGCGCGGATGAACGCCTTCCATTCGGCGCGAGCGAATTCCAGCACCGGCCCACGACCGTGCTGCTTGGAGTCGCGCACGCCGACAGAGCCGTCGGCGGTGGCGACCTCGACACAGTTGCCCGTTCCGCTGCTGTGGCTGGACTTGCGCCAGCCGGTGTACTTGCCGTGGTTCATGCAGGTGTTCCTTTGTCCGTCGGCGGGGCTGAACCTTGAGCTGGTTATTGGTCGGGGAGTTCGGTGGCTGCCTTGGTGAGCAGGTCGAGGCTGTCGGTGGGTGGCAGCGCCGCGTCGCGGAGCCGGGCGTACAGCTGGTCGTAGGGCGCCACCTCGGCGGGGTCGGTGAGGACGAGGTCGGAGGTGACTGTGTCGATCGCGACCACGGCGGGGTCTCCCGGGTCGGGGTAGGTGTAGATCGAGAACGTGCACCTGGGCACGGTGAAGCTGTCCACCCGGGCATCCACCGGCAGGACCCGCAGGGCGACGCTCGGCTTGCCGTTGCATGCCGTGGCGAGATGGTAGAGCTGCTTCTTCACGACATCCGGCGGGGCGGCCAGCCGCCGGACCGCCACCTCATCGACGATCACCTCGTAGCTGGGCGCGCCCGGGCGGCGCAGCATCCGCTGCCGCCCGGCACGGCCGGCGAGCACGCCCTCGACGGTGCCGGTCATCGGCTCCAGCGTGGCGTCGGCAGCGGTCCGCGCCCTGACGAACTCCGGGGTCTGCAGCAGGCCGGGAATGAAGGTCTGCTGGTACTCGCGGATCGCGGCGGCACCGGCCTCCAGATTCGCATACAGCGCCTGCCGCTCGCCCATCCCCCGGGTGGACTCCCACCACCCCCTCTCACCGGCCTCCCGGGCGATCGTGACGATCTGCGTCCACCGCTCGCCCTCCACCCCCAGCGCGTCAAGGATCTTCATCACATCGGCCAGGTCTACGATGTGCCCGTTCTCCAGCCGGGAGATCTGCGCCCGCGACTCCCCGATCCGCTTCGCGACCTGCTCATGAGTCAGTCCCGCCGCCGCCCGCAGCGCCCGCAGCTCCGCCCCCAGCCGCAGCCGCCGCACGTAAGGGCTGATCATCCACAACCTCCCAACGAACGCCACAGCGCACAGTACAAAACGTTGGATCTTCAGAGTACCTGTATCGAGGTTGGCCCGGTATGCGAGATAACGGTGGGCAACCAGCCTCGCAGAAGAATCCGCACCCGCACGGCCGCCCTGGCCGCAGACAGCCCTCTGAACCGCCCGCGTCGTCAGGCACCGCCCAACGGAGGACGCCGGGGAGTGAGCGTGCCGCTGTGATGATGCGGGCAGCCAGGCTTCCCGAAGCTCTTGCCGACAGCCGTGAACCGTTTGATAATCAGCACAGTTGTTGAGAACGAACCGTGCAGCATAGTGAGAAGACCGACCAGGTAAGGGAGACGTGCGGTGACGGACAACGAGTTAACTCCTGGCCCCGAATCAGGCGGGTGGCCCGAGATCGACACAAGCGTCGCTCACGTAACGCGGGTCTACGACTATCTCCTTGGCGGCAAGGCGAACTTCGCGGTGGACCGGAAGGCCGCCGAGCAGGCGTATGCAGCCTGGCCTGGTGGCTTGGACGGCGTGCGGGCGGATGCCCGCGCTCACCGGGCGCTCCTCGGCCGGATCGTGCGCTACCTGGCCGGTGAGGCGGGCATCCGCCAGTTCCTGGACATCGGCACGGGTATCCCCAAAGAGAACAACGTCCATGAGGTGGCCCAGCAGGTCGCGCCGCGGGCGCGAGTCGTCTACGTCGATTATGACCCGATCGTGCTCGCTCACGCCCACAAGCTGCTGACGAGCACACCAGAGGGCGCTTGCGCCTACATATACGGTGATCTGCGCAACCCGGAAGCGATCCTGCAGAAGGCGGCGGACACGCTGGACTTCGGCAGGCCGATTGCGATCGTGCTGTTCGGTATCCTGCACTTCTTCGCCGACGCCGAGCACCCTTACGTCATCGTGGCCCGGCTGGTGGAGGCGTTGGCGCCGGGCAGCTATCTGGCGCTCTCTCACCTGGCCAGGGACGTTCACGGCGAGGCGCTCACCGAGACGTTCGACCGTCTCAACCAGCAGATGAGCGAGTCCGTCATCCTGCGCACCCAGGATGAGGTAGCGCGGTTCTTCGATGGCCTGGACCTGGTCGATCCTGGTGTGGTGCAACTGCCGCAGTGGCGGCCTGACCCCAGTCCCGAGGGCACCCAGCCGGCCCGCCAACTGCCCATGTGGTGCGCGGTCGGGCGCAAGCCGTGACGCGCGGCCACCTCGCACCGGAGCGTAAGAGAACCCGGCTGTACCCCACCGCCGCCTTGGGGCCGGTCCCGGTTAACGACGGCGCAGAAATCGCGCTCCCCAGCGCGGGTGCACGAGCCGGGTGATGAGGCGAGGTTCACTGCCAGCCTTAGGGCAGCCGCACCGGCGGCTGCGGCCCGTCGGGCCGTTCTTCCGTACGTGCGGGGTAGGGCAGGCGCTGTGGCGTTCGTTGGGAGGTTGTGGATGATCAGCCCTTACGTGCGGCGGCTGCGGCTGGGGGCGGAGCTGCGGGCGCTGCGGGCGGCGGCGGGAC
>OFHK01000174.1_pt1 | contig 20384 bp, 21 predicted proteins | sample 1521951 | NCBI WGS metagenome assembly OFHK01 (sample SAMEA2468436, study PRJEB22500) | soil metagenome | biome: Glassland; feature: Farmland; material: Clay | place: Australia | collected 2013-01-31 | depth 0.55 m
GGCACGCCCCGGGCAGCCCATCATAAGCCGCTAGTAGCCGACCGGGCGTCGGACGCGCCGGCGAGAGCATGGTGAGCTTGGCACCGTCTGCTGCTATCGGGGTATTGGTCGTCGTGATTGCGGTCTACGCCCTCCTCTACGTGCGGGCCCGCCGTCGCGGCATCCAGCAGGGCGCGACGCGCATCGCCCGCTGCAGCGCGGGCCACCTGTTCACCTCGACCGTGATCCCGGGCGCTTCCTTCCGCGCCATCCGGCTTGGCTCGTCGCGGTACCAGCACTGCCCGGTCGGGAACCACATGGCCCTGGTGAGCTGGGTGGACCCGAGCACCCTGACGCCCGAGCAGCGCGCCGCCGCGGCGGCGGTACGGGACAGCCGCATCCCGTGAGTCGAACCGCGGCGCGCGGACCGAGCGGCCCTGCCCGCCGTATCCCTCCCGGGTGGGCCGGAGGCGACCGAGGCGCGGGTTTATGCTCCGCGGGCCGCTCAGGAGGACCGCATGGCAGCCGCGAGGCGCGCCCGCACGCGGTCGGAGGACCGGGACCAGCAGCTCATCGAGGCGGCCCGCTCCGTCCTCGTGAGGCGCTACCGGCCCCGATGGCATTCGGTGGGGGCGGCGATCCGCGGGAAGTCCGGACGGATCTACACGGCCGTGAACCTGAACGCGCGGTACGTCGGCCGCGTGGACGTCTGCGCCGAGGCCATCGCGCTCGGCATGGCGGTCGCGGCGGGCGAGAGGGAGCTCGAGGCCGTCGTCGCCGTGCAGCGCGGCACCCGCGGGTCGAGGAGCCCGCGGGGCCGCATCGTCCCTCCCTGCGGCGTCTGCCGCGAGATGTTCAACGACTACGCGCCGAAGATGACGGTCCTTCTCGCAGGGCCCAAGGGCACGGTGGTCCGGAAGCGCGCGGAGGAACTCCTGCCCGACCGCTACGTGGACCCGTGAGGCGCCGGCGGCTTCCGCGGCTTCGTCCGGTGCCGGTCGTCCTCCCTGGAAGCACCGGCGGGCTGGCCGCGCACCTGCGCCGCCTTCGCCGGCGCGCGGGCCTCGGCGGGCGCGGGGCCGAACGAGAAGCACGCGATGCCTGCGACCGTCAGCGCGAAGGCGAGGACGATGCCTGCGTCGAGGACGTAGCCGAGCGGCCTCATGACTTCCGTGTACGGCGGCGCGATGTTGTTCACGTAGAACGAGGACTGCTCGGATCCGGTGACGAACAGCATGAGGAGGAGCCCGAGCCCGATTCCCGTGAAGAAGAGCCGGAGGCCCCAGTCGTCCCGATTCGCCATGGCCGCTTCCCCTTTGTCGTTCTCTTTTCCAGCCGGAACCGGAATTTGAACCCTTTGGGACAGAGCTGAAATCTGGTCGCGCGACCCTCGAACGGACCGCCGACCTCGCGACGGATAACCGGGGGAACTCCCTTAAGTACGGTCACGCGGGTTCGCCGCTGTGGCCCGCCGCTGCGGCGTCTGCGGCCTCGAGTCCGAGGAGGCCGTGTGCCCCCGCTGCAACACGATCCTCCTCCGCGACCGGGCCGTCTGCCCGAAGTGCGGCAAGCTCTTCGACGGCTGGATCGCCCTGTGCGATGCGTGCGGCGCCTCCCTCGGTCCGGAGCCGCCGGCGCCCGCGGACGAGGAGGCCGTCCGCCTCCTGGCGTCCATCCCGGGCATCTCGGAGGACGCGGCGCGGGGCCTCGTCGCCAAGGGCTTCCGCGACTTCTCCGACGTCGTCCGCCTCGCCCTGCCCGCGGCTGCGGTCCGGCGGGGGCTGCCCCACTCGATCGCGCGGCATGCTCTCCTCGCCGACCGCGCGCCCCCTGCCGCACGGCCCGCCTCCGCGACCGTCTGCCCGGTGTGCGGTTCACCCTGGGCCGCGGACGCCGACCGCTGCGAGGTATGCGGCTCCGCCCCGACCGCGGGGACACCGGTGGAAGCGGTCGAGCAGAAGCTCCAGGAGATGACCGACGAGCTGGTGGCCCTCGCCCAGGACGAGGACGTGCAGGCGATGCCCGGGGACGTGCGCAAGGACCTGCTCGACGCGTTCGCGGGACTCGACCCCGAGGACGTCGTGCGGGACGAGTACCGCCGGCAGATCGAGGCCTGGCGGGAGAAGGGCTTCGTCGTCGCGCCGCTCGAGGACCTCTTGGACCGGGACCTGGAGGCGTTCCGCGAGCGGGGCGTGCGGCTCATCCGCGCGCAGATGCTCAAGAGGGCCGACGCCGGCACGTTCCGCTGCCCCCTGTGCGACATCCCCCTGCCCCCCGAGGCGGAGGTGTGCGAGAACTGCGGCGCGAAGTTCGTCTGACATGGTCCACAACCCTAAATAGCGTCGGACCGTCAGGGGACCACCATGCGCGGGCCGTACTCGGACTATGCGGCACCCCCCGTCTACGTGTACTCGACGCCGCAGCCGCGGGGCGTGAAGTTCAGCGCCACCGAGTTGCGGCAGCTCGCCATCGCGATCCTCGGCCTGAGCGCGGCCTTCACGGTCGTCCTCCTGAGCCCGGTCTTCGGCTTCGGCCTCTACCTGTTCGACAACATGGCGTTGAACGCTGCCTTCGACTTCGTGATTTCCCTCGCCTCGGTGGCCTCGGGCGTTGGGCTCCACGAAATCATGCACAAGATCGTGGCAGAGCGCTACGGGCACTGGGCCGAGTTCCGATACTCCCTCCGCGGCATCCTGATGTCGTTCATGTTCGCCTTCCTCGGCTTCATCATCGGCGCGCCGGGCGCGACGTACATCTCGGGCGCCGTCACGCCGTCCCAAAACAGCCGCATCAGCGCCGCAGGGCCGCTTACGAACGTCACCCTGGGCATTGTGTTCCTCGGCGCGACGATTGCGGTCTTCCCGGCCGCGACCGCGGAACTCGTGCCGTACCTCCTATACTGGCTCTTCTCGACGGTGGCCTCCGTGAACCTCATCCTGGGGGCGTTCAACATGATCCCCGTCATGCCCCTGGACGGCGCCAAGGTGTGGCACTGGAGCAAGGCCGAATGGCTCGGCATCCTCGTCATCGCCCTCGGCGTCTTGGCCTTTGGCGCCTTCGTGCCGCAGCACTACCTCTTCCTGTGAGGCGACTCAGCGGTTCATCACGCTGGCCAAGTAGCCCGCGCCGAACCCGTTGTCGATGTTGACGACGGCCACGCCGGGCGAGCAGGCGTTCATCATCGCCAGGAGCGCCGCGAGGCCGTCGAACGACGCGCCGTAGCCGACGGACGTGGGCACCGCGATCACCGGGACGTCCACCAGGCCGGCGACGACGCTCGGGAGGGCGCCCTCCATCCCGGCGACGACGACCACGACCTTGGCCTTCTGGAGGAGTTCGCGGTGGTCCAGCACGCGGTGGATGCCCGCCACGCCGACGTCGTACAGGCGCGTGACGCGGTTCCCAAGGACCTCCGCCGTGACCGCGGTCTCCTCAGCCACCGGGATGTCGCTCGTCCCCGCGGTGACCACGAGGACGTTGCCGCGCCTCGCGGCCGGCGTCTTCCCCGCGACGACGAGGCGGGCCTTCTCGTGGTACCGCACGGGCACGCCGTCGAGGCCCTCCTTGATCCGTTCGTAGACCTCCGGGTCCGCGCGCGTGGCGAGGGCGATGGACCGCGACGCCACCATGCGCTTCACGATGGCGACGATCTGCTCCGGTGTCTTGCCGGGGCAGTACACGGCCTCGGGGATGCCGCGGCGGATGGAGCGGTGCGTGTCGACCTTCGCGAAACCGAGGTCCTCGTACGGGAGGCCGCGGAGAGCGTCCATGGCCTCCCTGACCGTGACCTTGCCGTCCTTCAGGTCCCGCAGGAGGCGCTCGACGGCCGAACGGTCCATGGGCACCTCAGCGGACCTGCTCCCATTTCTCGAGCTCGAAGACCTTGCTCAGGGTGCTGCCCCGCTTGATCTCCTCGCGCACCCGGTTCTCCCGCTCCAGGACGTCCAGGGCGCGGTTCGCCATCTCCACGCCCAACTCCTCCGGCACGACGATGACGCCGGACTCGTCGCCGATGATCCAGTCGCCCGTGCGGACGATCTGGCCGCCGCACTCGATCTCCTCGCCGATCGTGCCCTGGCCCTTCGGCTCGCCGGCGTGGGGCGAGATGTTGCGGCTGAAGAGGGCGAAGTCCAGATCCATGATCGCGTCGATGTCCCGCGCCGCGCCGTCGATCACGACGCCGGGCACGCCCTTCACGAGGCAGGAGTTCGAGGCGAGCTCGCCCCACACGCCCGTCGGGCCGCCGCCCACGTCCACGACGATCACGTCGCCTTTCTGGGCGCGGTCGATCGCCTCCACGGGCTTGGCCCAGTCCCCGTCCGCGGTCTTGACGGTCAGGGCGCGGCCCACGAGCTTCGTGCCATGCTTGATCCGCGGCACGATGCCGCGCATCACGCCGCGTTTCTGCATGGCGTCCGCGAGGTTCGGCGTGCTGACCTTGCGGAAGGCCTCGAAGACGTCGGCTTCGGTGTACTTCTTGTACAGCCCGGTCCGGATGACCTTCTGCTCCTTGATCGCCTTCTTGATCGTCTTCGTGGCCTTCGTCACGTCCTCGGCCTTGATGATCGCGCCGCCCACGATGATGATCGATGCCCCGGCCTTCACGGCCTGCGCCACGGTCTCCGAGTTCAGGCCGCCCGCCACGGCCACGGGGAGGTTGGACGCCTTGACGACCGCCTTCAGCTCCTCGAGCGGCGTGTGGGCGATCATCTGCTCGTCGATCGACACGTGCATGTTCAGGTAGTCCACGCCGAGCTTCTCCAGCTCGACCGCGCGCTTCGGCTTGTCCTCCACGCGCATGAGGTCGATCATGATCTTCGCGCCGTAGCGCCGCGCCGCCTTGACGGCCTCCAGGATCGTCGCGTCGTCCGTGACGCCCATGATCGTGATCACGTCGGCCCCGGCCTTCGCGGCGATCTCGACCTCCAGGGCGCCCGTGTCCATCGTCTTGAGGTCCGCGACGATCGTCTTGTCGGGGAACGTCTTCTTGAGTTGCCGGACGACGTCCGTGCCCTCGGCCTGGATCAGCGGCGTCCCGGCCTCGAGCCAGTCCGCCCCGCCCGCCACGGCCTCCCTCGCGGCCTGGAGGGCGCGCTTCGCGTGCATGAAGTCGAGCGCCACGTGCAAGGTGGGTTCCACGGTCTCCCCCGCCGAATAACCCGCCTTCGCGATAAGAACGTTCCGAACGACGCGCCGCCGCTAGATGGGGACGACCTGGATCGCCTGCGTCACGACGATCTGCGAGGCCGAGGCGCACATCCCTTCGTTCCAGTATACCGTGTACGGACCCGGGGCGAGCGCGCGATTGACCGTCCCGTTGGACTCGGTCCAGGCGAGGAGCAGGGGGCACATGTACACGTTCACGGGCGGCTTCGACACGGTGCCATTGGCCACGGTGAGGCTCAGGAAGCCCGATCCGCGGTACGCCGTCCAGGCGCCCGTCAGGGTCCCCCCGGATGGGCCGACCGTGAAATGGGCCACCCAATGCAGGGATTCGTTCGCATCGAAGGCCGTGCCGGCCAGCACGGGCAACCCGTCCAGCGGCGCCGCGGGCGCGAGGAGCAGGTACGCCCCCGCGACGGCCGTGACCACCGCGACGGTCACGAACACGGCCAGGAGCGCGCGGTTCTCCGGTTTCACGCCTCCTAAAAGGGCCGCACCGCCTTCTTGGCCGTGCGGATTCCGTTAGGGAAACCCCGCACCTCCGACGTCGCCGGCCGATTCGAAGCCCGGCCCCCGAAGGACCGTTCGCGGGCCCCTCGGGGCTAGGCCGGGAGGACCTGCACCGTCTGGGTCACGAGGATCTCGGTCGGCACGCCGCAGTCCCCCGTGTCCCAGTAGACGGTGTACGGACCCGGGCTCAGGACGCGATCGAGGGTGCCGTTGTACACCGGCCAGAAGGGCATGGCTGGGCATTCTGGCGGCGGGCCGGGGGGCGGCCACGGCTTCGCGACCGTGCCGTTCACGAGGACCAGGTCGACGCCGCCGCGCACGCCGTAGGCGGTCCACGCGCCGCCGAGGACGCCACCGGAGGCCCCGACGGTGAAGTGCGCCGCCCAGGGAAGGGTCTCGTTCCCCGTGAACGCGGTGCCCGCAGGGATGGGCAGGGTGGGCCCGGACGCGCCCAGGAGGACCACGAAGGCGCCGGCGACGGAGACGACCATGACGAACGCCGCCACGACGGCCAGCAGGGGCCGGGCCTCCGGTCTCATGACTCCACGATGACGCGGTCGGGCTACTTGCGCCTGCGGCCCACGTTCGGCGATCGCCGACCATTCGGTGGCAGCTCCCTTCGGACGCGTTCGGTGCCTCCGCCCGCCCATGTGTTCTCACTTTCGATATTCAGCACGGGTGGCTCAAATAGCCGCGGCCGGCTCGCGACCTTCGCATCCGATGCCCACGAAGGAGCATGAGGCAGGCAACGAGCGCGAGCGGTGCGTGACCGGAATCCAGGGGCTCGACCACATCCTGAACGGCGGCGTGCCGCGGGGCAACACGGTCCTCGTCTCCGGCAGCGTGGGCACCGGCAAGACGTCCATCTGCATCGAGTTCCTCGTCCGCGGCGCCCTCTACGGGGAGCCGTCGCTCTACCTGAGCGTCACGGAGCCGACGGACAAGCTCCTCCGCAACGTGATCCCCTTCGACTTCTGGGACGACAAGCTCGTGAAGCAGGGCAAGCTCCAGTTCGTCGACCTGCCGCGGATCTACGAGAAGCTCGACATCGACAAGGACGAGCTCTCCCTGGAGGAGAGCCGCCGCCTCGCCGACGCCATCGTGAACCTGGTCGAGGAAGGGCACGTCAAGCGCCTGGTCCTCGACTCCGGCACGTCCGTGGCCTACCGGCTCAAGGAGGAGGAGCGGATCCGCGACTTCTTCCTGCGGCTGGGCCAGGCCCTGAGCTCGAAAGGGTGCACGTCCCTCCTGGTCGCGGAGGTGGCGCCGCAGATGCCCGGCTACTCACGCTTCGGCCTCGAGGAGGCCATCGCGGACGGCGTCATCGTCACGGGCAACCTGGAGCGCCGCGGCGACCTCCTGCGCACCCTGCAGGTGGTCAAGATGCGCGGCACGCAGCACAGCCGCGCGAAGTACGTCCTCGACCTCACGACGTCCGGCGTGCTCCTCGTCCCGCTCCTCAAGGGCGGCAGCGTGTCCGGGGGCGCCTGAGATGAGCGTCGCGAGCGAGGTGAGCGACCGCCTCCTGAAGCTGCCCGAGGCCTCCGCGGTCGCGCTGCACCTCAAGGCGGACCAGTACTTCGACGCGATCCAGGGCATCGTGGACCTCTTCGCGACGAAGAAGGACCTGGACGTGATCTACATCACGACGACGATCCCGGCGCAGACGATCATCAACGCACTCGAGGTCCTCGAGATCCCCCTGGACCACATCTGGTTCGTGGACTGCATCAGCCAGATCATGATGTCCGCGGAGAAGCGGCACGAGCACGTGATCCAGGTCGAGAGCCCGACGATGCTCGAGAACATCATGCTCAAGGTCGAGTTCCTGCTGCGCAAGAACGAGGGCCGGAGCGCCCTCGTCGTCCTGGATTCGATCAATTCCCTGGCCATCCACAACAACACGAAGATCCTGGGCGAGTTCCTCCACATCCTCGTGAACAACCTGCGCGCCCACGGTGCGTACACGGCCATCTTCTCGATGCAGGAGTACGAGTCCGACGAGATCCGGAACATGCTCGTCCTCGTGAGCGACGAGAGCCTGCAAGTGGCCGAAGGCTGAGAGCCGGCGGCGGTGTCGGACGCGCCGCGAGTATTTAAGGCGGGAACGCAACGAATCGTACATCGCGACAGCGAAAGTCTAGCATGGTCGAAAACGGACGAAGATGCCGCGAAAACCCTGTTCTCAAAGGTGCATATTCATCGCGAAATCTTTAAAGGCGTGGCTCCATCCAATGGGATTCTGCTGTGGCCTAAGCCACAGGAGGACTAAACCATGAAGACAATCGTGCGGAAGAACGACGAGGCTGTGTCCCCCGTCATCGCGACGATTTTGATGGTCGCGATCACGGTGGTCCTGGCCGCCGTGCTGTACGTCATGGTGTCGGGCCTGATCTCGACGCCTCAGACGACGCAGCAAGTGGGCGTGGCCGTGACGCGGTCGGGCGACGGGACGAACTGGATCATGACGTTCACGACCGTGCCGACTGGCCTGGGGCTGAACACGACCTACGTGAGCCTGGTGACGGCGGCTGGCGCGTCGACGAACATCACGAACGCGGGGCTTGGGACGCTCATCATCCCATCGCCGAACCACGGCGTGAAGTACTACCCGAGCGACAAGACGTACACGTCCGTCAGCCCGAATGACCGCCTGACCGTCTTCGTTCTGTGGTTCCCGAGCGGGACGCAGTACTCGATCACGAACTCGAACGGCATCCTGGCGAAGGGAACCCTCCAATAGGCATGAATGAGGGCCACCCGGCCCTCCTCTTCCTCTTTGGTGTCTTCTTCTTTTTACTCAAGCTGAACGCGCAGTGCGCTGAGCCTCCGTCATGCCTTCCGGATTGCGCTAGGGCTCAACCCCCGTGGGAGACATGGTCCGCACGATTCTGCAACGCCAGCGCGCGCCTCAAGCTCGGCAGGGCCTTCGCGTCTCACGACGTCCACTTGAGTTCCGCGATGGGGATCGCGAGGGACGTCGTCGTTTCGGCCACGTGGCCGAACTGCGTGATGAAGTCGGCCGCGGTGATCGCGTCGGGCGCCTCGAAGATGACGAGGGCGTCCGGCTTCCCGAACAGGGCGAAGAACTCGTGCACCATGAGGTTGTTCGGGAGCGTGGGGTGCTTGAACAGGCGGGTGGCCTCCTCGAGCTGGCCGGGCATCCGGGTGGGCTGCGCGACGAAGAGCATGGGTTCACGCCGGCGAGACATTCGGCCTTCGCTATATAATCGTGTCCCGCCGCTTATCGCGCGCCGTTCCGAGCCGGCGTCGCACGGCGCACGCGGACCTTGATCAGGTTCGACTGCGCCACCGTCGTCCCGAGGATGTGATCGGACCACCGCTGCCGCGGGTCCCCGTCCACGAGCATCCCCGCGAGGGTGTCCAGGAACGGGAAGATGAACCAGAAGAACTTCGGGATGTTCCGGACCGCGGCCCTGCCGAAGGTCATGGGGCCCCGGATTGGGCGGACCTCGAGGCCCGCGATGTACTTCCCGGCCGTCGTCCGGAAGATCGCCTCCCCGACGACGGAGTAGGCGTAGACCGCGACGCCACCGAGGATGCCGTAGATCCACGGCGCGCGCTCGCCGTTGAAGTAGAGCAACGTCCAGAGCGGCGCGAAGACGAAGAGCAGGTCGATGATGTACGCCGCGACCCGCTTGGCCATGTGGATCTGGTACGTGCGGTTGTGGCCGATGAGGTCGAAGCCCGTCACCATGGGTGCATCCCGCGGCTCCATCGAGGCCTCCGCTATAAATAGGTTCATCCACGCGCGCGCGGCGGTGTTGACAAACGGGCGCGGCCACTCAGATCGCCCATCATTCATCATGGGTCAGCGTCGGTTTCCTCATCACGGTGGCGCGCGGCGGAACGCGCGCGCGGCCCATGAGCTTTGCGGCCGCCCCCGCCGGCATGGGCACCCTTTATCGCCCCGGGACGGCATCGCGCGCCCGTGCCGACCATCCGGCTCTACGCGTACCACGCGGACCAGTGCGACCCGAAGAAATGCACATCCCGCAAGCTCGAGCGCCTCGGCCTCCTGACCTTCGTGCCGCGGGCCACCTCCCTCCCGGCGGGCACTGTCCTCCTGACCCCGGAGGCGGAGCGCGCCCTCTCCCGCGCGGACGCGCCGCGGGCCGCACGCCACGGCCTCTCCGTCCTCGACCTGAGCTGGAAGGTCACGGAGAGGGTCGGCCGGTTCCCCGCGGTCCCGAAGGCCGTGGGACGCGCCTTGCCCTACCTCCTTGCCGCGAACCCGGTGAACTACGGCAAGCCGTTCGTCCTCTCGAGCGCGGAGGCGCTCGCCGCGGCCCTAATCCTCCTCGGCGACGCGGACCACGGCCGCGAGGTGCTCTCCAAGTTCGCGTGGGGCGAGCAGTTCCTGGCGCTGAACCGCGAGCCCCTCGATGCGTACGCCGCGGCCGCGGACAGCGCCGGCGTCGTCGCGGCCCAGGCCGAGTTCGTCTGAGGACGAGGGGCGGCGAGGCGGCTCACCTGAAGTCGGGCGGCAGGAGGTCCGGGATGCCGTCCTTGATCTCGTAGCGGTGGTTGCAGGCCTTGCAGAACAGGGAGCCCTCGAGGATCTCGTCCTTCTCCACGTCCACCTTGAGGTCGAGGTCGCCCTTGCACACCGGGCAGCACAGGATCTCCATGAGGTCCCGCTTCATCGCTTCCCCGCATGCGGCGCCGCGACTTAAGTCCTCGGTCCGGGCTCGGGGGTTCGACCCGCGTACCGAAAACCTCTTGGCCGCGCGTGGATGGTGGACCCAGCCAGCCCGAGAGGGACGGCCCTCCATGCGCACCCGGCAACCCATAAATAGGACGTCCCTTATCGAGCACCCTCTTCGGAGTCGTGTCCCCAGTGGAAGAACGTAGAAGCTGGCTCCGCGAGAACTGGAGGATCGGCCTCGTCCTGGTCCTGATCCTCGGCCTCGCCATGTTCCTGCGCACGTACTTCGTCTACGCGGAGTTCGCGCCCGCGGGGTTCTGGTCCGGCGGGGGCGACTACTCCGGCGGTTCCGACCCCTTCTACTGGGAACGCGCCCTCCTGTACTCGTTCCAGACCGGGAAGGAGATCAGCTGGGACTACGCGATGAACTACCCGATCGGGTTCCCGGACGTCCGGCCGCCCCTGTTCGACTGGTTCAACCTGCTGGGCGGCTACATCGCGTCGCCGTTCTTCGGCGGCGACTCCTGGTTCTCCATGGTCTGGATGCTGAACATGAACGCCGCGATCTTCGGCGTCCTGTCCATCATCCCGACGTACCTCATCGGCAAGGAGGCGTTCGGCAAGCGCGCCGGGATCCTCGCGGCCCTCCTGCTCGCGGTCAGCGCCGCGTCCCTGTCGCGCAGTCACGCCACGATCGCGGTCCACGACTCGTGGACCCTGTTCTTCGTCATCTGCGCCTTCTACTTCTACCTCCGCGCCCTGAAGACGCTCACCCGCCGCCGCTGGGTGGACAACTGGTTCCAGCGCTCGAGCGTCCAGACGGGGCTCAAGACGTTCTTCCAGGAGAACCGGAAGAGCGTCCTCTACGCCTTCCTCGCAGGGCTGAGCGTGGGGGTCACGGCCCTGTCCTGGCAGGGGTGGGCCTACGTCCCGGTCATCCTGACCCTGATCTTCCTCGTCGAGGTCCTCCTCGACCGGATCCGGAACCAGGACGCCATGGGGGTCACGATCCTCTTCATGATCATCCTGGCGACGCCCCTTCTCATCTCGTTCCCGTGGTACGCCGTGCGGAACCTGATCCACGTCTGGTGGGACGTGCCGTTCTACCTGTTCCTCGTCGCCGCGGCCCTCGGGGTCGTGTTCACGGTCACCCGGGACTACCCGTGGACCCTCGTCATCCCCGGGACGTTCCTCGCGGGCGGGGTCGGCCTCCTCGTCGGGTTCACCGTGAACCCCGCCCTCCTGTACGCCTTCTACAGCGGCGCCGGGTACTTCGTGAAGACCAAGGTGTACTCGACGATCGCGGAGGCCCAGGAGCCCGGGATGTCGGAGCTCATCCTGAGCTTCGGGATGTTCACGTTCGGCATCGGCCTCATGGCCGCCGGGTGGATGATCTGGCAGATCCCGAAGCGGAACAACCCCGCCTTCACCATGCTCGTCCTCTGGACCTTCGGGGCGCTGTTCATGGCCCTGGCCGCGGCCCGGTTCATCTTCAACGCGGGGCCGGTGATGGCCCTCGCGACGGGCTACGCGCTGGACCTCATCCTCACGCGGATGGGCTTCGGGGAGATGAAACGGACCTTCCGGTCCCTCTCCGAGGGCTCGTGGCGGAACGCCCTGCGGAAGAGCGTGAAGCCGCGTCACGTGATCGTCATCCTTCTCCTCGTCGGGCTCGTGCTCCTGCCGAACGTCTGGTTCGCGGTGGACTCGGGCATCCCCTACGAGCTCAAGCCCCAGTACGACCAGCAGATCCAGAACGCCCTCCCGGCGTTCCTCCGGGCGCCCGGCTACAGCTCCGTCGGCTCGGGGAACACGTTCTACCTGGGCGCGTTCGGGTACTCCCTCCCGAACCAGACGCAGTACTTCCCCTCGGCGTACAGCTGGCTCGACACCCAGGACACGAACCTGCCGCTCACCGATCGGCCGTCCGTCCTGGCGTGGTGGGACTACGGGTTCGAGATCACGGAGCGCGGCGGCCACCCGGTCGTCGCGGACCCCTTCCAGAACGGGTACGGGATCGCCGGGCAGATCCTCCTGGCCCAGAACGAGAGCTCGGCGATCTCCCTCATGACGATCCGGCTCCTGGAGGGCAACCTCCGGCACAACTGGCCGCACCTCACCCCGCAGGTCGCCCAGGTCCTCACGTCCTACGGCATCGACCCGGGGCAGGTCCCCTATGCGTTCGCGAACAGCGTCCCCCTGATCTCGGTCATCCTGAACAACCCCGGGACGTACGGGCTCTGGGACCCGACCCTCACGGCCGTGAACACGCCGTACATCTACCTGGACGCGCTCCTGCTCCAGAAGCTGACGGAGAGCCAGCTCGTGAACCTGTACGCGCAGGTGAGCTCCGCCACGGGGACCTCCATCGGGTACTTCATGGTGGACACGCGGCTCTTCCCCCTGAGCGCGTCGAACACGGGGATCTTCTACGCCCCCGCGAAGCTGTCGGACCACCGCACCCTGAACCTGGCGAGCGGGCAGGTGCTCCCGTACGACTTCTTCCAGATCTTCGCGAACACGACGAACGCCGCGAACATCCCGATCCAGGACGTCCCGACCCTCTCCCAGATCACGGCGGAGACGATCGCGTACCAGCCGATGTTCTACCACTCCATGTTCTACCGCGCCTTCGTCGGGTACCCGCCCTCCGCGATCGGCGCCTCCAACGGGATTCCCGGGCTCAGCCAGGCCCTCACGAACTACGCGCCGGACCCCGCCTGGAACATGACCCACTTCCGCGTCGTCTACCGGACGGCCTACTACAACCCCTACTCGAACCCCCAGAACCACACGAGCGCCTGGAGGGCCGTGAACTACAACGAGGCGGCCTCCCTCCAGCAGCAGATCTCCGCGGGCAAGATCACGGGCGTCGTGGACATGAGCACCTCGACGGACATCCAGAACGGCGCCGTGATCCTGCAGTATTACCCCGGCGCCTACGTGAACGGGACGGTGGCCGTGAACGGCGTCCCCATCCCCGGGGCGTGGGTCACCGTCACGGACGAGCTGGGCACCCCCCACGGCATCACGCAGACGGACGCCCAGGGCCGCTACAGCCTGCTGGCGCCCTTCGGCAACATCACGATCACCGCGAGCACCGGGACGGTGAACAACCTCACCCTCGTCGGGAGCAACACCTTGGCCTCGGCGACGTTCCCCGTGTCCGAGGCCCAGGCCATGCGGAGCCCCCAGGACCTCAACGGGGACGGCGTCCCGGACTGGCTCCTCACGAAGGACCTCGCGGTCCCGGCCGCGGCCGTCCGCGGCACGCTCTTCTATGACATGAACCGCAACAGCGCCTTCGATGCGGGCGACATCGCCGTCCCCGGCGCGACGGTCCGGCTGGTGGCGCAGGGCTCCAACCTGAGGGAGAGCGCGACGACGGACCCCACGGGCGGCTTCTCCTTCCCGAACCTGGCGCCGGGCACGTACTCCGTGACCGTGACGACGAACGGGCACACGGTGCCCCTGGCGGGCCTCACGGTCGCCGCGGGCACGAGCACGGACAACCTGGGCCTGACCTTCCAGACCCTGTACGGGACGGTCGTGGACGCGAACGGCACCGCGCGGCCGGGCGCCGCGGTGGCGCTCACGGACGCCGTCAACGGGACGACGTGGCAGACCGCGGCGAACGCGACCGGCAACTTCTCCTTCACCCCCGTCCTGCCCGGGGACTACACCCTCTCCGCGAGCCTGGGCGAGAACGCGGCCCTGCCCACGTACGTCACCGTGGGCGTGAGCGCGGTCCTGCAGAACCTCACCCTCCTCCCGCAGGGCCGCGTGACCGGCTCCACGCAGATCTACGGCGTGAGCCTGCCCTACGCGACGATCCAGTTCCAGGACACCACGCAGGCCTACATGGTCGCCACGGTGACCTCCGACGCCAGCGGCGCGTACAGCATCGCCCTCCCCGCGGGCGACTGGAACGTCTACGGCCGCGCGTACCAGGGGATGAACCTGTACGCGACCCTCGGCCGCATCACGGTCCGCCAGGGCCAGACGACGGCCTACGACGCGGACTTCACCGCGGGCGCGCGCGTCAGCGGCTCGGTCAGCGCGGAGGGGCAGACGGGCGACCTCCGCGCCGCCATCGGCTTCGTGGGGTCGACGGGCGAACTCTGGATCCGCTCCGCCCTGGGCAACACCTACCTCGCGTACCTGCCCCAGGGGACGTACTCCGTCGTCGCGAGCACGCCGACGGACGCGACCACCGCGACGCTGACGCTGAACGGCAACGCGGCCCTGGACCTCAACCTCCTGCCCGCGACGCCCCTCACGGCCACGGCGTACTGGGACATGAACCGGAACGGCCGCGCGGACGCGGGCGAGGGGATCCCCGGGGCGCGGCTCGCCCTGACGGACAACGCGGGCGCCCTGACCGTCGGCTACGCGAACGCGACGGGGGAGGTCAACGTCTCCCTCTTCGCCAACCGCACCTATTCCGGCTGGATCACCGCGGACGGCTTCGCGCCGTACCGGATCAACGCGAGCACGCCGGCGGAGATCGGCACGGGCGTCGCATGGGACATGACCCCGCTGCCCGTGGACCTCGTCGGCTCGGTGTACCTCAACGGCACCCCGCTCCTGAACCGCGTCCTCCCGCTGCAGGCCGTGGCGATCGGCGGGGGCGCGGTCTCCGCGGACGGCGCGACCTTCACCGACGGCAGCTACTCCCTCCCCCTGACCCCCGGCACGTACCTGATCCAGGTCGACACGAACGTGACGCCGGGCAATGACACGTGGCGGTACCAGACCCTCGGCACGACGACGGTCGGCCTCCCCGTGGGCTACGGCACGGTGACGGACGACCTCACGATCGTGGCCCGGGTCCAGGTGATCGGCAACGTCACCCTCGGCGGGGTCGCCGGCCCGGCCTCGGTGTCGTTCCAGGGCCCCGACGGCGTCTCCCTCGAGGCGAACTCCTCGGGCGGCTACCGCGTCTACCTCCAGGCGGGCACCTACTCCGTCCGGGCGGACCGCACGGTCTCCGGCACGCAGTACGCCGTCCTCGAGAACGCGACGATCCCCGTGGCGGGGAACCTGAGCCTCGCCCTCGCCCCGGCGGCGCACGTCTCCGGCCTCGTGACGTACGCCGGCACGCCCCTCGCCACGCCCATGGGCCTGACCTTCGCGCGCAAGGAGGGCGGCTCCTTCCAGGCCCTCAGCTCGTCGAACGGCACGTACTCGGTGTACCTCGTTCCGGGGAACTACACGGTCACCCTCGACAACGGGACGAGCGAGACGGTGGGCGGCGTCCTCCGCTACTACACGTACCGGTTCGAGGGCAACCTCACCGTGCCGACCGGCCCGGCCGCCCTGTCCTTCGCCGTGCCGACGGTCCGGACGTTTGACAACACGACCGTGGAGGGCGTCGTCACCCTCAACGGCGGGGGCGTGGACGCCCCGGTCTCCTTCTTCGCCCAGTCCGGCGGCGCGATGGCCGCCGCGACGGCCTCCGCGGCGAACGGCTCGTACGCGGTCTCGATCGCCCCGGGCACCTACGTCGTGTACGCGTCCCGCGCGGTCGGCAGCGCCGCGTTCCTCGGCACGCTGGTCGTGCCCCACGCAGCCTCGATGGCCTTCGACGTGCCCCTCCTGCCCGCCTTCCAGCTCAGCGGTGTGACGACGGATCCGTCCGGAGCGCTCGTGAACGCGACCGTGAACGTCACGGGGAGCGCGACCCTGAGCCTGGAGTCGGACGCGAGCGGCTACTATTCCGCGCTCCTCCCGGGGGGCCTCTACAGCCTCGTGGCGTCGCGGACCCGGGTGGAGCAGGGCCTCACGGTGTCCTACCGCGGCAGCGCCTCGTTCGACCTGGCCACGGACACCACGGTGAACGTCCAGCTCGGGCGGCTGGACAAGCACGCGGCCGCCCTCGGCTGGGACGCCTCCCAGAACCTCACGGTGAGCCCGGGCGGCGCGGTGACCTACGCGATCACGGTCCAGAACACCGGGAACGTGCGGGACACGTTCAACCTGAGCGGCAACGCCCCCGGGTGGACCTTCTCCTTCGTGCCCTCCTCGGTGACCCTGGGATATGGGAACGCGCCGAACCGGACCACGGTCCAGGTCACGATCCAGTCGCCCCCGTACGCGCTCGTCAACCACGGCGCCATCACGATCACCGCGACCTCGACCGCGGACAGCAACGCGAAGGGCTCCGTCGTCGTCGACGTCGGGATCGCGCGGGTGCGCGGCCTGTCGCTGCAGGTCGACCCGACCTCGGGGACGTTCGACGGGAGGTACCTGAACTACACGGTCGACGTGAGGAACACGGGGAACGCCCCGGAGACCGTCGACCTGTCCATCCAGAACCCCAACGACATCTCCGCCGTCGGGTGGACGCCGGGACTCGCGGAGACCGGGGCGACGAACGTGTCGGGGACGGTGCTCGCGGGCCTGTCCGTGCCGGCGAACTCCACCGCGACGGCGCGGCTCGTCCTGCGCCTCTCCGGCGCGAACGGCGCCGCGACGGTCGCCCTCGAGGTGCATGCGGAGGACGCGCCCTCCGTCGCCGCGCAGACCACGTACACGGCCACGCTGCCCCACCTCTCCACCCCCTCGGCCATCGGCGTCACCGGGAGCGGGATCACCCTCGCCCTTCCGCCCAACGAGATCCTCCTCGCGATCCTCGTGGGAGCCGTCGCCGCGATTGCGGCCGGCTGGTACCTCACGCGGCGGGGGCGATGATGGTGCGCGGGATCGCGTTCGCCCTCCTCGCCCTGCTGGCCGTCTCCCTGGCCGCGCCCTCCGCCCTCGGATACACCGGCGTCCCCCTGATCGCCACCGTGGACGGGCCCGCCGGGCTCGCGCCCGCCCAGTCCGCGTACTACAACCTGAGCCTCAGCGGCGGTCCGGGCGGGAACGTGAGTTACGCGGTCTCCTGGTATGTCACGGGCACGAACACCTCGGGCGCGACGCCCCTCGTGGGGAGCCCGGGGAGCGCCTCCGGCATCCAGACCGCCTACCGGCTCAACCTCACGGCGCCTAGCACCGTGGAGGACATCAACCTAGTGGTGACGGTCGTGGCGACCCCGGCGGGCGGGACCCCCGGGAACACCACGGTCACCTACGCGATCGCCGTGCTCCAGCCCGTCGTCCTGTCGGCCACGTTCCACAACAGCGGCACGACCGCGGCGCTGAACGTGACCGTGAGCTGGTACGTGGACAAGGCCCTCGTGGGCACGAGCACGATCGCGCAGATCGCGGCGAACAGCGACGCGACGGTGACGTTCGACTACCTGCCCGCGGGCCTGTCCGCGGGGCCGCACACGGTGATGGTCACCGCGGACCTGGACCATGACGGCGTGATCAACCAAGCGCGGGGCGAGGTCGCCACGTCGACCCTGTTCTACAACCAGGCCGTGCCGCCGGCGCCGGGGTGGATCATCCTGGTCGGCCTCGCCGTGTTCCTCCCCGTGTTGCTCGGCATGGTCGCGCTCCGCCGCCGGGGACAGCGCTGATCACGCGGGCTCGAGGATCCAGACGTCCGCGTGGTTGCGGAGGAGCATCCCGAGCTTCGTCCTCGAGATCCCCGCACGGGCCAGGAGGCCCTCCAGGCGCTCCTCGGGGGGCATGATGACCTGCCCGTCGAGCCAGGCCGTGGCCACGGTCTCGTACCCGACGCCCTTGCCACCGACCTTGATCCGGGCCGCGGCGGCCTCTCGGAACGTGTGGAGGACGATGTGCACGGACGTCACCGCGGTCGGCCGCACGTTCGCGTTGTAGTACTCGGCCACCTGGCGGTGGACGGGCGCGAAGGAGCCGACCCGCTTCGCGTACTCGCGCCAGCCGCGGTCGAAGGGCGATCGGGCGGTGGTCATGCAGCGCTCCGTCACCGGGGCCACGTCCTCGAAGGTCGCGAGGATGGACTGGCCGGAGACGAGGGCGCCCAGGAACTCGGGCCAGGACGCGTACTCCTCCCGCGGCATCGTGTTCGCGAGGTTCTTCGACAGGCTGACGAGGTAGTTGTTCAGGCCGGGGACGCCGACCTTGGTCGCCAGGTCCTCGAGGAAGAGGGCGGTCGCGATCTCGATGAAGGGGTTGCACTCCGGCATCCGCGTCTCCGCCGGCAGCAGCGGCCCCCCTTGAGGCGCGCGCCGCGCATGACGAGCGCGTAGACGCACTCGTAGTTCCGGAGGAGGGCGCGGACGTGTTCCTCGTTGATGTTGATCATGACCACGTTCTTGGAGGAGATCTTCGTCTCCCCGCTCCAGCCCCGCGTGGCCAGGAGGTACGAGAGGAGCGGGTTCCCGGAGACGGTCACGTTCTTGGCGATCTCCTCGCGGAAGCGCTCGTGGAAGACGCAGAAGTTGCAGACGGCGATGTCGTGGACGTTCGCGTTGTACTCCTCCATGACCGTGGCGTCGGCGGGGCTCATGCGGCCGACCGCGTAGCGCGTGCGGAAGATCGTCGGGACGTAGCAGCACTGCTTCATCGCGTAGAGGTAGCCGACGACGTCGCCGTCGACGTCCGTGATGGCCATGTCCGTGAGGGGCGTCACGTCGCCCTCGATGCTGAACGCGGTCCGCCCCTCGCGCACGGCGACGTTGAAGGACGTCCAGCCGAGGTAGGCCTCCTTCCCCATGCGGGACGCCAGGGCGTCCCCGACGCGCTGCCAGAACTCGACGACGCCGTCGGCTCCGGCCTTCTCGATCATGTCCTCGATCAGCGAGGCGAGGGCGACGTCCAGCATGGTCACGCGTCTCCGGTCATGGGATCACACGAACGACGAGAGCACTCCGTGGAGGTAGGTCGACCATTCCTTCTCCGCCCGGTCCGCGACGGAGTCCCCGCGGATCGCGCGGAGCTTCTCCACGACGAGCGCGAGGAAGCGGTCCCAGTGGTCCCGCGTCATGTACGCGGGCGAGGTGCCCACCTCGTTGTACGCGAGGGTCAGGGTCTCCTCCAGCGGTCCGGGGCCGATGAGGGACCCGAGCCGCTGGCGGAAGAAGGTCTCGATCTCCTTGTTCTTCTTGTACTCCTTCGTCTCCCCGAACTTCTGGACGAAGAGGAGCCGCGTGAGCCGCCTGAGCTCCGCGGCCACGGCCTCGTCGTAGGACGCCAGGACCTCCGGCGTCACGGGCCGTTCCTCGAAGAGATGGCGGACGACGATCGCCGTCTTGACGACGTTGGAGAGGACGCCCTGCATCTTCGTGATCTCCACGGGCTTCGTCGTCAGGAAGACGAGGAAGGCGCGGTCGCCCACGCCCGCGATGACGATCGTCCCGGCCTCGAACTGCTCCACGGACATCATCATGTTCTGGCCGCTGAGCTGGTTGCAGATGTGGGCCAGGTTCCCCTTCAGGAGGTTCAGGAGGCGGTACTCGCGTGGGTTGAGCTCGTTGGGGATGGACGACGCGAAGATGCGCCCGTCCACGCCGAGGAACATGGCGATGTCGAGCTCGTTCTCCTCGCGGCAGCGGCCGAGCTCCGTCTCGAGCAGGAGCTTGAGGTGGCCGACCGTCGCGGCCTCCATGACCTTGTCGACCTTGCCGGCGTAGGGCATCTAGGCGCCCCGCTTCAACCCGTAGGAGTTGAAGAGGATCTGGAGGGTCTCCTCGGGGGAGTAGTCGTAGTCCCAGTTCTTCTCCATGAGGCGGATGCGGTCGAGGACGCGCGCGGGGGCCTTGAGCGCCTGCGCGGTCTTGAGGGCCTCCTCGAAGGTCTTCGCGTGGGAGCGCGTCGTCTCCTCGGCCATCACGACCGGGCTCGTGCGGACGACGATCCCGACGCCGCGGGCGAAGAGGTACGGATACACGCCCTCCCCGTGGTGGACGCCTCGCATCTTCAGGATCTTGAGGGTGCGGTTGAACGCGCCGCCGATCGGGTAGTACTCCAGGTGCACGGCACCGTCGGAGAGGTAGATGGGCAGGAGGACGTCCTCGCCGATCGTCTCGCCCGGCCGGGAGTGCTCCTCGACCGTGCAGAGGACGACGCCGAGCTCCTTGAGAGTGTAGAAGAGTTTCCCGATGAGCTCGCGCTGCTCGAGCTTGTCGTCGGTCGCCCAGATCACCGGCGTCATGGGGTCGATCACGACGCGCGTGGGGATGTTGTAGTC
>OFHK01000175.1_pt1 | contig 20354 bp, 22 predicted proteins | sample 1521951 | NCBI WGS metagenome assembly OFHK01 (sample SAMEA2468436, study PRJEB22500) | soil metagenome | biome: Glassland; feature: Farmland; material: Clay | place: Australia | collected 2013-01-31 | depth 0.55 m
TCGCCGCGGCGGTTCCTGCACAGAGTCTGGCAACTCGGCAACTTCGACGTCTCCCCGGACGGACGGCGGATCGCGTACGCCGCGAACAAGGGCGAGCAGTGGACGGTGTACGTGCGGGACCTGGCCGCGCGGCGGGAGCGCGTGCTCCTCCAGTCAGACCAGTCCGTGGTGAACCCGGAATTCTCCCCGGACGGACGATGGATCGCGGTCCAGTCGGACTTCGAGGGCGACGAGAATTTCAACATCTACGTCGTGCCGGTGAAGGGGGGCGAGGCCCGCAAGCTCACGGACACCCCCGCGGACAGTGCGAACCCCCGCTGGTCGCCGGACGGCACGAGGATCGCGTTCATCTCGAACCGAGACCGGGACCGGGAGAACGTGTTCGTCATGGACGCCGGCGGAGGCGAGGCGAAGCAGCTGACCGCCATGGACGACATCGTCAACGACGTCGCGTGGAGGCCCGACGGGCGATCCCTGGCGTTTGGCGCCGGCTTCGGGATCGGGGACTGGATCGGGCTCGTGGACCTCGACGGCCGCGTGGAACGCTTGACGGAGTTCCCGAGTTCGGAGAACTACCTCTCCGCAGACGTCGGCCGGCCTGCCCCGTGGTCCCCGGACGGGGGCCAGCTGGCGTTCGTGTCCAACGTCCACGACCAGCTAGACATCGGCGTGATCGACCTGGCGACTCGGGGCGTGCGGTGGGCCGTCCGGAACCGCTGGGACAAGACGCAGCCCCTGTGGTCCCCGGACGGCTCGCGCATCGCGTACCTAGAGAACCACGACGGCAACGTCCAGCTGCGTAGCATTGGGGTGAATGGGCGAGGCGTGAGGACGCACTCGCCCGCCGAGGGGACGGCCGCTCGGCCGGTCTGGCATCCCGACTCGGGGGGCCTGTTCTACGAGCACTCCACCTTCCTCAAGCCGTACGAGCTCCTCGCCCAGCGCGGCGCCCGCACCACGCGGATCGTCGCGGGGACCGCGGCCCCGCTTCCGCGGAACGAGATGGCCACGGGCAAGCTCGTGCGCTATCCCTCGTTCGACGGTCGGAAAATCCCGGCCTGGCTCTTTGTCCCTCCTCCCGCCCGGTCGCGCCATGCCGCCATCGTGGACCCCCACGGCGGCCCGGAGGCCCAGGTCCTCAACGAATGGGACGCGGGATACCAGTTCCTCGTGAGCCAGGGGTACACGGTCCTCGCGCCGAACTACCGCGGCGGGACGGGCTACGGGCGCGCCTGGAGGCGGATCAGCGACCACGACCTCGGCGGCGGGGACATGAAAGACGTCATCGAGGGCGGCCGCTGGCTCTTGGCGAAGAGGCACTGCCTTCCCGGGCGGTTGGGCATCGTGGGGATCAGCTACGGCGGGTACAGCGTGGCGCACTGCCTCGAACAGGCCCCGGACCTGTGGACCGTCGGCGTGAGCATCGTGGGCTACTTCAACTGGTTCACCGCCACGAAGAACGAGCGCGGCAACCTCCAGAAGTACGACCACGCCAAGATGGGGACCGCGAAGGCGGCCGCGGACCGGTTCCGGAAGTACTCCCCCATCTTCTACCTGGACCGCATCCGGGTTCCCGTCCTGTTCACGGGCGGCGCGCACGACCCCCGCTGCCCCGTCACGGAGGCGCGGAAGATGGTCGAGGACATGAGGGCCGCGGGGAAGACCGTGGACTACCTGGAGTTCCCCGACGAGGGGCACTGGCCGCGGAAGACCTCGAACCAGGTCCGGCTCTACGAGCGCACGCTCGCGTGGCTGGAGACGAACCTGCCCGACGCGTGACGGTCAGACGAGGGTCTTCACCGCGGCAAGGAAGCGGTCGACGACCTCGGGCTCCGCCTGGGTGCCCATGGTCCCGATCCGAATCGTCTTGCCGCGGAGCGGTCCGAGCCCGCCGGAGATGAAGATGTTATGCCGCTCCTGGAGGCCTCTCGCCAGGATGGACGGGTCGATTCCCGTGGGCGGCCGCATGCAGGTCACCGTGTTGGAGACCAGGTCCGGGGCGGCGATCGCCTCGAAGCCGAGTTGCCCGAGACCCTCCCGCAGGCGGGCCGCCGCTCGGGCATGGCGGTCGAAGCGCGCCTGGAGCCCCTCCTCCTTCACCAGGACGAGGGCGCGGTGGACCGCGTAGAACAGGTTGGAGGAGATCGTGGTGGGCGTGGGGTGCCACTCCCCCCACTCGCGCTGGTACTTGTCCCAGGTGAACAGGTTCAGGTACCAGCCGTCGACCGTCTTCGGATCCGCAGCCTCCCAGAGGGAGGGCGCGACCAGGATGGGGGAGATCCCCGCGGGGGCGGCGAGGCACTTCTGACTCGCGCTGAACGCCGCGTCGACCTGGAGCCGGCCGCCCGGGAAGGGGATCCCGCCGAGGGACGACACCGCGTCGACGAGGACGAACGCGTCCTTCGCGTGAGCCAGCTCGACGATCTCGTCCAGGGGATTCGTGAGTCCCGTCGACGTCTCGTTGTGGATGAAGGCCACGGCCTTCGCGGGCTTGGCGAGCGCCTTCCTCAGCTTCGCGACGTCGAACCCCGTGCCCCACTCCGAGGCGACGACGTCCACGCGAATGCGGTGGGTCGCGAGGACCTCGGCCGTGCGCTGTCCGAAGAAGCCGTTGTCCAGGACGACCACCCGGTCCCGGGGCCGCAGGAACGTGAACGCGAGGGACTCGAGGCCCGCGTGGCCCGGCCCGAACAGGGAGAAGACCTTGCCCTTCGGCGCCTCCCAGAGGAACCGCAGGAGGTCCTGGGTCTCGGCGAAGGCCTTGATCCAGGCGTCGCCGTAGTGCGGCAGCGCAGGCTTCCCGAGTTCCTCCTGGACGCGCGGATGGAGAGGGACCGGACCGGGAATGAGGAGGAGCCCCGTGTCCACGCTCCGCTAACGGGCAGGACGCTACTTCAACCTGTCCCGACACGTCGTGACACGCGAGCCCTCAGTCGCGGATGCCGTCCTCGGAGACCATGAACACGGCCTCGGCCTCGGGCAGGTTCGGCGAGTCGATCAGGCGCGCGATGCGCTTGCCCCCCTTCGACTTGCGGAGGTAGACACGGAAGGTCGCGCTGTGCCCGACGATGTGGCCCCCGATGGGGCGCGTGGGGTCGCCGAAGAACGCGTCCGGCTTCGCCGCCACCTGGTTCGTGACGTAGATCGCGGCGTTCTGGACGTCCCCGAAGCGCATGAGTTCGTGGATGTGCTTGTTCAGGAGCTGCTGGCGCTCCGCGAGCACGCCGCGGCCGATGTACTCCGCGCGGAAGTGGGCTGTGAGGGAGTCGATGACCACGAGGCGGACCGGGAAGTCCTTCGTCATCTCGTGGGCCTTCTCCATGAGGAGCATCTGGTGGTGGCTGTTGAACGCCCGCGCGACGTGGATGCGCTTCAGGATCGCCTCCGAATCGAGCTCGAGGGCCTCGGCCATCTGCCGCACCCGCTCAGGCCGGAACGTGGACTCCGTGTCGATCCAGACCGTGTCGCCGTCCAGACCGCCCTCGTCCTCGCCGCGGGTCACGTTCACCGCGAGCTGGTGGGCCAGCTGGCTGTTGTGCATGAACGTCGGCACGGTGCCGCCGACGAAGGCGTGGCCGTCGGGGACCACGAAGTCATAGACGTAGTCGTTGTAGGGCTCCTCTTTGATGGAGACGATTTCGTCCCAAGCCAGGGCGTGGATGTTCCGAATCTGGGGCAGGGCCAGTTCCATCGCCTTGATGCGCGCCTGGATGCGTTCACGAAGGGCCCGCCGCAGGGCTTCCACGCGGACGGGGTCCTTGGGTAGGCCCCGGAACAAGTAGTTGTTCGCCGCGGGCTTGGACAGCCCGAGGTCCGCGGTCACCTCGTTGAACGCGAAGGGGAGGAGCGTCACGAACTCCTTGAACTCCGCAGGGGAGAGGGAATCGAGGCGGTCGGCGATCTCCGAGGCCTTCTCGAGTCGGCGATAGCCGTCGAGGAACTCGGCCACAATCCGGCGGAACGTGACCTCGTTGATCGTCTTCCGGCCGTAGCTCGATCGCGTCAGAACGTGGTAGAAAGCGTCCACATCGTTGCGCGCCCGTCCCACAGGCTTGGAACGCCGTCCCGTGTTGCCGCCGAGCGTGTTCCGGTAGACGGTGGCCAGGTACTGCGGAATCCGAGTCGGATACCCATGGGACGAGTTGTTCGTCCGCGGCGGCGAGAACTTCTTGGTCAGCGCAGGAAGCTCCAAACCATCGCGGTCAAAGCCCACGACGTGGACGACGTAATAGGTGGTGCCTTCGTGGCTACGGGTCGACCGGGTGACCCGGACACCGAGGCGACCGAAGAGATATGCGAGATCGGTGGCCAGGCCCTCGCTCTTCGTCGTCGCATGGATGGTTACATCGACGGATCCATCTCCATCCCAATAGCCTGCGAGGAAATGTCTCACGACATCATCCGGCGCGACAAGAATGGCGGGAGGGACGCGCTTCGTCCCCGACCTTGCCCGAGCCAATTCACCGAGGAATTCGAGGGTGGGATTCCTGAACGAGACCACGCGAACGTTGGAACGGGAGCTGTGCCGACGCACTCGGGGCGAGTAGGCGAAGCGTCTCTCGATGTAGTGCTTGATCCACCCAATGATTCGACCGTCGGTGTTGCAGAGGCTTCTTCCGGATCCCTCCGCAACGTAGAGGCCCACGAAGTAGGCATCATCCGCGGACATCGAATCGGCCGGGGCCTCCGCCGCCCCGGGCAGTCCCTTCGGCGCCCCCACGGGGTCTCCCACTGCGAGTCTTGAGGCGGGAACCCATTGAACGCCCTCGTCGGTGACGGTCAGGAAGCGATGGGCGGCTGTGACCTCGAAGTCCGCGCCGCGAGATGTGCGAATACGCAGCAGCTTCGATGCGCGTTCACGGTACAGCGCGCTTGCACGAGTCCGCGCAAGACCGACGGAGGGCAATCCCAGGACTTGGACGGGGACGTCGCGAACCACAAATCCGTCCTCGAAGGGCTCTTCCCCATGGATTCCAGCGTACTTCTCGTAGACCTCGCCGATTGGTTCCAGGTGAGGATGAGAATCGTTGAAATAAAGGACCATGCTACGGAATGACACGCATTTTCCACTGCCAAATTCACCAAAGCATTCCGTGATCGCCTGGGTCTCGAGACCGCCGCCGAGGAGCTCGTCGAACGCCTTCGAGCAGGTCGTCAGCTTGGCGACGCTCTTCCGCCGCTCGAGGATGACGTCGCCCGTCTCGAAGCCGCCCACGTCGACCGCTTCGCGCGCGGCGGCGATGATCTTCTGCGCCACGTTGGCACCGATCTCCGTGGCCTCCGCGACCGAATCCGGGGTCGCGACCGCGAGGCTCATGAGATCCGTGTACCCGGCTTCCCGCAGTTTCTCGGCCGTCGCCGGGCCCACGCCGTTGAGGTCTTCCACCGCTTTCACTGAGGTGGCCACCTTGTCACCTTGCTTGTCATCCTTGGCCATACATAAGAGGGTAAGACGGGGGGGTGGGTGAAACTATCGCCTGGCCTTGTGTCGAAAGTACTCATCTGTTCGCCTCCACGGCCTCCTTGTAGACGAGCCGGATGAGGTTCCAGACGAGGAGCTTCAGGCCGAGCTCGAGACGCCGGAAGCCGTCGGAGACGGACCACAGCGTCGCCCCGAGGCGGCGCTTGATCGCCCCGTTGACGCCCTCGATCTTCGAGCGACGATGGTACATCTTGAGCCAGCCCCCCCGGTCCCGGAGGTACGCCGCGACCATCGTCCGATACGGCCGAGGGTCCACGCGGCGGCCGCCCTGCTTCCACGCCTTCCCGGTCGTCGTGACCTTCGGCCGGAGGTACGGCGTGCCGCCCTTCGCCGTCACGAGCCATGCGTTCTCCAGGGAGAGATACCCGGCGTCGGCGTACACGTCCTCGAGGCCGTGCAGATCCTCGAGCAGGCGTCCGAGCTGCGTCGTTTCGTGCACGCGGCTCTCCGTGAGCACGTACGACTGCACGGACAGCCACGTCACGTCCACGGCGAGGTGCGCCTTGACGAAGCACCGCCTCGCCTTCATGGAGATCGTCGACGAGAGCCAGATGAGCTTGGACGACCGCACGGCGAACCCGGTCGCGTCCACGGCGAGGCTCATCTGGCGAGACGAAAACGGCCGGCGAGCCTCCGGTTCAGCTCGCCCACGTAGGCCTCGGAGAGCTTCTCCAGGGTGCGCTGGATCGTCTTGAAGTCGGGCACCTCGTCCAGGCCGATCCCCCGGCGCACGCCCGGCGAGGCGCGGAGGAACGCCTCCGCATCGCGGTAGGGCATGCGCAGGTACTGCTTCAGGAGGACCGCTAGGACGAGGCCGCGCCCGTCGTAGGGCGGCCGGCCCATGACGTGACGCGGCCAGGGTTCGTCCATCCCGTCCACGAGCGCCTTCGCCTCCCGCAGGAACGCGAGGAGCTCCCGCTCCTTCGCCTTGTCGTACGCTTTCCAGTCGACCACGTGCACCCATCCCGTACGTGCAACGTCGTCAAGCGACTTACGACTATGGACACAAACCCCTATCGCTGACGATGCCCCGCGCTAATCCAATGAGGACCAGAATCGTTCCAAGAGAGACGCCACGATCTCGGGCGCCTCGGCCATCCAACAGTGATTGAGGTTGTCCAGTCGCAGGGTCCCCGCGCCCAGCCGCTCGGCCACACCCAAGGACATCGACTCGATTTCGGGGGGATCCGGCAACAGGAACACGAGACCCCGCGACCCGGCGGGACTCCGGGCGTCATCCCACCAGCCGGCGGCGACATTGGGGATCGCGGAGCGGTAGAAATCCAGGATACTTCGGCTCATGTCCTCGTCGTGCACGGCGCCGATCGTCTGTGCTAGGTCGCGCGGCACGCCAGCTCCCATCAGACGGGACGCCGTGCTGTTGGGGTCGTCGACGCGCGCCTCGCGGACGGCTCGAAGCATGGCTTCCCCGACGCCGGGAACCTGCAACCTGCGAACCCGATCGGGCCATGCGAACCGCGGATGGAAGATGGCCGCCACGTCGACGGTCCAGCTGCGCAGCGGGATGTCGAACGCCGATGCGATTCGCATCGTCAGTAACGCGCCGAGGTCGTGCCCCACGACATCGACGGGCGGGTCGACCCGCTCCAATGCCTCGCCGAGCCACTCCGCGTAGGCGTCTTTGGTCCCGGTGAATCCCTCCGGACGAGGCGCTCCGAACCCGGGCAGCGCGACGGCCGTGGCGTCTCGATCCAAGACCTCGCGAAGAGGGTTCCAGACATCCTTCGTCTCGGGCAATCCGTGGACCAGGACCACGGTCACCGTGGCCGCCAAGGGGGCGTGCTACATAGAGGTTGGTGGACGAGCGCAGGGGCGGACACAGGACCGGCCCGGTGCGAGCCAACGCGGACTCATCCGCCGGCGCGTTCCGCCCCTCCTTGGGCCTCGAAGGCGCCGTCGCGTAGGCCGCTTCGCGCGCCATCCTGAGGCCACCCTTTTATCGTCGCGCGCCTTTGCGGCATCGCCCATGCCCGTCCGCCTCTCCTTCGACCGCGTCGCCGCCATCTATGACGAGACGCGCTCCCTGTCCCCCAAGGTCATATCCCATGTGCTCGGAATCCTCGTGGATCAGCTCCTGGGGAGGAGCGTCCTCGAGGTCGGCGTGGGCACGGGACGGTACGCGGTCCCGCTCCAGAAGAGCGGTCTCGACGTGGTGGGGGTGGACATCTCCCACAAGATGGTCGAGCTGGGCCTGGGAAAGGGCCTGCGGAACGTCGTCCTCGCGGACGGCGCACGACTGCCCTTCACGCCGCGCGCGTTCGACCTCTCCACGTCGAACCACATGCTCCACCTGGTCCCCGACTGGCGGGAGGTTCTCCTCGAGCTCGCTCGCGTGACCCGGGACAGCTACTTCAGCATGATCGAGCGGTCGTCGCGGACCACGAACCTGCACCGGGAGTACGACCGCCTCGCGGCGGACGCGGGTTACAAATGGGTCGCCCCGGGTCTCCACGAGCGAGACCTGCCGGACATCCTGAAGCCGGACCTCGTCATGCCCGTGGGACCCTTCGAGGACGTGGTGCCCGCGGACCTCATCCTGGAGGAACTCGAGGCGCGCTCCTTCTCCTCCCAGTGGGGCACGCCGGAGGACATCCACCGCCAGGTCATGCGCGAGCTCCGGCACCGCTGGAGTGGCCACGAGTTCAAGCACACGTACAGCCTGGAGATCACATTCTGGCGGGCCGAGCGTCTCGCGGAGCTCGCGAACAGACCGCCTCAGAAGTCGTGAGGCGCGCCGCCGAAGGCCACGAGGGCGTCTTTCTCGAGGAAGTGCAGCTTCCCCGGGACCACGAGGCAGTGCAACGGCGGGCCGAGATCGCGCTTCAGGAGATCGGCGACGCGGCCCGTCGTGATGCGCACGTCGGGCGAGCCCACGCGGCTCAGGACGGACACCAGGGTCCCGGGTCCGAAGCCGCGGGTCCGCTTCGACCGGGCCATGCCCAAGAGGGACTCCAGGGCCGCCTTGGGATCCAGGAACGTGCCGTCCTCGCGAAGATCCAGGAGGACGAGGGTGTGGAGTCCCGCGCGGCGGTTCTCCAGAATGGGATCCAGAGGACTGGTCGCCTCGTGCCCGGGAGCGGAGAACGGGACCGTCGTCGTCCGGCCGAACTTGTACGCCTGGAGGCCGAGGGCGCCTGCCGCGGCTCCCAGGATGGATACGCCGTGAATCACCCGGGTGGGAATCCCCGCGGCCGCGGCGCGGAGGCGCAGGTCTACGTGGGTCGTCGCGACCATGGGATCGCCCGCCACGAGGAACGCCACCCGGTGGTCTTTCGCCGCATCGAGCACGTCCTTCCCGCCCTCCACCTGCTCCCTCGAAAGACGACGGACTGTCCGGCCCAGGAGACTTTCAATCGCCGCTGCCTTCGTGCCCAGCAAGGCCGACGTGTAGAACTCCGCGAACACGACATCCGCGGCGCGGGCCTCCTCGAGGCCGCGGAGGGTGATCCCTCTCTCGTCGTGCAGGCCGAGGCCGATGAAGATCAGCTCACCCATCGTGTCGCGAAAGGGCGCGGCGGCCATCAAGGTTCGCTCAGAGGACCCTCCCGAGCAAGACGAGGAGGACGAAGGTGAGACAGGCGACGACGGCCATCCGTGCGGCCTTGGCCCACGGACGGCCCCCCGTGAGCCCTCCGAGGTAGTACCCCGTCGCGAAGATGATGGCGATGCCGAGCGCCCCGGAGGCGACCGCGGCCGCGCCGAAGTCCGTGACCAGGCCGAGCCGGTACGCTCCGATAGGCGCGCCAATGACAGCGAAGACCAAGAGAGGGGCAGCGAGGTTCACGAGGGTCGTCGCGTACCGGGTGACGTGCAGCCGGCGCGCGATCTCCGTGTCTTTCATGGAGGACAGCATGTGCCGCTCCAGGTGCCGGAGGCGGATCGCGACCTCGGCGTGCTCCGCCTCGTACACGCTGACGCCCGTGGAAATCCCGATCGCCAAGCACGCCGCGAAAAGGGAGCTCAAAGCCAGGTCCGCGTCGGGCTCGGGGCGGAAGGCCTGAGCAGAGAGGACACACAGGCAGACGAAGGTCGAGTCGAAGAGGGTGTTCACGAAATACCGGCGGAAGAGTTCAGACGGGTCGACCTTCCGTGTCCGGACGCCCCTCCCCCGCAGTCTCGAGAGCATCTCTGCTGTGTCATTAGGCCCGGACAAGATGATACTTCCGAATGTTTTTGACGGGGCCATCGCATCCCGAGGCCGTGCGGTCCTGGTGCATCGTCGTGCCTCGCGAGAGGGGCGAGGAGGTCCGACGTCGACTCAAGGAGCGCAACGTGCTGGAGAGGCACCTCAAGGTGGCGGAGGAAGCGGGCCACCTGTTCATCCCGACCCCGGAGCGAGTCGACGTGGGATGGCCCGCCACGGAGCGCGAGTTCGAAGAGGCCTTCTCCCCCATCCGCAGCTACAAGGACGTCGTCCGCGTGCCCGAGGAGCTTCGTCCGCAGCTCCCCTCCTCCTTCGACGTCGTGGGAGACATCGCGGTGCTCAAGATCCCCGGGCCCCTGGTCCCCCATCGCGCGGAGATCGGCCGGGCCATCCTGGCCTGGAACCGCACCCTGCGGGTCGTCGCCCAGGACCGCGGGGTCGCCGGGGAGTTCCGCGTCCGGGACGTTGAGATCATCGCCGGAGACCGCCGCACGACGACGGTCTGCACGGAGTTCGGCCTGCGGTACCATGTGGACGTGGCCCGGGCCTACTTCAGCCCCCGCCTGGGCAGCGAGCGGTTGCGGATCGCGGGCCAGGTGCGACCGGGGGAGACCGTGGCCGACCCGTTCGCAGGGGTGGGCCCCTACGCCATCCTGATCGCGAAGCGACGCCGGCCCGCGCGGGTCATCGCCGCGGACGCCAACCCGATCGCGGTGGACCTCCTGCGCCGCAACACGGCCGCGAACCGGGCGGACCGCGTCGAGGTGCGGGAAGGGGACGCTCGCGTCATCCTGAAGGAGACCGCGCCGCTGGACCGGATCATCTTGGACCTCCCCCACTCCGCCATGGAGTTCCTCCCCGACGCCCTCGCCGCCCTCCGGCCACAGGGCGTCCTCCACGTCTACGGTATCTTGGAGGACGCGGACCGCGAAGAGCGGGTCCAAGCCATCCGGAATGCGGTCCGGGACTCCGGTCGGAGCGTGAAGGGGATCCATCCGCACGTCGTGCGCGCGTACGCGCCGACCCAGCACCACGTGGCGTTCGACGTCACGGTCGGTCCAAGGTCACGCCGCGCTGGTTCTGCCAGGTCCCCGAGCGCTTCCCGTACGTCGCGGACGCGTCGGACTCGAGACGCAGGAAGACGATCTGGGCGAAGCGCTCGCCCAGGGGCAGCTCGAGGACGGCGTCGGAGGCGTTGAGGGCACCGAAGGTCAGGGTGCCTGAAAAGCCCGCGTCGATCATGCCGAACGACGCGAGGACGCCGCGGCGCGCCCAGGTGGTCCGGAGCCAGATCTGCGCCGCGATCCGGCGGCCCAGGGTCACCGTCTCCCGGGTGCTCACCGCGAAGCGCGTCATCGGAGGGATCCGAGCGACGCCCTCCCGGACCCGCAGATCCTTCGACGGAATGGCCACCTCCTCGACGCTCACGTCGTAGCCGTTCGGCGTCAGGTGGGCCTCGACGAACGGCTCGAGGACCAGCTCGCCCGCCGCCCGGGCGCGCACGATGTCCGCGTCGGACAGGACCGCCACGGCGCGCGGTATCCGGCGGACGTGTTAAAGCCTTTCAGACGAACCGTGATGAATAGAGAGGCCGAATACAGTCCCAAGCGTACTTACCCAACGCATTAGGACGTGGGACCATCCAATGGGAGTGGAGAGCAGAGGGTGTCCTCGGTCATCGTGGAGAAGCCCATCGACCCGCGTACCTGTGGGCACGAGGAGATCGAACAACTCGGCCATGATCGCGGAGCCGTGTTCCTCCGTTGTGCCACCTGCGGGAGCATCGTGATCAGCCACGGCGCCCACCGCTGGATCATCCGCCCCACGGACGATTCCGGGCCGCTCCCGTTCTGAGCCATTCTACAGCCGCCGCACGGCCGGAGGGACCTCGTCGAGCCGAGAGACCTCTGCATCGGCACGTTCCGCGTCGGACCGGGGTTCCTGGATCCGGTAGGCGGAGCATCGAAGACGGACGGTCCGCATGCCGACCGCCTTGGCGGGAACCACGTCGTTGTCGATCCGGTCCCCGACCATCACAGCCTCCCCGGCCAGGCAGCCGGCACGTTCCAGCGCCACGCGGTAGAGCGCGGGATCGGGCTTCGCCCGCCGGACCTCGTCCGAGAGGAGCACGAGTTCCGCACGCGCGGCGACGCCCGTGGCCTCCAGGTGGGACCGGACCGTCGCGGGTTGGTTGGCCAGGATGCCGACGTGGTGGTCCCGCCGCAAGTCATCGAGGACCTCCAGCGCCCCGGGGAGGAGCGGCTGGAGTTCGCCCGCGCGGTCGCGTGTGCGGCGCGAGACCTCGCGGAGGACGGAGCTCGCCTCGCCCTCGTCGGGGACCTGCTCCTGGACGAACGCGCGGGTGTACGCGGACACGTGGTCCCGAATGAGCACCTCGAGCCGGGACCGGAGCACGTCCAGGGGCACGGGATGCCCCCGTTGGCCGAGCACGTCCGCATAGGTCCGGCATAGGAAGTCGTGCCAGGGCGCCTCGTCCCACAGGGTGCCGCCCAGGTCGACGAAGACCCAGGAGACCATGGAGAGGGGCAGGACCCGTCGGCGGAAAAGCCTGCGGGAACGTACGGAACCTTTTAGGCCGGTGGCAGGGATGACGGACGCGGGGTTCGCATGGCGGATGCGGCAAGCGTGTGGGCACGCCGGTTCATCTGGACCGCCCTGATCCAGGGCACGATCATGTTCGGCCTCACGATGGTCCTCCTCGTCGTCGACATCGTCGCGTTCGTGTCGCCTAGCTCGGGCATCACGTCCCCCGAGTCCGTGATCGCCACGGGGTCCGCGGGCACGTGGTTCACGATCGGCTACCTCGGGTATCTCATCGTGCCCGTGGTCGGGACGGGACTGAGCGCCCTGTTCTACCACTACGTCGAGGTGGTCATGGGCCGGCCGTACAAGGGCGGCCTGAACACGCTCGCATGGGCCCACCTGATCCTCGGGAACATCGCGATCGGCGTCGCCCTCGCCCTCCTCATGTACGGCGGGTACTTCGGCGGCGCCGCCATGGTGCCCGTGGACCTGGGGGGAGGCGGCCAGAGCGCGGAGTGGGTCCACGCCAACATCCTGGGTGCACTCACGCCCCCCATCTCGACCTTGTTCCTCGTCGGTGCCCTGGGGCCGCTCCTCGGCGGCATCGGGTACGTCCGCGCGTTCCTGGCAAAGGCACCGGAGGCGGCGTCCGTCCCGAAGGTTTAAGGAAACCCTCCCATTCAGCGAGGGAAGAGGCCTGCCCATGGACTTCCGGCTCACGGACGAGCAGAAGCTGGTCCAAGCGACCGCGAGGGACTTCGTCGATCGCGAGATCCTCCCCCACAACCGGGAGTGGGAGGAGAAGGGCGAGATCCCCCGCTCCCTCTACGGCAAGATGGCGGAGCTCGGGTTCCTCGGGGCGCCTGTGCCGGAGACGTACGGCGGCGCGGGGATGGACTACGTGTCGTTCATGCTCCTCGTGGAGGAGATCAGCCGCGGCTCCTCGTCCGTGCGGACCACCGTGAGCGTGCAGACGTCCCTGTCCGAGACGTCCCTCATGTGGTTCGCGAACGAGGACCAGAAGCAGAAGTGGCTCGTCCCGCTGGCCAAGGGAGAGAAGCTGGGCGCGTGGGCCCTCACGGAGCCGGAGGCGGGGAGCGATGCCGCGAACCTCTCCACGACGTACCGCGAGGAAGGCGACGCGTACGTCCTGAACGGCCAGAAGCGGTTCATCTCCAACGGCAGCATCGCGGACTACGTCCAGGTGTATGCGCGGAAGCCCGGATCGAGGCGGCACGAGGGCCTGAGCCTCTTCCTGGTCCCCCAGGGGACGCCGGGGTTCACGGCCCCTCACGTCGAGTCGAAGAGCAAGTTGGGTCTCCGGGCCAGTCCCACGGCGGATCTGGCGTTCGAGGACTGCCGCATACCCAAGGAGAACCTCATCGGCACGGAGGGGAACGGCTGGGAGCAAGCCATGAAGACCCTGAACAGCGGACGCATCGGGATCGCCGCGGGCGCGGTCGGTGTGGCCCGGGCCGCCCTGGAGGCCGCCGTGAAGTACGTGAAGGAGAGGAAGGCGTTCGGCCGACCCATCGGGGACTTCCAGCTCGTCCGCGAGATGATCGCGCAGTCCGCCGTGGAGATCGATGCCGCGCGGCTGCTCACCCTCCGCGCGGCCCACCTGCGGGACCTCGGCCAGGACAACACCCTGGAGGTCTCCATGGCCAAGCTCTTCGGCGCGCAGATGGCGCAGCGCGTGACGGACTGGGCCATCCAGGTGCACGGCGGCTACGGGTTCAGCGGGGAGTTCGACGTGGAGCGGCTGTTCCGCGACGCACGCATCCTCGGCCTGTACGAAGGCACCAACGAGATCCAGAAGCTGGTCATCGCGGAGCGGATCCTGGGGCCCTCGTCCAAGAGGTGACCCGCCCGGCGCAAGGTTCAAACCGCCGCGGGACTTCGCCCGGACCGTGCCGCCGGCGGCCGACGCCACCTGCATCTTCTGCCAGATCGTCCGGCGAGAACTGCCCGCGAGCGTCTTGGCCGAGGACGACCGCACGATGGCGCTCCTGGACATCCGGCCCATCAACCCGGGCCACTTCCTCGTGATCCCGAAGGCTCACGCGGCCCGCCTCACCGACCTCCCGGCGGGCGAAGGCGCCCGGATCTTCGAGATGGCCCGCGCGCTCACCCCCGCCCTGTACAAAAGCGGCGTGAAGTGTGAGGGCGTGAACTTCCACCTCGCGGACGGCGGGGTGGCCGGACAGGAGATTCTCCACGTCCACCTGCACGTGTACCCGCGCTACGCGGGCGACGGGGTCGGTCTGCGGATGGGGCCGCGCTACGGAACGACGCCCAAGCGCGAGGAACTCGACCGGCTGGCCGCGGCCATCCGCGCCACGAGGAATCAGGCCTGAGCCAGCCGCCGGCCGATCTCCGCGAGCTGGTCCGCGGCCAGGGACTTGGCGGCCGTGGGGAAGAGGCTCACCTTCTCCTTGCGAAAGTGGTCCCAGAGGAACTGGATGGTGAAGATGCCGTGGCGGTTCAGCTCCTGGATCGCGGGCCACGGGTCCCTCGTCGCATCGAGCTGGGACCGCGCCTCCTTGAACTTCGCGATCTCCCGGCGGATCTCCTCGTGCTCGTACGCGACCACGTTGACGAGCGTGCCGAAGCGGCCGATGGAGGCCTCCATGGGCGGCAGGACGATCGCGTCCTCGCGGGCGAAGTGCGGGAGGACGTCCTCCTCGAAGAAACGGATGGACTCGTCGAGCAGCTCGAGATTCGCCTCGTTCGCCTCACGGGTGTTCATCATCTCGTCGAGGACCGCCTCGAGCTCGTTCAGCTTCTCCAGGAACTCCTCGTGGTCGTCCAGCAGGGGCTGGAACGGGTCCGGGGACGCGGCCATCGGGCAATGCCAACCGCGCCCGGCGTAAAAGCCTGTCCGCTCACGGCGCGAACCGCGCGGGCGTGCGCGGGAACGGGACCGCGTCCCGGATGTGGTCGAGCCTGCAAATCCACTGGATGAGCCGCTCCATCCCCATCCCGAATCCCGCGTGCTGGACGCTGCCGTAGCGGCGGGAATCGAGGTACCAGTCGTAGGACTTCGGGTCCTCGCCCTGCTCCACGAGGGACTTCTTGATCACCTCGAGGTCCGTCTCACGCTCGCTGCCGCCGACGACCTCGCCGACGCCGTCGCCCGCGATGACGTCGAAGCCCAGGACCAGCTCGGGGTCTTTCGGGTCCTTCGCCTTGTAGAAGGCCTGGGACACGCGCGGGTAGTGCGTCACGACGACGGGCTTCGTCTTGCCCTCCGTGAGGGCGCGTTCCTCGAGCGTGCGGAGGTCCTTCCCCCACTCGAGCTCCATCCCCTTCGCCTTGAGCCGCTTCAGCGCCTCGTCGTACGTGATGCGCTCGAACGGGGGCTTGACCGCTTTCAGGAACTCGGGCGTGCGCCCCACGGCGACCACGTCGTCCGGGTGCTCTTCCGCGACGACCTGGCAGGCGTGGGAGATGACGCCCTCCGCGTGCTTGAGGACCTCGTCCATGCCGACCCAGGCCTGCTCCATCTCCGCGTGCCAGTACTCCGTCAGATGACGCGTGGTCCGGGACTTCTCCGCGCGGAACGACGGCCCGACGTAGTAGATCTTCTCCATGGCCAGGACGAGCGCTTCCGCGTAGAGCTGCCAGGACTGGGTGAGATACGCCTTCTTTCCGAAGTAATCGAGCTCGAAGAGCGTGGATCCGCCCTCGCTCCCCGCGGGGGTGATCATGGGCGGGGAGACCTCCCAGAACCCCCGGCCGCGGAAGTACTCGTGGACCGCCCTGAACGTACTGTCCCGGATCCGGAACATGGTCGTCATCTTCTGGGAGCGGACCCAGAGGTGACGCACGTCGAGGAGGAACTCTTCGCTCTGGTCCTCCTGGATGGGATACTTCTCGGCGAAGTGGACGACGTGGAAGTCGGACGCGCGGACCTCGAAGCCGCCGGGCGCGCGCTTGTCCGCGACCACGGTCCCCTTCACGATGACGGAGGACTCGATGAGCGCCTTCTCCGCCGCGGCGAACGCCTCCGCCGGGACGGCGTCCCTCGAGATCGTGGCCTGCAGGACGTCCGTGGCGTCGCGGAGGACGACGAAGGCCTTTCCGCCGACGGTGCGCGTGCGGTAGATCCAGCCTCTCAGCTCGACGGGCTTGCCCGTCTGCTTGCCGTGCAGGACGTCCGCAATCGCGACCATGGCCGGAGGCCATTCCGGTGGCTCTAGATTACCCTTTCGCGACGTCGCGAGCCCCGCTCCACGTTCTCCCGCCCCGGCTGGGAGCCTTAAGCCGGGGAGGCCGATGCGCGGATGTCGAGGAGGATCGGACATGATCATCGCCCAGTGGACGTGCGAGGTCCCCGCGAAGCAACGGGAAGGATTGCGGAGGTTCGTGAAGGAGCAGATGCGGGACATCTACCGGGCCCACGGCTGCCAGCGGGACGACCTGCTCCTCCCGCTGCCGAGCGCGAAGAAGTACCTCCCCTTCCACCGGAACCTGAAGCCCACGCTGTGCGTGGAGCAGCTCAGCTTCCCCGATCGGCGGACCCTGGGCCGGTTCATGAAGGAAATGGAGAACGACGCCGTCGCGCGGTCGGCCACGGCACGGTACATGGCGGAATTCGGTCTCCACAACTGCGTCTTCACGCTCCTGACCGCGGACGGATGAGCGAGTCCCGACGCACACCTCCGACGCATCGGGCATGGGAAAGAGAGATGAACCTTGCCCGCGCTCGTCCCCTCCTTGCTGCGCCGCGCGACGCCCGCCGACCTGGAAGGCCTCTACCGCATCGAAATCGCGTGCTTCAAGGAGCGCCGCTTCCGGCGGGACCACGTGGACTGGATCCTTCGCAACGAGCGGGCCCTGACCTTGGTCGAGGACGGAGGGCAGGGGCTTGCGGGCGCGATCATGCTCCTGTTCGAGGGGCAGGTGTGCCGCGTGCTCTCCGTAGCGACGATGCCCGAGCATCGCCGGAAGCACCTAGGCACCGAGATGATGAAGGCCGCGGAGGACGAGGCCCGCCGCCACGGGTGCGCGCAGGTGCGGCTCGAGGTCAGCACCCGCAACTACGGCGCGATCGAGTTCTACCGCGGGCTGAGTTACAAGACGGACGGCGTGCTCTACGGATACTACTCTTGGGGGGAGGACGCATACAGCATGGTCCGCTCCGTGTCGCCGGCGGAAGCGGCCTCGAACGTTCCCGAGCGCCAAGCAGATAAATAGTACGCATCGAATATAAGTCGCGCGACCATTCCCCCCGGGACCCGAGTCCTCCCTCCAAACGCTTAAGCCGAGTCGGACGTTGTGCCGCGGCCGCAGACCACCATGTTGCCCGTACCGACGAAGTTCTTCGTCACCTCCGGAAAAGCGGTGTCCAAGGTCTCCGACCTGAACGCCTTCGACGAGGCCCTCCAGAACGCGGGCCTGTCGGAGCAGAACCTCGTCTCCGTCTCCTCCGTGCTCCCGATCGGCGTCCGCCAGGTCCGCCAGAAGGACCTGCCCATGGGCGCGATCACGTTCTCCGTGCTCGCGCAGCAGCGGGGCGGCGAGGGCGAGACGATCTCCGCCGGCATCGCCTACGGCTTCCGCGACGACGGCCTGGGCGGCTACGTGGCCGAGGGGCACATGCACGGCATGAAGAAATCGCTCCAGGAGGTCCTGGAGTGGAAGATGGGGGAGATGGCGAAGCTCCGCGGCATCCAGTTCCGCAGGCTCGAATACAAGATCGAGGAGCTCAACATCCCCATGGACCACTACGGCGCCTGCCTCGCCGCGGTCGTCTTCATGACCTGAGCCCATGTACGGCGTCGTCGTCTGTCCGCGCTGTCACCGCGCCAAGGGGGTCGACCTGAAGCAGAAGACGACGACCTGCCCGTGCGGTTTCGAGATCCACATCACCCCGGCGAGGGTGAAGGCCCGCGCGGCCACCCCGCGGGAGCTCGCGCCCCTCGTGGGCCAGGTGAACGCCGAGCTCGCGGGCGGGACGCGGGCGGTCCAGCGGGCCCTCGCGCCGCCCAGGCGTCCGAGGCCCAAGCAGGTCCACGCCCGCGTGATCGCCGCGGTGCCCAAGGCGGGCGACCGCACGACGCGGATCCGCGCCGCGGCCGCGGAACTCACGAGCGAGCTCGAGGTCTTCACCCGGGACGACTGGGCGCGGGTCCTCGAGGGCCTGGGCATCCCGGACGCCGAGGCCGCGTTGGACGCCCTGCTACGCGCGAACGCGGTCTTCGAGCCCAAGGAAGGGTTCTACCGGGCCGTGGACCTCAGACCCTAGCCTTCCGGGCCCGCCGCTTCTCCCGCTTCATCTCCCGGCGGATCTCGTCCGGGAGCGTCCCCGGCAGGAGAATCGTGTAGACGTAGTGGTAGAGGATTCCGCCGAACGCGATGGACGTGGCCACCGCGATGAGCTCCCACGGCTCGCCGGTCCCCGGGAGAATGAAGGCGAGGAGCATGAGGGTGTGGGCGAGCCGCACGAGGACGGCCTTGATGAACGGCCACATCATCTCGCCGCGGGACGCGCCGAAGCCGATCAGCGCGCCGGTGTCAGCCTGGATGAGGTTCAGGCTGAGGGAGTAGAGGGAGAAGAGGACGAGTTTCTCCGGCGTGTACAGGTCCGTGCCGCCCTCCGAGAGGTAGCGCAGGACGGTGGCCACGCCGAGCATCGCCGCGGTCCCCACGCCGACGGGGATGCCGTAGAAGGTCGTGTCGAACCGGCCGCTGTAGGCCTTGCGGTTCAGCCAGACCATCTTGAACGACTCCTCGAAGAGGAGGAAGGCCGCGAGGGCGAAGACCGCCCCGTAGAGGCCGATCGGGACGTTCACCTCGACGAAGGCGGCGACCGCCCCGAACATCATGCCGACGGCGAGCCCGCCGAACAGGCGCCGGTCGTCGAAGAGGCGGTACTGGGTGAACGGGATATCGTAGCGGCGGAGGGACCAGTACATGATCCCCAGCGCCGGCGCCAGCCCGATGAGGAGGGCGACGCTGAAATCGAACTGGGCAGAGGGCATCGGACGCCTGAAGAAGCGGGCCGGGCTACTTAAGCGGTCCGTCCGAGGGTTATCGCGGATGACAACGAGGGGCGCGGCTTTATGGCCCCCGGGCCGGCATGGCCCGGTCGATGCCCGGGAAGACGGCCCGGGCCCTGTGCCCCGTCTGCCAGGAGCCGATGCCCCCGGACGAGACGGAGTGTGAGAACTGCGGGGCCTTCGTCATCGACGAGGCAGTCGTGCGCCTCTCGCGAGCCTTCGGCATCCCCCGCGAGAAGGCCCTCGCGCTCTTCGAGAAGGGCTTCCGCCACCCCAAGCAGATCGGCGACCGGAGCGTCGACGAGGTCCTCGAGCACGGGGAGAACGGGCTCCTCTTCCTCTGCACGAACTGCGGCGGCTTCGTGGCCACGGGCGACCTGAAATGTCCGCGGTGCGGCGCGGAGTTCGAGACCGAGGAGGCCCCGGCCGCGCCGGCGGAGAAGGACATCCTCGACATCGTCCTCTGCCCGGTCTGCGGTGCGGACAACGACCCCGCGTGGAAGGAGTGCGAGATCTGCGGCGAGCCCCTCGGGGGCACGGAGGAGCCGCCGGGCGCCGTGCCCGTGCCGCCTGCGACGGCCCCCGCGACGCCCGCGGCGATGCCGCCGGAGGAAGTGCGGCCCCATCCCGAATCCCTCCGTCTTGATCATATCGATGACATCCTGAAAGACCTCGACACGCCTTCGAGCGCGCCGCCCTCCGCGCGCGTGCGGCGCGTCCAGCGGATCCCGAAGGTGGCGCAGCGGACCTCTCCCGCGCCCGCACCGCCGACGCCGCCCAAAGAAATATTTTGCGTGTGGGAATACGGCTCGATGCTAATCAGGCCGGCACCGGCATTAACGCTGTTGCTGCTATTGTCATCGACAACGGCATCGGCGATCAGAGTGACGTTTGCATTATTTGAACTGGTATCAACGAGACCCGTTGTGGTGCCGGGTGTGCCCGAAGAGGAGCCGAAGGTGATCGTCTTGCCTGCGGCGGCAGTCTCGACAACAACAGCGATCGGAGAAGAAAGTGCGGCAGAAGCAGTAACGCCAAGATTTATATTGCCGCTCGTTATGAGCGTGAGTGTGCCGCCGGTCAGATTGGGCGTGGTGACAAGGTCGACACTGCCGACCAGATTAATGCCACCTGTATTTGAAGTGGAGCCGATAGTGAG
>OFHK01000177.1_pt1 | contig 20335 bp, 19 predicted proteins | sample 1521951 | NCBI WGS metagenome assembly OFHK01 (sample SAMEA2468436, study PRJEB22500) | soil metagenome | biome: Glassland; feature: Farmland; material: Clay | place: Australia | collected 2013-01-31 | depth 0.55 m
CCTTGGACCTTGGTGAGCCGGCCGGCCAGGGCCGCCTGGATGCTCGTGATGCCGAGGAAGACCTCCCCGGAGGCCTCGCGGCGGACCCAGACCAGGCCATCGGGCTCGTACAGGACGTCCTCCGGGAACTCGCAGCTGTCGATGCGCATCGGCCGGGCCTCGGGACCCGCGCGGATGCGGGCCCAGGAGGGCGTGCACGGCAGTCGCGGAGTTTGAAGATTGCGGCACGCCGAGACGGGCGCCCGCGGGGGACCAAGAGTTGAAGATAGTGGCTGCATTCCCGCTCTCCGTCAAGAAGGGATGAATTCGGATGGAACAGCGCTTTCCTAAACCGACGGGAGGGGCGCGCGGGGCCGTCCGCGGCGACCCACGGTCCGACCGCCTCCGCAGGTGAGGGGGCGCGGCCGTGTCGCCCGACGTCGCCCTGCTCGTCCTGCCGCTCGTCTCGGCGTTCCTCTGGCTGGCCATCGGGGTCTGGCCCTTCGTGCGGTACCGGTACGGTTCCCCGTTCCAACGTGGTCTGACGGCCGCGGCCCTCCTCCTCGCCGCCTACGCCCTCATCGACTGGTTCTTCCTCAACGCCCGACTTTTCATCACGAAGGACTCCGAAGTCCTCACGATCGCAATCCCCATCTCGGACGTTCGTGCCTCCGCGTTCGTCGTGGCCATCTTCCTCCTGTTCGTGAGCGCCAAGTGGCTCTGCCTCGGCCATGCGAGGTACGATGCGCTCCTCACCCTGCCGGCGCTCGCGTCCCTCGCCCTCGTCTGGGACGGCATGACGACCGGGGTGCAGATGACAGGTTCGGTGCCGCAGCTCTCCCGCGACCCGGTGCTCTACGCCGTCTTCGCCACGATCCAGCTGGCCTACATCCTCGCTGCCGTCGCCCTGACCCTTGCTCTCTTCCTCGCCCAGAAGGACATGCCTCGGAGGCTGCGGTGGCGGATCGTCTCGAGCGCCGCGACGCTCCTCGCGCTCCTGGCGGTGTGGGCGTCCACCAACGTCTACGCCAACTTCGCCCCGAACGCCGCGTTCCCGTGGTTCTCCTCCCTCCTCCTCGTCCCGGCCGCCATCGTCATCGCCGCGTTCCTGCCCTTGTCGCCCGAGGAGATCGGCGAGATCTTCCGCGCGGTGTCCGGCGTGGAACAGCACGTGACCGCGCTGTACGTCTTCTACCGCAGCGGCGAGCCCCTCGCCGCCCTGGCCGCGAGCCGGACCTTCCCGATCGAGGCGGAGCAGCTGCAGGGCGTCCTCGAAATCGTCGGCGACTTCGTGGAGACGAGCCTGAAGCAGTTCCGCGGGTATTCCGTCACCGCGATGCACTTCGACCGCTTGGGGATCGTCGCCGCGAGGGGGCAGTATCTCATCGTCGCGGCCGTGTACGAGGGAGCCACGTACGACGTAATTCAGAGCGAGCTGCTTCGCAGCGTGCGGGAGTTCGAGGCCCGCCGCTGGGACGAGCTCGCCACGTGGGAAGGGGCGACCAAGATCGCGGAGGAGGTCGCGGACAGCCTCTCCATCCTGCTCAAGGAGCCGGAGGCCGGGGCTCAGGACGCCAACGTGCCTCCCGCGACCCGCAGAACGTAGGCGCCGCTGCCCTGGCGGAAGATCGTGCCCCCGGACCGCAAAACGTTTTCCCGGCGGGCCGGTTCGCCCGCACGAATCCGGCCGGACCGGCGGGAGGCACCAGAGGATGGAACGGCAGACCTTCGGGAGCGGGACGAAGTGGGAGCCCATCGCAGGATACTCCAGGGCCGTGCGAGTCGGACCGTTCGTCGTCGTGGCGGGGACGACGGCGTGGGACGAGCACGGGGACATCGTCGGCGTGGGCGACATGCACGCGCAGACCGTCCAGGTCCTGTGCAACGTCGAGCGCGCGCTCCAGGCCGCGGGGGTCAGCCTCCGGGACGTCGTCCGCACGCGCGCGTTCGTGACGGACATCCGGAGATGGGAGGAGGTCGCCCGCGCACATGGGGAGTTCTTCCGCGACATCCGCCCGGCCTTCACGATGGTCCAGGTGAGCGGGCTCGTCGACCCGGAGATGCTCGTCGAGATCGAGGCCGAGGCCATCGTGCCGGACGCGGAGCCGGGTTAGACGGTCAGGCCCCGCCGGTGGTCACGAGGTGGCCACATCTCTCCGCTTCGCCCATCTCCCGTGACCACACTCGGCCGCGACGATGTCAAGGATGATGGCGGACTGGCTGAGGCGCACACGACGGATCGAGATCGAGGAGCAGGTCCGGCGGGCGCAGTGGGTACGCGGGTGGCCCTCGGGGCGCGGGAAAGGAAAGAAGGAACACGGTCTTTAAGCGCACGCGGTCGCATGGGGCGTGCGCATGGCGAAGGACGGCCTCCAGGACGACGTGCGGGAACTTCGCAAGCAGGTCGAGGCCCTCCGGGAGGCCCTCGCCGCGGTGGCCGAGCCGTACCGCGAGATGGCGGGCTACGTGGAGCAGCTCCAGGCCATCGCCCGCGGCTACTTCCGACTCCTCGACCTCTACGCGAAGCACGGGGCCGTCTCGCCCGACGTCGTCGTCCCGGGGCTCAAGGACGACATCTCCAAGTCCATCCTCACGGCCCTCTTCGAGAAGGGGGACCGCAACATCTCCCAGATCACGGAGGCCGTGAAGGCGAAGCGCGGGACGGCGTCGCGGCGCATCGTCCGGGAACGCCTGCACGACCTGGTGGAACGCGGCGTCGTGGTCGCGTCCGGCGGGTCCCGCGGCCACACGTACCGCGTGTCGGAGGACGTGACCGCGAAGTGGTCACAAGTGCTCGGCTTGTCCAAGTACGGGGACCAGCCTGAGACGAGACGAGAAACACGAGGTGGACACGATGTCTGAGGAACACAAGGAGCGCGAATTCAAGGCGGAGGACGTCAAGGAGATCCTGGGCGTGGTCAGCGAGAAGATCCCCGCCCTCCTGAACAGCCTGACGGACTCGATCTACGGCAAGGAGGCGTCCGCGAAGTTCGGGACCGCGGTCGCGAACTTCTACAAGACGCTCAAGGACAGCGGGATGACGGACGAGCAGGCCTTCAAGCTCACGGAGCAGTACATGTCCTCCCTGAACCTGGCCGGCACGCTCGCGAAGGCCATCTCCCACCGCGACGAAGGCGGCGAGTGATGGCCCGCGACCGGAACGGGCTGCCCGTCGTCGTGATGGCGGCCGTCCCCCTGTTCGCCGTCCAGTTCGGCGTCGAGTTCCTCCGCTTCCAGAGCCGGAGGAAGCGCGGCGTGCGGACGTTCCGCAGGGCGCTGGTCCGCAGCGGCATGTCGTCGGAGCAGGCGTCCCGCCTCGCGCAGACCTACCACGAGGCCGGCTCGCTCCGGAAAATCATCCGCGGCGCGATCCGAAGCCCCGGACGAACGGGGGCCGCGGGCGAGCCTTAATGGACCGCCCGCGTTACCCGCCCCATGATTGCCGCGGGTTCCCGCGCCGAGCAGCAAGCTTTTGAAATCTGGAAGACCCTGTGGCCTGACCAGGCGTACGTCGCCGGCCTCGACGAGGCCGTCGGCCAGTTCTTCGTCCCCACGCCGGCCCGCGTACGGCGCATGCGGCTGCGCATCGCGAAGACGCGGGCGTCCACGAAGGACGTCATCGTCCGCAAGTTCCTTGGCTCGCTGGACGCCGGGTTGACGCTCCCGGAGCCTGCGAGGATGCCCGAGTTCATGGTCTCCTCCTTCTTCGGCTACATGATGAAGGAGGACGTCGTCCCCGAGCACATGGCCGCGCTCGCCGCCGCGGCCGCGCGGGCTCTCGATGCGGAGCGCCTGCGGCACGCGGGCAAGCGGTGGCCTCCGGGGATGCGCGCCCTCGTGCAGCTCAGCGCCTCCGGACTGGTCGACATCGTCGACATCGTGGAGAAGCAGCTCCAGCTCGCGTCGGGCGGCGAGGCCGCGCTGGCGGCCGTCGCGAAGCTGCGCGCCGCCCTCGCACGCTACCGCGCGGCGTTCGACCTGCCGGGATTCCGGCCCGAGGGGTCTTTCGACGAGACGTACGCGTACCTCAAGGAGCATGGCGCCGACCTCGGCCGCAGACGCACGTACGCGAAGGCTCTGCAGGCGCTCTGGGACTACGAGGAAACCCCGGCCCAGGTGGAGGCCGCGGGCCTGCGGATGATGCGCCGCGAGTTGCCGCGCTTCCGCACGGTGACCGTCGCGATGGCCGGGGAACTCCACTGCGACCCGACGCCGGAGGCGGTCGCGCAGGCCCTCCGGACCAAGGCGGGCCTGCGGCCGGACCAGATCCTCCCGTTCCTGGAGGCCGTCCGGGAGCCTTGCCGCCGAGTCGCGGACAAGCATGTGGTCGGGATCAACCCGCGTTACCGCACGCTCGTCATCGAGACGCCGCCCTATTTCGTGAACACGACGCCGTCGGGGGCGGAGTACAGCCTCGACAGCCTGACGGACCACTCCCGGGAGGTGTTCATGACCACGACGGACCCGAAGAACGCGGCGAGGCCGCCACCGGGGGAGCTGCTCAACCTCCTCGTCCACGAGGAGTACGGGCACGCCGTCCACGGCTCGAACACGTCCAACGCGTTCGCGGGCACCCCGACCCTCCTGGACACCGTGCCTTCGTCCTTCGGTTGCGTCTCCGAGGGCATCGCCTTCCAGCGCGAGCTCGAGTTCCTCCCCGTGATGAACGGCATCGCCTCCGGCCGCTTCGACGGGCCGGAGGAGCGCGCCCTTTCCGAGGCCCTCGAGTCGTGGGGCGGCGCGACCGCGGCCGCGCGCCAGTTCGAGTTTCTGACGTACCTGTGGCGCGTGGTGCGCTTCCTGCGGGTCATCGGGGACGCGCGGATCAACTCGGGGAAGCAAGACACCGTCGCGTTCGTGGATTGGGCCTGCAAGACTTACGGCGTGGAGAAGGCCACGGTCTACAACAACGTGTTCCCCGCCCACCAGATCCTCGGCGCCGGCTACGCCTCGACGTACGCCATCATCGGGGAGCGGATCCGCGAGGTCCAAGAGGAGGCCGCCAAGAAGGGCATCCCGCTCCGCGACCTCAACGCCTTCGCCTCCTCGATCGGCTGGCCGCCGAAGTCGGTGTACGAGGCGCGCCTCGAGGCCTGGGTGCGCGAGCGCGGGCGACGCTAGTCCTCGTCCTTCTCCTTCACGAGCGGCTCTCCGCGGAGGACCTTGGCCACGAGCTTGCCGCGGCGGGGCTGGCTGCCGCGGCCCAGGCCGCGGAAGTCGACCCTGCGGACCTTCGTGCCGTGGAGGCCGGCGGCGTAGCCCTCGACGGCCTCACGGTACTCCAGGGAGAGGACGTCGAGGACGAGGTCCGGATGGACCGCCGTCAGATAGGCGTGGAGGAGGTTCGGGAGCCCGTGTCCCCGCCACCAGCGGTTGAGCTTGCCGAGACGTTCGAGCGGCTCCGCCATGGAAACGTGGTAGAGGACGATGGGGTCGCGGGACGCGACGAGGCCGTAGAGCCCGGAGACCATGACCACCTCGACCCCGGGGATGCGTTGCTCCCACGCCTCATCCGGGATCGCGCGGTACATGTTGCCGCGGAACCGGCGGTAGGCCGAGAGGAGCTCCGCCGGATTCCCCACGGCGTCAGGCGCGGCGGCACGGACCTGGTCGCGGAGGACCTCGAGCTTCCGCCGCGCGTCGCGAGAGAGCGCAGATTCGAGCCGAGCGGCGCCGGCGGGCGCGGGCTCCCCGCCCTTCGCCTTCCGCGTGCTCTCCGGGATCAGGACGACGGTCCGAATCGGGTCCATGGCTGGCGAAGCGGCCCGTTCCCAAAAGCCCTTCGCACCCGGACGCTCAGCCCCGGCCTTCCTTGAGGCGCTTCAGGAACACGAGGAGCTCCTTCATGGTCTGCGCGTCCCCCCGTTTCTGGGCGACCACCACGCCCGTCTCCCAGGCTTCCTGGGCCTCCCGCCTCCGGCCGGCATCGCGCAGGGACTTCCCCAGTTCCCGGTACGCCGCGGCGTAGTCCGGGAAGAGACGGAGGGCCTTCTCGAACGCCGCGATCGCGTCGAGGTGCCGCTGGAGCTTCGCGTACTCCATGCCGAGCACGTAGTAGCCCACGGGGTCGTCGGGCTCGGCGCGGACGCCCTCCTGCAGGATGCGGATCCGGTCCTCTGCCTCGGACATGGGGTCAGCCGGCCCAATGCCGGGAGGAGCCAAGAACCCATCCCCTCCCCGCCGCCCGCGGCCGGAGCGCCTCGCGCTCACGCCTTGGACGTCAGCGCGTCGAGTGCACGGAGGAGCGCAGAGACGTCCGAGGGCATGTTGTAGTGCACGAAGGTGGCGCGCACCGCGGTCTCGAAGCCGAAGATCCTCGGGACGCGGGAGAAGAAGTCCTCCGCGCCGACCGCGAGGCCGTACTTCTCGTACAGCACGCGTGAGACCGCCGCGTCCTCGCGGTCCGCGAGCTTGAAGGAGAAGGTGGGGTCCCGGCCCAGGCCCGCGGGTATCTCGGGCGGCCCGTAGAGCGTGAGGCCGGGCATCTCGGGGAGACCGGGCGACCGCCCGTCTCCCTCGAGGACGGTGCGGGTGAGACCGCGCTCATAGGCCTCGATCATCTCCATGGCCTTGCGGAGCTTCGCGGCCCGCGCCGCGCCCGGTTTGGGCGGCGTCCGCCCGGCCGGCGAGGCCAGCGTGGCCAGGTGGTCGATCGCGCCCTCGGTGGCCGCGAACATCGCCTGGTCGCGGGTGCCCCACTCCCACTTCTCCGGCCCGTGCCGCGGGGCGGGGTCGACCTTGTACGGCCACAGGGTTTCGATGAGTTCGGGCCGCAAGTAGAGGAAGCTCCCGTGGCGCGAGAACAGCTTGTACCCGGAGAACACGAGGGCGTCGGCGCCGACCGCGCGCACGTCCGTGGGCCCGTGGGCGACGTGGTGGACCGCGTCCACCACGAAGAACGCGCCCGCGTCGTGGGCCATGCGCGCCAGGTCGCGCAGGGGCGAGCGCGTGCCCGTGAAGTTCGATGCCGCGGAGACGGCGACCACTTTCGTGTTCCCGTCGATCCGGGACGCGAGGTCGTCCACATCGAGCAGGAACGTTTCCGTGTCGAACTTGGCGAAGCGCACCTCGCGGATCTTCCCCGTCCGCGCGAGCTCCTCCCACGGGCTCACGTTCGCGAAGTGCTCGTACGCCGTCAGGACGACGTTCTCCTCGCCCGTGAACGTGCGGCCGAGGGCGTAGCTCAGGCTGAACAGGAGGCTCGTCGCGGATTCCCCGGAAAGGATCGCGTGCGGGCCCTCCGCGTTGAGGAAGTCGGCGACGGCCTGGCGCCCCGCGAGGATTGTCGCCTCGGCGCCTCGGGACTCCGGGAAGACGTTGCCCGTGTTCGCACTCCAGTCGACCCGCGAGCGGGCCTCCCGTTGCGCCGCGAGGCGGCACACGAGCGTCCCGGCGCCGTTGTCGAGGAAGGCGCGCTTGCGGCCCGTGGCGTCCCTCGCCGCCGCGGGGAACGCGCGCCGGATGCGGGCCAGCGCCGCGGTATCGATGGCCATGCCGCGCGGTATCCCGGGGGGGTTGATAAGGGCGCAGGGAGGCCCGGGACAGACTCATAGCGGCGCGGCGCCTCGGGAGGACCGTGTCCTCGGACCTCCGCCGGGACTTCACGGAGCGCGTGAAGGCCATCGACCCCCTCTTCAAGGCGGGGGACCTCGAGGCGTTCTGGCCCGCGCTCCGCGAACTGATCGCGATGGCGCCGGAGCGGCGAGACCTGTCCCTGAAGAAGTCGCACTACCTCGCGAGCCTCGCCGCCCGATCCCTGGTCCGCGACGACCCGAGGACGGCGCTTGCCTTCCTCGACTTCGCCGACCGCGAGATCGACCCGCGACACTTGACGCCCTTCCTCCGCCGGGAACGGGAGGACTTCCGGGCTCGGGCCGAACGAGCCCTCCGCCTCCGCGGCCGGTCGACCCCGTCCGGTGCGGGGGAATCGTCCACCCATGCACGGTGACGAGGCGGCGTTGAGGCCGCTGCACGGAACGAGACGCGAGTGGCCGACCGGGGGTATGTTCGGGCAACCCCAACATGCCAATATTCATTAGGGGCCGCACTCTGGCGACCGGGGCCCAGGGGGACCCGAGCGTCGCCCCGGGAGCCCGCAGCGGCACAAGGAGGAACGATCCGTGGATGGCGACGACAAACGACCGCACGGCCGAGACCATCCGCCGCTGGGCCTCGATTCCCCTTGACGACCTGTACCGCGAGCTCGGCAGCGGGCCCGACGGGCTCTCGACGGTGGACGCGGCCCGCCGCCTGGACGAGCGCGGCCTCAATGTCCTGCCTGCGGCGAAGAAGGTGCCGCTGTCTCGGAAGGCGTTCGCCCAAGTCCGCAACCTCTTCAACGTCCTGCTGATCTTCGCGGCTCTCCTCTCCTTCCTCACGAGCTCCCCCCAGATGGGCTTCGCCATCCTTGCGGTCGTCCTGGTCGCGGTCCTGTTCAGCCTCTTCCAGGAGCGCCGCGCCGAGCGCGCCGTTGAGGCGCTCCAAGAGCTCGTCCCGGAGGAGGCCAAGGTGATGCGGGACGGGGCCGTCAAGAAGGTCCCCGTCGCCCACATCGCCGTCGGCGACGTCCTCTCCCTCGAGGAGGGCGACAAGGTGCCCGCGGACGCGCGCCTCGTGACCGCCTTCGAGGTCGATGTCGACAACTCGACGCTCACGGGCGAGTCCGAGCCGGTGCGGCGGACAACGACGCCCCCCGAGCCGGGATTCGAGGGACCGATCACGGACTTCCCGAACGTCGCGTTCGCGGGCACGGTCGTCACCTCGGGATCCGCGAGCGCGATCGTGCTCGCCACGGGTCTGGACACGCGCTTCGGCGAGGTCGTCGCAATGACGCACGCCGTCGAGGAACCGCTCAGCCCGCTGCAGCTCCAGCTCGACCACGCGGCCAAGCTGAACGTCTACGTTGCCGTGGCGGTCAGCGTGGTCTTCCTCGCCGTCGGCCTGTTCGTCGTCCACCTGCAGGTGCCCGACGGCATCCTGTTCATGATCGGGGTGCTGACCTGCCTCGTCCCCGAAGGGCTCCAGATCACCGTGACGCTCTCGCTCGCAATGAGCAGCCTCTCGCTTTCGAAGCGGAACGTGGTCGTGAAGCGGCTGTCCTCCGTGGAGACCCTCGGCTCCACGACGGTGATCTGCACCGACAAGACGGGCACGATCACGGAGGGCCAGATGACCGTCCGGAAGGTCTGGGTGAGCGGGCAGGTGCTCGACGTGACCGGCGAGGGCTACGAGCCCGAGGGGTCGGTCTTCCTTGGGGACCGCGGGCTGGTGGCGGGCGACCGGACCGACCTGCGGCTGCTTTCCCTCGCGGCCGCGCTGAACAACAAGGCCACGCTCGTTCCACCGCTGGACCGACGCAAGTCCCGGTGGACGGCGGTGGGCGATTCCACGGAGGCCGCGCTGCTCGTCCTCGCCGCGAAGATGAACCTCGACCCGAAGGCCACGCTCGCCTCGCAGCCTCGGATTGGGATGATCCCGTTCGAGTCCGGCCGGAAGATGATGACCTCGGTCCACCGGGAGGCCGGGGGACGGGTCCTCGCCTACGTGAAGGGCGCCGGCCTCGAAATCCTCTCGCGCTCCACCCACGTGCAGCTCGAGGGTTCCGCCGTGCCGATGACGGAGAAATGGGGGCAGACCATCCGGGCCCAGATCGACGCCTTCGCCCGGGAGGCGTACCGCGTCCTGGCCCTGGGAGTCCGGGAGCTCCCTGGTCCGATGGAGAAGTACGACTCCGCCACGGTCGAGAGCGCACTCACCTTCGTCGGCCTCGTTGCCATCCTCGACCCGCCCAGGCCGGACGTCCCCGAGGCGGTCGCGAAGGCTCGCCGCGCCGGCATGCGCATCGTCATGATGACCGGCGACCACGAGCTGACCGCGGAGGCGATCGCCCGGAAGGTCGGGATCATCACCTCCTCGGACCACGTCGTCGTCACGGGCTACCAGCTCTCCAAGATGACGGACGACGAGCTGGACGCGATCCTCGATACCCCAGAGGCGGTGTTCGCCCGGATCACGCCGGAGCAGAAGCTGAGAGTCGTCCATGGCCTCCAGGGCAAGGGGGAGACCGTGGCCGTGACCGGCGACGGGGTCAACGACGCTCCCGCGCTCCTCGAGGCGGACATCGGAATCGCGATGGGCATCACGGGAACGGACGTCGCGCGCGAGTCGGCGGACATGGTCCTCCTCGACGACAACTTCGCATCCATCGTGAACGGCACCGAGGTCGGCCGCTCCGTGTTCGACAACCTGCGCAAGTTCATCATCTACGTCTTCAGCCACAACTGGGCGGAGCTCGTCAGCTTCGTCGTCTTCGTCCTGTTCCTCACGCCGCTGACCCTCCCGCTGACCGTCGTCGGCATCCTCTCCATCGATCTGGGGATGGAAATCCCGCCGTCCCTCGCCCTGACGCTCGAGCCGCCCGAGCCGGGGATCATGGACCGCCCTCCCCGCGCAAAGGGGAGCCGGATCTTCGACGTCGCGACAATGTCCCGTTCCGCGTACATGGGCATCCTCATCGGAGCGGTGTCGCTCTTCTGGTGCTTCTCGATCTGGTCCCAGGCCGGATGGAGCCTCCACCTGGCCAGCTGGCCTTCGGACTCGTCCCAGACCGCGGCCTACCTCACCGGCACCACCGTCGTCATCGCGGGCATCATGGCCGGCCAGCTGGGCACGCTCTTCGCGACCCGCACGAACGTGGCCCCCGCTTTCTCGCTGAGCCCATTCCGGAACCGCTGGCTCCTGCCGGGCATCGCCGCGGAGCTCGTCGTCCTCCTCGGCATCGTGTACGTGCCGTTCGTCCAACACGCCCTCGCCACGAACGCTTTCCCGCCCGTGACGTGGATCTACCTCTACAGCATCGCACCCATCATCCTGGTGCTCGAGGAGACGCGCAAGTTCGTGGTCCGCCGAGTACTGCTCCCGCCCACGGTGCCCGCGGCTCCGGCCGCGCCCGGTCCCGCGGTCGAGGGCGCGCTCGGACGGCAGCCCGAGGCTCGGGCCCGCATCCCCTTCGTCGAGCGGGGGCCGCCCGTTCTGGTCCCGCTCGCCCTGGGGGGCACCGACGAGACCGCGGTCTCGGTGGCCCTCGGCCTGGCGGAGTACTCGGGCTCCCGGATCCTCCTGGTGCGGCCACCCATGGCGGGCGCAGGAGCGGAGAAGCTCCGCGGTCTTGAGCGCCGTATCGAGACCCTCGCGAAGGAGGCCGAGGCGCCCTACGCCTTCGTGGATCTGCCGCGGTCGGACGGCCGCGGTGGTCGACGCGCGGTGGGCCGGGACCTCGAGAGCCTCGCGGAGCGGACGAAAGCGGAGACCGTCGTCGTCCCCGTCGACGCGGACGTCTTCGCGGGAGGCCGCCTTCCGCGACGCGCGTCGTGGCTCCAGGACCTGCGGAAGCGCCGCGTCATCCTCGTCCGGGCACCGACGCGGGCCGCCGAGTCCCCGGCGCCCCTCCGGAGGATCCTCATCCCGGTGCTCGAGGACTTCCGGCCGGAGCCGTTTGATGTGGCCGCGGCCCTCACGGCGAACTCGACGTTCCCGGCTGTGGACGTCGTCGCGGCCAAGGTCGTCAAGATCCCGCAGATCGTGCCCCTCTACTCGACCTACCGGCCCGAGTCCCTCATCGACACGGACCGAGAACTCTCCTTCCTGAAGTCCCTCCGGGCGAGGCCCATCCTGCGCCTGCTGACGCCCAAGGTCCTCATGGTCCGCGACATCGGGCGGGACCTCGTGGACTGCGCGGAGGAGAGGGACATCGAAGCGATCCTCCTCGAGGGCCGCTGGGAGGCGAGCCGCCACGGCTTCCTGCCGCGGGACGAGCGGGAGGTCGCCCTCAAGGCCAAGTGCGCGGTCATCGTGAGCCTCCCGGCCGCGAAGCCCGAATAAGGCTCAGTGCTCGCGCCACGTGTACGCGGTCATTGCGATGGCAATCCCGATGAGGGTCGATGCCACGAGGAGGATCGCGTCACTCACCGCCTCCCCGGGGAGGGCGTATTGAAGGCTGAGTCCGTCTTGCACGATGAGGGCGGCGTACGTCGCGGGGAGGAAACGCGCCAGTCCCTGCCAGATCGGCGGCAGGATGGTGATCGGATAGTAGAGGGGCGAAAGGATCCCGAGGGTCGTGAAGACGAGGTTCCCGACGGGCCACACCTCCATCTGACTCTGGAGCCGGCTCGAGACCGCGATGCCGATCGCGGAGTACAGGACCCAGACCATGACGATGGCCGAGATCAGGATGAGCCATCCCGTGAGGGGCACCGGCGTCGACAGGCCGAGGATGATCCCCAGGATAATCAGGGCCGGCGCGGCCGGGATGAGGTTCGAGAACGCGATCCCGAAGAGGTACTGGAACTTCCCGAGCGGCGACGCGACAAACATGTCCTGGAGGCGCTGCTCGAGCCGCCAGTACGCCGAATCGGAGAGGCACCAGCTCCCGATGTTCTGCGTGGTGAAGAGCATGGCCCCGGCGACCTGGAGGGGGAAGAGATGGAAGTTCGGCGGCGTGATCAGCGCCAGGAAGTAGAGGAAGAAGAACGGGAGGAGGATCGGAACGATCGTCGCGACCGGGTTCCGCGCCACCCAGCGCCAGCCGATGAGCGCGAACGCGGGGAAGGTCCTCCCCTTCCGCATCTCCTCCAGGACCTTCTCGTCCACGACGGTGTCCATCTCAGGCCTCCCGCGCGGTCCGCCGCGCCCAGTAGATCCCGAAGAGGAGCATGAGCCCCGCCTCGGCCGCCAGCGAGGCGCCGGCCACGAGGTACTGAAGGGAAGAGAGGGGCTCCATCCCCGCGGTCGCCTGGACGAGCGCGGTCGTGGAACTCGTCGGCACGAGGAGCGCGGGAACCCACGCCCACGAAGCGTGGTCCGTGAGCACGGACAGGGGGAAGAACACCGGCGGCACGATGCCGAACAGGTTCGTGAGGAGGCTCGAGTACGGCCAGATTGTCTTCATGTCCGTGAAGAGGGTCGAGATGTAGTAGCCCAGGCTCGCGGAGAAGGCCCAGAGGGCGAGCAGCCCCAGCACGAGCATGCCGATGGACAAGAGGCTCATGGGGCGCAGGATCTCCAGGATCGCGAACAGGACCACGAGGGGCGGGGTGTACGCCACCAGGATGCCCAGGGACATCCCGAGGAAGTACGACTCCGGCGACATCGGCGATGCGTGATACAGCTCGTTCAGCTTGTGGTCGATGCGGATGTACGCGGCTTCGTTGAGCACGCGCTGGCCGATGAGGAACACGGAGTAGGCCATGGCGCCGATGACCGTGTACGCCAGGAGGTTGCGGTCGAGGACCCAGACGAAGACGAGGAGGGCGGCCTGGACGAGAGAACCCGTGCCGATGGCGAGCCACTCGTGGAACTGGACGCGCGTCTCCGTGGCGAGGAAGGTCCGCATCCCCGTCCACTGGAACGAGAAGGCCACGGGATCACCCCTCGTCCTGGTCGATCGACCGGCCCACGATCTGGAGGAACGCCTCCTCGAGGGTCACGGGCCCGACCGTGGCGGCGAGCCGGTCCCGCATCGCGAGCCCCATGATCTCGTTGATCCGGTCGGGGCCCGTGATCACGTAGACCGTCCCGCCGTCGGAGACGATGTTGCCGAAGGTGGAGAGCTCCTCCCGAAGCGCCGCGCCGTTCGGAATGGAGACCTTGAGCGTCCCGCCCACCTGCTGCTTGATCGCGTCCGCGGTGCCCTCGACGAGGACGCGGCCGCCCTCGACCACATAGAGGCGCTGAGACAGCGCCTCGGCCTCGTCGAGGTAGTGGGTCGTGAGGAGCACCGTGCATCCCTTCTTCGTCAGGCGCCGCAAGGAGTCCCACACACCGCGACGCGCGAACGGGTCCATGCCGATCGTCGGCTCGTCCAGGAAGAGCAACGGCGCCTCCGTGGCGATGACCGTGGCGACCATCGCGCGCTGCTTCTGGCCGCCCGAGAGGGTGATCGAGAGACGGTCCGCGACCTCTTCGATCCCCATCTGGGCGAGGGCCTCCTCCACGCGAGCCTTCGCCGACTCGCGGTCGATCCCGCGGGCCCGCAGGTACGCGTAGATTTGCTCCCGCGGGGTGAGATGGAAGAACGGTTTGCCCTCCTGGGGCACCACGGCCACGAGCGGCCGCACCTGCTCCGGGTGGCCCACCACGTCGTGGCCGAAGACCTCGATCGTCCCGGAGGTGGGGATGAGCAGCGTGGACGCGATCCGCAGGAACGTCGTCTTGCCCGCCCCGTTCCGCCCGAGGAGGGAGATCCGTTCGCCCTTCTGCAGCGTGAGCGACACGCCGCGGAGCGCCTCCACCGCGGGAGCGCCCCGCGTGTGGTACGTCTTGCGTACGTCCACGGCGCGGAGGGCGTCCTGAGTCATAGGGGGCGGGGATACGGACTCCCCGTATAAAACCCGCCTGATGACGAGGTTTATGTTCCGTCTGGTGCCGCCAGCACCTCGTAATGCGCGACCTTCGGCTCGAACTCGAGGAGGAACTCGCGGTCCTTGGGGAAATAGCGCGCCTTCTCCAGGTCGTCCCCCGCGAAGGCGCGGATGGACTCGTAGGAGTCCCAGAGCGAGACGAGGAGGAAGTGCGCCCGGTCGCCCTCGATCCTCCGGAAGACGTAGACGCCACGGTTCCCCTTCGTCCTCCGGTATTCCTTCACGCCGCTCGCCTCGAGGTAGTCGTCGTACGCGTCCGCCTTCTCCGCCGGCGTGACGCCGTGCCAGGTCCGCGCGATCATGGGAACCACGAAGCCCAGAGGCCCCTGGAACTCGATGAGGATGGAGCCGCCGGATGGCGGGCGCCGCGGGAAGGGCTCAGATCATCGCGAGCTGGGCCATGATGAAGATGATCGCGAACTGGAAGACCGCCTGGCTCCCGGAGATGAGGAGATTCCGGCGGTTGAGCCGGACGATCTTGTCCACGTCGGGCTTCGCCTTCTGGACCTCCAGGAGGATCCGCACGTTGTTCGGCAGGAGCATCCCGAGCCCCTGGATGAGGAGCACGAGGACGACGACGCCCGCGGCGAGGATCCAGGGGTCCGACAGCACGAAGCGGCCCTCGGCCATCGCGAGGTAGATCCCCGAGGTGACCGCCGTGCCCGCCAGGGACGGGAGCAGGAAGAGCGTGCGGGGCGTGAGGCGCTTCGCCACCTCGGCCCGCTGGGGCACCGCGAGGGAGCGCATGACGCGGCTCATCACGAGGCCCATGAACAGGTCGATCCCCGTCCACGTCCCGCCGCTGAGGACGTGCACGTAGTCCAGGTAGACGAGGTTGCCCATCGCGAGGACGCCGACGAACGCGACCGCGGGGACGAGGGCCAGGAGGAACTCCCGCAGGAGGATGCGCCGCGTGATGACGAACGGGGTCGCGGGCGGCGGGAAGAGCGGCCGCCGGGACTCGGTGGGATGGGCCTCCTCGACCGCCATCGTCCTCTCCGTTCCCGGATGTGGGCGGGCCCCTAAAGAAGATGGCGCCGGGAAGGATTGCGGCGCTCCGGAACTCGCCGTCGTCACATCACTTATGTACGGCGGGACGCATCTTGGGCGGGGCGCCATGGAGCGGCTGTGGCACAAGCGCTGGCCCGAGGGCATCCCGAGGACTCTGGACTATCCGCGCATCCCCGTCGAGCGCATGCTCCGGCAGACCACGGAGGCCCACCCGGACACGCCGGCGACGGTCTTCTACGGCGCCCGGCTCACGTACCGCGAGATTGATGACCTCGCCGACCGGTTCGCCGCCGCCCTGAGAAAGATCGGTGTGGGGCGCGGGGACCGCGTCGGCCTCATCGCTCCGAACTCGCCTGGCTTCATCATCGCCTTCTTCGGGATCCAGCGGGTCGGCGGGATCGTCGTGCAGACGAACCCCCTCTACACGCCACGGGAGCTCGCCCAGCTCTACGCCGATGCCGGCGTGACCACGGTGGTCTGCCTCGACCTCTTCCTCGCCAACGTCCTCCGGGCGAAGCCTGAAACGCCCATCCGGGACGTCGCCGTGATGGACCTGAAGGACTTCCTACCCACCGCGCTGGCCGCCCTCTACCCGATCCGCCGACGCAGCGACCTGAAGAAGGCGGGGCACTGGCCCCTTGAGCTCCCTAAAGAACCGTGGATGCACCGCTTCCGCGAGATGCTCGAGGCGCCGCCGGATCGCGGAAGGGAGCCGCAGGACGTGGACGGGGACGACGTCGCCGTGCTCCAGTACACGGGCGGCACCACGGGCACGCCGAAAGGGGCGATGCTCACCCACCGCTCCCTCGTCGCGAACGCGTACCAGTGCGCGAGCTGGGTCCCGGGGACCGTGCCGGGACAAGAGAGGAGCATCGTCGCGATCCCGCTCTTCCACATCTATGGGCTCATGGTGGGCCTCATGGTCTCCGTGCGCCTCGGCGCGACCATGACGCTCGTCCCGGACCCGAGGGACCTCAAGCACTTGCTCCAGGTGATCGACCGCGAGCGGCCGACCCTCTTCCCCGCCGTGCCGACCCTGTACGTGGCGCTCCTCTCCCACCCGCGCCTCCCGAAGGTGGACATGCGCGGCATCCGGGCGTGCCTCTCCGGCGCGGCGCCGCTCCCCGTCGAGGTGCGGCGGCGGTGGGAGGCCCTCACGGGCGGGCGGCTCGTGGAGGGCTACGGCCTCACGGAGGCGTCCACGGTCGTGTGCGCGAACCCGCTCACGAAGGACGGGCTCGTGAAGGAGGGCGTGGGCATCCCGTTCCCGGACACGGACGTCCGGATCGTCGACCTGGAGACGGGCACGAGGGACCTGCCGCTCGGGGAGGCGGGCGAGCTCCTCGTGCGCGGGCCGCAGGTCATGAAGGGGTACTGGAACCAGCCGGAGGAGACGGCGGAGACGCTGCGCGACGGATGGCTGCACACAGGCGACATCGCGAGGATGGACGAGGACGGCTACCTGTACATCGTCGAGCGGAAGAAGGACCTCATCATCGCCTCGGGGTTCAACGTCTACCCACGGGAGGTCGAGGAGGTGCTGTACATGCACCCCGCGGTCCAGGAGGCCGCGGCCGTCGGCGTGCCGGACGCGTACCGCGGTGAGAGCGTGAAGGCCTTCGTGGTCCTGAGGGCCGGGGCGACCGCGACGGACCAGGAGATCATCGCCTTCTGCCGCGAGCGCCTGGCGTCGTTCAAGGCGCCGCGGCAGGTCGAGTTCCGGAAGGAGCTCCCGAAGAGCGCGATCGGCAAGATCCTGCGGAGGGAGCTCCGGGACGAGGAGCGCGCGAAGGCGGCCCCGACCCCCGCGCCCCCGGAGCGCTGACTGCAATTCGGCGGGCCGAACCCCCATACCTATATCTCCGGCCACGGACGTCCCGGTCCGCATGCCCACCGGAGGCCAGCTCGTCGGGGAGGCCCTGGCGAAGGAGGGCACGAAGGTCCTCTTCACCCTGTGTGGCGGCCACATCCTCCCCATCTACGAGGGCTGCCTCGACCAGGGGATCCGGGTCATCGACGTGCGCCACGAGCAGGCCGCCGCCTTCGCGGCGGACGCGTGGGCGCGGGTCACGGGCCAGCCGGGCGTCGCGGCCGTCACCGCGGGCCCGGGCGTCTGCAACTCCCTGACCGCCGTGGTCAACGCGCGCAACAGCGATTCCCCCGTGGTCCTCCTCGGCGGCCAGGCGGAGACGGGGCGGCGGGACCAGGGCGGACTCCAGGAGACGCCGCACGTGCGGATCCTCGAGCCGGTCACGAAATGGGCCGGGTCGTGCCCTGTGGCGAAGCGGCTGCCCGAGTTCGTCTCGGACGTCTTCCGCCACGCCTCGAGCCCCCGGACCGGCCCGGCGTTCCTCGAGGTCCCCTGGGACGTCCTCTTCGACGAGGTCGCCGCGGAGGCCGTCGACTGGAAGGCTGCGAGCCGGTCCCGGTCCTCCCCCTGGGCCGATCCCGAGGCGGTGAACCGCGCCGCGGAAATCCTGGCCGCCGCCGAGCGTCCCGTGGTCCTCGCCGGGACGTCCCTCCGCTGGAGCTCCGCGCCTCAGGCCCTGTGGATGCTGGCCGAGGTCCTGCGCGCACCGGTGTACCTGAACTCCCTCGCCCGCGGCGCGCTGCCGCCCGGGCATCCGTACTTCTTCTCCGCCTCCCGCGGCAAGGCCCTCGAGGACGCGGACGTCCTCCTGAACCTGGGCGCCCCGTTCGACTTCCGCCTCGGGTACGGGCAGCCGCCCGCGGTCTCCGCGGACGCCCGTGTCCTCATGGCCGACGTGGACGGGGAGATGGTCGGACACAACCGTGCGGTCGAGGTCGGCCTCATCGGCGATGTCGGCGTCATCGCGAAGCAGCTCGTGGCCGCGCTCAAAGGCTTCCCGCTTCACGAACCGACGCCGTGGCTCGAGACGCTCCGGTCCGTCGAGGAGGCGAAGCGGGCGAAGCTCGAAGCGGACGCGGCCTCGGACCTGCGGCCCGTCCACGCGCTGCGCCTCGCGAGGGAGATCGACCGCTACACGGGGGAGGACACGATCGTGGTCGGGGACGGCGGGAACGTCGTCGCCTCCGCCTCCAAGATCATCCGGGCGCCGTGGCACGGGAGCTGGCTCGACCCGGGACGGTTCGGCTGCCTCGGGATGGGGCTGCCGTTCGCCCTCGCGGCGAAGCTCGCCCGCCCGGAGAAGCGCGTCCTCGCGCTCCTCGGGGACGGGGCCTTCGGGATCTCCGGGATGGAACTGGACACGCTCGTGCGGCACGACGTCCCCGTGGTCGCGGTGATCGGCAACGACGGCGCGTGGGCGCAGATCCGCGGCCCGCAGATCGGCCTCTACGGACCCGACCGGGCCGTCGCGACGAGGCTCGGCGAGGCCACGCGGTACGACGAGGTGGCGAAGGCCCTGGGCGCCCACGGGGAACTCGTGGACGACCCTTCGGAGATCGGGCCCGCGATCGACCGCGCCTTCGCGAGCCGCAAGCCGGCCGTCGTCAACGTGCTCCTGGACCCCGCGTCGAACGCGGGCACGGGCTCGTACGTCATGTGAGGCCGTCGCCCGCTACGGTATGTTCGGTAGGTCTTTGACGCGGCCTCCGAGATGACGCCGCCTCCATGGCGCTCCGGATGCCGCGCGTCGGATACCTCGTCGTGGGCGTCGCGATGAACATCCTCCTCGGGACCGCGTACTCCTGGAGCGTGTTCCGCGCGGCGCTCCTGGACGAATTCGGCAACGCGGGCGCGGACGAGTTCACCGCCCTCCTGCCGTTCGCCGTCGCGATGGTCATGTTCTCGGTGGGCATGGTCTTCGCGGGGCGGGCGGTCGACCGGTACGGGCCGCGGAAGGTCGCCCTCGTCGGCGTCGTGCTCTTCGGCGCGGGCTACATGCTCTCCTCCCTGATGGACCGCACCCCGTGGCCCATCCCCACGCTGACCGTCCTCTACGGCGGGATCGTCGGCCTGAGCACGGGCTGCGGGTACAACCCGACGATCACGACCGCCATCCGGTGGTTCCCGGCGCGGAAGGGGCTCGCCTCCGGCGTCGTCGTGATGGGCGTCGGCCTCTCGCCCGTCGTCACCGCGCCGCTGGCCGGATACCTCATCGGCCTCTACGAGGTCCCGACGACCTTCCTCCTCCTGGGCGTCCTGTTCCTGATCATCCTCGTGCCCTTGGCCCTGCTCCTCCGCTTCCCGCCGGAGGGGTGGCAGCCGCCCGCCGAGGCGACGTCGACGTCGCGCCGCGCGTGGCGTCCGGTCGCGGAGGTCGGGCCGCGGGCGGTGCTGCGGTCGGGCCTCTTCTGGAACGCATGGCTCCTGTACGTGCTCGGCACGGCGGAGGGCTTCATGGTCATCGGGAACGCGTTCACCATCGCGAAGGAGGTCGGCCTCGCCACGGACGCCGTGGCCACGGTCGCGGTCATGGTCCTCGCGCTGTTCAACAGCGGCGGGCGCCCGCTCTTCGGACGGCTCGCGGACCAGTGGTCCCCCCGGGCCGCCCTCCTCGTGATGTACGTGGTCCTCCTGGGCGCCATGGCCCTCCTCTCCGTGTCGAGCGGGCTCGTCCCCGTGTTGCTCGGGATCGCCCTCACCGGCGTCGTCTTCGGCGGCTTCCTCGCCGTGATGCCCGCCCTCTCGGCCCTGTACTTCGGCGCGGAGCACGCCGGCGTGAACTACGGGCTCCTCTTCACCGCGTTCGGCATCGGGAACGTCGTCGCGCTCTTCGCGGGCGGCTGGATCCGCCAGACGACCGGCGCCTTCCTATCCGCCTTCTACGTCGGCCTCGCGCTGAGCGCGATCGGCCTCCTCCTGAGCCTCGAGGTCCGACCGCCTCGCGTCGCCCCCGCTCCGAGCTGACCCGCGGCCTCAGTCGAGGCCCAGGACCTGGGAGATGGACCGGTACAGGAACTCCAGCTCCGGGAGGCTCCCGCCGTTGCAGCACAGCGTCCCG
>OFHK01000178.1_pt1 | contig 20302 bp, 15 predicted proteins | sample 1521951 | NCBI WGS metagenome assembly OFHK01 (sample SAMEA2468436, study PRJEB22500) | soil metagenome | biome: Glassland; feature: Farmland; material: Clay | place: Australia | collected 2013-01-31 | depth 0.55 m
GGGGTGCGTGAGACTGTTTGGGGGGTGTGGTCGCGCGGGGGTATGGATCTGCACCCCTTTCCCCCTGGCCCGGGGGCCGGTGCGAGCGGGGGGCAACCCGCCCAGGGGGGGGGCACTCGCCGCCACGAGCCGGCCCGCCGCGAGCCGGTCGGCGACGAGCCGGGCCGCGACGAGCCGGGCCGCGACGAGCCGGGCCTGCTCCGCAGCCAGCTGACCAACCTGCGCGCGCTTCTCGTGCTCTCCATCCTGATGACGGAGAGCGCCGACGACCAGCAGATCCTGCGGCTCGCCAGCTCTGCGGCTGCCTCGCTGGGCAGCTGGCAGATCGCGGGGTTCGTGATCGGGGACGCATGGCGGACCGGGGGCGGCCGCTGCGGCGCCCTGGCCCCGGAGCTGGCTGGCGAGCTGCGGACGCTGCCCGAGACCGGCGGGCCGGTGACCACCCTGGGCGCCACGTGGGCCTGGGCCTACCCGTTGCGGAGCATCGCCGGACCGCTGGGCTACCTGGTCGTGCACGCCGCCCGCGAGCCCGCGCTGGAAGAGCAGTTCCTGGCCCAGGTGCTGGCCCAGCAGGCCGGCGTGGCCGTGTCCAACGCCCAGCTGCACGGCCGGGAGCGGGACACCGCGGTCCAGCTGGCCGCCACCAACGAGGCGCTGGAGGAGACGGTAGCCACGCTGCGCCGCGGCATGGCGATCCACGAGCGGCTGACCCGGGTGGCGGCGGCCGGGGAGGGCGCGGCGGGCCTCGCCGAGGCGCTGCACGACCTGACCGGGCTGGCCGTGGCGGTGGAGGACCGGTACGGCAACCTGTCCGCGTGGGTCGGCCCGGGCCAGCCGGCCCGGTACCCGAAGCTGCCCGCCTACGATCGGGAGCAGTTGCTGCGGCGCCTGATGACCGCGGGCCGGTCGGTACGGGACGGGGACCGGGTGGTGGCGCTGGCCTCGCCGCGCCCCGGCGTGCTCGGGCTGCTCGCCCTCATGGATCCGGGACACCGCGCGGGCACCACGGACGTGATGGCGCTGGAGCACGGCGCGACCGTCCTCGCCGTCGAGCTGGCCCGGCTGCGCGGCATGGCCGACACCGAGCTCCGGGTCCGCCGCGAGCTGGTGCATGACCTGCTCACCGGCACCGACGACGAGAGCGCCTACCGGCGCGCTGAGGCACTGGACTATGACCTGGGGCGCCCGCACCAGGTGGCGGTGGTGGAGGTGCCCGACAGCGCGCCCGCCCAGGAGGATGTGCTGCACGCTACCCGCCGGGCGGTGCGCCAGCAGCAACTGCCCTGCCTGCTGGGCACGATGGCGGGCACGGTGGTCGTCGTGGCTGCGGGCGGCGGGCGCGACTGGGAGGCGCTGCGCGCCGGGATCGTGGCCGAGCTGGCCGACGGCCGCTGCCGGATGGGGGTCGGCGATGCCTGCCCGCGGCCGTCCGAGCTGCCCCGCTCGCTGCGCGAGGCACGGCTGGCGCTGCGGCTGCAGAAGGCGTCCGCTGCGGCCGCGCGGACCTCGGTGTACGCCGACCTCGACGTGCTCCGGATGCTGGCCGCCGTCGACGACCTCTCCGACGTGGAGGCGTTCGTCCGCAAATGGCTGGGGCCGCTGGCCTCCTACGATGAGCGCAAGCACACCGAGCTGGTCAAGACCCTGACCCAGTACCTGCAGCATGGTGGCGGCTACGAGGCCACCTCCCGGGCGCTGTCCGTGCACCGCAGCACGCTGAAGTACCGGCTGCAGCGGATCCGCGAGCTGACCGGGTTCGACCTGGGTGACCCCGAGATCCGCTTCAACCTGCAGCTCGCCACCCGCGCCTACGTGACGCTGCGGGCCCTCAGCGACGACGGGGCCTGACCCGGGCGCGGCCGACCTGACCCGGGCGCGGAGGAACGGCGCTCAGTTGGGCCTGCCAGGACGAGGCCGGGCCTGCGGCGCCACCGTAGCGTCCTCGCCATGGGCGTCCCCGATGACCTGGAACTCTTCACGCAGATGTGCTTCCTGCGCCGTTTCGAGGAGCGGGTCGATGCGCTGTACCGGCAGGGCCGGGTACACGGCCCGGTGCATCTCGGGCTCGGCCAGGAGGCGGTCGCGGTCGGCGCCGCCTCGGTGCTCAGCCCCGGCGACTGCTCGCTCGGCACCTACCGGGGCCATGGGCACGCGCTGGCCCGCGGCGCCCCGGCCGACGCGGTCCTGGCCGAACTGCTCGGCCGGGCGGGCGGGATCTGCGGCGGCAAGGGCGGGTCGATGCACATCACCAGCGTGGCGCACGGCTATTACGGCTCCTACGCGATCGTCGGTGCGCACCTGCCGGTCGCCTGCGGGCTGGCCTGGGCCGCGAAGATCCGCCGCACGGGGACGGTCACTGTGTGCTTCTTCGGCGACGGGACGACCAACATCGGCGCGTTCCACGAGGCGGTGAACCTGGCCGCGGTCTGGCGGCTGCCGGTCGTATTCGTCTGCGAGAACAACTGGTACATGGAGTACACCCCGATCGGCGAGGTGATCCCGGTGGCGCTGCCCGCCGCCGACCGGGCGGCCGCCTACGGGCTGGACCGGATCGTGGTGAACGGCAACGATGTGATCGCCGTCCGGCAGGTGGTGGGCGACGCGGTCGCCGCGGCCCGGGACGGGCACGGGCCGAGCCTGGTCGAGGCGCAGACCTACCGGCTCACGGGCCACTCGGCCGCAGACGGTGCGGCGTACCGCCCGGCGGAGGAAGTGGCGCGCTGGCGCGAGCAGGATCCGCTGCTGCGCACCCGGGCGGCGCTGGCCGCCGCTGGCACCGCAGCGGAGAAGCTGGACGAAATCGATGCGCGGATCAAGGCCGACCTGGCCGCGCTGGCCCGCCAAGTGCTGGCCCGGCCCGCCCCCGACCCCGCCGGGGCCTGGACCGACGTGTGGAGCGACGGGAGCTGGCAATGGCGGAACTGACCTACCGGCAGGCGATCGCCGCCGCGCTGGCCCAGGAGATGGCCCGGGACGACCAGGTGGTGCTGCTCGGTGAGGACGTCGCCTCGGGCGGGGTGTTCAAGACCACCTCCGGCCTGCGGGAACGGTTCGGCGCGGACCGGGTCTGGAACACGCCGATCTCCGAGCAGGCCATTGCGGGCACGGCCATGGGCGCGGCCATGGCCGGGTTCCGGCCGGTGGCGGAGATCATGTTCGCCGACTTCTACGCGACCTGCTGGGACCAGGTGGCCAACGAGATCGCTAAGGTCCGGTACATGACCGGCGGGCAGGTCAGCGTCCCGCTGGTGCTGCGCGGCGCGAACGGCTCCGGCGGTCTCGGGTTCGGCAGCCAGCACGGCCAGTCGGCCGAGAACTGGGCGATGACCGTCCCCGGGCTGAAGATCGCCGCACCGGCCAGCCCGGCCGAGGCCTTCGGGCTGCTGGCCACGGCCATCCGGGACGACGACCCGGTCTGCGTGTTCGAGCACAAGGCGCTGTACGGGCGCAGGGAAGAGATCGGCGATGGCGAGCAGTTGATCCCGCTCGGCCAGGCCCGGACCGTCCGGCCCGGGCGGCACGTCACCCTGGCCGGGCTGTCGATCACGGTGGGCACCTGCCTGGCTGCCGCGGGGGAACTGGCCGCCGACGGCATCGAGGCGGAGGTCATCGACCTGCGGACGCTGGTGCCGCTGGACGCCGCCACCGTGCTCGGCTCGGTCAGCCGCACCGGCCGCCTGGTGGTGGTGGAGGAGAACCCGGGCCAGCTCGGCTGGGGCGCCTCGGTGGCGGCCATCGCGGCGGAGGAGGCGTTCGGCGCGCTGGCCGCCCCGGTCACCCGGGTCAGCGGCGGGAACGTGCCGCTGCCGACGGCCGCCTCGCTGGAGGCCGAAGTGGACGTGTCGGTGCCGCGGGTCGTCGCGGCGGTACGCGGTGTGCTGGGCGCCAGCGGGCCGCTCAGCGGTGCCAGTCAGCAGAAAGGGTGAGATCAATGGAGATTCGCGGTGAAGAAGTGCTGCTGCCCGTCTCAGCGGTATCGGCGTTCCCCCGGCCGCACTGGCTGCAGGGCCGGGTGCTCGGCTCGCTGAGCGAGCCGGTCTACCGCAGCCACAACCTGCGGGTGGCCTACGAGGACGCCTGCAAGATCTGTGCGCGCGAGCAGGAAAAGGCCGGGCTGGACATCCTGTGTGACGGCGCCCAGTACTACGAGTGGGAGGCGCCCGGGTTCCAGCTGGAGCCGATCTTCCACTTCATCCCGGAGAACCTGGGCGGCTTCGCCCCGTACGGGCCACCCGGCGAGGGCGCGAAGTACCGGCCGTTCTACCAGGCCGTGGTCAAGGGCAAGATCACCTGGGAGCGGCCCGTCTTCGAGAGCGTGGTCATGACCATGCAGAACGCCACCGACAAGCCGTTCAAGGTGGCGTTCCTCGGCCCGGCCCAGCAGAGCATCATCGTCAAGGATGAGTACTACGGCGACCAGGTCGCCGTAGCCCGGGACCTGGCCGTGGCCATGAACCAGGAGCTGAAGTACCTGGTCAGCATGGGCCTGGAGGCGGTCCAGCTGATCGACGTGCTCGCGCCGTACACGCAGGACATGTGGCAGATCGAGATGCAGGACATCATGTTCGACGGCGTGGACGCGATCAAGTTCTGGCACATCTGCTACGGCAGCGTGGACGGGCAGCGGGACGTGTTCGAGGGTCACGCCGCCGAGATGATGCCGCTGTTCAAGGAGTCGCCCGCCGACGTGATCCACCTGGAGTTCACCAACAAGGGCTTCGACGAGCTGGCGGCGTTCCGCGACTTCCCCACCGACAAGGTGCTCGGCGTGGGCGTGGTGGACGCCAAGAACCTGCAGGTGGAGACGGCGGAGCAGATCGAGGCGCGGATCCGCCGCGCGCTGGAGGTGGTGCCTGCCGACCGGCTGCTGGTCGCGCCGGACTGCGGCCTGGGCTACTTCAGCCGGACCGCTGCCTACGCCAAGCTGCGCAACATGGGGCAGGCCGCCGCGGCGGTGCGGGGCACGCTGTGACGCCCGGGCCCGGGTCAGGCCGGGAAACCCCGCCCTGACCAGCCGCGCGAGCCGGCGCCAGCCGCAGGCCGGCCCGCGCGGTGTTACATTCGCCAGGGAGGCGCGTATGACCGCACGGTCAGCCCGCAAGGTGCTGGGCCTGCAGCTGAGCGTGGGTGATCACATCTGCGGCTTCTACCGCAGGCCCTCCGAGCGCGACGACATCCTCATCCCGTTCCTGGTCGAGGGCCTCAAGGCGGGCGACAAGTGCACCTGCGTGGTGGACAGCTGCACCCCGGACGACGTGCTGGCCAACATGTCCGAGCACATCGAGGTGGACCCGTACGTGTCCGGCTGCCAGCTCGAGGTGCTCGACTCTTACGGCACCTACCTGGCTGGCGGCGGCTTCCTGCCGGAGCGGATGCTGCGGTTCTGGGAGGCCAAGGCCCGGCAGAGCCTGGGCGGGGAGCGCGCGTGCCCGGACGGGCCCGTGATGGCCCGGAACATCGGTGACATGAGCTGGGCGCACCGGGGCGGCGGGCGGGTGACCGGCGACCTGCTGGGCTACGAATCCGAGCTCAACCGCATCATGTCCGACTTCCCCCAGGTCAACCTGTGCCTCTACGACCTGACCCGGTGCACCGGTGACCTCATCATGGACGTGCTGAAGACGCACCCCAAGGCACTCCTGGGAGGCATGGTCATCGACAACCCGTACTACCTGGAGCCCGACGAGTACCTGGCCAGCCGCCCGGGCTGAGCCGGCACCAGCCCCGGGCGGGCTGGATCACCGGCCGTACGCCTGCCAGTGGGCGCCGAACAGGGCCTCCTCGCTGATCACCTTGGGCTCGACCGGCCGGGACACCCAGGTCAGGTTGATGAAGTGCCGGGCGTTGACGTTCTCGGTGGTGATGTTGCCGCCCCAGGTGCCGCAGCTGAGGCTGAGCGTGAACGGCAGCCCGTTGCGCGGGCTGCCCGCGCCCTCGTTGAGGTTCTGGTTCACCAGCACCCGCGCCGTCTTGGTCAGCATGGCCAGCCGCTCGACGTTCGCATCCGAGCTGGTGTGGATTCCGCAGGTATGGCCGAGGCCCTGGTAGGCGGTGATCGCGTTGACCAGCTCCGCGGCGGCGGTGATATCACCCTGGTAGGAGTAGATCGCCAGCACCACGGACAGCTTCTCCCCACTGAACGGATGGTCCGGCCCGGTGCCGTCCTCCTCGACCAGCAGCATCGGGCAGCCGGGGCCGACCTCGAACCCGGCCAGCCCGGCGATGTGCGGCGCGGACTTGGCCACCACCTTGACCGACGGCACCGCCCCGCCGTCCGGCCACATCACCGCGCCCAGCGCCTCCTTCTGCCGGGCGTCACACAGATGCGCACCGGCCCCGGTGAGCCGCCGGACCAGTTCGTCGTAGACGTCCTCGTGCGCTACCACCGCGTTGTCCGCCAGGCAGCTGGTCGCGTAGTCGAATGTCTTCGCGGTGACGATCGCGGCCGCGGCGTCGGCCAGGTCCGCGGTCTCGTCCACCACGTGCACCGCGTTGCCCACGCCCACGCCGTAGGCCGGGGTGCCGGAACTGTAGGCGGCGTGCACCATGCCCGCCCCGCCGGTGGCCACGATCAGGTCGGCCTGGCGCATCAGCTCCTGGGTCTTCGGCAGCGACGGCGCGGGCAGCGACTGCACCAGGTCGGCAGGCGCGCCCACCTGCTCGCAGGCGGCCCGCATGAACCCGACCACGGCCTCGGTGGCCCCAGTGGTCCGCGGGTGCGGGGCGCAGATGATCGCGTTGCGGCCCTTGAGCGCGAACAGCGCCTTGACCGGCGGGGTCGCATCCGGGCCGGTGGTCGGGATCAGCGCGGCGACCACCCCCACCGGCTTGGCGATCTTCACCAGCCCGGCGGAGGGCAGCTCCTCCACCACCCCGACGGTAAGCATCCCGGTCATGTCGGCCAGCACGCCGGTCACCCGCTTGTGGATCTTGGCGACCTTGTCCGCGTAGTTGCCGAACCCGCCCTCGTCCACGGCCTGCCGGGCTAGCGCCTCGGCGTGATCCTTGCGCACCACCGCCCAGGCCACCGCGGTGACCAGCTCGTCCACCTGTTCCTGGGAGTAGTGCTCGATGGCCCGGGCGGCCGCGCGTGCCCGGCCCACCACCGCCGCGACCTCATCCCGGACCGGGCTGCCTCCCTGCTCACCATGCTTGCTCACGCCGTGATCACTCATGTCAGCCAGGGTGACCGGTCCGGCCGGTGATTCCACTGATCTGCAAGGTCGAGCTTGGGCGCCTTCTTCGTCCTGGCAAGACCTGACCCCCGCCTGAGCCCGGCCCGCATGCTCGTTTACGACGGGCACCTTCATGACCGGGCACACGGGACGGCAGGAGCGCGGGTGGCACAGCTGGTGGTGATCGGCGGCGGCGCCGCCGGGATGTCGGCGGCCTCGGCCGCCCGGCGCGTCGACCCCGCGCTGGAGGTGGTGGTCTGCGAGGCCGGCGGCTTCGCCGCCTACGGGATGTGCGGGATCCCGTACTACCTCAGCGGCGTGGTGCCGGAAGCGGAGGACCTGCTCGCCTACCCGCCCAGCGAGTTCCGGGAGCGGCGCGGCATCGATCTGCGGCTGCATACCCGGGTCACCGGGATCGACTCGGCCGCCCGCAAGCTGCGGCTCAGCCCGGCCGGCCACGGGAAGGGGGAGATCCACGGCAGGCCCGCCGCGGACCAGGTCCTGGGCTATGACGCGCTGGTCGTGGCCAGCGGCGCCGACCCGGTCCGCCCGCCGGTGCCCGGCCTCGGCGAGCGGCGCGTGTTCGCGATCCGGTCCCTGGACGAAGCGGTCGAGCTGCGGAAGCTGCTGGCCAGCGGCACGGTCCGCCGCGCCGTCGTGGTCGGTGCCGGGTACATCGGCCTGGAGACGGCGGAGGCGCTGGTCGGCGCGGGTGCGGACGTGGACGTGGTCGAAGCGCTGCCGCGGGTACTGGGCAGCGTGGACGAGCCGGTCGCCGCGCTGGCCCAGGCCGAGCTGGAGCGGCACGCCCGGCTGCGGCTCGGCGCCCGGCTGGACGCGGTGGACATGGGCGGCACCCCGGGCGGCCTGACCGCGGTGGTGGACGGCACCGAGATCGCCACCGACCTGGTGGTCATCGCGGCAGGCGTGCGCCCGGCCACGGACCTGCTGATCCAGGTGGGCGCCGAGCACCTGCCAGACCGTTCCGTGGTGGTGGATGAGCAGATGCGCACCTCGCTGCCGGGCGTGTTCGCGGCCGGGGACGCGGTCGCGCTGCCGCACCTGGTGCTGGGCGGCCCGGCCTGGGTGCCGCTCGGGCCCGCCGCCAACAAGACCGGCCGGGTGGCCGGGACGGTGGCCGCCGGCGGTACCGCCTCGTTCCGCGGCGTGGTCGGCACGGCGGTGGTAAAGGTGTTCGACCTTGAGGTGGCCCGCACCGGCCTGGGGCTGGCCGAGGCGCAGGCGGCCGGGCTGGACGCGGTGGCCACCGACGTGGTCTCCCGCTCGCGGGCCAAGTACTACCCGGGCGGCTCGCCGCTGCATGTCCGGCTGGTGCACACCCGGGACGGACGGCTGCTCGGCGGGCAGCTCGCGGGCCGGGAGGGGGCCGCGAAACGCGTCGACGTGCTGGCGGCCGCGCTGCACGCCAGGTTCACCGTGGCCGACCTGGCCGCCCTCGACCTCAGTTACGCCCCGCCGTTCGCGCCGGTCTACGACCCGGTGCTGGCGGCCGCCAACCAGGCGGCCCGCGGACTGGCCCCCCTGACCGCTGGAGGATCCTGATGAGCCTGCACCCGCTGGCCGACAAGCGGGCCCGCCTCGCCGACGCGGCCGCCCTGGTCACTGACGGCGCCGTCGTCGCGCTGGGCGGCGGCCTGTCGGCCCGGCTGCCCATGGCCCTGGTCCGGGAGCTGATCCGGCAGGGCAGGCACGGGCTGCACCTGGTCGGGTCGGCGCACAGCATCGACGTGGACCTGCTGGTGGCGGCCGGGGCGGTACGCCGGTGCGAGGAAAGCTACGTGGGGTTCGAGCAGGACCTCGGGCTGGCCCCCGCCTACCGCCGTGCCGCGGAGCAAGGCACGATCGAGGTGGCGGAGAGCTGCTGCGCCACCATCCTGGCCCAGCTGCGGGCGGCCGAGATGGGACTGCCGTTCCTGCCGGTCCGCGGGGTGCGCGGCTCGGACATCGTCTCGCTGCACCCCGAATACACCGAGATCACCTGCCCGTTCACCGGGGAGACGCTGGTGGCGGTGCCGCCGCTGCGCCCGGACGTGGCCCTGCTGCACGCGCCCGCCGGGGACCGGTACGGCAACCTGCACCTGGAGCAGCCGTACGTGCTGGACGAGCGGTTCGCCTCGGCGTCCGCCGCGGTGGTGGCCACCGTTGACGAGCTGGTGTCCACCGGCGAGGTGACGGCGGCCGGGATCACCATCCCGGCCCACCTGGTGGCCGCGGTGGCGGAGGTGCCCTACGGGGCACACCCGTCGTCCTGCTACCCGCGGTACGCCTACGACCGGGCCCACCTGCGCGAGTACGTGTCCGCGGCCCAGTCCGGGCCTGAGGGGCTGGAGAAATACCTGGCCACCTACGTCACCGGCAGCGAGGAGAGCTACCAGGTGGCGGTCGGGGCCGAGCGCCTCGCCGCGCTGGCCAGCTGGCCGGAGTCCATCCGCGCATGGCAGGAGTTGTTCACATGAGCTGGACGATCGACGAGTGGTTCGTGGTGGCGCTGGCCCGCACCATCAGGCCGGCCGAGACCGTGTTCCACGGCTTCGGCAGCCCGTGCGCACAGGTGGCCATGCACGTGGCGCGGCGCACCCACGCGCGGGACATGGTACTGGTCGAGGGGGCGATGTACGCGGTCAACCCCGACCCGCTGTTCATCCCGCCGACCAGCAACGACGCGAGCCTGGCCCGGGGTGCGGCGTACAGCATGCGGTTCGAGGAGTTCTTCGACGCCGCCATCCGCGGTGACGTGGACCGGATGTTCCTGTCCGGCGGGCAGATCGATGGGTACGGCAACACCAACGTCACCGCGATCGGGCCGGCCGGGCGGCCGAAGGTGAAGCTGGGGGGCGGGGGCGGCGGCTGCAACCTGTCCGCCACCATCGGCCACCTCACGCTGTGGACCACCCGGCACCGCAGCGGCCGGACCCTGGTCCGGGAGTGCGACTTCGTCACGGACATCGGGCACCGCACCCGGCTCGGCACCCGGGCCGAGCTCGGGTTCACCGGCGGCGGGCCGCAGTGGCTGGTCACCGAGCTCGGCGTGTTCGACTACCCCGGCGGCCAGGCCCGGCTGGCCCAGGTCTTCCCGGACGTCAGCGTGGCCGAGGTCCGCGCCGCCACCGGGTTCGGCCTGCAGGTTGCTGGGGACCTGCGCACCGTCCCCCCGCCGTCCGCGGCCGAGCTGGCCGTCGTGCGCTCGGTGGACCCGCTCGGGGTGCGCAAGTCCGAGTTCTCCGCCGCGGAACTGGCCCGGGTGTTCACGCCCGGCCACGGCCCGGGCTGCGCATGCTGAACGGACGGGACCGCCTCGCTGCTGTGTTCGAGCCGCGCCGGGTGGCCTTGGTCGGCGCCTCGGACCGGCCCGGCTCGGTGGGACGGCTGCTGTGGGACAACCTGGCCAGCTTCCCCGGTGAGGTGGTCCCGGTGAGCCAGGCGGCCCGGGTGGGCGGCCAGGTAGCCTACCCCGACCTACGGGACGTGCCCGGCCCGGTGGACCTGGCCGTGATCGCCACGCCCGCCGCCACCGTCCCCGGCATCGTCCGGGCGGCGGCCGGCAAGGGCGTCGCCGCAGTCGTCGTGCTCAGCGCGGGCTTTGCGGAGGCCGGCGACGAGGGCGCGAAACTGCAGGCCGAGGCGGTGGCCGCGGCCCGGGCCGGCGGCGTGCGGCTGGTCGGGCCCAACTGCTTCGGGGTGCAGAACGCCGACCTGCCGCTGAACGCCTCGATCGCGGCGGGCCTGCCGCCCGGCGGCGGGGGCGTCACCATCGTCACCCAGTCCGGGTCCTACGGGATGGCCGTGCACGCCCTCGGCCAGGACGAGGGCTTCCGCGTGGCCAAGGTGTTCGCCGCGGGCAACAAGGCGGACATCAGCGACGCGGAACTGCTCGCCTACCTGCGGGAGGACACCGCCACGTCGGTCATCTGCCTGCTGCTGGAGTCGATCACTGACGCCCGGCGGTTCTTCACCGAGGCCTGCCTGACCACCCCGCACAAGCCGGTCATCGCGGCCGTGGGCGGCCGGACCGGCGCCGGGCAGCGGGCCGCACTGTCGCACACCGCCGCGCTGGCCACCGACGACGCGGTCCGCGATGCCGCGCTGCGCCAGGCCGGGGTGGTCCGGGTGCGTACCGGCCTGCAGGCGCTCGACGCAGCCCGGGCACTGTCCGGCCAGCCGGCGCCACGCGGCCCCCGGGTCGCGGTGGTCACCAACTCCGGTGGCACCGGGGTGGAGCTGACCGACCTGCTGGCTGACGAAGGCCTGGTGGTCCCGGAGCTGAGCGAATCCCTGCAGGCGCAGCTGCGGGCGATCATGCCGGGGTACGCCAGCGCCCGGAACCCGGTGGACATGACCCCGGCCTGGCACCTGTTCGGCACGGTGTACCCGGGCGCGATCGAGGTGCTGGCCCGGTCCGGGGAGGTCGACGTGGTGATCCCGGTGCTGCTGCAGCGGTCCGCGTCGGCTGAGGTGGCGGCGGCCGTCCGGGACACGGTGGAGCGGCTGCGCCGGGATGGCGTGCCGGTCCCGGTGTACGTGTGCTGGGTGGCGCCTCGTGCCGCCGACGCGCATGCGGACGTGCTCCGCGATGCGGGCATCCCGTGCTATGCCTGGCCCGAGCGCACCGCGCGGGCAGTTGGCGTGGCCGTGCAGTGCGGCCAGCGCATGACTTACGAGGCGGGGGCCGGGGCGCTGGGAGACCAGCGCGCGCCTGAACGGCTTGCGCAGACCACCCGGGCGTCCCGGCCGGCGTCGCTGGCGCCCGCTGACAGAACCTTGAACGGGGTGCTCAGCTCGGCGGCTGCGCGGGCACTCCTGGCTGATGCCGGGATTCCAGTGATTGAGACGATGCGGTGCAAGAGTGCCGAGACAGCGGTCGTGGCAGCCGGCCGGGTGGGGTATCCGGTGGTCGCCAAAGTCGATCACCTGGACTTGGTGCATAAGAGCGATGTGGGGGGCGTGCGGCTGGGGATCGATGGTCCGGAGGCGCTGCGGGCGGTTGCCAGTGAGCTACTTGGCCTGGCGCGCGGGGCGGCGGTGCTGGTGCAGCATCAGCACGAGGGCATCGAGGTGGTGGCCGGGGGCGTGCGCGACCCGGAGTTCGGGCCGGTGGTGCTGGCCGGGCTCGGTGGGGTGCTGGTGGAAACGCTGCACGACGTGCAGCTGGCGGTCGCTCCGGTAGACGAGGCGCAGGCTCTGGCCATGCTGCGGTCGCTGCGTGGGGCTGCGATCTTCGCCGGGTTGCGCGGCCAGCCAGCGGTGGACCTCAGTGCGGTGGCAGATGTGATCGTCCGGGTCGGTGGGCTGATGGCGGATAACCCGGAGATAGCCGAGCTGGACCTGAACCCGGTGCTGGCCACGGCGGACGGATGCGTGGCCGTGGACTGGCGGATCCGGACCGGGCCGGGGTAGCGCACCCCTCCCGGTCGGCCTCGGCCGGGATTTCTGCCCCGGCATGGGCACCCGCGGGCCGAGAACGGTCCCCGTGGAGGGAAGAAACGCGCTGGTCAGCTGGCCTACGCTCCTCGCACTTATCTGCGATTCCACGATCGGAAGGAGCGATGATGCTCATCGGCGGTCAGGACATCTTGCTGCCCACCACGATGGTCGGCAACTACCCCAATCCACGGTGGTACGACGGGCACGCGTTCGCCACGCTACCCAAGGGTGAGTTCATCCACGACTCGATCAGCAAGGAGGCGTTCGAGGACGTCGTCGGCGCGATCGTGCACGACCAGGAGGCCGCGGGCCTGGACGTGATCAGCGACGGGAAGGTCTACGGCGGGGACTCCCCGTACGGCACGATCCTGTACTACTACCTGGAGCGCATGTCCGGTTACCGGCTCTCCGGGCCGCCGATCGGCCTGCCAATCTACTCCACCCTCTTCTCCCCCACCTGTATCGGTGAGATCCGCCGCGAAGTCCCGTTCCACCTGGTCAACCTGCGTGCGGTGCGGAAAGCGACCAAGAAGCCGGTCAAGGTGTCCTACACCGGCCTCGGCGTGATCGCCGCGGCCACCACCAACCTGCACTACAAGGACACCAGGGAAGTCGCGATGGCGCTGGCCAAGGCGTTCAACGAGGACTTCCGGGAACTCGCGGACAACGGCTGCGACATCATCCAGCTGGATGAGTTCGTCTGGCCGTACGGCATAGGCGACTGGGAGATCGAGGCGCTCAACGCCGCCGTCGAGGGCGTGAACTGCGAGTTCTGGGTGCACACCTGCTGGGGCAACTACTCCGGGACGCCCGCCTACTTCCCGGACGAGACGCAGACCGAGTTCGGCGCGTTCGTGCTGGACAAGCGGGCCTCGGACGCGCCCGCGCCGGAACGGGCGCACGCCATCTTCCCGCACGTGCTGGACGCCAACATCACCGCGCTGAACTACGAGGTCGGCCGGACCGGACCGGATGACCTCAAGCCGCTGACCGACAACAACTGGACCAAGCCGTTCGTGGCCGGGGTCATCGACGTCAAGTCCACCGTCACCGAGAGCGCGGACGAGGTCGCCGACCGGATCAGGCAGGTGCTGGAGTACGTGCCCGCGGGCCGGCTGGGCCTGTCCACCGACTGCGGGCTGATCAACCTGCCGCGGATGATCGCCGCAAGCAAGCTGCGTGCGCTCGCCGACGGCGCCGCCATGGTCCGGGCCAAGTTCCAGGGCTGAGACTGGGCCTGGGCCCGCCCCGCCCGCGGCGGGGCGGGCCCAGGAGTGCCTGGACTGCCAGGGTCAAGGAACGCCGGGAACCTCACCCCGCCAGGACAGCGAAACTCCGGTGCCCGCGTGCCTATGGTGCGACCACACCATCGAGTGAGAGGCGCACCATGCCCGAGTGTCCCACCTTCCTCCGCCTGCCGGACCGGCCGGCCAAGCCCCGGTCCCGCGGCATCACCCACGTCCTGGACAGCGGGCTCACCCCGGAGGCGACCCGGGCCTTCCTGGGCCAGGCCGCGTCCCTCGTGGACATCGTCAAAGTCGGCTGGGGCATCGGTTACGTCGACCCAACGCTGGAAGAGCGGGCCCGCATCTGCGTGGACCATGACTGCCCGGTCTCGCTGGGCGGGACGCTGCTCGAGGTCGCCGCGCTGCAGGACCAGGTCGGCGAGCTGCGGGACTGGGCGCTCAAGGTCGGCATGACCCATATTGAGGTGTCCAACGGGCTGCGGGCGCTGCCGGCCAGCCGGAAGCACGCCCTGGTGCGCGAGCTGGCCGCGGACTTCGTCGTCCTCGCGGAGACCGGTGCCAAAGAGGGCAACTACCCGCCGACGCCGGGCGAGTGGGCCGAGGAGATGGCCCGGGACCTCGACGCCGGCGCCTCCTGTGTGATCGCCGAGGGCCGGGAGAGCGGCACAGTCGGGCTGTACCACGCGGACCAGGGCATCCGCGAGGACTTGGTGTCGGCCATCCTGGACCGGATCCCCCCGGACAAGGTGATCTTCGAGGCGCCGGGCAAGAGCCAGCAGGCCTGGCTCATCCGGCACCTCGGGGCGGACGTGAACATCGGCAACGTCGCGCCAGCCAGCGTGCTGGCGCTGGAAACCCTGCGGCTCGGGCTGCGCGCGGACACCGCCGCGGCCGCTGCCCCGGCTGAGCGCGCTGACATGCCCCGGCCGGACCGCCACCGGGCCAGCCCGATCGGCGCGCGGCCATGATCGGCGAGCCGGCGCCGAACACCATCACCCGCCCGTACCGGGGGCTGTCGGTGCAGGACGTGGATGTCCCGCTCACCCCGGCCGCGATCACCGGCCTGCTGTGCGGCCGGGAGATCTACCGGCGGACCGCGTACCTGGTGCTGCGCAGCGCCGGGCAGACCGCGCTGGTCGCAGTCCGCCCGGCTGATCCCGGCCCGCTGCTGTCCCCCGTGGCGCAGCTGCGGGTGCTGTCCGGCCCGGAGACCACCCTGTGGGTCACCGAGCCCGCCGCCGACGTGGGCAACGCCACCGCGCTGGCCGGGGTGGCCCGCAAGCATCACCGTGACGGCGTCCTCGCCTACGTGGTCCGGGGCAAGTTCGAGCACGTCAACTTCATCTGGCGGCCCGCACCGATCCGGGTCCGGGTCACCGAGGTCATCCCGCCGCACCCGCCGAAGCTGCTGGCCATGGCCGAGCAGGTGGTCAGCTACGACGAGGACCTGCCCCCGGTCGAGCTGACGCTGGACGCCGTCGACGTGGCGGACCTGATGGCCCGCCACCCCGCGCCGCACTACCTGCTGCCCTGCCGCGGCAGCGGGGTGCCCGCCGAGGGCGGCGTCAGCTTCCTGGACACCCGCCCGCCCCACCACGATGACTGGCTGCTGATCGGCTGCGAGCGGTCACGGCAGTTCCACGAGCATTTCTACACAACGCAGCCCCGGCGGGTCGATCTCTGCCCCCAGGCACGGGCCACGGGCCAGCCCGGCGAGCGCCTGCTCACCAAGTGCTGCCTGCTGGAGCGCGGCATCAAGGTGGACGGGGCCACGGCGGTCGTGCCCTGGGGGGCGAACCTAGACGAGGTGCGCGCCGCGCTCCGCGCGATCTGCGGGATTCCCCCGGTTGGCCAGTGCCCGGGCCCCGGGGCGGCCCCGGCGGTCTCCGCGGCAAGCGGGAACCCATGACCGGCGCCCATCCTGCCGACTCGGCCATCTTCGGGCATCTGTGGACCACACCCGAGGCCTCCGCGCTGTTCTCGGATGAAGGCAGGACGCAGGCGTGGCTGCAGATCCTGGCCGCGCTGGCGCAGGCGCAGGCCGACGCGGAGCTGATCCCGGCGGCGGCGGCCGGGGCGATCCGGGCCTGCGCCGATGTGTCACGAATTGACCTGGCGTTCGTGGCCGAGCAGACCCGGGCGAGCGGACATTCCACGGTGGGGCTGATCCGGGCGCTGCGCTCGGTGCTGCCTGCTGAGGCCCGGGAGTGGGTGTACTACGGGGCGACGGTGCAGGACCTGTCGGACACCTGGTTCGCCCTGGTGTTCCGGGCGGTCGGTGACATCGCGGAGCGGGACGTGACCCGGATGCGGGACCGGGCGCTTGAGCTTGCCGGCCGCTACCGCGACACGCCGATGTGCGGGCGGACGCACGGGCAGCCAGGGCTGCCGATCACGTTCGGGTTCAAGGCGGCGGTCTGGGCCGCGGAACTGGACCGGCACCTGGAGCGGCTGCGGCAGGGCCGGCGCCGCTGGGAGGTGGTCCAGCTCGGCGGGGCGCTCGGCACGATGGAGTTCTGGGGCCGCCAGGCGCTCGGCCTGCTGGAGGGATTTGCCCGGCAGCTGGGGCTGGGCGTGCCGGTCATCCCCTGGATCACCGCCCGGGACGGGGTGGCTGAGTTCCTCTGGCTGCTGGCCGCGATCTCCGCGACGGCCGGCAAGATCGGCAACGAGGTCTACCAGCTGCAGCGGCCCGAGATCGGGGAGCTGCGGGAGTCGCTGCCCCCGGGCACGGTCGGCTCGATCACGATGCCGCACAAGCGCAACCCTGAGATCTCCGAGCACCTGGTCACCCTGGCCCGGGTGATCCGGGCCCAGGCCGCCGTCGCCCTGGACGGGATGGTATGCGAGCACGAGCGGGACGGCCGGGCCTGGAAAGCCGAGTGGCTGGTGGTCCCGGAGATCTCGATGGCCTTCGCGGCGTGCGCAGCGTCCGGGGCCCGGATGCTGGACGGGCTGCGGGCCGACCCGGAGCGGATGCTCGCCAACATTGACGCCCGCCGCGGTTACCTGCTGTCCGAGCCGGTGATGCGGGCGCTGGCCAACCGGATCGGCAAGCACTCCGCGCACGACAGCGTGTACGCCGCGGCCATGCGCGGCCTCGACACCGGCCAGGACTTCCGCACCGCGCTGCGCGCAGACTCCCGGCTGGACCCGGTGACCGACGCCGAGCTCGACGAGCTGCTGCAGGTCCGGTCCGCGCTCGGCTCGTGCGCCGCGTTCGTGGACCGGGTCCGACGCTCGTGCCCGGGAGCAGGCCGGTGACGAGCGCAGGCCGCCCGGCAGGCCGGGCGCGGGTGGACCTCGTCATCGCCCCGACCCCGCTGCACCGGGCGCTGCGGCTGTCACACGAGCTGGGCGTTGAGCTGCTGTTCAAACGGGATGACCTGACCGGCGCCGGCCTGGGCGGGAACAAGCTGCGCGGGCTGGAGTTCCTCATCGCCGACGCGCTCGCCCGCGGCTGCGACAGCCTGGTGACCGGGGCCGGCCCGCAGTCGAACTGGACCATGCTGGCCGCCCTGGCCTGCCTGCGCTACGAGATCGAGCCGCACGTCGTGTGCTACGGCAGCGGCGAGCAGCACCAGGCCAGCCGGGCCGAGGGCAACATGCGGCTGCATCGCTGGCTGGGCGTGGATGTGCGGTTCACCGGGGCCGCCGAGCGGTCGTCGGTGGACGCGGGCATCGCAGCGGTCACCGCGGAACTGCGTGCCGCGGGCCGCCGCCCCTATCCGGTGCCGCGGGGCGGCGCGACACCGCTGGGCGCGCTCGGATACGTGCGGGCCAGCGAGGAACTGGCCGCTCAGCTGGCCGCGCTGGATGAGCCGCCGACCGGGCTGTGGCTGGCCACCGGGTCCTGCGGGACCCAGGCCGGGCTGCTGGCCGGGGCGGCCCTCACCGGCGCGCCATACCAGGTCGTGGGCGTGACCGTGAGCCGCCCGGCCAGTGAATGCGCCAGCCGGATCCGGGAGCTGGCCGCCGATGCTGCCTCCCTCGGCGGCATCGGCGCGGACATCCCCGAGCCGGACGTGCGGGACGGCTGGACCGGGCCCGGATACGGCGTGGCATCCGCGGCCGGGCAGGCCGCGGCGCGGCTGGTCGCGGTGACCGAGGGCGTGTTCCTGGACCCGGTGTTCGGGGCCAAGGCGATGGCCGCCCTGATCGCCGAGTGCCGCGCGGGCCGCGTGCACGGCCCCATCGTGTTCCTGGTCAGCGGGGGTGCGCCCACGTTGTTCGCCGGGCCGGCGACCGCGGGCCGCCGCTCCACGCGGCAGCACCCGGCCGGCCAGGCCCCGGGGTGCATGCGGGCGCCGGATCCGGGGGGTGAGTAGGAGATGAGCTCCAGCCGTCCTCCGGAGGGCTATCTCGGCGCCACGGCGCGGATCACCGGCGGGCCCGCCCCCGAACTGGTCGAGGCGGGGTACGCACTGGAGATCAGCGACGCGCCCTTGCTGCACCGGGGCCTGACCCTGGCCGACCTGGCGCACCTCGCCGAACTGGTCGAGTGCGGCGCGCTCACCCGCGACGAGGCGGCGCCAGTCGGCGCGGGGCTGCTGAAGCTGCTCGATACACCGGCAGCCGGCTTCCCGTACGACCCGGTGTACGGGGACGCGTACAACAGCCGGGAGCGGGAGCTGGAACGCGAACTCGGCCCGGCGGCCGGGCGGCTGCACCTCGGCCGGACCCGCCGGGAGGCGGGCCGCATCGCGTTCCGGCTCGCCCTGCGGGGCCGGCTGCTGAGCCTGCACGCCGATGTCGCCGCGTTTGCCCAGGCCGTCGCGGACCAGGCGGCCCGGCAGGCGGGCACCCTGTGGGCCGACACCACCTACCTGCAGCCCGCCCAGCCCGCCACGTTCGGCCACTACCTGGGCGGCTTCGCCGAGCAGGCGGTGCGGCACCTGGACCGGATCGAGACGGCCTACACCCGCGCCGACGTTTCCCCCGCCGGAGCCGGCGGGGCAGGTGGCACCCGGCTGCCACTGGACCGGGGCCGGCTGGCCCGGAGCCTGGGGTTCGGCGCCGTCGGCCCGCACACCCGCGACGCGATGTGGTCGGCAGACGTGCTGGCCGACGCGGTCCTCGCGGCCGCGCAGGCCACGGCGACGCTCAGCCAGCTCGCGTCAGACCTGGAGATCTTCGCCAGCCCCGCGTTCGGCTACCTGACCCTGGACGCCTCGCTGTGCCGGGCCAGCGTGCTCATGCCGCAAAAGCGCAACCCATATGCCCTGCCGGTGCTGCGTGGCGGCGCGGGCACGCTGGTCGGCCGCCTGACCGGGCTGCTCGCCACCGGGCTCACCCCGTCGGCGCGCACCGACAACTGGCTCTACGCCTACGGGGAGGTGGCCGGGGCGCTCGACCTTGCGGACCGGCTCGTGCGGCTGGGAACCGCGGTGGTGAACGGGCTCAGCGTGCAGGCAGACGTCCTGGCCGGGCAGGCGGCCAGCCATTTCACCGCGGCGGCCGACCTGGCGGAGGAACTGGCGCAGCGCTTCCGGCTCGACTACCGCACGGCCTACCGGGTGGTCGGCCGGGCCGTGGCGGCCACCTTGGCCGGAGGCGGAGGCGAGCTGACAGTGACCGCCGTGATCTCCGCCGCGGCGGAGATCACCGGCGCGGAGCTACCGGTCACCGCGGATCTGCTCGACGCGGTAACCGATCCGGGCACGGCCGTGGCGGCCCGCGATGCCCCAGGCGGGGGGGGGCCCCCGCGGGGCCGGGAGGATGGCCCGCGGGGGTGGCGCCGGGCCCGCAGACCCGAGCCCCTTTCGAGCCCGGCGGACCGCGGTGCCTCGGCGAGCGGGGCCCGCGGATCGGCACCGAGCACCACATGGACCAGATCGCCGGGCGATCCGGCCAGGAACAGCCCGCGCGCATCCTCGATCCGGTACAGCACCGACTGCGTCATCGCATCATGCAACACTGCCATTACTGCCGCGTGATCCGGTGCATCCGCCGCCGGCAGGCCGGCCACCTGCCAGGCCAGACCGCGCTCCACCCGCCGCAAGGCGGCACCGGCATCGCCGCAACCGGCACCATGCAGGATCTCGGTGGGCTAGCCCGACAGTGGCACGACCGCTCCCCGGCGCGGCACACCCGGCCTCGCCGGCCCGGATGCGGTCGTGCAACCGCGCCGGGGCAAGGAAGTACGCCACGACGGCGATGCGGCGCGAGCCGGAAACCATCGATGGACCACGTTATTCACATCCAGAACGTCCCGGCTGCGCCGCCCTGCTCACCACCGTGATCTTCGGGGCGTCCAGTGATCTGGCCCGGCGCAAGCTAATACCGGCGCTCTATAACCTCGTCGCGTGCGGACGCGGACTGACGTCGGAGCGCAGCGCGGTGCTCGGATTCGCGCGCCGTCCGATCAAGCTTGAGGAGTTCCGCGCGAGCGCGCGCGAATGGACGGAGCGCTTTTCGCGGCTCAAGGTGGAGGAAGCG
>OFHK01000179.1_pt1 | contig 20294 bp, 19 predicted proteins | sample 1521951 | NCBI WGS metagenome assembly OFHK01 (sample SAMEA2468436, study PRJEB22500) | soil metagenome | biome: Glassland; feature: Farmland; material: Clay | place: Australia | collected 2013-01-31 | depth 0.55 m
GTGCGGCCTCCAGGGCATCGAGCCTCGACGAATCCAGGCACAGGGGAACGTCCACCGTCTCCTGCAGGACCTCCACGGCACCCTTCAAGATGGCGGGCTCGTCGGCGCCGGGCACGCCGCAATTCACGTCAATCATGTGCGCGCCCGCCTCGACCTGGGCGATGGCGTCGGCCTTGGCTCGCGTGTAGTTCATGTTGCGGAGCTCTTCGGCGAGCTTCTTGCGGTTCGTGGGGTTGATACGCTCCCCGATGACGACGAAGGGGTCGTCGGGGCTGATCACGACGGTCTTCTTGGCAGATCTGAGAACGGTCTTCATCGACTACCCTCCTAGGTTCCTCGAACGGGCGAGACGGACGCGGCGGAGACGGGCACCGCGATGGGGGCCGGGACGGGCGCCTCGGGCGGCGGCCTGGGTGCCGCGGTCGCGGGCTGCAGGTGCGCGTCCCGCGAGATTTTGGCCACCGCGGACTCCCAGGCGATGGGCATGATGTGGAAGCCAGCGATGCCCGGGATCTTGCGGATCTCCTCGATGATCTCCACGCAAATCGCGATCCCCTCGGCCTCCCGCTTCTTCTTGTCGTCCCCTGCGGCTTCCATGCGACGGACGAGCTGGTCCGGCACCTCCATGCCGGGCACCTCGTCCCGCATGAACGTGGCCGCCTTCACGGAGCGGATCGGCGCGACGCCAGCGAGGATGGGGACCTTCTTGTCGATCCCGAGATCGTGGACCCGACCCATGAACTCCCGGAACCGGTCCACGTTGAACACAATCTGGGTCTGGACGAACCGCGCACCCGCCTGCACCTTCTTGCCGAGGCGCACGGGACGATACTCGTAGGGTGGCGCGAAGGGAGCCGCCGCGCATCCCGGGAACAGGTCCGGAGGCGGCTTGATTGCGCGGCCGCTGAGGTACGTGCCCGTCGTGGTCAGATGGTTGGCCACGTCGATGAGGGCGATGGAGTCGATGTCGTACACGGGCTTCGTCTGCGGCTGGTCGCCGTGGATCATATGATCTCCGGTCAGGCAGAGGATGTTCCGGATGCCGAAGAGGTTCGCGGCGAGCATGTCGCTCTGGAGTGCCATCCGGTTCCGGTCGCGGCACGTCATGTGGAGGATGGGATCGATTCCTTCCTGGGCGAGAATCGCGCAGGCAGCGATCGGGGCGGCGTGGACGACGCCCCCCGTGTTGTCCGGCACGTTGACCGCGTCGACGTAGTCACGGACCAGCTTCGCGCGCTTGCGGACGTCGGCGGGATCCGTCCCGTCGGGGCTGCCGATCTCGCAAGTGACCACGGGGCGTCCCGAGCGCAGCGCACGCTCGAGGCGTCCCCGGTAGGACTCGGCCGGGATCATGGTCATTCCTTCTCGTTCGCCTTCACATCCCCGGGAAAACCGGCCACCGCGTTAAGGATAGCGGAACTGCCCTTGCGCCGCCAATCCAGCGGCGCATGGAGCCGAACGAAGAGGTATCGGCCCGGGAGGTACCGGGACCGACGCTCCGCCTTGAGCCACACGCACTCCATCTCGGGGCGGACCTCGCAGTGTCCGTTCATGCGGACGCCGCCGCAGGGGCCGTTCCGGAGCTGCTTCGGGCAGTTCATGGGGCAGGTGTACCCGTTCTCGTGGAGGAGGCATTGGCCGCACATGTTGCAGCTGAAGAGAAGCACCTTCGCGGAATTCTCGAACGGGGCCATCGCGCGGTTCAGCTGCTCGTTCACCCTGGGATGCTTGCGCAGAACCCGCCCGAACGGCTCTAGCATCGCGGGTACGTGCTCTCTCGAATCCATGTTCCACCTCCTGGCGGCGTCAACGTCGTCCGGGGCCGCCGGCGAAGCGGAGCATGGACGCACGTTCCTCTCAGCGGTGAGAACGTCCCCACGTCCTTCATCCTAGCGGCCTCCCGGAGATTCGAGCGGCTCAGGATTTATTTAATGTCTCCCTAATAGCAGTACGAGTATCCCCGGACTCGTTGAAGGAACGGAATGGGAACGAAGCAAGTCGGCCGTGCGGGGGTCCTCAGCTACGTTGAAGTGCAGCTGGGGGATTCGGGAATCGATTCCTCGTGTCGGGGAGCCTCGGACGCATGCGACCCGTGCTGACAACCGTCGGGAGTCTACCGCCCTTCTCGGGATCGGCGGACCAGGCGCTCAGCAAGGCTGTCGCGCTCCAGAAGTCGCACGGATTCGAGATGCTCACGGACGGTGAGCAGCGAGCGGACATGCTCTCGTACTATGCAGGAATCCCTGGCGTCCGGGAGGAACGGGGGGTTCCGCGGATCGTCGATCGGATCCGTCCGCTGGACGACCCGGCCCGCTTTCCGAAGGTGCAGGACCTCGAACGGCTGAGGGCGCTGTATCCGGAGGCGCGGTTTAAGGTCAGCCTCACAGGACCTGCGACGTTCCTCCTGGCGTGCGCGGCCGGCGGCGCGGGGCCCGCGTACCGAGGGCCGCTGGACCCGGCTCTCCACGACGACCTCGTCGCCGCACTGGTCCCCCTAGTGCGGGAAATCGCCCGGCGCGGGGCGTGGCTCCAATTGGACGAACCCATCCTGTCCCAGGGGATGCGGGACTACGGCCCGGCGCTGCGTCGGCTCGAGACCCTGGCCTCCGAGGTGCCGAGGGAGCGCGCCTTCCTCCACGTGTGCGGAGGGCACGCGCGGTCCAGAGCGCTCGACGCGCTCCTGACCCTGGAGCACGTCGGCACCCTGAGCCTGGCCTTCGCGGGCCGTGTGGAGGCGGAGAACCGCTCGCTTCTCGATCCGCGACCCTGGGCGGACCATGGCATGGGACTTGGCGCGGGAGTCATCGACGTCCAGGTCGCGCGACCTGAAGAGGTGATGAGCCCGGACGCGGTTGCGCATCTCTTGGAAGACATCGTCCGGCGCGTCGGCGTGGAGAACGTCGCGTCCGTGACGCCGGACTGCGGGCTTCGGGCCACGACGCCCGAGCTGGTGCCCACGCTCCTCGAGAACCTCCGCCGCGGGTTCGAACGGACATTCCCGACTGTAAGAGCTTAGCCTTCATACACCTGCAGCGCCTCGCGGGGGGAAGAGGCTCTCCCATGCAAGGCATCCGGAATCCCGCACGCCTCAAGGTACTCTCCGACGAGCAGGTCGACGCGATCCATGAGGCGTCCCTCACGCTACTCGAGCGGACCGGAGCGCGCTTCGACAGCCCGGACGCTGTCCGGCGGCTGAGGGAAGGGGGGGCGTTGGACCACCCGTCCCGGAAGAACGTCCTCACGTTCCCTCGGAGTGTCGTCGAGGACGCCATTCGGAAGATCCCCCGCTACGCCACGTACTGCGCCCGGGACCCGAAGAACGACGTCACGTTCGACGGCGAACACTCGTTCGCCCACGCACTCGGAGGGAATCCCGCAATCCTGGACGCCGAGACGGGGGAAATCCGCAGCTCGACCCTCGCCGACGTCGAGGCGACCACGCGGCTCCAGGACGCGCTTAAGAACTGCCACACCGCGTCGCCGCTCGTCGTGGCCACGGATGTGCCGGGACCGCTTCTCGTGATCAAGACGGTCGAGGCGATGATCCGGAACACCTCCAAGTGCGTTCCGGGGTACGCGCTGCGCACGCCCGAGGTCGACGTTCTCCTCGAGATGGGTGCTGCGGTGGCCGGCGGCAGGGAGGAACTCCGACGGCGGCCCTTCTTCACCCTGTACGGGTCCCCGAGCAGCCCGCTGACCTACGACGGCCATGTGTGCGACGTGATGCTCCTGGCCGCGGAGCACGGCATCCCCGTGGACATCGTGCCGTGCCCGATCGCCGGCGGCACGGCTCCTCTCTCCCTTGCCGGCGGGCTCGCGCAGCAGAACGCGGAGCTCCTGGCGGGCGTCATGCTCCTCCAGACCGTGGACCCGAAACTCCCGAGCCAGTACTCAGGCCGTCTCAGCCTGCTCGACCTCCGCTCGGGGAAGAACCTCTGGGGCCTCCCCGAGCTCGGATTGGTGTCCGCAGCCACCGTGCAGATCGCGCACCGATACCACATGACCGCGGACGTGTACGGGGTGACCACGGACGCGAATGGCTGGGACCTGCAGATCGGGCTCGAGCGGATGATCGCGGCGCTCCCGCCCGCACTCGCGGGAGCCGACAACCTCTCCGGGATTGGCGGCGCATGGGAGAACGCGGGCTCCCTGGAGATGGCGGTGATCGACGATGAGATTTACGAAGACGTGTTCCGGATGGTCCGGGGCATCGAGGTGGACGAGGACCGCCTCGCCCTGGATGTGATCGACAAGGTGGGCCCCATGGGCAACTTCCTGGCTCAGCGACACACGATGAAGTACCTGCGCGAAGGGGAGATGCGCAACTCGCCTCTCTGGGACAAGCGGACCATGGACCGCGCCCGCCAGGAGGGCATCCGTCCGATCCAGGACGCCGCCCGCGAGAAGGTCCGCCGGATCCTGCAGGAGCACGCGGTGACGCCGCTGGACCCCGACGTGGACCGCGAGCTCACTCGCGCCGTGACGGAAGGCGCCAAGCGCCTGCTGAAGGCTGCGTGACGCCTCAGCCCGCGTGCTCCTTCTCGTACGCCTTGATCAGGGCGTCTCCCTGCCGCAGGGTGTCCTTGTCCAGCGGGCGTACGTTGTGGTCCTTGACCAGCTTCTTCGCGATCCCGCGAGCCTCCGGAATCATCCGGCTCGACAAAGTCGCTTGCCATCCGAGTTTCGCGCGGTCGCGGAAGAAGAGTTCCTCCTTGAACTTGCGGAGGGTGTGCGGATGCGACAGGAACGTGTTCCCGTGGCCCACCGCACGCACCACGTCGAGCGCCACGCTCTCCTCGTCCACGCTCACATCGCGCATGAGGGAGCGGATGTCCTCCCAGATCGCGGCATCCAGGATCAGCATCTCGTAGGAGCCGCCCTTGGCATGGTCCAGCCCTCCCATCCCCGCAGAGAGATCCGTCCCACCCATGGCGGACACCATGATCGTCGCCAGTTCGGAGAACGCCGGGAGGCCCATCTCGGTCCCCACCGCCGCCCCCCAGCCCGAGGTCATGCAGGGCAGCTTGTAGCGGCGTGCCATCTGGACCGTGGCCGCCGCGATCATGGACGTCTCCGGCGCGGTGTAGTCGATGTAGCCCGTCTTCATGTCCACGGGCGTCGAGTCCGACGTGTAGATGTGCGGGCATCCCGGCGCCGCCACCTGATCGATGACGAGGCTCGCGAGATTCTCCGTGTTGACGTTCGCGATGGTCCCTGCGACGGTCACGGGGCTCGACGCCCCGGAAAGAGACATGGACATGGAAAGCACGGGCACGCCCGCCTTCGCGAACTCCACCTGGGCCTCTACGGCGACGCCGTTGAACGTGAGGGGCGCGGTGGGACACGAGACGACGGACATGATCGGCCGCCTCCGCAGAGCCTCCTCGCCTCCCGCGACGAGCGCGGCGAGCGCGATCTGGGCCTTCGCGTCGTCGGCTCCCGCGACCGTGATACTCTCCACGTGCTTCGTCGTGTTCTGGAGCGTGACCCACAGCTCATGGAGCCCATGGGACACCTGCGGGACGTCCGTGGCGGTCAATGAGGTCCACAGGTAGTCGATGGGATCGAGCGCGTCCGCGAGCCGCGAGAACTGCGCGAGATCCTCGCGGGTCGACGGGTGGTCCTTCCCGGTCTCCAGGTCCGCGATGTGGACGGCGAGGCCGTTCGTCGCGGTGAAGGGCCAGCGGTCCGTGGGGATCTCGAAGTCCCGCTTGGAATCGCGGGCGGCATAGCGGATGCGCTTGGGCGCCTTCTTCAGGGCGTCCTTGACCATGGACTCAGGGATCTTCGCAATCTCCGAATTCAGGTCGACCTCCGCGCCGGCCTCCTGGAGCATCTGGAGCACCCGGGGGCTGTGGATCAGGACGCCGATGTCCCGCAGACTCTTCAGGCTCTGCTCGTGAATCAGGTCCTCTTCGCCGCGCTCCAGGAATCTCGTCCGCAGTACCGCCATGGTGTTCACCTCCAGTCGTGCCGAGCCACCGAGCCCGAGGGTGGCGCCGCGGCCCCCCCGTGTCGAGGAGTCCCTGCGGGCCCTCGCGTCCCCGAGGCGTCCCGGGCGGGTAGACGCAGCAAAATCATGAGGCTATGGTAAGTACGCGCCCGAATTCGATGCGGCCGAACGGGGGAAAGGTGGTCGGCTCAGGCCTTGAGGGAGGGCCAATCCTCCAGGATGACCTGGGCCGCGTTGTATCCAGGAGCGCCCATCACGCCGCCGCCCGGGTGGGTACCTGCGCCGCACAAGTAGAGCCCCTTCACGGGCATGCGGTAGTTGGCCCATCCGGGCACGGGCCGAAAGGAGAAGGACTGGTCTGGGCCCATCTCCCCATGGGATTGATGGGCCTCCGTCAGGCCAAAGCGCCGCTCCAGATCCAGCGGCGTGAGAACCTCGCGCGCCACGATCGCCCCGGGGACGTTCGGCGCGTACTCCGCAAGGGTCTCGATCACGCGGTCCGCGTAGGATTCCCCGAGGTCGTCCCAGTTGCCTGCGGAGAGGTGGTAGGGCGTGTACTGGACGTACACGGACAAGGTGTGCTTCCCGGGAGGCGCCACGCTGGGATCGAGCACGCTCTGGGTGACCACCTCCATCCAGGGATCGCGGGAAGGAATCCCCCGCTTCGCATCCGCGAAGGCGGCCTCCGCGTACTCCATGGACGGGCACAGATAGGCCGAACCGTGATGCTGCGGACCCGGCCCGCCCGGCCGCGCGAGCCAGTCGGGGAGTGCGGACAGGGCGCAGTTCACCTTCATCGCCGCGCCGTGCATCTTGATTCGCCGCACGCCGGCGAGGAACTCAGGGGGCAACCCATCCGGTTCCATCATCCGGAGGAACGTCCGCTTGGGATCCGCGGAGGACGCGACGACTCGCGCCTCCAGGGTTCGACCGTCGGCCAGGAGGACCCCCGTGGCCCTCCCCTCCCGGGAGAGGATGCGTTGCACGGGGGAATTCAGGAGGATCTCCACGCCCCGGGCCTGCGCGGACTTCGCCAACGCATCCGGGATCCCGCCCATCCCCCCGATGGTGAATCCCCACGCACCGGCGACGCCGTTGAGGCTCCCGAGCAGGTTGTGGCTCAAGGTGAAGGCCGTGCAGGGTGCCGCGGGACCCGCGAAGTGGCCGATCACCGCCTGGTTCGCCAAGGCCATCTTCACCTCGGAGGACTCGAAGAACTCGTCGAGGAGCTCCTCCGCACTGTAGAAGAGCAGGCGACGGAGGAGTTCCTCGGCCTCCGGACCCCGCATGAGGTCCGCGAGATCCGCGATGGGCGCGGGGGGAGACAGCATCATGGGCTCGATGAGTTCGTAGAACTCGTCCCAGAAGGCCGCGTACCTGCGGTACGCGTCCGCGTCTTTCTTCGAGAAGCGTCCGATCTCCTTGCACGTGCGCTCCACGTCGCTCCAGAAGAACAGGTACCGGCGGTCCGGGAAGGGACAGAACATCTGGGGGTCGAACGCGACCTGCCGCAGGCCATACTTCTCGAGCTCGAGATCCTGGATGATCTGCGGCCGGAAGAGGCCGGAGACGTAGGCGGCGGCGCTCACCCGGAATCCCGGGGCGATCTCGTCCGTCACGCTCGCGCCGCCCACCCGGTCCGATCGCTCGACCACCGCGACGCGGAGGCCCGCCTTGGCGAGGTAGCCGGCGGCGACGAGGCCGTTGTGACCTGCGCCGATGACGATCACGTCGAACGATGCGATTCCATCGCCTCCCGTCCCATCCGGGAAACCGCAGGGGTATGTCAAGCTTTCCCGCGCAGTAAGTTCCAAAGGATTTTCCGCCCCTCCGCTGTCCCCGGTTCGCCGCACGTCGGAGGTGAATACCACGGAAGACTACGTTGCGCGACTGAAGAAAGCCGTCACGGAGTACGACATGGAAGGCATGCCCGCGCTAGCGCGCGAGGCGTTGGACCACGGGATGAATCCGTTGCAGGGGATCGAGCGGGGACTCGCGGCCGGCATCCGCGAGGTCGGTGTGAAGTTCGGCGCGGGGGAGCTCTTCCTCCCCGAGCTCGTCATGGCCGCGGAGACCATGCGGGCCGGCGTGGCCGTCTTGGAACCGCACGTCCCCAAGGGCTCCGACACCCGAGTGACCCACAAGGTCGTCCTCGCCACGGTCCAGGACGACATCCACGAGATCGGGAAGAACCTCGTGGCCACCATGCTGACGGCGAGCGGCTTCGACGTGATCGACATGGGCGTGAACCAGCCGTCCGAGGCCATCCTGAAGAAGGCCCGGGAGGAGAAGGCGGAGATCATCGGCGTCTCAGCCCTCATGACGACGTCCATGCCGCGGATGAAGGAGCTGATCACGGTCGCGCAGACCCAGGGCGTCCGGTCCAAGGAGAAGGTCGTCGTGGGCGGCGCTCCCGTGACGGAGCAGTACGCGAAGGAGATCGGCTCGGACGGCACCGCGGGCGACGCGAGCGGGGCCGTGCGGCTGGCGCAGAAGCTCGTGGGGGCGAAGCCGTGAGTGGCATCTCTATCCGGCGGCCCTATCCGGTCCTCTCCCAGAAGGACGTGGCCCGCATCCGCGCCGCCGCAATTGAAGGGCTCGAGCGCGTCGGCGTGAAGGTCGGGACGGCCCAGGGCCGGGAGCTCCTGAAGCAGGCCGGCGCCACGGTGGACGAGCGCACGGAGATCGTGAAGATCCCGCACGCCCTCACGGAGGAGATCCTACGCAAGCCCCCCGTCCACGTGGTCCTTCATGCGCGCGACCCCGCGCGGACCGCGGACCTAGACCTCGCCCACGTGCACTTGTGCAACAACGGCACGGGGCCGCTCACCTTGGACACGGAGACGGGGGAGCGGCGGCCCTCCACGTCGAAGGACCTCGCGGAGAGCGCGAGGGTATCCAACGAGCTGGAGAACCACCACGTGTTCTGGCCCATGTGCAACTCAAACGACGTCCCTCCGGAGGTGCGCCTCTACGAGGACTTCAAGGTCTCCCTGATGAACACGCCCAAGCACATCCTGTACGCGAGTGGCGCGAACCGCGAGGAGGCGGTGCGGCTCGTCGCCATGGGCGCCGCGGTCGCCGGCGGAGCCGAGGAGTTGCGGAAGCGGCCCATCTTGTCCTCCGTGCAGACCACGCTCGCGCCCCTGCAGCTGGACGGGCCCATGATGGACGGCGCCTTTGCGTTCGGCGCGGCGGGCGTCCCCACGGCCATCTTCACCATGCCCACCCCCGGAGCGACGGGACCCGTCACCCTGGCGGGCTCCGTGACCGTCGCGGCGATGGAGTTCCTGGCCGGCCTCGTCCTGTGCCGCCTGGCGAACCCGGGCGCCCCGGTGATCTGGGGCTGCGGCGTCACGCCGCTGGACATGAAGACAACGACCCGCGCGGGCGGCGCGCCCGAGCACGGTCTCACGGGCGTCGCAATCACCCAGCTCGCGCACGACTTCGGCGTCCCCAGCCTCACGGGCGGCTTCGACACGACCGCTGCGTACCTCGGTTCGCAGGCGTTGATCGAGGGCTTCCCCCAGGCCATGTCCGTCGTCCTGGGCGGCGCAGACCTGATCGTGGGCCTCGGCCTCCTCGAGGACGCGAAGACCCTGTCCCTGGAGAAGCTCGTGATCGACGACGAGATTGTCCGGATGATCCGCCGGATCGCCGACGGCATCGTCGTGGACGACGAGACGATCGCCCTGGACGTGATCCAGAAGGTGGGCGTCGGCGGCATGTACTTCGGCGAGAAGCACACGATGAAGCACCTGCGGCAGGAGCAGTTCCTGCCCAAGCTAATCGACCGCCGGTCCGTCGACCTCTGGGAACGAGACGGCAAGAAGACGCTCGAGGACCGCGCCCGGGAGAAGGTGCGAGAAGCCCTCGCGAAACCCGTGCCGTTCCCGCTGTCGCCCAACCTGGTTCACACGCTGGACGGGATGATCGACGAGGCGGCCCACGCGGTCCTGACCGAGCCCATCCGGTAGAGGTTACCAACGCAGACATGAGGTGAGACGCATGGAGTACGGTATCAAGCGGGGCATCCGGTTCCAGATCCTGTCCGAGGACGACCTGCAGCGAATCCACCGGGGCACGCTCCACATCCTGGAGCGGGTGGGCGTCCAAGTGGACAGCGACGCCGCACGCAAGCTCCTGCGGGAGAACGGCGCGGACGTGGACGACCGCACCCGAATCGTGAAGTTCCCGTCCAACCTGGTCGCGGAGGCCCTCGCGAAGACGAAGAAAGCGATCACCCTCGCGGGCCGCGACCCCAAGTACGACGCGCCCCTGGACGGCCACCACAGCTACGTGACCGCGAACGGGAACGGTGCGGTGACCGTGGACTTCGAGACGGGCCAGCGGCGCCCATCCACGAAGGAGGACGTCGCGAAGACCTCGCGAATCATCGACTACCTGCCCAACGTCCACATCCAGTGGCCCATGGTCAGCTCCATGGACCAGCACCCCTCCGTCGTGCACCTGCACGACCTGGACGCGTCCCTGAACAATACCCTGAAGCACGTCATGTACGAGACGGGCGTCACGTTGCGTGAGGCGAAGCAGCTCACGGAGATGGGCTACCTCGCGGCGGGGGGCGAGAAGGAGTTCCGGCGGCGGCCGCTGACCTCGTGCCTCCAGTGCACGTTCGCGCCGCTCCAGCTGGACGCGGGCGTCATGGACGCGAGCATGTACTTCGCCGAGCACGGCGTGCCCCTCGTGTTCTTCGGGATGCCGCAGCCCGGCGCCACGGGGCCCGCGACCCTCGTCGGCTCCCTGGTCGTCGGGAACGCGGAGGTCCTGGCTGCCCTGACGATCACTCAACTGAGCGCACCCGGATCCGCCGTGATCTACGGCATGGGCAACGCCCCGCTGGACATGAAGACGACCGTGCGCTCCGGAGGCAGCCCGGAGCACGCGCTCTCCTCGGCCATGGCCACGGAGCTGGCCCACTGGTACGGCATGCCGTCCTGCGTCGGCGTGTCCGCCACGGCCAAGGTGCCCGGCGACCAAGCTGTCCTGGAGTACTACACGGGGCTGACGGGCCCGCTCATGGCGGGCGCTGACCTCATGTGCGGCATCGGGCTCCTCGAGGACTCCGCGACCCTGTACTACGAACAGATCGTCGTGGACAATGAGATTGTCGGCGCTATCGCGCGGCTGATCCGCGGCGAGTGGGCGGACGACGACACGCTGGCCCTGGACGTCATCGAGAAGGTCGGGCCGGGGAAGAACTTCCTCGCGCAGCGGCACACGATGAACCATCTCAAGACGGAACACTTCATGCCCAGCCTGATTGACCGCCGCGCCTACGATTCGTGGGCGGCGGACGGATCAAAGACCTTGGTCGACCGAGCACGGGAGAAGACCAAGTGGATCCTCGCGAACCACAGTGTGCCCTCCCTCGAGATCGACGTCCAAAAGGGCCTGCGGTCCGTCATCGAGAAGGCGCAGCTGCACACGGAGTCCGTGGTCGCCGCGTAGACCGGCGTCTCGAAAGACCCGATGGCGTCGAACGCGAAGGTCACTCCTTCACGGACCCGCCGCGGCTTCGTGGGCCAAAAGGAAGAACCCGAGCAACATGCCCCGCAGCCCGAGGAGTAAGGCCGTGACGAACTGGGACGGCTTGCTGAAGGCGCGGTCGATGTCCTGAGACCACTAGGCTACAACGAGCGCGCCGACGAACCCGAGCGGGAAGACGCCCACGCGGTTGATGCGGAACCAGAGGAAGGAGAGCAGGAAGGAAAGGATGAGGAACCCGACCGCATGGGAGTTCACGACGTACGCCGGCAATCCGGGTGCGTAGGGCGCCGCAGCCGCGACCGCGGGGAGACCGCACGCGGGGCAGTAACGCGCGGCCGGCGGCACCGCAAAGCCACATCGAGGGCATGGCTGCATCAATGCGTGCGTGGGCCCACCGTCGGAGGACGTGAGACGAATCGTTCGCTCGACGAATCCTGAACAACGTGCGTCGATTGGCCGCCGATCTCGAGAGCACCCCTCGGCCACGTCATTCGTGCTGCGTCATCATCGTCCTTGCGTACGGAGGTCCGGATGCGGTATGAATAAGGCACACGCCGCAGTCCCTGCGTGGACTTCTTGAGAACGTGAGCCTGGACTTAGGCCCGCAGGGACCGGTTTCGCTCATTTCGGAGTGCCTAAGAGAATGAAGTGTAATGACGCAAAGATGATTAAGGCAGCCCGAAATAGATAGTCAACAAGCATCCCTCCAACCAACACCGGCCGCCCCGGTTAAGGGCTCTCACCCGCCCGCCGAGGCGGCCCCCATTTTAGTCGCATTCCATGTCTCGGGGATGACCTTGGAGGGGAGGCCAAGACCGAGCTGGGCGCACCCGCGCGGATTGCATCCGAGGAAAGGTAGATGCCTCGGGCGGAGCCTGCAGCCTCCATGGCCGTCCTGGAGAATCCTCCGGAGAGCCCGTGCTTCGGTTGCGGACCTCGGCACGCACGCGGCCTGCGCCTCGCCTTCGAGCGCAGGGCCGCAGCGGACGGGTCCGACGAGATTGTCTGCCAATACACGCCGAAGGCCGACGAGATTGGCTGGCCTGGGCTCATGCACATCGGCCTCCTGTTCCTGGTCATGATGGAGACGAGCTACTGGACCGCGCTGACGCTCGGTGGCCGGGTGATGACCGTCCGCGGACCCGTGACGTACGAGTCCTTGCGGCTCCCGCGGGTCGGGCGGACGTTTCGGACGCGCGCCCGAATCGATGAGAAGGCGAAGCCGGAGTTCCGCATCCGCTGCGTCGCGGAGGATGCGAACGGCAGAGCCCACGCGACGATGACGTCGTCCTGGGTACGGGAGAGCCGCGCCCTCGTGGAGAAGGCCGGCATCACGCTGCCGGCGTACCTGCTCGAAGACATGGATCCATGAGCGTCGCGAATCAGCGCGGAAGGATCGGACCCGCCCCGTACGGGCCGCCGATGTACTGCCAGAACTTGTCCTCCCAGAAATCCACCTCTTCCGTCACGTGACGCAGCGGGACGGGTCGCAGACCGTTGCGCTCCGCTTCCCGCAGCCGTCCCCGGAGCTCGTCCTCCGTCTCGTCCGAGAGATCTCGCAGGATCCCCTCGAGGTCCTTCCGGATCCCCAGATCGAGCACGCGGTCCGGATGGCGGACGATGAGCCGGTAGTGATGCTGGTGCTCGGACGTCTGGACGCGGAGGACCTGCCACTCGAGCGGTTCCTCGCGCTCCTGCTGCAAGCGATAGGCGGCAAGGTTCCCCAGGCCGCGGGCCACGAACTCCTCGTCCTGCAACTTCGGCTGGAGGAAGATCCCAATCTCGATTCCCCGGTGCATGGATGGTCTACTCCCGCGGTTGTATAAACGGGCATGCCGAACGCAGGCCCCGCGGCCTTTAACTACCGCGGCCGGTCTCGTCGTCCCCGTGCCGTCCCGCCCCGCAACCTCCCGCCGCTCCTCACCTCGCCTCCCGGACGTCCGCATCCTCTTCGAGGGCTACGCGGAGCCGGGCGTTGCGTCCACGGTCGGCTACGTCCACGACGGGCGGGCACGAATCGTCATCGACCCGGGGATGGTCCCCTCGCCCAAGTCCATATTGAACCCGCTCCGGCGCCTCGGGGTGACGCCGCGACAGGTCACGGACGTCGTGTTCTCCCACCACCACCCGGACCACACGCTCCACGCTGCGCTGTTCCCCAACGCGCGTTTCCACGACCACTGGGCCATCTACCAGGCCGACACGTGGGAGAGCCGCAAAGCGGAGGGCTTCCTCGTTTCGCCGCACGTTCGCCTCCTCGAGACGCCGGGCCACACGCCGCAGGACATCACGACCCTCGTGGACACCGCGGACGGTCCCGTGGCGTTCACGCACCTCTGGTGGGGACCCGACAGCCCCGCGGAGGACCCGTACGCGCCGGACGCCGCGCTCCTGCATCGGAACCGCGGGCGCGTCCTCGGACTCGCGCGGCGCATCGTGCCGGGCCACGGGCCCGCGTTCGAGCCGGGACCCGGGACGCCCCGGTGAGATTCGACCGAAGCGCCGTGGCCGTCGTTCGGCGGCCAAGTGCTTATGTCACGAGCGGCCTTCCCGCCCGCGAGACCATGAAGGGCAAACTCACGTACACGGGGATCCGCGTCAAGGACCTCGACGCCTCGGTGAAGTTCTACACGACCGTCCTCGGGATGAAGGAAGCAGGGAGGAGCACGATCGACACCGCGAAGGGGACCGTCGTCAACCTGGTGAGCGAGGACGGCGGCCACCCCCTCGAGCTGAACCACTACGAGAAGGGCAGCCCGTTCGACACGAAATACGACGTGGGCGAAGGGCTCGACCATCTCGCCTTCCAGGTGGAGGATCTCGACCAGGCGCTCGCCGAGGCGAAGGAGGCGGGATACCCCCTCGTCAAGGAGATGAAGACCGCGACGAGCCGGTGGGCGTACATCCAGGACCCGAACGGGATCTGGATCGAGCTCTTCGCGTGAGGCTTCGGAGGAAGTCGCGGATGGCCGTCAGGTCCGCGGGATCGTCCGCAGCGACGAGGACGGAGTCCGGCTGCAGGAGCTCCACGGCCTCCGCCACGAAGGCCCAGACCCGTTCGTTCCCGAGCGCGGCGAGCTTCTCGTAGCTCGCGGGGTCGAGGCGGTCGCGGAGGACCTCCTCGGGCTGGGATCCGGGCCGGCGTCCTCCGGGACCGCGAGCCTGAGCGGGAGGGAGGCGTGGGACCGCGGGGCGCAAGGGGGCGGGCCATGAGCTTGCCTCAGGGAAGCGCGGAAGCGGGCCCTCTACTCGCGATCGGGGGCCAAGGGGGGAGTGCGCTCCTGCGGCCTCGCGAACCGAGCGGCAAGCTCGGCTCATTCCGCCGCGGAGCGCGCGTCCGAGGTCGTTGGATCGGGCTCAGCTTCGTGCCGGCGACGTTCCCTCGGCGTGCTTCCGGACCATCTCCTGCACGGTCGTACCCGGCGTGTGCCCCAGCGGCTGCACGAGCCCCGTGGCCTCGAAGCCGCGGCTCCGGAAGAGACGAACGGCGGGCTCCTGGCCCGGATTGACGGAGAGCCACACATCCTGCGACGGATGGGCCTCCTTCACCCAGGCGAGCAGCCCATCCAGGAGTTCCCCGCCGATCCCCTGGCCGCGGAGGGCCGGCTCGACCCACATCCCCCGGACCCGGAGACGGTCGTTTTCCGAGTACACACCAGCCATGCCGACGAGGGAACCGTCGTCCTGGACGGCGACCCAAAGGGCTTCGCTCGAAGCCGACGATCCTGTGTGGACCCAATCGAGCCACCTTGAGTCCCCCCACTCAGACTCCCGGAGCGAGGTGCTGACGAAGGACAGCGGATCCGTCGCCAGGGCGCGGAGCCGCAGGCGCCGGACGGACGCCCACTCGGGTTCGGTCACCCGTCGTACGAGGATCGTGGAGCGCGGGGGCGCGCGGACGCCGGCGTCGGAGGTCGCCATGTCGGTTATCCACTCGCATCGGGTAGTTCTTGGTTTCGACTGGGGTCCTCGGGAGCCGCCAACAAGGGGCCTCAACGCACAAGAAGTGCCTTCCGGAGACAGGTAGGCCGCTCCCATCCGAACTCCGACCGCGGCCAAGGCCGGGTCTGGAGCATCGGGAAGCCGAAGGCGGGGTGGGACACGGCGGAGCGGAGGCACGGGGGGTCTGATTCCTTGGGCACTTGCGGGCGTGACAGGGCGGGCTGCGAGCTTCGCTCCGGGAGGGGAGGAGGGACGCCCAACCCGAGCCGATGTCCCCGGCAACGCGGCGGCTCAGTCAAAGGATAAGAGGGCCGTATGCATCCGAAGGACAGATGACCGTCGAGGAAGGTCAGAGATTCTCCTGGCAACGGACATTCACACTGGAGGACGTCGAGGCCTTCGCGCGCGTGTCCGGGGACCGGGGAACCCACCACCTCCGGCCGGACGAGGCGGGTCGAATCATGGTGCATGGGCTACTGACCGCGACGATTCCTACCAAGATCGGGGGCGACCTCGACTACATCGCGCGGGAGATGACGTTCGAGTTCCTCCGACCCGTCTTCGTGGGCGATACGATCCGGGCCGAGGCCGTTGTGACGGGGGCCCACCCCGAGGCGGGGCACCTGGCCGTCGCTGTGGACTTCGAATGCCACAACCAGGACGGCAAGATGGTCCTCGCCGGGTCGACCCGCGGGATCATCCGGACCAAGCCCTGAGCGACCGGTTCCGAATGCCCTCAGAACCGGCCGACGAGGATCCCGTCTTCCTAGGCTCCGATTCCCGTGCCGAGGTACGCGAGGAGTGCCATGGCGGCCCCGGCGGCCTGCAGCGCCAATGAGACGCCTCGATCCCGACGCCATGCGCTACGCTGGATTAAGGCGATCGCGACGAAGCCGATGACGCCCAGGAACAGAACGGCGAGGGCGACCGCGGACACAGCCACGCGGTCCGAGTAGTCCTGGGGGACCACAAACGGGAGCGGGATCAGGTAGGCCATGAACAGGAGGAGAAGGGCGGAGACCGCGCAGGCGCCTACAGCCCAGAGTCGAAGAAGGGACCAGCCCATGTCAACTGAATGAGACTCCGCCACCTTGAGAGTTCCGTGCGCGCGCAGGCCGCAGCGCGACGAGGGCACGGGGTCAGTGCAGCTCAGACGAGCCCCGTCAACTACAGACCTAGTACATCTTCGGCTTCGCCTGGGGCTCGTTCCAGTACGGCCTCGTGGTCACGTACTTGATCTTCGCCTCGAAGAGGTCGTTGAGGAACTCCTTGTCCGTCTCGTCCATCTTCGCGAGGATCTTGCTCGCGGTGGTCGGACCCACGCCGTAGACGGAGCTCGCGAACACCGCGCGCTTTCCGTACACCGCTACGAGATCCGCCACCTGCTTCGCCCGCGTCAGGAGCTTCTTCTCCTCTTCGCTCAGGTCCAACTTTCGCTGTCGCTTCGCCAGCGCGTCCCGCACGGTCCATGCGGACCATCCCAGCACCATCAGCAGGCGTGACCGACACCCTTCGCACTCCGGATGGTCCGGCAGCTCCCCGAGCCGCACCTCCTCGTGGAAGTGCCCGCACTCGAAGCACAGGAGGTGCACCGGCTCCGACGCCAGGTGCAGCCGCATCCGTTCCAGGATTTCGTCCCGCTCCGCCTCCGGGGAGAAGAGCTCGGGCGCCTCGACGTACCGGCGTAGGATCGGATAGGCCAGGGGCGTTGGCGTTTCGTCGGACCGATGCACGACCACCTCGATCTTCCCTTTCCGAATCTTCCCGATGATCTCCCGCACGCGCTCGAAGTCCGCGTGGAGCAGGAGCGCCTCCCGCACCGCTTCATCGTAGATCGGCGTGTTCGCGAAGCGCACCTCGAGGGAGTTCATCTCGCCCTCGCCCATCGTGAGCCCCCGGCGGATTGCCCCGAAGCGCTCCGCGATGAACTTCATGTAGTAGCCCAGGGGCAGATGGTCCTCAAGGAGCGCATGCAGACCGCCCTCCAGGGTCTCGTCGTCAATCTTCAGCAAATCCTCCACGAGACCTTCCACGTCGAGCTCGCGCGTGTCCGCGACGAGCTCGTACAGGATGCGATAGGGGTCCGTCCACCAGAACCGGACCAGGTGCTTCCGGGCGAGGAGCTCCTCCAGGAGGTCGCCCAGGGTGACGTTGACGACCTCGCCGAAGGCCGCGTGGACGATCAGGAAGCGGTCGAACGCCTCGACGACGATGCGGTCGTCCGTCGGCACGGGGCAGCCGGTCTTGCGGTGGTTCGCGACCTCCTCGACGAGGCGCTTCGCGCCCGTCTTGTTGATGGGCCACTCCTTCTCGAAGTGGGCCACGGTCTTCTCGAGGCCGTTCTTCCCGAGGCGGCGGTCGATGTCCTTCCGCAGCGCGCCGACGCGCTGGGCCAGGTGGTACGGCACCGGGAGCATCTCGCCGTCCCAGCCCGGGATCGCGGCGTTCGGGTCGGCGACCGGCGTCACGTACACGACGCCGTCCTGGCCGATCTTCGCGATCTTCCACGGCCGCCCGCGGACGATGAAGTGCAGGCCCTCCTTCGCGTGGAGGACCATGAACTCCTCCCCGAGGATCCCGACCTGCCGCTGGTCCGTGAGGTCGACCACGGGATAGCGCCGCTCGTCGCGGATCGTCGAGAGGTTCTCGTAGTAGTAGTTGCGGCCCTTCGAGGTCACGCGGACGTTCTCGCCCTGGCGGCGCAGGATGCCCAGGTGATCCAGGAACTCCGCGACCTTCGCGGCCTGCTCGTCCTCGAGGCCGTGGTAGGGCCCGGCCTTCCGGATGATTTCGACCATCTGGTCGAAACGCGCGGTGCCTCCCTGGTCCAGGGCGGTCCCCACCATCTGGTGCGCGAGGACGTCCAAGGCGTTCGTGTGGACGTGGAGCGGTTCGAGGTCCTTCGCCTCCGCCTCCTGGACGACCGCGACGGACTCGATCGCGTCGTCCGAGGAGACGGCGAGGATGGTCCCCTTCGACGTGCGCTCGAGCGTGTGCCCCGACCGGCCGACGCGCTGGATGAACGACGTCACCTGGCGGGGGGACATGTACTGGACGACGCGGTCGATCGACCCCAGATCCAATCCCAGCTCCAGGGTGCTCGTGCATACCAGGCCCTTGATCGTCCCCGCCTTGAATCCGGTCTCCACGCGCTCGCGCTCCTCCCGCGGCAGGGAGCCGTGGTGCACGCCGACGTCCGTGCGGACCATGGCGAGGCGCGAGCCGAGGAGCTCCGCGAGGGGGCGGGCGTTCACGAAGACGAGGGTGGAACGGCTCTCGTCCAGGGTGTCGTCGATCTCGGAGAGGGAGGCGGCGGCCTCCGGGGTGATGTAGAGGTCCCGCGCGGTCTCGAAGTCCTTGTCGATCGGCCGAGGCCACTCGATGTGGTACTCCATCTTCTTCTCGAGGGGCGAGAGGAGGACCTCAAGGGGCTTCTCGCCGCCGAAGAGGGCCGCAATCTGATCGGGGTGACCGACCGTGGCGGAGAGGCCGATGCGCTGGAAGTCCTTCTCTGTGACCCGGCGGAGGCGTTCGAGGGCGACGGCAAGCTGCACGCCGCGGCGGTCCTCGGCGAACTGGTGCACCTCGTCGATGATGACGAAGCGCACGTTCCGGAGGTGGCGCTGCATCACCTTGCCGGGGAGGATCGCCTGGAGGGTCTCGGGGGTCGTGATGAGGATGTCCGGCGGGTGGGCGGCCTGCTTGCGACGCTCGGAGACAGGGGTGTCGCCGTGGCGGACGGCAGCTGTCAGCCTTGAACCGCTAACAAGCCGCTGAATCCGCCCAATCAGGTCGCGGTTCAAGGCCCGTAATGGGCTCACATACAATGCCTGAACGCCTCCAGACCCCCTTGCGTCCAAACGCTCCAAGACTGGAAGCAGCGCGGCTTCTGTCTTGCCGGATCCCGTGGGAGACACCACGAGTACGTTCTCGCTCTGAGCTATCCTGACAACAGCACGCTGCTGCATCACGTTAAAGTGACCAATTCCTGATCGAACGACAAACGAGGATTCTACTCTTCCCGACGGCGCCACGTTTGGGCCGCAAGTGCACTTCTCACTAAATAGGTCTCGCAGGGGTCGACGAATCTAGTTTGGGATGTGAGCACCCCAGAAGCATGTTCTCGCCGGACCACTAGCGCTGGAATCGAGATTCGATGGTCGAAAGCATCCTGTCATCCTTGCCGTCGGTCTTCCAGAAGGACAGGTAGAACTGTTTGCCCGACTCATCTACGAGCCGGAGACCAATCCAGGAGCCGTGTTTCGTGGACTTTTTGGAATGGACAATCCTCAACCGCCCTGGATAGACTTCACAGAATTCCCGGACGCCGGCGGCCTTGAGCTGCTTGAGTCTTGCACCCTTCGCTATGCCGTTCGGGATCCCGAGTGGGGTCATATCACCCTTTACCTCTCGCCAAGGGTCAATTTCTCGGATCAGGACAATCCGGCCGGAGGTCACATAGAGCCGACTCATCGACTTCATGTTGTAACCGACGAAGATGATGCCAGGTAGAACGCGACGCCAGGGAGAAGACGCGTTCAGATCCCATCCCTCAGCAACACTGAGCATGGTCTCACGGACGAGGAGCACGAGATTCCCGAATCCATCATACACTCTTCCTCGCCCCTCAACATCGCCCGCACAAACGGCCTCGCTCATGCATCACGCAGCTCAACGCTACGGTGGGACCAAGATAGATGGAATCGGTGGGACCATGTTGTTACAGAGGTTGACGAAGTCGTTAAGCCCGCCAAGGAGTGTTATTAGCGCGTCCTCGCTGATGTCAGCCGGAATATTGCTGCCGAGTGTGTACTGGAGCAGGAACACAGCTGTGCTTCCGGGCGAGCTGACAATTTCCGCAGCTAGGCGGTTAGGGACGGTTCCGAGG
>OFHK01000180.1_pt1 | contig 20214 bp, 16 predicted proteins | sample 1521951 | NCBI WGS metagenome assembly OFHK01 (sample SAMEA2468436, study PRJEB22500) | soil metagenome | biome: Glassland; feature: Farmland; material: Clay | place: Australia | collected 2013-01-31 | depth 0.55 m
GATCCGGGGGCTCGGTCAGGGCCTGGCTCGGGGTAAAGCGCGCCTGCATGTCGGGCAGGTTTCCGGACGTGCCCGTAAACGCCGGCAGCGGCCAGTATTCATCCTCTTCGAGACCGAAGGGCGGCGCGGTGCCGGAGCCCGGGGTCCAATAGTCCACATAGGGATAGTGCCTGGGTTCATGGATGGTGGCCACGTAAACGTCCGGCCGGAACTGCAGCTCCGTCTTCATCAAGTCCTTCGCGGCGTCGCGCAGGGTGTAAAACACCGTGCGGTGATCGGAATGCTGATCCGCGGGCGAATGGGTATAGATCCGCGACGGGTGGTACCGGTTCAGCAGCGCCTCGAGATCGTCGCTCGGCTCCGGGATCGCTTCGGCGACAGCGCCCACGCGCGCGGCGAGGGCGAGTGGATGGTAGGGGGCCTCGGGCGCAATGGGCGCCGGGTGGCCGCGCGCGATTTGTTGTGCGGTGTGGGGGGCCGGCGGGCAGGCCAGCCAGCGCAGCGGCCGCCGAGCGGGCGGCTGACTGCAGATCGGCCACGACCGGGCCCACCACCATCGGCCCGGGGCCGAACCGGCCCGCGAACTGATGCGCCGCCGTCAGCGGATCGGCGGTACCGCCCAGCACCACCACCAGCCGGTTCCCCTGGACACCAGCCAGCAGGTCCAGCCGGGCCCGGCGGGCGATCACCCGCAGTTCGTCGATGAGCCCTTCCGGCTCGCTGCCATCCGCCCTGCCCGCGATGACCGCGACCGGGGAGTGGGACCAGTTCAGCGCCGACGCCCAGGAGTGGAGGCCCTCCCCGACCTCACCGCGCACGAGGGAATCGACCACCAGGGCCTCCAGCCGGGCGTCCCAGGCACCTCTGGCCTCGGCGGTGCGGGCGTAGACCCGGGCAGCGGCGAACGCGACCTCCCGGGTGTAGCGCAGGACGGCTTCGCGCAGTTCAGCTTCGCCGCCGGGCGCTGCCAGGTCGTCGACCCGCGCCTCGACCACGTCGATGGTGATCCGCACCATCTCCACCGCCTGCTGCAAGGTGACCGCCCGCGCCAGTTCACGGGGTGCGGTGCCGAACACCTCGCTGGCCACGGCGCGGCGGCCACGCTCGGGGTGCTTGACCCAGTCCACGAAGGCGGCGATGCCCGCCTGGGCCACCAGGCCGATCCACGACCGGTTCTCCGCCGACATCGCCCGGAACCACGGCAGCCGCTGCTCCATGGACGCCATGGCGGCAGTACCCAGCGACCCCATCGCCCGCTGCAGCCGCTGGATGGTTTCCTCGCGGACCCGCCCGGCCGGGCCGCCCCGGACATGCCCGCCGCCGTCATGGTCTCTGGCGGCCCCGGCGCCGAGGTCTGCGTGGCCTGCTGCCGTCATCCCCCCAGAGTGCCACGGCGCCCGCGCCGTGGGCGCCAGGCAAGCCAGCTGGGGGCCAGGCAGGCCGGTGCTGGCGTGCGCCTGGCAGGCCAGCGCGGTCGGCGGGGCGGCTTCCCGCTCGCGGCTGGCGGGTGGTTTCCGCTCGCGGCTGGCGGGTGGTTTCCGCTCGCGGCCGGCGGGCGGTTTCCGGCTCGCAGGTCAGCGCACGGGTGGTTTCCGCTCGCGGCCGGCGGGCGGTTTCCGGCTCGCAGGTCAGCGCAGAAGCAGGCGGCCAGTCCCGATATCGGCAGTGATCTCCAGCTCGCCTCCCAGGGCCGCGATGTAGGCAGCCAGCGTCCGGACGTCGGTGGCGCCCAGGTCTGCGCGCTCGATCGCGGAAACACGGTCGAGGCGGACCCTGAGCCGCTGGGCCACCTCCGCCTGGCTGAGCCCTGCCTGGCGGCGCACCTCGGCCAGGCTCCGCGGCTGGCTGCGATCCTGCAGGTCCGCCGCACCTGCGGCTATCTCCGCGCCCTCGTGGGGGAAGAACTCAGCCAGGAATGAGGCCTTGTCGTAGCTGGCCCATCCGGCATCGGGCTGATCCTGGCCGGGAGCGTACTCGGTGAGCTCGCGGTACCGGGCCTGTGCTACCTGCATCAGGTCACCCGGCGCGGCCGCCTGGCCGACGTGGTGAGTTTCCGCGGCCAGCAGCAGGAGGGCGGGGGCTGCCGCCGGCTCCCCGGCGGCAGCCGGTTCCATCGCGCAGACGATCTGCACGCCGTAGCATTCCGGCGCCCCGGGCCGCAGGATCAGGAACTGATCGGCGTCCTCATACTCGTCGTCATTGCCCGCACCGCCGGGATCGGCGGAACCCACGATATTGCGCACGTCCGCATCAAGGTCATCAGCGATGCCGAGGAATTCGGCTATCGCCGACCGTGCCCTGGTAACAGCCTCCTCCGCATCATGGAGGAGTACCTCCGATTGGTCATCCTCGCCGCCGAGCCCGGCAGCGGCCTCGTACACGGCGAGCTGCGCCTCAGCGGCGGTGTATCCGGCCTTGAGACTCTCCTTCCGGGTCCGGAAACTCTCCACCCACGTCTGCAGCCGCTGGCTGTCCGCTGTGAGCTTGTCTTCCGTCCGCTCCAGATCGGCTCGGCGGGCGCGCATCTGCCCCAGCTGGTCGCTGGTGGCGACCGCATCCGCCCCGTCTATTTCCAGTTCGAGCCGCTTGCGTGCGGTCGTCACGTCGGCGACCGCCCGGCGCAAGGTGGCCAGCAGTTCCAGCTGATGCTGGTAGGCCTCGTCCAGGCCCTCCCTGGGGTCAAGCGGCTGATGACCGCGGTGGGGGGGGCATCAGCGGCGACCCGGGCCCGGCCGGGTGTTCTAACAGGGCGAGGATCGCCTCACCGGCGAGCCGGGCCATCGGCGGGTCACTGGTGAGCAGGTCCGTGAGCCAGCCCCGGACGTCCGCTGCCACACGAAGCGTGTCGCTCATAGCCGGCCGCCTTCGGGAAAAGGGTGGTACTCGGGGATACTAGCTGCTCTGGCTGGCCGGCTCACCCCCGCTTACCTGGGTGTTCAGAACGTCCAGTGCCGAGGTCTGGGTGGCCGTGCTGGCGGCGTCGAACGGGCCGGCCCAAAGCAGCCCGAACTGGTCGCCGCGGCGGTCGTGCGACCACAAGGCCCGCGCATTGTGCCGCAGATATGCCTGGTAGGAGCCGCTGCCGAGCTGGTCGGACAGCTTCTTGAGGTTGTGCATGAAGATGCCTTTGAACAGTGGCCGGTCGGTCCCGCACGAGGACGGCTCGCAGGGATCCCGCAGGATGCCATCCGGGCTCAGCGCCCGGCTGTCCACGACCGCGTCGGCGATTTGCCTGGCCGTGGCCAGGAAAGAGCCGCGGCCCGTCATCCGGGCCAGCGACACCAAGCCGCCGATCAGCACACCCTGGTTGTAGGTCCAGGCAGGCAGGCTCAGGTCAGGTTTGCAGGCAGCCAGCCCGTCGATGACGAGGTGCGAGGGGGTGATCATGCCGGTGCCCTGGAACCAGGCCCATTCCCGGTCCGCCCAGTTCGCATAGCTGGTGTCTCCCGGGGTCCGGTTATGCAGCGCCGCCGCCACCGCCAGGAAGATCTCATTGGCGATCGCGTTCTTGTAGCGCCGCGCCTTGCTCCACCAGATGCCGCCGCCGCAGGTGCGGTCCCAGCCGCTGGTCAGGTCCGCGAAGATTTCCCTGGCCTGGCCGAGGTAGGCGCTGCTCCCGGTGAGGTCGTAGGCGTCGATCCAGGTCAGAGCCCACCACCCCTCGTCGTCGTAGTAGCTGTCCAGGAAACCGTCCCGGCTGTGGTGCGCCCGGTAGGTCTGGCTCAGATCGGCCAGGAACTGCCGCGAGCCGGACGCCCGCATGTAGTCGATCGTGGCCGCGAGTGCGTTCGCGGACTGCCACGACTGGGTGGCTGTGTAGGACGAGGCGCCGTAGCGCCGCTGGAGCGCGGTCACTGCCAGGGCTGCCTCGGCGTTGTCCTGGATCCGCTCCGCCGCGGAGCCTGCCTGGCCGGCCCCCGCGGGCCGGCCGGTGACCGCCCCGAAGCCGAGCCCGCACACAGAGAGAGCGAGCAGCAGGACGCTGAGCCGGCTGATGCGTGCTGGTTCGCGCCACCGGTGCCGTCCGCGGCGCGTGCTGATCGGGTTCTTCATGCGGTGGGCGATAGCCGCCGGCAGCGCACCTGGCAGTGCTCCGCGGACCCGTGATCACGGGCGCGTGGTGACGGTGCGGATGCCAGATGATGGGCGAGGCCGGCTGACCGGCGGCGGAGTGGGTTGGTCGTGACTTGGTGAATCGGACACTAACCCATGAATAACTCTTTAGGGGGCTTTTCTCCTGAACAAGTATTCCGCTCGACCACGCTCAGGGGGCGCCGGTTCCCCACCCGCCTCCACGTTTCACGGCTCCCGCACCCCGAAACCGGGATGAAACGGACGCGATCATGGGCCTGCGACGTGAAACGTCAGGTGCCGCGGGTATTCGAGGTGGCGGGCAGCGGCAAATGCCGGCCCGGGAGCTGCCCGGGCCGACCCTGCGCGAGGTTGCAGCTGCGCGAGGTTGCAGCTGCGCGAGGTTGCAGCTGCGCGAGGTTGCAGCTGCGCGAGGTTGCAGCTGCGCGAGGTGGATCAGCTGTCGGGGGCCAGGGCCGCGCTGACGGGGAAATCGAGCCGGTACTTCTCGATCGCCTGGCTGAGGGCTTCTGGCTTGACCTCACCGCGCCGCGCGAGCTGGGAGAGCACCGCGAGCGTGATCGACTCCGCGTCCACGTGGAAGAACCGCCGGGCCGCGGCGCGCGTGTCGGAGAAGCCATACCCGTCGGTGCCGAGCGAGGTGAACGGGACCGGGACCCAGCGGGCGATCTGATCGGGCACTGCCCGGATCCAGTCGCTGACCGCCACGGCCGGGCCGGGCTGGCCGTCGAGCACCTGCGTGACATAGGGGACCCGCGGTTCCACGTCGGGGTGGAGCAGGTTCCACTCTTCGCAGGCGAGCGCGTCGCGGCGCAGCTCGGTCCAGGAAGTGGCCGACCACACATCGGCCGCCACGCCCCAGTCATCGGCGAGCAGCCGCTGCGCGTCCAGCGCCCAGCGCACCGCCACCCCGGAGGCGAGGATGTGCGCCCGGGGAGGGACGCCATTGCCTGCTGGCGCAGCCCCGTCGCCCGGCCTGTCCTGGGCAGGGCCGGCCAGCTCAGCCGGCGCATCGGCGTACCGGTACAGCCCGCGCAGGATGCCCTGTTCCAGGGCTGGTGTGCCGCCCGGGTAGTCGGCCGGCTCGCTCGGCTGCAGGTACGGCTCGTTGTAGACGGTGAGGTAGTAGAAGATGTCCTCGCCGGAAGGGTGCTCCGGCGACGATCCATACATCCGGCGCAGGCCGTCCCGGACGATGCAGGCCAGCTCATAGCCCCAGGCCGCGTCGTAGGACACGCAGGCCGGGCTGACCGAGGCGAGCAGCGCCGAATGGCCGTCGTTGTGCTGCAGGCCCTCGCCGGTCAGTGTGGTGCGCCCGGCGGTCGCGCCGAGCAGGAAGCCGCGGCCGAGCTGATCGCCGAGCGCCCACATCTGGTCGCCGGTGCGCTGCCAGCCGAACATCGAATAGAACACATACACCGGGATCATCGGGGTGCCGTGGGTGGCGTACGAGGTGCCCGCGGCGATCACCGAGCCCATCGCACCGGACTCGCTGATGCCCTCGTGCAGGATCTGCCCCCGCTCGGACTCCTTGTAGGACAGGAGCAAAGCCCGGTCGACCGCCTCGTAGGACTGGCCGTGCGGGGAGTAGATCTTCGCGGTCGGGAACAGCGAGTCCATCCCGAACGTGCGCGCCTCGTCCGGGATGATCGGCACGAACCTGTCGCCGATCCCGGGGTCCTTCATCAGGTCCTTGAGCAGCCGCACGAACGCCATCGTGGTGGCCACGGCCTGCTTGCCCGAGCCCTGCCGCAGCTCGTCGTAGGCACCGTCGTCCGGCAGCGCGAGCGGCCGCGGCCGGACGACCCGCCTGGGCAGGTACCCGCCGAGCGCCTGGCGGCGTTCCTTCATGTAGGCGATCTCGTCGGAATTCTCGCCCGGGTGGAAGTAGGGCGGCAGCTCAGCCTCCAGCGCGGAGTCGGGGATCTCCAGGTAGAGCCGGTCCCTGAACCCCTTCAGCTCGGCGACGGTGAGCTTCTTCATCTGGTGGGTGGCGTTCCTGCCCTCGAAGTCGGGGCCGAGCGTCCACCCCTTGATGGTGTGCGCCAGGATCACCGTGGGCTGGCCGACGTGCTCGGTGGCCGCCTTGAAGGCGGCGTACACCTTGCGGTAGTCGTGACCGCCGCGGGACAGGTTCCTGACCTGGTCGTCGGACAGGTGCGAGACGATCTGCCGCAGCCGGGGGTCGGTGCCGAAGAAGTGCTCGCGGGTATAGGCGCCGGACTCCACCGCGTAGGTCTGGAACTGGCCGTCCGGGGTGGTGTTCATCTTGTTGACCAGCACGCCGTCGACGTCCTGGGCCAGCAGCGGGTCCCAGTCCCGGCCCCAGATCACCTTGATCACGTTCCAGCCCGCGCCGCGGAAGAACGCCTCCAGCTCCTGGATGATCTTGCCGTTGCCGCGGACCGGCCCGTCCAGCCGCTGCAGGTTGCAGTTGATGACGAAGGTGAGGTTGTCGAGTTCCTCCCGGGCGGCAAGCCCAATCGCCCCCAGTGCTTCCGGCTCATCCATCTCGCCGTCACCCAGGAACGCCCACACGTGCGAGCGGCTGGTGTCGGCCAGTTCGCGGGCGAGCAGGTAGCGGTTGAAGCGAGCCTGGTAGATGGCGTTGATCGGGCCCAGGCCCATGGAGACGGTGGGGAACTCCCAGAAGTCGGGCATCAGCCGGGGATGCGGGTAGGAGGGCAGGCCGCCACCGGGGTGGGACAGTTCCTGGCGGAAACCGTCGAGCTGCTGCTGGGTCAGCCGGCCTTCCAGGAAGGCACGGGCGTAAATGCCCGGGGCGGCGTGCCCCTGGAAGAAGACCTGGTCCCCGGACTCGCCGTGGTCCTTGCCCCGGAAGAAGTGGTTGAAGCCGACCTCGTACAGGCTCGCCGCCGAGGCATACGTCGCGATGTGGCCGCCGACTCCCAGGCCCGCCCGGTTCGCCCGGGACACCATGACAGCCGCGTTCCACCGGATGTAGGCCCGGATCCGCCGTTCCACGTACTCGTCCCCGGGGAACCAGGGCTCACGCTCGGGCGGGATCGTATTGATGTAGTCGGTGCTGCGCAGGCCCGGCACGCCGACCTGCTGCTCGCGCGCCCGCTCCAGCAGGCGCAGCATGACGTACCTGGCCCGGCCCCGGCCCCGGGTCCGGACCACGGTGTCGAACGAGTCCAGCCATTCCCTGGTCTCGTCCGGGTCGATGTCCGGCAACTGGGTGGGAAGGCCGTCGCTGATGATCGAGAAGCGCTGACGTCCAGCAGCCACGGGGTATCCCGCCTTCCGCGATGGTGGGCGGCTGGTCGCCGCCTGCCGTGAACGGGGGTGGCCGGTCGCCACCCCCGCTGATCATGAGTTGTCCAGACCAATTCTGGTACCTGCGCTCCGGAAACGCATCCCCACCCGGAGGCGGTGGCCGCAGGCGGTCAGTTGCCGCCACGTGGGGGCGAACCCGGCCCTCCCCGGCGGTGGCCCGTCGTGACAGGCTAGGTAGTACACCGGAGGTGCACAGCAGGGCACATCCTCAGGCTATGTGAGATACACAAGCGGGGGTCAAGGCTCAGCGAGAGGGGCGCGGCATGCAGGCAACAGTGGGAGACCGGCTCCACATTCACGGGCATAACGTCGGCGACCCGGACAAGATGGGCGAGATCGTCGAGGTACACGGGAAGCAGGGGGAACCGCCTTACCTGGTCCGTTTCGACGACGGTCACACCGGGCTGGTGTTCCCTGGCCCGGACGCGGTGATCGAGCATCCGGCCCGGCCCGGCGGGAGCCGCAAGGCAGGACCGGGCGGCACGGCCGGTGGCGCCAAAGCCGGGGGCGGGTCGGCCCCAAAGAAGACCGGCAGGTAGGGCGGGCTTGCTGCGGGAGCAGCCAGGGTCAGGGTAGCCCGGGTACACCCGTCAGGTTGCGGCAGGTGGCCGGCGTTGGAACAGTCGTTTGGTATGAAGACTGAACTGATCGGCATCCGGACCGGCGCCCGGGAATCCGTGCACGACATCACGGCGGCATGTGCGCGGTTCACCAAGGACGCCTCCGGCGGGGCGGATGGGCTGCTCCACGTGTTCGTCCCGCATGCCACCGCGGGCCTCGCGCTGATGGAACTCGGATCCGGCAGTGACGCGGACCTGCTGACTGCGCTGGCAGCCCTGCTGCCCGCCGATGACCGGTGGCGGCACGCGCATGGGTCCCGCGGGCACGGCAGGACTCACGTCCTGCCCGCTTTCGTGACACCCTTCCTGGTCATCCCCGTGCTTGCCGGGCGGATGGCGCTGGGCACCTGGCAGTCGGTCGCACTCGTCGACCTGAATGTGGACAATACGGACAGACAGGTGCGACTTTCGTACCTCGGATGACTCGCGAGCGGGAATGGGAACCCTCGGGATCCGGGCGGTTTTCACTTCGAGGCCGTTTGGCACTTGCGCAGGGGGCCGACCCAGTGTGGACTGTGCGGGCAAGCAGTGCCGACGCGGCGGCTGCAGTGGCTGGCGTACGGCCGGGGCAGATGCCGGCCGGATAGCCACAAGCGGAGACGGTGCCGCGGGAAGGGATCTGAGGAGGAGTCAGTGAGCGCGACCGCGCGCCAGGCGCAGGATCAGCAGGGCCTGGCCGAGAGACTCGGCATCAAACCGGGTCAGGTGGTGCAGGAGATCGGCTTCGACGACGACTGCGATCAGCAGTTGCGGAACGCCATCAGCCAGCAAAAAGACACCGAACTTGTTGATGAGGACTACGACGACGTCGTCGACGTGGTCCTGCTGTGGTGGCGGGACGGGGATGGTGATCTCGTCGATGCCTTGGTGGACGCGCTCACGCCGCTCACCGACGGCGGCTACATCTGGCTGCTCACTCCCAAGGCCGGCCGGGACAACCACGTGGAGCCCAGCGAGATCGGCGAGGCAGCACCCACCGCGGGACTGTCCCAGACCTCGAGCCTGAGCGCCGGCCGGGACTGGCTGGGTACGCGCCTGGTCGCGCCGAGGGCGCGCCGCTAGCGGCACCGCCGTGCGTTGTGGCGGCTGCTGGCTTCGGCTCGCCCGAGTCTGGTCCTGACCGTATGCAGGCGGCCCGGCCGTCGGTGGCAGACTTGGCTCATCCGGTGCCCTGAGCACGCAGGCGTGCGCCCGGGCGCAAATGCCTCATGCTGCGGAAAGGACCAGCAAATGGCGGTGGAGGTGGGCCAGGAAGCCCCCGATTTCGAACTGAAGGACCAGCATGGCCAGCCTGTCCGGCTGTCAAGCTTCCGGGGTGCGAAGAATGTGGTGCTGGTGTTCTATCCGCTCGCGTTCAGCGGCGTGTGCACCGGGGAGCTGTGCGCGCTGCGGGACGAATTCCCCGAGATCTCGCGCGAGGACGTGGAACTGCTGACGGTTTCGGCGGACTCCACGTTCGTGCTCCGGAAGTGGTCGGACACGGAGAACTTCGGGTTCGGCCTGCTATCGGACTTCTGGCCGCACGGGGGGGTCGCGACCCTCTACGGTGTGTTCGACGAAGACAAGGGTGTGGCCACGCGCGGCACGTTCGTCATCGACAAGGCCGGCGTGGTCCGGTGGAAAGTAGTCAACCCGATCCCTCAGGCGCGTGACATCGCTGAATACCAGAAGGCAATAGCCGATCTGGACTAGGTGCCACGCTCGGGGGACAGCGAAGAAGGCGGGACACGATGCCCTGCTATCGCTGTGGTGCGCGGCAAGTGGATCCTGACCGCGGGCACAGTCCGTGGCAGCGCGGGGTCCGGGGCGACCAGCAGGTCCTGGTCTGCCCGCGCTGCCAGGCTGCCCACGACTGGACGGCCGACCTTGACCACTGCGGCCAGTGCGGCAGCGTCCGCCTGGTCCGCCGGCTGGGTGAGGTGGAGTGCCGCGAATGCGGTTTTGTGATCTCCCCGGAGTCCGCACCTGGTTCACCGGCAGACGATGGGCAGGCCCCGGGATTGTCCGAGGAAGTGGCGCGCGCGCTGGATCGGGTGCTCGGGCGGGGCGGAAAGCGTTCTGCGTCCGCGTCGCTGCCATGAGGCGGCGGGTGGCCCGGGGCCGTTTCCTGGCCGGATCCGGGGCGGATCCGCCGGCCGGGTCTGAGCCGTCGGCGGCCTAGCCGGGTGCCGACGGAGGCTCACACTCGGTACGCTGTGCCAGGTCGTCTTCCCCGTGGCCGGTGGCTGCGAGGGCGCATAGCTCAGTGGTAGAGCACTCGCCTTACAAGCGAGGGGTCACTGGTTCGAACCCAGTTGCGCCCACCCAGGTCCTTGCAGGTAGGCGCTGCTCTGGCCTTGGGCGGCTGGGCCTCGGCTCTCGCGGAAGAGCCAATCCAAGAGCCAAAGTGTTATCGTTTTGTGCGTGGATGAACCACGGCCACGGCGGGGGCACGGCGAAGACTCGGTCTACTTCGACCGGGCCAATGGCCGCTGGGTCGGCGCCGTCTCGTTAGGGCACAAGGCGGGCAAGCGCGTCCGGCGGAAGGTGAGCGGCCGGACCAAGGCCGAGGTCAGGGCCAAGCTCCGGCAGCTGCGGGCTGAACTGGACACGGGGGTCCGGTCGAGTGCGACCTACACGGTCGGTGACGCGCTGGACGACTGGCTGGCCGGCGGGCTGAACGGGCGGTCCGGCCGGACCGTGGAGCTGTACCGCGACACCGTCAAGCCACTGCGGGAACGGCTGGATGACGTCAAGCTCCGGGAACTGACCGCCGGGTACGTGCAGGAGGCCCTGGAGACACTGGCGGAACGGTTGTCGACCCGCAGCCTCCAGATCGTCCGGAACTGCCTGGAGCGGGCCATTCGGTACGCCGAGATCCGCGATCTGGTCGGTCGTAACGTGGCGGCTCTGGTCAAGGCACCCAGGGGGAGGCCGGGCCGGCCGTCCAAGAGCCTGACTCTGGAGCAGGCGCAGGCGCTGTTGCGGGCGGCCAGGGACTCCCGCTTGTACGCCTATGTGGTGCTGTCGGTGACGACCGGGCTACGGACCGAGGAGTTGCGGGCGCTGCGGTGGGACGAGGTTGACCTCGACGCCGGGACTGTGGCGGTCTACCGCGCCGTGCGGGCCTCGGGCGATACCAAGACGCAGAAGAGCCGGCGGGTCCTCCTGCTGCCGCACCTGGCTGCGGAGGCCCTGCGGGAGCAGCGCAAACGCCAGGCGGCTGACCGGCTGGCCGCTGGGGCGCTCTGGCAAGATCACGGGCTTGTGTTCGCCTCGGCCATCGGCACGCCACTGGACCGGCACAACGTGCGCCGCACGTTCCGGAAGATCAGCCAGGCGGCGGGCCTGGGGGATGACTGGGTGCCCCGGGAGATGCGGCACACGTTCGTCTCGCTGCTGTCGTCAAGTGGGACGCCGCTGGAGGACATTGCCGACCTTGTTGGCCACAAGGGCACGGCGACGACCGAGACGGTCTACCGGAACTCTCAGGAATTGCATCAGCCGGGCGAGAAAGCGCAGGTCAGCAGGTCACGGGATCGCCGGAACAGCGTTCCGCGCGTCCTGATGCCAGTCCTGTGACCTGGGAAGACCCGGCAGCGATCCCGCCTGACGCACGATTCGCTCACCAGAGGGCTTGCATCTGACGGGAAAAGTCAAAAGCGCAGCGACGAGGGGACCAGGTGTTTCGTGGCTCGGGTCCGCTTCCCAGGCGGGGGTATTCAGCGGGTTCCAATACCCGACTCCGCCATTAAAGGTGATCGTGCCCGAGTTGCGACGCGGCGCCGAAGTCATGGACCGTCTCTTCGGCTGATCCGGCGGAGCCGGCACGGGCACGTTCCCGACTCGGGATGACGATCCCGCTTGTGCCTCTGATCTGGGAAAACGCGCCGCGGATAGCCAGACTGGCGAGCGCATAGGGAGAGTACTTCTGCTTCCGTTGGCCGCCGCCACGACTGCCAGGCGCAGGCACGTGGACCGCGTCGCCCTCCCGACGCTCCAGTGTGATGCCGGGCAAGATCACACGCAGGACGCTGTCGCGGTCACATGTGATGACATCCAGCCACCCTTGCGCGTGATCTTATCCGGCTCGGGTCGTGCCTATCGGAAGGTGACAGCGGACACGCCAAGATCCCTGTAGACGGACATGACGGTTCCCGTCTGGCGGACAGCTGATCTCCCTTTATCCGGACAAGACCGTTACGTGTCGGTCCACCTCCTGGGGTCCCTCCGGGAGTTGGCTCGGTGGCTGTGATTACGCACCAGCCGACGGGCCCGGAGGGACCGTGAAGAAGTCTGACAGGGAGATCATGGAGATTCTCGAAGCGTTCGATGCGACGGGCGTCGCGCATTCGGCAGCGCAGCTGGCCGGAGCGGATCCGAAGACGGTGCGCCGTTACGCGCAGGCCCGGGATCTGGGCCGGCCGGTGACGGAGCCGGTGTGCAGGCCGAAGCTGATCGACCCGTTCCTGGACAAGGTCGAGGAGTGGGTAGAGCGGTCCGACGGCAAGGTCCGGGCCGACAAGGTGCACGAGCGCCTGGCCGCGATGGGGTTTGCGGGGAATGAGCGGACCACGCGGCGGGCGGTGGCGGCGGCGAAGGCCCGGTGGCGGGCCGGGCACCGCAGGACGTACCGGCCGTGGATCACCGAGCCGGGGCTATGGCTGCAATGGGACTGGGGCAAGGGGCCGCCGGTGCCGGGCCCGGACGGGACGCGGCGGGACACGGTGCTGTTCTGCGCGTGGCTGGCGTGGTCCCGGTTCCGGGTGGTGCTGCCGGCCTGGGACCGGACGCTGCCGACGCTGATCGCGTGCCTGGACTTGACGCTCCGGCGGATCGGCGGGGTCCCGGTGTATGCACTTACGGTTCTCTCTGCTTAGTTCACGTGTCGTGATTCCCTGTTAGACCCCAGGTGCCGCCGGGGTTTGCGGCTTGCGATGTGCGGTGCCGTGTTTCTACGGTCTGTCCTCATGCTTATGAACCTGTTCTCTTCCCGGGGCTGGGAGTCCTGGGATCTGGGGTGCCGCCCGCTGATCCCCGAGCTGATGCCGGTGCTGATCGGCGAGGACCTGTTGCTGGAGGATGGGCCGGGCGCGCCGCGGCCGGTGGTGGTGGTGAACCGGTGGCTGCGGGAGCTGCCGGTCAGCGGGGCGGCGGCGCCGGCCACCTGGATGACCTACGGGCGGATCATGAAGGCCTGGCTGGAATTCCTGGAGGCCCGCGGGGTGCCGGTCTTCGCCGGCCGGGAGGCGTTGCGGGCGGTCCTGTCGGCCTATGCGGAGTACCGGGCGACGGGACCGCTGACGCGGCGGTTCTCGGCGGCTACGTGGAATCAGCATGTGTCGGTGCTGGCGTCGTTTTACCGGTGGGCGCTGGCGGAAGGGCACGCGCAGGCCGAGCCGTTCTCCTACCGGATGGCCCGCGGGGTGTTCGCCGGCGGGCAGGTGCGGGTGAACCGGGCGATCAGGCGCCGCCCGAAACCACATGTGACGATCAAGTACCTGGAGCCGGACTTCACGGCGATGTTCTTGAACGCACTCGCCGGGTTGTCGCCCGATGGGACGCAGGATGCGGGGTTCAGCGGCCGGGAGCTGGCCCGCAACGCCTGCGTCGGGCAGCTGGCGGTGGCGACCGGGCTGCGATTGCAGGAGTTCACGTATCTGCTGTCGTATGAGGTCCCGCCTTTGCCGCGGGCGCGCACCGGTGCGCCGATCGGGTTCGGGGTGCCGTCGGGGGTGGCCAAGGGCCGCAAGTTCCGCACCACCTGGATCTCGTATGAGGCGCTCACGGCGGTGCGCCAGTACCTGGAGCTCGATCGTGCGGTCACCGTCGAGGGGTCGGCGTGGGCGCCGCCGGCTCGGTGGGGTCCGGCGCTGCGGGTCAGCGACGCCGACGCCGAGGGTGGCCGCATCGACGGGGTCCGCCGCCGGTGGGAGAACCTGGTGCCGGCCGACCGGCGCCGGCTGGTCGCTGCTGGCGGGGGGGCGTGCCTGGTGGCGGTGAAGGCCGGCGGCGGGCCGTTCACCGCGTGGGGAAGCGTGTTCGAGCGGACCTCCGATCGGATCCGGGAGTGTTACGAGCCTCGCTTTCCCCACGTCAACCCGCACAGGACGCGTCACACGTTCGCGATGCGGACTTTGGAATACCTGGTCAGCGGGTACTACCGGCAGGCCGCGGCACTGGCTGCGGCGACCGGGGACGGCAGTACGGCGGACGCGGCGCTGGCGTTGTATCTGTCCAAGGCCGACCCGCTGCTGGTCCTGCGTGACCTGCTCGGGCACAGCAGCGTCCTGACAACAGAGTCATACCTGCGGCGGCTCGACACCACCCGGATCTACGCCAGCGCCTACGAGGCATGCCAGGCCGGGCCGGACGCCGGGACAGCGGGCCGGACGGACGCGGAGCGGGAAGCCGCAGCGGAGTTCGCCGGCGAAGACGACGGCGGGGTGGCGTGATGCCGGCGAATGTGACCGGTGATCCACTGGGGATCGCCGCGGTGTTCTCCGACGGATCCGGGGCCGGGTTCACCTTCAGCAAGCCGTCCTGCCCGCGTCTGGTCCGCGATCTGCTGGCGGCGCTGGCGGGGATGGTCTACCCGCACGGCGAGCTGGATGCGGCTGACAGTGTGAGGCTGTATGTCGCGGCGATCCGGAACATGGCGGCCGTCCTGGCCGCTGGCGGGTTCACTGGTGCGGCCGGTGACCTGACCCGCGGGCAGATCGCCCAGTACTGGCTGGGCGCCCCGGCGTGGGCCGAGGGTTGCACCCGCCGGCTGGTGCAGGCATGTGGCCGGGCCGGCCTGGCCGCTGGCGTGGCCGATCTGGCCGGGGGGCATTCGTTCAACGTGCGCGACACGCGGCCGCTGGCACCCTATGGCGAAACCGAATGGACTGCGCTTACCAGGGCGTGCGCTGGCGTGGTGGCCGAGTCGTACCAGGCGCACCGGGAAGCGCTGGCCGCGGCGGCCGGCGGCGCCGATCCGGCGAGTGCGGGCTGGAGTGCGGACAACCTGCGCTGGCTGTTGTCCCGGTGGGGCCCGTCCACGGTGGAGACGGTCAGCGCGCACGCCGGCCTGTCGGTCCATGTTGCGCGCCGGCGCGGCGGGCATGTGCGTGCCAGCACAGAGTTGTTCCCGCACACCGGTGTGGTGGTCGCCTACCGGCTGCTGTTCGGGGTGTATTCGGGCCTGGTCCCCGACGGCATCGACGACCTGGTCACCACCGGCATCGACTGGGCCGGGGATGCGACGGTCCTGCTGTCATATGTGAAGGGCCGCACCGCCGCCGAGAGCGTGAATCTGCCCAAGGCGGCAGTCCGGCTGCTGGAGCAATGGCTGAGCCATTCGGCGCTGCTGCGTTCCTTCCTGCCCGCTGGCCAGCGGAACGCGCTGTGGCCCCGGACCGAGCGTCCCACCGGGGACCTGATCTTGACTTCGCCTCCGGCCCCGGCGACGCTCCAGGGCTGGATCCGCCGACATGAGGTAGCCAGCGAGGACGGTGTCCCGTTGAAGATCCACCGGCACCGGATCCGCACCACGCACGAGGCGATGCGGGACACCAGCGCCTGGTGGGGCAGCAGGCGGGGGCTGGTCGACCCCAACCACAGCCCGCGCTCGGAGGGTGATCATTACCTGTCCGCGCCCACCCCGCGGCAGCGGCAGCTGGTCGACCAGATCATCACCGATGCGCAGCAGGACCTGCTGCGCCGCGCCCGCCCGCCGACGGTAGTGACCAGCGACCAGGCCGCCGACCTGCTCCGCGGATACCCGCAGCTGGTTGCCGCGCTGAAGCTGACCGACCAGGTGATCGCCGAACTGACCGGAGGCGAGCGCGATGTGTTCACCGCCGCCTGCGCAGATCAGCTGTCGGGGCTGCACGGGCCGAAGGGCAAACCGTGCCCGGCCCGCCCGTGGGTCTGCCTGCTCTGCCCGCTTGCGGTCTTCGCGCCGCGGCATGCCCTGAATCTGGTCCGGCTCCAGGGTTTTTTCACCCGGCAGTGGCAGGCGATGCCGTCAGCGCAGTTCATGGCCGTGTTCGGCCCGTATGCCGCCCGGCTGGACGAGATCCTGGCCGGCTACGACCCGGCGCTGCTGGCCGCATCGGCGCCCGCCGGCCCCGGCGATGACATGCAGATCCCGTTGCGTCCTGAGGAAAGGCCCGCATGAGCATCGTTCCCGCCGCCCCCGCTGCTGCGGGCCAGGGGCATCGCTGCTCGCCGTTCGCCGGCGCCGACGTGTGCGAACATGCCGGGTTCGCTCTGCCGCCCGGAACCAGGCCGGTGATGTTCGACGATGACGTGTGGGACTTCACCCAGGTGACCGGGCTGCCCGTGCAGCTCCCGGCCTCCGGCCGGCGGCTTGACTTCACCGCCATCGGCACGGCGTCCTGGCGGCTGGTCGGCAAAGAGCTGATGTTCGCCCTGCTGGTTCCCCGGCATCCGGCCGTCATCGTGCTGCCGCGCGCGTTGCGCACCCCGCTGCACCTGCAGACCTGCAACGGCCGTTTGCGTGAGACGGCCCGGCTGCTGGACTGGATGACCGGGTGCGGTATCGCAAGGCTGCAGGATCTGCGCGAGGAGCACTGCGAGGAGTACCTGCTGCACCGCGGTCGCGGCGACGCCGCCGGCGATGGCGAGGACACCGGCGGCCCCGGCCCATCGACACGAAACGCGGTCGTACTGACGATGCTCGACCTGATCAGCTACCGGGACCTGTTCACTGCCGACCGGGTGCAGCCCGGTCTGCGGCCCTGGGGCGGCAGGTCGGCCTCAGCCGTCTCCGGAATGAACACCGGACGGCATGAGAACACGACCCAGCCGGTGGCCGAGGAAGTCCTGCAGCCGATGCTGGCCGCGGCGCTTTACCTGACTGGCGTCCTCGGCCCGCACGTCGCCGGGCTGGCCGGCCAGGCCAGAATGGCCCGCGAGGCGATCCGGCAGCTGCCCAAGCCCAAGCTGGTCCCCGCCCGCGACCTGCTCATAGTGCTGGACCGGCACCGTCAGGAAGGCGATCCGCTCCCGCGACTTGCCGGCCACGACATCCGGCAGCGACTCGGCTCCGGCTGGCGGCAAGACGATCCGCTGCTGCTGGTCAGCTTCACCCAGCTGGCCGTCCAGGCCGGCTTCCGCGAGTTCTTCCATCACTGGCTGCCCGCGCTCCGCCCGGCAATCGAAGACGTGGCCGCGGCTGTCGGCACCCGGCCATGGTGGGGCCGCACCGCACAGCACGTCCAGGCCGCTGGTGGTGACACCGAGCTGCCCTGGACCCTGCCGCTGCACGGCCTGGAGGTCATCGCCCTCACCGAGATCACCCGCACCGCCGCCCTCGTGGCGACCGCCGGCCTGAGCGGAATGCGCGCCGGCGAGCTAATGGAACTGCGCACCGGCTGCCGGATGCCCGTCGAATCCCACGGCCCCGGCCGGGACCGCTACCGCCTGGCGAGCAAGGTCGTCAAAGGCCAGCAGCTGGGCGGCACCGCCGACCAGTGGGTCGTCATCGAGCCGGTCTTTACCGCCATCGAGGTCGCGGAGCACCTCCGCGAGGCCCCGCACAACGGTGCGCTGCTGTTCGGCCGCTTCAACTTCGGCACCCGGTACCAGAACTTCCGGGACTGGGTCAACGGCCCGCACGGGCACCGTCTCGGCCTTGATCCGATCCCCGACGGCCCGGTCAGCCTGAGGATGCTGCGGAGGACCTTCGCGATCACATTGGCCTACCGGCCCGGCGGCATCCTCGCCAGCAAGATCCATATGCGCCATCTGTCCGTCGCCACCAGCGAGGGGTATGCGGCACGCCCGGGCGGGGCCCAGGGCCGGCTGCTGGCCGAGGTGAACCGGCACGAACAGCAGGCGAAACTGGAGGTGGTCATCGCCGAATTCAGGAACTATCAGGCAGGGATCATGCCGGCCGGGCCCGGCGCCCGGGAACTGACCGAGTTCTTCGCCCACGTCGACGGCACCGCTGCCGCAGGCGCGCCGGCGCCGAAGATCCAGCGCAGCGACCGTGACATCCTCAACCTGCTGTCCAAGCGGGCCGCCATCTTGCACCAGGGCACCGCCAACTACTGCTGGTTCGCGGACCCGTCCCGGGCCCTGTGCCTCCGCCTCGCCGGCCGGCCCGACGCCACCGCGCCTTTGATCGGGATGTGCGATTCGGCGCGCTGCCCGCAGGCCACCCACCACGCCGTCCACCGGGACGTCTGGACCGGCAACATCACCTCCTGCCAGGTGTTCATCGGCAGTCTCGGGCCGACCCGGACCACTGAGAAGGCGCGCTTGCAAGGCGACCTGGACCGGGCGCTGCGCGTCGTCGCCGGCATCGACTCCGCCAGCCACGCCGACGGGCACGACGCACAGGAAGAGGACCCATGCGGCTGACCCCGCAGCAGCGGGCGCTCAACGAAAAGCGGATCCGCGCCGCCGCCAGCCGGCTGCTGTCCGGCGACATCCCACCCGGCGGCCGATGCGACGTCAAGACCCTCGCCCGCCTGGCCGAAGTCGACCGGGCCGCGTTCTACGGCACCCGCCCCTACGCGGCCCTGCGGGAAGACTTCGAACGCCGCGTCCGTGCACTGCAGGCAGCCGGCAAGCACGCCGATCCGCGGAACGCCCAGACCGCCCGGCTCACCAGCCAGCTCACCGCCCTGACGACCCGCCTGGCCGCCCGGGACGCCGCCATCACCGAACTGACCGCGTTCAAGCAGGCCGCGCTGTCCCGCCTCGCCGCCCAGCACGACGAGATCACCCGGCTCCGCCGGGCCAGCTCTGCCAACGTCCGCCGCCTCCCGGAACCGCCGGCCAGCCCGCGCAGCTGACCGCCTGCCGCAGACACAACCTCAGCGCGCCATCGGCGGCTGCCTCCGGCACGCCCGGAATCAGCAGACCCGCCGATCTTCAACATCCCAGGAGCCCCGCGATGACCCGCCACCTTCTGCCCGCCGCCCTGCGGGCCGGCGCCGCCGGCCTGCTCGCCCCCGAAGCCGCCGTGAACCTGCTCATCGGCCACCGCTACTGGCTGACCCGGCCCGGCTTCGCCGGCGAGTACATCGACACCTTCCCCGGCATCACCGACGGCACCGCGATGGCCGCCGTCTGCTGGCCCGAAGCCGTCGCCGCACTCGACCGCGGCCCGTTGTCCGGCAGCGGCAGCGAGACCCGGACCCTGCGCCTGGCCGCCTCCCTCGCCGCCGGCATCCCGGTCGTGCTGCCCGCAGGAGTGAGCGGGCCGGAGCTGGCGCGCGCCCTGACCGAGGGCGAAGTCAGCGTGATGGTCGGCGTGCCGCGCCTCGAGGCCATCTGTCACGTCGATCACACGCCTTCAGCCAACGTGCTTGAGAAGTGCGGCTTCATCCGGGAAGACTCGCGCCGCGCTCACTTCACGTTTCCCAATCTGGCCCCGCAAAAGCCCTCAGCGGTGAACAGCTACGCGCTGGCGCTTCAGAGCGCAGTATGAGGCTCCGGCCGGTTTAGGCGCTCACGGCTCCGGCCAGGCAAACCTCTGGTTAAGCCTCTATGCAGGAAAGGGATACAGGCGCAGCTTGATTACTCCGCATCCACCACTTCAACACCGCGCCAGAACGCGACATAGCCCTTGATCTTGCGCGCGATGGGCTTAGGGTCGGGATAGTACCAGGCGGCGTCAGGGTTGTCCTGCCCGTCGATCGCGCCGGTCTGCAGCGCGGTGTAAACCTCGGTGAAGGCGACCGGAACCGGGTTCGCGCCAAGCGCACGGCCCAGGACTCCTACACGGGATTCACCTGTTCCGGCGGCAACACCGCGAACTGCACGTTGCTGGCGCAATTCCTCTTCGTGCCCGGATCCGGCGCGCCCGCCGACACGACAAGCACGATCACTTCGCCGCAGAACCCGTCGAACGGCGACGGGACCTCGAAGAGCTACCTCATCGTCGACACCAGCGTGCTGGGCGCGTGGTCAAACGCGCTTAACACGGATTGGTTTACGATCGCCCCGGGCGGTTTGACCTTTGCCTCGTATGGCTTGGGAAATCCGGATGTCCGCCTGGACAACAACTTCACGTTCGGCGTCGGAAACTGGAGCGTGGCGGGTACCGATATCGTCGGGCTCCGCAGCAACGACCCTGCTCGTACCTTCACGAGAGTTCCCGAGCCGGCTTCGCTCGCGATGTTTGGCACGGCGCTTCTCGGCCTGGGTCTCTGGGCGGGCGCAGCACGCAGGAAGCAACAGAAGCTATAGACGGCATCTAGCC
>OFHK01000182.1_pt1 | contig 20151 bp, 20 predicted proteins | sample 1521951 | NCBI WGS metagenome assembly OFHK01 (sample SAMEA2468436, study PRJEB22500) | soil metagenome | biome: Glassland; feature: Farmland; material: Clay | place: Australia | collected 2013-01-31 | depth 0.55 m
GTCTATACCGACGTTTGGGCCAGCATGGGACAGGAGGAGGAATCCGCGGAGCGGGCGAAGATTTTCGCGCCGTTCCAGGTGAATCGCCGGCTGTTGGATCTGGCCGCGCCCGACGCGGTGTTCCTGCACTGCCTGCCGGCGCATCGCGGGCTGGAAGTGACCGAAGATGTGATCGATTCTCCGCAATCGATCGTGTACGAACAGGCGGAAAACCGGCTGCATATCGCGAAGGCGGTTCTCGCGACGCTCGCCGGCTGATTCAACGAATTTTTCCCAAGGAGACGCAACGTTGGCCAAGAAAGTGGTGCTCGCCTACTCGGGCGGGCTGGATACCTCGATCATTATTCCGTGGCTGAAGGAAAACTATCACTGTGAAGTCGTTGCGATGGTCGGCGACGTCGGCCAGAGCGAAGACCTGAAAGCGGCCGAGAAGAAAGCGTTCCAGACGGGAGCCAGCGCCTGCTTCGTCGAGGACCTGAAAACGGAATTCGTCCGCGATTACATCTGGCCCACGCTGCGTTCGGGCGCGATTTACGAATACCGGTATCTGCTCGGAACGTCGATGGCGCGGCCCGTTCTCGCGAAGGCCCAGGTGGAAGTCGCCCAGCGCGTGGGAGCCGATGCGCTAGCGCACGGCTGCACCGGCAAGGGCAACGATCAGGTGCGCTTCGAGCTTACCTATAAGGCGCTCGGGCCGGGGCTCGAGGTCATCGCGCCATGGCGCGAGTGGGACATCAATTCGCGCGAGCAGGCGATCGATTACGCCCACGCGCACAACATTCCCATCGAGCAGACCACGAAACAGATCTACAGCCGCGACCGCAACCTGTGGCACATCAGCCACGAGGGCGGCGTGCTCGAGGACCCGGCCAACGCGCCCGAAGAGGCGATGTGGCAATGGATCACCGCGCCCGAGCGCGCGCCCGACGTGCCGGCCGAAGTCGAGATCGGGTTCGAGCAGGGCGTGCCGGTATCGGTCGACGGCGCGCGGCTCGAGCCGGTTCGCTTGGTCGAGCAACTCAACGAGCTGGCCGCGGCTCATGGCGTGGGGCGCGCGGACATCGTCGAAAACCGGTTGGTGGGCATCAAGTCGCGCGGTGCGTACGAAACGCCGGGCGGCACGCTGCTCGTGCGCGCGCATCAGGAACTGGAATCGATTTGCCTCGACCGCGAAACGCTGCACCTGAGCCAGCAACTGTCCGTGCGTTACGCCGAGCTGGTCTATTACGGAATGTGGTTCACGCCGCTGCGCGAAGCGCTCGACGGCTTCTTCGAGCGGGCGCAGCAGCCGGTGACGGGAACGGTGCGCATGCGGCTCTCGAAGGGGAACGTCACGGTACTGTCGCGGCAGTCGCCCTACTCGCTCTACCAGACCGCTCTCGCCAGTTTCCGCATGGAGGGCTACAACCCGAAGGATGCGGCGGGATTCATCAATCTGCTGGCGCTCTCTGTGATTCCGCGGCGCGGAGACGGGCGGTGACCACGGGAAAGGGGAAACTGTGGGGCGGCCGTTTCGAAGGCGCCTCCGACGAAGCGTTCCGGCGCTTTGATTGCTCTTTCGGCTTCGACCGCCGGCTGCTCCCGTACGAGCTGGCGGTCGATCGCGCCTGGGCGAAGGCGCTGGCGGGTGTGGGCGTGCTCACGCCCGAGGAAGCAGGCCGCATCACGGCGGCGCTCGAGGAGATCGGCCGGCGCATCGAAGCCGAGCCGGGCTGGCTCGACCGCTCCGAGGCCGAGGACCTGCACGGATTCGTCGAGGCGGAACTCGTCGACCGGCTTGGCCCGCTGGGCGCGAAGCTGCATTCGGGCCGCAGCCGCAGCGAGCTGATCGCCGCCGACCTGCGGCTGTTCGTGAAGGACGCGGCGGCCGCGGTGCGCCGGCGCGTGGTGCGGCTGGTCGAGGCGCTGACCGATCAGGCCGAACGCAACTTCGGGCTGCCGATGGCGGGGATGACGCACCTGCAGCACGCGCAGCCCATCCTTTTCTCGCATTTCCTTCTCTCGCACGTGGAAACATTCGAGCGCGATGCCTGGCGCCTGGCGGCAGCCGAGCGGCGCGCCGACGCCTGCCCGCTCGGCGCGGGCGCCTTCGCTGGGTCCACGCTTCCGCTCGACCGCGCGAAACTGGCGCGGGATCTCGGGTTCGAGCGGCTCACCGCGAACAGCATCGACGCCGTCGGCGACCGCGATTTTGCCCTCGAATATCTCTTCGCGCTCGCGCTGCTCGCACTGCATCTTTCCCGCCTGGCCGACGATTTCATCCTGCTGGCCACGGCCGAGTTCGGCTACCTGGTGCTGCCCGACGCCTATTCCACCGGAAGCAGCAGGATGCCGCAGAAGAAGAATCCCGACGCGTGGGAACTGATTCGCGGCAAGACAGGGCGCGTGACGGGCGCGCTGGTTTCGCTGATGATGACGCTCAAGGGTCTGCCCGCCGGTTATCAACGCGATCTTCAGGAGGACAAGGAGCCGCTTTTCGACGCTCACGATCAGACGCTCGCCGCCACGGAAGTGGCCGCGGGAGCGGTCGCCGCAACGGGTGTGAACGCCGAACGCCTGCGGCAGGCGGCAGCCGATCCGGCGCTGCTCGCGACCGATGCCGCCGATTATCTGGTGGCACGCGGAGTTCCCTTCCGCCAGGCGCACGAGATCATCGGCGCGCTGGTGAAGGAGGGCGAGCGGCGCGGGCAGGCGTGGAACGAATTGCCGCTCGACGTGATGCGGAATTTCTCGCCGGTTTTCGAGCCGGACTGGCAGCGAACGGTGACGCTCGATGCCGCGCTCGAACGGCGTTCCCTGTCCGGCGGCACCGGGCCGGCGGCGGTGCGCGCCGCGCTCGAGAACTGCCGCGCCTGGTTGCGGGAGCAATCGGAGCCGGAGGAGAAGAGTTGAGAACGCGGAGAGCGAGGGCGGAAGACGTCGAAGCCATCGGCCTGCTGATCGAGCATTACGCGGCCGAGGGCTTGCTGCTGGCGCGCTCGCGGGACGAGATTCGCGCCGGGCTCGATCGCTTCCTCGTGCTGCTGGATGGAGAAAAGATCGCCGGTTGCGCCGCGCTCGAAAGCTACGGACCCGACCTCGCGGAAATTCGCTCGGTCGCGATCGATCCGGGCGCGCGGGGCGGCGGGCACGGCGGGCGGCGGTTGCGGGCGGCGATGCGGGAAGCGCGGCGGCGCGGCTACGCGCGCGTTTTCGCGGTGACACACGCGGCGGATTTTTTCCTTCGCCACGGCTTCGAGCCGGTGGACCGGCGCTCGCTGGCGGAGAAGATCGAACGCGATTGCGCGCGCTGCCCGCGCGCGGCGCGTTGCCGGCTGGTGGGAGTGGTGGCGACGGTGGCGGTGCGGCCGATCACTCTGCCGGTTGTGGCCGGCGATGCGGTTGCGGTGTTTTCGTCATGAGCGGCGGGAATTCCATTCCGGCGCTTCCCCGCGGTTTCGCGTTTGCCGCTACGCGCTGCGGCATCCGGAAGAGCGGCGCCGATCTCGGCATCGTGGTTGCCGAGGGCGCGGTGGCGGCGGCCGGGGTATTCACCCGGAACCGCGTGAAAGCGGCGCCGGTGCTGGTTTCGCGCGAGCATCTCGATGCGTCGAAGGGGCGCGCGCGGGCTGTGGTGGTGAATTCGGGCAATGCGAATTGCGCGACGGGCGCGGCCGGGCTTGCCGCTTCGCGGACAACCGCGGCGGCGCTGGCCAGGGAACTTGGCTGCTCGCCAAAGGAAATCCTCGTTTGCTCGACGGGCGTGATCGGCGTGCCGCTCGCCGTCGAACGAATCACCGATGCGCTGCCGGCGCTCGTGCGGAGCCGCGTGGGGAAAGCGGAAGCTTTCGACGAATTTGCCCGCGCGATTCTGACCACCGACACGCGGCCGAAACAGGCGTGGGCCACCTGTCGCATCGGAGGGAAGACGGTGCGCGTGGCGGGCTGCGCCAAGGGCGCGGGAATGATTCACCCGCAAATGGCGACGATGCTGGCGTTCATTACCACCGACGTGGCGGCGAGCCCGGCCGTGCTCCGGCGGCTGCTCCGGCAGGTGATCGATCGAACTTTCAACGCCATCAGCGTGGATGGCGATACGTCGACCAACGACACGGTGCTTCTGCTGGCGAGCGGAGCTTCGGGAGCGGCGCCGCTCCTGGCCGCGAGCGGCGATGAAAAGCGTTTTGCCGCGGCGCTCGAAAAGGTTTGCCGGAAACTCGCGCTCGAAATCGTTGCCGATGGCGAAGGCGCGACGCACGTGGTCGAAATAGAAGTGCGTGGCGCGCCGAACGACCGCGCGGCGCGACGCGTGGCGGAAACGATTGCCACGTCTCCGCTGGTGAAAACGGCGCTTGCGGGTGCGGATCCGAACTGGGGGCGCATACTGGCCGCAGCCGGTCGCGCCGGGGTCGAGTTCCATCCGGCACGGGCGCGTGTGTGGCTGGCGGGCCGATTGGTGTGTCGCGGCGGGACACCGGTACCTTTCGATGAAGCGGACGTGCATCGCCGGATGCAGGAGCGGGAGTACAGTCTGGCGATTGACCTGGGCGCCGGGCGCGGCCGCGCGCGGATGTGGACCTGTGACTTCACCGCCGAATACGTCCGTATCAACGCGAGCTACCGCACCTGACTTCCGGCGAGCGCCGCCGGCTCTGGCCATCGCGTGAATTTGGCTGCGGAGGCCAGGAATCTCTTATCAGAACGATCGGGGCGCTGGCGATATGCGGTGCCGCAGCGTCACGCCGAGATCCTTCGGGCATCCTGGTCGGATGCCCTCAGGATGACAGGTTCTTGCATGGGGTGCGCAGCGGTGAGCGCCCCTCCAACGAAAGGCGAGGACGCCGGAGAGCGAATTCACCGCAGCGAAATCGGACTTGGACTAATCCTTCTTCGTTGATTCGGGCTGCTTGTGCCAGTCGCGGTATTGCTCGCGGAGCTGGCTCTTCAGGAATTTGCCTACCGACGTGCGCGGAATTTCCGTGGCGAAAACGAACCCGTCGGGGATCTGCCATTTGGCGAAGCGGGCACCGAGAAACTTTTCGAGTTCGGCCGGCGCGACGCTGGCTCCGTCGCGAGGCACGATGACCGCCAGCGGACGCTCCTGCCACTTCGCGTCGGGAACGGCGATGACGGCGGCTTCGCGCACGGCGGGATGCGCCATCAGCGCGTTTTCGAGATCGACCGAACTGATCCACTCGCCGCCGGACTTGATCATGTCCTTGGCGCGGTCGACGATCTTCACATAGCCTTCGGCGTCGATCGTGGCGACGTCACCGGTGCGAAACCACCCGTCCGGGCTCCATCGATTGGCGGCCTCGGGTGCGTTGTAATAGGAAGCGGCGATCCATGGGCCGCGCACTTCGAGTTCGCCGGGCGTCGCGCCGTCCCAGGGCACCTCTCCCTCGGGCCGCATCAGGCGCAGGCGGATGAGCGGCACGGCGTAGCCCTGCTTGCATCGCACTTCATATTTGCGGTCGTCGTTCCAGTCGTGCATGTGCGCTTTCAGCCGGCCGGCGGTGGCGAGCGGCGATGTTTCCGTCATCCCCCAGGCATGCATGATGCGCAGGCCGAAGCGATCGAGGCCGCGGATCAGGCTTTCCGGCGGAGCTGCTCCGCCGATCAGGACGCGGACCGGGCCGCGGAAGTTCCAGCCGCCGGGATTCTTGCGCAGCGCGTCGAGAACGCCCAGCCAGATCGTGGGCACGCCGCAGGCAAATGTCACCCCCTCCTGCTCCATCAGGTCGAGCAGTTCCTCGGGGCCGCATCCACCGCCGGAAAGAACCAGCTTCGTTCCGGCCATCGGGCAGGTATAGGGCAGGCCCCAGCCATTCACGTGGAACATCGGCGCGAGCAGCAGGGCTGTGTCGTTCTGCGAGAGACCGAAACTATCGGTCATGCATTCGGCCATCGAATGCAGCACGAGCGACCGGTGCGAATAGACCACACCTTTCGGCTGGCCGGTGGTGCCGGAAGTGAAGAACATTCCGGCGGCGTCGTTCTCGTCGCATTCTGGAAACTCGTAATCTTCCGAGCTTTGCGCGAGGAGGGTTTCGTAGATTTCAGCTCCGGGAGGCGTGGGCATGCCGCCGAAGGGGACCACCCAGACGCGCTCGAAGCGGACTTTGTCGCGGAAGCGCTCGAACACGGGCCAGAGAACGTCGTCGACGATCAGGAATCGGTCGCCGGCGTGGCCGGCGATATAGGCGATTTCATCGGGGTGCAGGCGCAGATTCAATGGATGAACCACGCCGCCCGAGAGCGGCGCCGCGAAATAGGCTTCGACATGCGCCGCGTGATTCCACATCAGCGTCGCCACGCGATCCCCGCGCTTGAGCCCCGCCTGTTGAAGCGCCTGCGCGAGCCTGCGGACACGCTTCGCGAGCGCGGCATATTTGATTCGCGAAAGCGTTCCGTCAGGACGGCGGGAAACAACTTCGCCCCGGGGGAAATAGCGGTTGGCGCGCTCGAGGATGGCCGCCAGGGTGAGGGGTTCATCCATCATGAGTCCGCGCACTGTCCGGCCTCCGAAGTGGGGCGAATTGTATCACCGTTTCGGAAGGGCGAAGAAGCATGGAGAGCAGGGGCGACGCGGGAGGAGGTTCCTGCCTCTTAACTCTGAACTCTCGACTCTTGACTATCCTTCAATCGCAATGACGATGTGGCCGCGCCGGCGCAGCCACGTTCCCCAATCGATCAGGCGCTTCAGGAGGCCGTACTTGCGGGCGAGCACGTGGTTGGCGCGGTCCGCTTCTTCCCCATCGGCGATGCGCGCGGTGGCGTCGATCCAATCACCTTTCAAGCCGCCGCGCATATCGCAGACGGCGATGCGGACGCGGGGCGTATGGCGGATGCGTTTCACCTTCCAGGCATCGTCCGGCGTGCGGACGTAAAGATGCCCGTCCATTTCGACGAACCAGAGCGGAGTGCGCACCGGTTTTCCGCTGCGGCGGTAGCTTTCGAGATTCAGGTATTTCTGCCCCGAAAAGGGACGCAGGTTTTCCGTCACTGCCTTTTACCTTTTCCTTCGATGTGGAAGTTTGGGTCGGGATTCGCCGGGGCCCTCAGCGGCTAAAGCCGCGTGGAGGCTTCAGCGCTTGCGGCACGGCTGAAGCCGTGCCCTTACGAAGAATCGGAATTGCCACGCGAACTCGAGAGCCTGCCTGCGGAGAGAAGCGGGCGCGGAGGCGTTCAGGCTTTCGGGGCGGGCACTTCGTTCGAATCGGGGCTCGAATCGGGTTGCGGTTCGGCGGCCGCGCTGGGTGCGAGCTTTTGGGATTTTCGATCAACGCGCTCGACGCGGCCATTCACCAGCCGGAATCGCTCGACCGTGGCCGTTTCAAGTCCCTGGCGAACGAGTGCGGGAATGTCGAGGCCGGCCTCGGCGCGATCGAGTTCTTCGGCCGTGGCGCGGAGCGCCGGGCTGCGCGGCAGAAAAACAGGGCAGCAATCGTGGAACGGTTCGGACGAGATGTCGTAGGTGCCGATGCGCTGGGCGAGCGCGATGATCTCCTGCTTGTCGTCGCCGACGAGCGGGCGGAAGACGGTGAGTGGGACGGCGCGGTCGACGGCAACCATGTTTTCAAGGGTCTGCGAGGCGACCTGGCCGAGACTGTCGCCGGTGACGAGCGCCAGGGCGCGGATGCGCTCGGCGAACGCGGCGGCGATGCGCAGCATCATCCGGCGGTAGAGGAGCACGCGCGTATCCTCGGGCGCGTACCTCACGATCTCCCGCTGAATCGGTTCGAACGGCACCAGAAAGAGATTCGCGGTGAGCTGGTAAGGAGTCAGTTGCCGTGTGAGTTCGCGCGCAACGTGGATTGAGGATTCGCCGGGTTGCGCGCCCGTGCCGTAGAAATGCACGAAAACCAGGTGCCCGCCGCGCTTCATCAGTTTGTAGGCCGCCACGGCGGAATCGAATCCGCCGGAGAGCAGGCAGACCATCTTCCCGCCGGTTTTCGCCGGCAGGCCGCCGGGCCCGGAAATCTTCCTCGCATAGACGAGCACGGGGCCTGGCGTAACCTCCACGCGGCAGGTGCGGTCGGGCGAGCGGAGATTCACGCGCGCGTCGCGGCCGGCCTCGCGCAACCGGGCGAGCAGATAGGCGCCCACCGCGCGCTCGATTTCCGAGCTACGATAGGGGAAGGATTTGTCGCTGCGCTTGGCGCGGACGGCGAAGGTGGCGAAGCGCTCGTCTTTCATTTCGTCCCAGGCGGCGGCGCAGATGGCGTCGAGATCGCGCTCCACCGTTTGCGCCGGAGCGAAGTAGGCGACGCCGAGCACGCGCTCGATGCGCTGCAAGGCCTCGGCCGTATCGGCGCCTTCGCCGAGCCAGACGAGGATCCGGTCGCCCGGACGATCGATGCGATCGATCGCCAGGCCCTCGAGGCTCCGCTTGAGGGCCTCGGCCAGCCGGTTCAGAAAGAAGAACCGGTTGCGGCCCTTGAGCCACAATTCGTGGTAGTGGACGACGATGGCGCGAGTCGGCATAGGCGACGGGGAACGCAAGGATCGAAACCAAGCAAGTATAACAGCCCGTTGCCGGGCGGCGTAGCGAGGAGCGGCGGACGCAGCGGGCGCTGGCGCAAGGCGGGAAGCGAAAGACGATGGCGCGCAAGGATTTGCAAATGGGGGGATTCACCAGGCGGTGCGGAAGGCTTGACGCGGACGGGCGAATCTGTACACTCTCTTTTTCTATGGCAACGGCCACGGCCCATTTCGACGAGGAACGCGATTTCGCCTTCCCGCAGCGCGAGGCCGCCTTTTTCTACGGCCTGTTCCTGCGCGGGCATTCGGCCGAACAGCTGCGCCGCGACATCAAGGTCCCCGTCGAAGTGATCCAGAAATGGAGCCGCGACCGACACATGCTTCCCGAGCAGCGCGCCCTGCTCGACCGCATCCTCGAGTATCGCGGCCGGGTGCTCGCCATTTTCGATTCCCTGGTGGGCCGCGAAGGCAGCTACAACATGATTCAGTAAGGTTTCCGGCCGCCTCAGCATCAATCCCCTCAAAGCACCAGAACCGGACAGCCACCGCCTTCAGCGCATCGAGCCGCAGTGCAACCGGAAAGCTCGAATCCGCCCCCAGAATGCCCCCGGCTTGGCGGGGAGTTGCACCTGTATTAAAATCAGGAAGCTTTTTCTGAGCGGTTCCCCGGTAGCTCAACGGCAGAGCATTCGGCTGTTAACCGAAGGGTTGCTAGTTCGAATCTAGCCCGGGGAGCCAAATTCCCCATGCCATTGTTCGTCTATGTTTTGCTCAACCCTGAAGGCAAAACCTATGTCGGCCAAACGGCCGATCTTAAGCAGCGCCTCGTTCAGCACAATGACCCGGATTGCCGGTTGACCCTGCACACCAAGCGTCACGCGGGTCCCTGGCGCCTGCTCCACTTCGAGGAGCTTCCATCCCGCTCAGCGGCCGTTTGCCGGGAAAGAGAACTCAAATCCGGCAAGGGACGCGAATGGATCCGTCGCGTTCTTCTGCGGGGCTGTTAATTCGCCGCGGCGAATTGCTAGTTCGAATCTAGCCCGGGGAGCCAAACCAAACCTTCCTCGCACTGTCAGTCATTTAAGCGGCAACTCCGATTTCGACCGAGGCCGATTTTCTACGGACATTACGGACAATCGGGTTCTTGCACCTGACTGCCATGGTGGAGCCGGATAAGGCGCGTCGACAGGGAAGCCCTCATGCCGCTCACAAGCGCGAGTGGCTCGTTAACTCAAGACTTTGACGTCAGCAACATGCGCAGTGTGTGTACTGCGGCGGGCATTTCCTGCACCGAAGTGCTTCCAAAGCCCAAAACGAGTCCTTGGCGTGCCGCTTTACCCGCATAGAAGGGAGAGAGGGGCGTTAAGCTCAGGTTCTGGCGCGAAGCGCGAGCAGCGATCTCACGATCAGAAATCCCGCTCAAGAAAACGGAAAGATGCAAGCCCGCCTGCCCACCCGGCAGGTCCGCTTCCGTGCCCAGCTCCTCAAGGATGCACCCTATGAGAGCGCTGCGACGTTCACCATAGATCGACCGCATCCTGCGGATATGGCGTGAAAAATGGCCTTCGCGAATAAAGTCCGCGAGCACCATCTGGTGAAAAGTCGGAGGACAGATGTCCATGGCGAATCGCACCGCAAGGAAGCGCTCCACCAGATCCGCTGGAAGAACGACATAACCCAATCGCAGGGATGGAAACAACACTTTGCTGAATGTGCCGATATACACGACGCGGTCGTTGCGGTCGAGTCCCTGCAAGGAAGTAATCGGCATGCCTTCGTATCGGTACTCACTGTCATAGTCGTCTTCGATGATCCAGGCGCCGCTTCTTTCGGCCCAATCCAGCAACTGGAGTCGCCGCGAGGCGCTCATGGTAACGCCAAGCGGATACTGGTGGGAAGGCGTCACCAAGACGGCCCGCGCGTTGTGGTGCCTTTGCACTCCCGTGGCGACTTCCAGACCCTCTCCGTCAACGCGAACCGGCACAACTGGGCAGCCGCAAGAGGCGAAGATGCTTCGCGCAAAGTTGTATCCCGGTTCCTCCATACAAACTCGATCTCCCGCATCGAGGAGCACACGGGTTGTTATCTCCAACCCCTGCTGCGACCCACTCACGATCACGATCTGCTGTGCCTCGCATCGCACGCCTCGCGCTGTTCGGAGATAAGTGGCGATTACTTCTCGGAGATCCCTTAATCCCATCGGGTCGCCGTAATCGAGACTCCCGGCTTTCGCGCGGCGGGAGTGGCGCGTCACCAAACGGTTCCAAATCTGAAGCGGGAAATGCTCAAACGCAATTTGACTGAGGCTAAACGGCTTGACGCCCCGGCGGCCGTGAAACCCCTCGGCGCTTGGGAGAACCATACAGCACTTCGAGACCTTGCGCCGTCTTGGGTTAAGAGTCCTCGACGGGCCGCTCTTTGGTTGAGGAGCAGCCGCGCGGTTTGGCAGAGATGCGGACACGATCGTGCCGGAACCGGTTCGGCTCTCGAAGTATCCTTCCGATAGGAGTTGAGCGTAGGCACTGAGGACAGGAACGCGTGAGATTCCCAGTTCCTCTGCAAGTACCCGGGTTGATGGAACGCGCTGCCCTGCCCGCAAATTGCCGTTCACAATCGCCTGGCGATAGCCCTCGTAGAGCTGCTTGTACAGGGGGTTCGAATCCTTCTTGCTGACCGAGATGACCGGAGAAATCCCAGAAGGCGCTTTCTTCATTTTCAGAGAATTGTAATGGCTATATCGGAATTACTTCAAGTGGATATTGACTAAAGCCAGTTCGAGTGCCAATTTTGCGCTTCGTGAAGTCAGGGGAGTTTGGATCCCCGCGGCACCAAATTCCACTTGTAGTCGTTAGGGAGACCTATGGAAATGAAAACGAGAGCCAATCTGGGGTTGGTCACGACGATGTTGGCCGTGTGCTTGCTTGTCCTTATTCCTGCGAAGGGCGGGACTCGTAATCTAGCGGCGAAGAAGACGCAAAAGAAGGGCAAAGTGGTGTACGTGTGCGCCTGCATGAAAACAAGGTCCTGCTCCTGCATGACGGAGGCCAAGATGGAAGGGCCGTGTGCCTGTGGAACTCAGGGCGGGCCGCCCATGAAGGCCGTGCCATCCGATAGTGCGTGGGCGAAACATAATCGCGATGTGCTGGGGAAGAAGTGAACGAGAAGGTTTATGAGGGTTGAAAAAGCGGTGGGCGCCCTGCTTGGCTCAGGCCGCCTTGTATTTTCCCTCGCCATCATGGGCTTTGGCGTCGAGACGGTGGTGTGCGCGCACAGCTCCGCTTTCATATCCTCGGTACGGTCTCCTCAGTTCAGAGCGATCCCGATCCTCCCGTTTCTTCCCCCAATTCCCTGCCTGGCTTACCTGTTCGGGACACTCTTGGCAGCGTGTGGTTTGGGATTGCTTTTCAGGCGCACGATGCGAATGTCCGCGATGGCGTTGGGCGTTCTTCTGGTTGCGCCCGCACTCCTCCTCGGAGTTCCGAGATACGCCGCAATTCCGGGCAGCATGCCCTTGCGCACTCTTCTTCTCGAACCTCTCGCGATCGCATCTCTCGCTTGGCTCCTCCCGGGCCGCGAGCTCACGCCCGTCTGGCTGGTGCGCATAAGCCACATCTTGCTCGCTATTTCGTTTCTCGTCTTCGGTGTAGACCATTTTCTGGCTCTCGCATCCATTGGCGCCCTCATCCCGCATTGGATTCCCTGGCACGTTTTTTGGATTGCGTTCTTCGGCGCGGGATTCGTCGCTGCAGGTGCAAGTATTGCCACGGGATTCTTCTTACGCTGGGGAGCCGCGTGCATCGGACTCATGTTCGCGATTTGGGTCTTCACACTTCATATTCCGCTGGCGCTCGGTCTTTACGTCATTCCCGGCAGGTCGAACGTTCCCTCCCATTGGTCCAGTTTATTCATAGCGACCGCTCTATGGGGCGGCACTTGGGCTCTCGCTCGCGGATACCATGCGCTGTCGCTTTAACGTTAATTTGCCCTCCTTGACGATGCAGGACTAACATTCCTGTGCCCTCACGTATGGCCCCCAGATGGAGACTCAAGGTCTTGAGGATCGGACGTCATTTGTTCTACCTGGCCTGCCATTTTCGGCGCAACGAAAATCGCTTGCGTTCGACTGGTGAATGCAGTACAAGGCCTCAGAGAATCTGTATTCCGCAGCAGTGCATTCTGCCGAACGGGAGTTGTGATGTCCCCAGATCCGCAAGAGGCCGCAACCACTAGGTTGAGGCTGCAGACGCACCACCGAAGCGATGCCACGATCATCCAGTGCGCCGGCAATTTGACTCTTGAGCATGCCGAAGCTCTGAAGAGCCTTGGGAAAACCGTGATCCCTCACTCAAAGCGGATCGTCTTGGACCTCAAAGAAGTCAACCGGATGGACAGTGCGGGACTTGGCGCCGTCGTCGGTCTCTACATCTCCGCTCGAAAGGCCAGGTGCGATTTTCTCCTTATCAACTACAACAATTCGATCAGGGATCTTCTGGGAATAACCCACTTGCTCTCCGTGTTTGAAACCTGCGCCCAAACCGGTATGCGGTTCTCGTGAGGAACGGCCCGAGTCGGCGGCGGTGCCGAGGGCCTTACGGACAATTGAGGAAGGCTTGGAAGGCTCTTTGGGGTCGTAAGCGACACCAAAGAAAGCACTTGGATTTTGCAGTGGGAACCTGTTAATCAAACTCTCGCAAACCGATCCATGTCTCTGGCCCCCCGGACTGCATTTCATACCCTCCACCATTGCGTCTGGCAGACGCTCCTCCCTCTCGCAACTGTGCGTTATTTCTCTCTGTGGTTTGGGCCACCGAACCGCCGTGCCGTTCTTCCCAGCCCAACATCTGCCGGAACTGTGTTGTCCGAAAAGGGGATAGACCGCAGCACGCCGGGCGCTCGCCTTCTTTCTCGTTGCCAAGTGCGGAAACGCGCGTGCAGGGAAATGCAAACAGCAAGAATTTAACTCGACGCTCAAATCAAAAGCTAATCGCTACGGCGCGAGACTGACAAACCCTGTAGGGAAAGCGAGCATGCCCATGCGCGGCATTGCCCGAAGGGTACGGTCTCCCTTTGTGACGGGAAGCTAAGGAGGAGGAGAAATGTACGCACGAGTCCTGGAAATGAAGACCAAGCGGGGGCAAGCCCGTGCCCTTTGCACGACGATCGAGCAGAGGGGTCTGCCCATCCTCGGCAAATATCCCGGTTTTGTGGAAGAAATCCACCTGATCTCGGAAGAAATGCCTGACTCAATGCTTGCGATCAGTTTCTGGCAGAACAGGGAAGCAGCCGAAAAGTATCGGATCGAAAGCTACTCGACCATCGCCGAGATTTATCAGCCCTTCCTCGAAGGCGGCATTCAGGTGCGGGGCTACGACGTCCCGTTCGCGCCGGCCTTCAAGGCGCGAGCGGCCAAAGCCTCGTGAGCGGGGGCGGTAATCCCAGGGTGTCCGCATTCCGGTAGGCCGTCCAGCGACCCGTCTTTCGGCTCTCGCTGGCCGGCACGCGCAAAGAGCGCTCGGGGGTAGCCATTTGTTGTGGACAGGCGCCGGTCTTGGAGGAAAGGCACGATGAAAAGGGACCTTCGCATTTCAATTGTTCCCAAAGTCGCCCATCCCTGGTTTGAGGAAGTCCATAAGGGCGCCATAGAGCAAGCTGAATTGCTGAACCGCGAACTCGGTGTCAACGTCAAGATCGACTACATCGCCCCGTCTTCGGCCAACGTAACCGAGCAGAATTCGGTCCTGAAAAAGGCTGCGGACATTCAACCGGATGGAATTGCGATTGATCCCGTCGATGCGCTCAGCAACATGCAGGAAATATACCGGATCAAGAATCGCGGCATTCCGATTATTTTATTTGACTCTCCGTCGCCAGAAGCTGGGATTACGAGCGTTGGCAATGATTTCACTCAGCAAGGAGTTATTGCCGCCAGGCGTCTAATCAGGTTGATTGGAGAAAGTGGGAAAGTTGCTGTCATGCAAGGATTCCCAACAGCACCAAACCACAAGGAGCGTTATGAAGCACAGATGGCCATCCTGAAGAGGTATCAGGGTATAACGATTATTGACGGCGGCATTGACAATGACGATATCCGGACGGCCAGGCAACAAGCCGCGGCCGTCCTTGCAGCGAATCCTGACCTGAGTGGGTACTTGTGCTGTGACGCATCCGGTCCGATAGGCATTGCCGAAGCCATCAAGGAAGCCAAACAAGTCGGCAAGGTCAAGGTTGTTGGCATGGATGGAATCAAGCCGATACTTGAAGCCATCAAGGAAGGGATACTCGAATCATCGTCATCGAGTATCCCGAGAATGCAGGGCTCCATGTCAATCCTGATGTTGTGGCAGGCTTCTCTGGGGGTTCAGCTTCCCCGGAAGATTGACACAGGTATTGATGTGATCACTCCGGAGAATGTTGATCATTTTCTGGCTTTGTCCTAGGAAATCGGTGCCGTCCCTCGTCGAGGAGTGAGCACCACGAGGTCAGTACCTACAGTGCCTTAATAAAAGCCGCCAAGGCGGCATTGAACTTCTGCGGCTGTTCGTAAAAGAGCATGTGGCCAGCATCCTCGAAGGGGATGAATGTCCCGTGCGGCGCTTGGTCGGCAATGGCTTCCCCCATCGCGATTCCGTTGCGGAAAACGCCCGAGTTGGCAGCAAAAACAATGACGGGAACTTTTATCGAGGGCAGTGTCTTGGCGAAATCGCTCATCAGGAAATCGGAGTAAATGGCCTCCGCGATCCAAGTCGGTGTCTTCATCATCTCCGCTACAACCCAATCCGTCTCCGCGTCCGAAGGCTTTTGCTTGAACATTCTGTTGGTGAAAGCGACGGCAAACTTCCTGGGATCCGCTGTGTAAACGGCAAACGTCGCATTCATGCCGTCATAGCTATAGTTCCTTAGGGCGTGGCTGTTCCATTCCGCCGGGCTGAACGGGAAAGGAGCGGTATCGACCAATCCTAGCGCCTTGAGGCTGCTATCTCTGCCGTACTGCTCGTAATACGAAAGAACTACCGGCCCGCCCAGGGACCAGCCCAACAGGATATCGTCTTGCAGCTTCAGGTGCTCTATGATTTGCCGCACGTCGCGCGCGTACTGTGCGATGGTGTGGCCGGTCAACGTCTTGGAGGAGTTCCCGTGGCCTCGCAGGTCGATGGTCACGACCCTGAACTCGTGGGCAAGCTCAGGGACATTCTTCTGCCAGAACTTGGATGAGCACAGCCAACCGTGAACGAGCAGGATGGGCTGGCCCTCTCCATGATCCTCGTAGTAGATCTTGGCGCCGTCTTTTGTTTCCAGATAATCTGCTGCACTCATGGATAGGGGACCCAACGCATCAGTCTTTTCTCCCGATTAGCGGCGAGCTGACCTTGCCAGCCCGCCGCTTGCTTCAACCGTGTTGGGACATGCCCGCGTCGCCAATTCATTGCCGCCTGCTGGCCGCGAGGCAGGATTCTTGGGCTCCACTATGAGGCCCTCCATCGGTGGGCTGTCGATGTTCTCCACCGCATGAGTGAGCGCCTGTCGCCAACTTACCGATCCGGCTTTGGCGTGGACCTCAGAAGTCTTCCCGTCAGGCGTCGTCACTCGGCCGTTATAGTCGGTCAGGTTAATGATCAGGCTTTCCGGGTGGGAGTGCATTAGAGTCTCGACCTCTTCATCTTGACCGAAAGCCAGATAGTGCGAGTGGGCTGGAAAACCTTCTTGAGGTGCATTTCGACGGCCTCGAGAATGGCCAGAATGGAAACCTTGTTGTCGAGCGAGCCTCGTCCCCAGATGTAGCCCTCAGCGATGTCGCCGGAGAAAGCACCGTGCTGCCACTGGCTTTCCGTACCCGGCACTACAGGCACGACATCCTGATGGCCCATCAGGACGACCGGCGGGAGGGACGGATTCTTGCCGGTCCACGTAAGAGAAGGCTGAATTTCCGTGGATCGCCGACAAGTTCCCGTCTCAGGTCTTATGGACAAGGGGATACGTTTCCACCAGAAATTGCTGCAAACCTGCGAACGCTTTTTCATCGAAGTCCTTCCGGTCCTGGTTGGAAACGGTTGGGAAAGTAATGGCCTCCGAGAGCCGTTTGGCCACCGCATCCGCATCCACAGGAACCTTTACCGCGGCGACATCTCTCATTTGCAGTGAATCAAATTTCTCGGCCTGCGCCGGTGTTGCCATGATTCGTCCTCCATCTCGATTCCCAACTAGGTTTCATTCACAAGGGGCCTAACTCCTTGTGCTCTCCTCCACGCGCGCCCGCCGGTGGGGAAATGGTTTCCCTGCCGCAAGTCAATAGAAGCTCTTTGTAGTGTGCTGTTCCTACGCTAGGTGTTTCCCGTTTTCCCTGCGACTGTCAAAAATGACAGGAGGAAGCAATTCACAGAGGAGGCATGTTCCGTTGAGATTGTTGCCGCTCTCCGCCCTGCCCGACCGGCCATTGTCGAAAGGCGCAGTCGCGGTCCAGTTGGCCTTCCGTCCAAGGTGGACGACATTCCTGGATCTGATGAGGAAGTCTGCAGAGAGCGAGATCAAACGCCCGAACCGCTCTGCGATTCGACCTATTTGCCTGGCGTCATTTCTACTTCAAGTGAAACGATTGGCCTCTGGAAGTAGCGCTACGGACAATTTTACGGACAGAAAGCCTGGCCGCGGTCGTGCAGGGGAGAAAGCGAGCGGACCTCGGCAGAACAACTTTCATCTTCGACGAGTCGCGATTCCTGCTGACGTCGCTCGATTTACCAGTCATTAGCCAGACGACATCGCATGCGAGCTTGCCGCAGGATGGGCGCGGTTGCGCGCAGACTTTACCGTTTGTGCCAACGGTTGCGTTGTTTAATGAGGTAGCGAGGATACCGGGCGTTGAGATGTGCGTTGTTCCATCTTGCAGTTCTTATTCCCATCTTGCCGCGGCTATCTGGTCGCATGGTGTGCCGACGGTGGCGATTCAGGAGCCTTGGGGGCGGTCCAGTATGCGATCGCCTTTGTTGGCTGCGGCAGTCTCACTTCGGCCCAATGGCGCCCAGCGCAACCAGGAACGTGCCGTTCATCACGCCTTCCAGGTGAGCGGCGATGTTGTCGTCCAAGCCTTTGTTCTGAATCAGTACAGTACAGAAGGCAGATATGCCCCAACGGGCTCATTGTAGAGTCCCATAGTCATGAGCGTCATTGGATGGACAACTCGCAGGCCACTCTTCAGGCACCAGCGGAACAACTCCGAATTGCGTGTGGGGACGATAATGCCGGGCCAACCAAAACCATCTGCCGCCGCGATCAGCGCTTGCAAGTCCAGGTTCGACTCGCCTACTGCGTGTCCGAGGTAACCGAACGCGGAAGCGTAACCTGTAATTCTGCCCTGGCGCTCCACTACAAGCGCTGTCCCCTGACGGATGCCGTCACGCAGTTCCCCCGACCGGCTGTGGCCGTGCACCCTATCGCAAACATCGTTTGCTGCATTGAGGTCATTTTCGGTCGCCGTGCGCACAGCGCAGCCTTCGACAGTCTGTTTCAAAGGAGGCCCCTGCATGACGGACATCGGCTCTCGGGCTTCGAATCCCAACTTCGTGTACAGCGACAGCGACCGGTTGTGATAGGCAGCTTGCAGCAGTCGAACACCTGGGAAGGCCCGTTCCCGCGCCCGATCGATTACCGCTTGCATCAGAATCCTTCCAATGCTCAGGTTCTGAACATCCGGCGCAACCGTGACCGGCCCAACGCCGGGAATCGCAGAGCGCTCATCCAGGCAATTGCTGCCGACGATGCGCCCCTCGGATTCCGCGACTACGCAGTAGAAGCCCGGGTGGGAAAAGAGCGCCCCGAGAAGACCCACCCCGGCTTCAAGTGCCGGAAGTTCGGGAGCGAAATTGTGCTGGCTACTGATAGCAGCGAAAGCTTCGTAGCAGATGCGGCCACAAATATTGGCGTCCTCGGGCGTGGCACGGCGAAGCGTGACTGCGGAAGCGAGCGCTGGACTTGAGATCGGCAAGGTTCCAACAGGAGTGCCGGTTTCTTGATTTGCGTTCATTTGTGTTCTCCTTGTCGGTGGCGGACCGTCTTGGAGGCCACTGTCCGCGTTCGATACTTGGAAGTGTAACCAGCAGCCTATCCGTTACAGAAAAACGCCAAACCCCCATCCTTCCTCATTCGGCCACGCGGCTGCTTTCCTTCACGGCGAAATGGAGGCTATGGCTTGCAGGTGCATGCCGTTTCGGAGCATGCGTCGTAGGTGTTTTCGAGGTCGTCCTGAACGATTCGGGCGTGGCCGTTCATGCGCCTCTCGCCCAAAGCTAGGCGGCTCCCCCGCCCCCGGCGACGGTCAAAATTGACAGACGGGGTGCGGCTCACCGCAGAGGGGTAGCATCTACGACTGTGGATTTTTCGGAACGAAAAGACGAATCCTCGCGGGCACCGTTGGCATTTCTAGACGTATGACTGACATCCTTCGAGCAATTCTGTGGGGCGGGGGTATCGCCGGCACTCTGGACGCCGCAGCGGCTACGATCTACTTCCGGTCTCAGGGCATACCGCCGAAGCGGGTGTGGCAGAACGTTGCGAGTGGCTTGCTGGGCGTGAAGTCATTTGGGAAGGGAGGGAAAACGGTTGCGCTGGGATTGCTGCTGCACTTCGGGATCGCGTTTTCCGCCGCAACTGTTTTCTGCTTCGCCGCGTGGTATGTGCCGGGCTTGCTCCGCATCCCATTGACCGCGGGCGCGTTGTACGGAATCGTTGTATTCCTGGTGATGAATCTGATCGTGTTGCCGCTCTCTGCGATGCCCAAGAGGAAGCTGTCGAGAGTAGCAATCGCGGTCCAGGTGGCCTTTCATATTTTTGTGATCGGGCTCGCGATCGCACTCTCGGCCAGCGCGGTAGCGTTTCGCTGAACGCCGCCTTCATGGCGAAATCAATTGCTTCCACCGGCCATGAGGCATGGGCTGGGACCTTGCCTTGCTCCGGTGAACCAGGCTATTTGATGGAAACGATGTCGACATCGCCGGCCTTTCGTAGGATCCGCAGGTAGACGCCTTCCTCGGTTCGCTCGACTCCGATATCCACGGTCGCATTTCCTACTTTCAGATTTCTGATTTCGACCTCGGGCAGCGCCGCCGGCAGCTTGGTTCGCCGGAAGAGTACGCGAGGAGGTGACGCCTGGATGCGGATTCCCAAGCACGCTTCCAGGATGAGAAGCACGGCCCCCGCGGCCCACGACTGCGGCGAGCAGGCGACGGGGTAGAGCGTAGGTCCCTGGCCGGGGCGACGCGGAAATCCGCAGAAGAGTTCCGGCAGGCGATGCAGGTCGAGAAAGACGCTCGCATCCAGCAGGCCCGTCAGGATTTTCAGCGCCTCGTGCCTGAACCCGTACCGGCTGAATCCCCTGGCAATCAAGGCGTTGTCGTGAGGCCAAATGGAGCCGTTGTGATACGACATCGGGTTGTAGCGATTTTCCCGGGAACTTACGGTCCGTATGCCCCAGCCGGAAAAGAAGTCATCGCCCAACAGCGTATGGGCGACCAGCCGCGCACGTTCCCGGCGAGCGATTCCGGTGAACAGGCAATAGCCGGCGTTCGAGGCACGAACCCGGCACGGTTTCTTGTCTCCGTCGAGTGCCAGCGCGTAGGTGGACAGGTCCTCGCACCAGAAGGCCTCCTCAAAACGCAGCTGAAGGTCTCTGGCCTGTTCCTTGAGAGCCTGGGCCAAATC
>OFHK01000183.1_pt1:2500-20133 | contig 20133 bp, 15 predicted proteins | sample 1521951 | NCBI WGS metagenome assembly OFHK01 (sample SAMEA2468436, study PRJEB22500) | soil metagenome | biome: Glassland; feature: Farmland; material: Clay | place: Australia | collected 2013-01-31 | depth 0.55 m
TCACATCTGTAGTTGCCAAGTTAGTAAGGGCGCACGGTGGATGCCTTGGCACCAGGAGCCGAAGAAGGACGTAGGAGCCTGCGATAAGCCCCGGGGAGTCGGCAACCAGACTTCGATCCGGGGATTTCCGAATGGGGAAACCTGATTGGGCGTAATGGCCCATCGCCCCTGCCTGAACACATAGGGCAGGTGGAGGTAACGTGGGGAAGTGAAACATCTCAGTACCCACAGGAAGAGAAAGCAAAAGCGATTCCCTGAGTAGTGGTGAGCGAAAGGGGAACAGGCCAAACCGATCACGTGTCATAGCCAGCAGGCGTTGCGTGACCGGGGTTGCGGGACCGACCAGCCAGAACTGCTGATCTGGCAGGAAGTTAGAAATCGTTTGGGTAGTCGAAGACGCCTGGAAAGCGTCGGCACAGAGGGTGACACCCCCGTAGACGAAACTCAAGCGACTTCCGGACGGTATCCCAAGTAGCACGGGGCCCGAGAAATCCCGTGTGAATCCGGGAGGACCACCTCCTAAGCCTAAATACTCCCTGGTGACCGATAGTGCACAAGTACCGTGAGGGAAAGGTGAAAAGTGCCCCGGTGAGGGGTCGTGAAATAGTACCTGAAACCGTGTGCCTACAAGCCGTGGGAGCGTAATCAGTCTTCGGGCTGATGTGAAGTGACCACGTGCCTTTTGAAGAATGAGCCTGCGAGTTATGGTATGTGGCAAGGTTAACCCGTGTGGGGGAGCCGTAGCGAAAGCGAGTCTGAATAGGGCGCCTAAGTCGCATGCTATAGACCCGAAGCGGAGTGATCTACCCATGGGCAGGTTGAAGCGCGGGTAAGACCGCGTGGAGGACCGAACCCACCAGGGTTGAAAACCTGGGGGATGACCTGTGGGTAGGGGTGAAAGGCCAATCAAACTCCGTGATAGCTGGTTCTCCCCGAAATGCATTTAGGTGCAGCGTTGCGTGTTTCTTGCCGGAGGTAGAGCTACTGGATGGCCTAGGGGGCCCACAAGCTTACTGAAGTCAGCCAAACTCCGAATGCCGGTAAGTGAGAGCGCGGCAGTGAGACTGCGGGGGATAAGCTTCGTAGTCGAGAGGGAAACAGCCCAGATCACCAGCTAAGGCCCCTAAGCGTGTGCTAAGTGGGAAAGGATGTAGAGTTGCACAGACAACCAGGAGGTTGGCTTAGAAGCAGCCACCCTTGAAAGAGTGCGTAATAGCTCACTGGTCAAGTGATTCTGCGCCGACAATTTAGCGGGGCTCAAGCACACCGCCGAAGCTGTGGCACTCGCGCAATAACCAGGCCCTTTGTGGTTAAGGTGGATGGCGGTCTTGTCCGCTGCGGTTTCGGCCGCGGCCGGCTTGACCGTGGCCACTGGCGCCTTGAGGGTCCAGGTGCGCGGGTGGGTAGGGGAGCGTCGGGTGGCGAGTGAAGCGGCGGAGTGATCCAGCCGTGGACGCCACTCGAGTGAGAATGCAGGCATGAGTAGCGAAAGAGGGGTGAGAAACCCCTCCGCCGAATGACCAAGGGTTCCTGGGGCAGGCTAATCCGCCCAGGGTGAGTCGGGACCTAAGGCGAGGCCGACAGGCGTAGTCGATGGACAACGGGTTGATATTCCCGTACCCGCTTAGATGCGCCCATGCCGACCCCGGCGATGCTAAGTGCGCGGATCCGGCGAGTCCTTCGGGGCAAACTGGCCGAGCGCACGACCCAGACCGGCAGTAGGCAAGCCGAAGGGGTGACGCAGGAGGGTAGCTCTACCGGGCGATGGTAGTCCCGGAGTAAGGGTGTAGGGCGGTGCGCAGGCAAATCCGCGCACCATTAAGCCTGAGACCTGATGCCGAGCCGATTTAGGCGAAGTGAGTAATCCCATGCTGCCAAGAAAAACCTCGCGGCGAGCATCTCGGCGGCCCGTACCCTAAACCGACGCAGGTGGTCAGGTAGAGAATACCGAGGCGATCGGGTGAACCGTGGTTAAGGAACTAGGCAAATTATCCCCGTAACTTTGGGAGAAGGGGAACCGCGCCCGGTGAGGAGACCTGCTCTCTGAGCTGGGTACGGTCGCAGATACCAGGGGAAAGCGACTGTTTACTAAAAACACAGGTCCGTGCTAAGTCGCAAGACGACGTATACGGACTGACGCCTGCCCGGTGCCGGAACGTTAAGGGGAGGGGTTAGCGGTCTTCGGGCCGCGAAGCTCTGAACTTAAGCGCCGGTAAACGGCGGTGGTAACTATAACCATCCTAAGGTAGCGAAATTCCTTGTCGGGTAAGTTCCGACCTGCACGAATGGCGTAACGACTTTCCCACTGTCTCAACCACGGACCCGGCGAAATTGCACTACGAGTAAAGATGCTCGTTACGCGCAGCAGGACGGAAAGACCCCGGGACCTTCACTGCAGCTTGACATTGGTGTTTGGGACGTCTTGTGTAGGATAGGTGGGAGACTGTGAAGCAGGGACGCTAGTTCCTGTGGAGTCATTGGTGAAATACCACTCTGGTCGTTCTGGATATCTAACCTGGGTCCGTGATCCGGATCAGGGACAGTGTCTGGTGGGTAGTTTAACTGGGGCGGTTGCCTCCTAAAAGGTAACGGAGGCGCCCAAAGGTACCCTCAGCCTGGTTGGCAATCAGGTGTCGAGTGTAAGTGCACAAGGGTGCTTGACTGTGAGACAGACATGTCGAGCAGGAGCGAAAGCTGGGACTAGTGATCCGGCGGTGGCATGTGGAAGCGCCGTCGCTTAACGGCTAAAAGGTACCCCGGGGATAACAGGCTGATCTTCCCCAAGAGTCCATATCGACGGGATGGTTTGGCACCTCGATGTCGGCTCGTCGCATCCTGGGGCCGGAGCAGGTCCCAAGGGTTGGGCTGTTCGCCCATTAAAGCGGCACGCGAGCTGGGTTTAGAACGTCGTGAGACAGTTCGGTCCCTATCCGCTGCGCGCGCAGGAGACTTGAGAGGGGCTGTCCCTAGTACGAGAGGACCGGGACGGACGAACCTCTGGTGTGCCAGTTGTTCCGCCAGGAGCACGGCTGGTTGGCTACGTTCGGAAGGGATAACCGCTGAAAGCATCTAAGCGGGAAGCTCGCCTCAAGATGAGGTCTCCCTCGGGGTTAACCCGGTAAGGCCCCCAGCTAGACGACTGGGTTGATAGGCCGGAGGTGGAAGCGTGGCAACACGTGTAGCTGACCGGTACTAATAGGCCGAGTGGCTTGGCTTCTACCTACTTTGTTTTGCATGCGTCCACTGTGCGGTTCCTGAGATGCGGTCGGCCGTACCGGCCCGGAACCTGATTCCGGGTTAATTGCGGGGCACGACATCTCCATAGTGTTTCGGTGGCCATAGCGAAGGGGAAACACCCGGTCCCATTCCGAACCCGGAAGTTAAGCTCTTCAGCGCCGATGGTACTGCGCGGGGGACCGCGTGGGAGAGTAGGACGCCGCCGGACATCTTCGCTGGTAGGGCCGCTTCCCGTAGGGGAAGTAGCCCTACCAGTATTTTTGTTGTGCTGCTGTCGACCTGGCAGCAGGCGTGGAAGGTGGAAGCGTGGCAGGGGAGAGGCCGGCCCGCCAGGACGGCGGTAACGCCGGACGAGGCAGCGCCGGACGAGGCAGCGCCGGACGAGGCAGCGCGGGCCGCACTGGTGGCGGTACACCCGGCCGGGGCGGGGCGGGCTCCGCCCGCGGAGCCCGTAATGCGCGCGGGGCCGGTGGCGCACGCGGTGGCAGCAGTTCCCGGGCGGCCGGTGCTGCCCGCGGTGGCAGCGGCGGCGGCCGGGAGACGGGCGGTGCCCACGGTTCCTGGGAGACCGGCGGTGCACGGGGTGGCGCGGACGGACCTCGCGGACGGGGAAGCGCGGCGTCCGGCCGGAAGGCCGCGGGTCCGGCCGGGCGTGGACGCGCCGGTGGCGGGGCGGGCGGCCGTGCAGGCGGGGCACGCGGCGGTGAGGCACGGCGAGACAGCGATGCCTCCGCGCGTGGCTATGGCGGCACCGAGCGGATGAACAAGGGTCCCTACGACGACGGCGGCACCGGCCGTCCCCGGCGATCTCCAGGTGGCCCGGCGGCGGGCGGGAAAGATGCCGGGAAGGGCGGCCGGACGCGCAGCGGCTGGGAGAGCGGCAGCCGGGAAACCGGGACGCGCTCTGGTGGCCCCGGGCGCCGGCCGGAGCCGTATGGGGGCGGGCACCCGGCACCGAGCCGTGGCGGTCCCGGGCAGGGACGGGACTTTGAGCGAGAGCCAGGTGGCCAGGCAGCCCCGCGGTCGCTCCGGGCTCCCAGAGCCGGCTCCCGGCCAGACGGCGAGGACAGGCCACGCTACAGACCAGGGCGCGGCCGGCCAGCCGATGGGGCCGGGACCCGGTCCTCGGCAATGCGGGGCCGGCCGGGTGGCAGGGAAGGAGCGCGGCGCTCCGCCCTGCGGGGCCGGCCAGCGGGCGGCTCGCCCCGGGATGGGCGACCTCAGCAGGAGGGCGGGCCGGGCCCGCAGCTGCCCGCCAGCATCACGGCAGACCAGCTGGACCCGGAGGCACGAGCCGAATTGCGCACCCTCCCCGGTGATCTCGCTGACGCCGTGGCCCGCCGGCTGGTGGCTGCCGCCCTGGCCGACGATCCGCAGCTGGCCTACGAGCACGCGCAGGCAGCCCGCGGGCTTGCCGCGCGGGTAGGCATCGTGCGGGAAGCGTGCGGCATTGCCGCCTACCGGGCTGGTCATTGGTCCGAGGCGCTTGCCGAACTGCGCACCGCCCGGCGGCTCACCGGGCGCGGGGGTTACCTGCCGATGATGGCCGACTGCGAGCGGGCGCTGGGCAGGCCGGACCGGGCACTGGCGATCATCAATGATCCGGCTGCCCGGAACCTGGAACGAGCGGTCCAGATCGAGCTTCGCATCGTCGAATCGGGGATCCGCCGGGACGAGGGACGGCCAGCGGCCGGGGTGGTCGCGCTGCAGGTGCCAGAACTCACCGACGGGCGCGAGCGGCCGTGGTCAGCACGCTTGTTCTACGCCTATGCGGACGCACTGCTTGACGCCGGGCGCGAGGAGGAGGCGAGGGAGTGGTTCGGGCGGGCAGCAGCCGCTGACGAGGCCGGGGAGACGGACGCCGAGGACCGGTTCGACAGCCTCGACACGGCAGTGATCGAAGACCTCGGCGCCGACGACGAGGTAATACCAGGTCAGCCAGAGGCTGACCCGGATCTGCCGAGCCAGTGAACGATGCCTGCGACGTTGGCGGCGGCACCGCTGATCCGCTCGAACCTGGCGGCGATCTCGGGGTCCTCACCCGCGGCCAGCGCCGCGTAGCGGTGCCGGGTCTGTTCCTCGACCATCGCCACAGCGTGATCGAGATCCAGGCCGGTGCCGTGGGCCAGCCTGGTCTGCTCCACCCAGACGTTCAATTCCTCAGCGGAGCGTTCGAGGGTCTGCTGGACCGCCTCGACTGGCCCGAAATGACTGAACAGCAGCCGCTGCGGCGCCAGGGCCGCGAACGTGCGCAACGAGCCCAGGGCGAGCGCGAGGTCAAAATCGGGCGGCGGGGTGGCCGGGCGCAGGTCCCCGGTCTCCCGGATGAACACACCGGCCGCATCGCCCACGTACAGGTCGCCGCTGACGGAGTCGATCAGGCCCACATGATGCTTGGCATGGCCGGGGGAGTAGTGGCTGTCCAGCCGCCGGCCCCCACCCAGGTCAATGGATCCCCGCTCCTCGACCGTCCTGATGCGCTCGGCGGGCGTGGGTGCGAGTTCGCCGAACAGCCTCTCCAGTGCCCTGCCGTAGACCTGGCGGGCGCTGTTCATCAGGCGGCTCGGATCGGCGAGGTGGCGGGCACCTTTCTCGTGCACCACAATCTCGGCGGCCGGGTACATCGCGGCGATGTCGCCCACGCCGCCGGCGTGGTCGAGGTGGATGTGGGTGACGACCACCGTGGCCAGATCGGCCGGGCCGACGCCCAGCTGGGTCAGCGCGGCCTGGACCACCGGCGCTGACGGCGCGGTACCGGTTTCCACCAGGCACGGCCGCTCCGCCCGGATCAGATAGCCGGCCGTGATCCCCTCGTGGCCGGCCATCCGGGTGTCGATCTCGTACACCTCGTGCCCGAGCGCGGTGATGCCGTGACCGGCCGCAAGGCTGCGTTCTGCCTCGGTCATGGGGCCGGCACGCCGAGGGAATCCGGCACAGATAGCATTCGCGTGATAACAGTAAGTGTCAATCCCGTGGTATCAGACATACAGCGAGTAGTATCGGTGCGCGGCTATGCTCCCCGCAAGCCAGGGGGCGTGTCTGTGGCCTGCCGGCCGGGCACCGGTCACGGCCTCGGCCCAGTCTCGCGCCCCTACGCGCAACGTGCGGAGTCACACACCCGTGAGCAGAACGCCTGTGCCAGTCTCCAGCGCCGGTCCCCGGCCGGGAGCTGCCGACCGGTCCGGCGGTCGCGGCTTCCAGCAGTCGCGGGCGGTCACCGCGGTTATCATGGCGGCCACCCTGGTCGGCCTGGGCCTGCGGATATACCAGCTGATCCGGCCCGGCTACCTGCTGGGCATCACCGAGTACGACGATGGGACCGACTACGGCAGCGCCGTCCGGCTCATCCACGGGGCGCTGCCATACCGCGACTTCATCATGGTCCAGCCAACCGGAATCACAATCCTGATGGCCCCGGTCGCGCTCGCGACCAAGGGGGCGGGCACGGTCGCGGGGATGGCGGTGGCCCGTGGGCTCACCGCACTGGCCAGCGCAGCCGCGATACCGCTGGGCGGCCTGCTCACGCGCCATCGTGGGTTTGCTGCCACGGCCGTGACCTGCGGGATCCTGGCCGTCTTCCCCGACAGCCTGCAGGCGGCCAGGACGGTCCTGCTGGAGCCCTGGCTGGTGCTGTTCTGCCTGCTGGGGGCGCTCGCGATGTTCGACGGCGACCGTCTGGCCAGCCGCAAGCGGCTGATCTGGGGTGGCCTCGCGTTCGGGTTCGCCGGCGCGGTCAAGGTGTGGGCGATCCTGCCGGTGCTGGTGCTGCTCGGGCTCGTGCTCATCGCCCGGCGGCCCAGGGACGCCCGCGGTTTCGGCGCCGGTGTAGCGGCCGGCTTCTGCCTGCCCGTGCTGCCCTTCGCGCTGCTCGCCCCGGTCACCTTCTACCGCAGCGTGATCGTCGCGCAACTGGTCAGGTCAGACCTGGTCCGGGTGCCGGCCGGGCTGAGGCTGCAGCACATGCTCGGCCTCAACCATCTGCCTCAGCTGCCGACGCCCGCCCTGATCGTGATCGGTGCCGCCGTTATCGCGATCATCGCCGGGCTCTGCGTGCTCGGGTGGCGCCTCATGCACCAGTCACCACCCCCGCTGGACTGGTTCGCCACCGCCACCCTCGTACTCGTCGTCGCCGCGTTCCTGTGGCCGTCCGACTTCTACAACCACTACGCCGCCTTCCTCGCCCCGTTCCTGGCGCTGGCGATCGCATTGCCGCTCTCGCGTGTCCTCACGGCTCTCCGGGAGTCGGGCGCGCGGGCACGGGCGGCAGTGCTGGTGCGCAGAGCCGCATCGGCAGCCGCCGTGGCCGTGCTCGTGACCTTCGCGGTCCTGCAGGGCATCTCCGAGAGCCACCTGGTCGCCAGCATCCCCCCGACGGAAATCCTCGCCGCACGGCAGGCCATCCCGCCCGGGGCCTGTGTGCTCTCCGACACGGTGTCGTACACGATCGCCATCAACAGGTTCGTTTCCGGCACCGCGGGCTGCTCGCAGATGGTGGATGGGGTCGGCAGCGACTACGCGCTCTCCAGCGGCCGCAACGGGCTGAATGGCGCGGGGGCCACACCCGCCGTGGAGCAGATGTGGCTGTCAGCGTTCCGTTCGGCCCAGTACCTGTGGCTGTCCAGCGACTCCTCCCGCAGGATTCCCTGGACGCCACGGCTCCATGCCTACGTCCTGGCCCACTTCGCGCCGCTCACCGAGGGACCTGACTGGCTGTATGTCCGCCAGGCGCAGCATTCTGGGTGATGGGGCCGCGCCCCGGCCGGTCAGCCCTGGCCGGTCAGCCCTGGCCGGTCAGCCCCGGCCGGTCAGCCCTGGCCGGTCAGCCCTGGCCGAAGGAGCGCATCACCAGCCCGGTGCGCGGCTTAGGGGCGAAAGAGGTTGATTTGCGCGGCACCCGCTCGCCGTGCGCCGCGACCGCGCGGACATCGGCGGCCGACAGGGGCGGGCAGAGCACAGCGACTCCACCTGGCGGCTCCGCCGCCGCCCGCAGGGCATGCGCCGCGCCGTGATGGATCTGGACGTTGCGTTCATCGTCGGAGATCCCCCACAGCCGGCCGAGCAGGAGCTCCTGCAGCACCGAGGCGGGAAGTTCGCGCCACCTGGATGAGCGGCCCGGCATGGCTGCTTCCATCTGCACCGGGTCGGGGTCGGTGAGCAGGTGGGCTTCGCCATCACCGGCGACAAGGAACGCGATCCCATCCCGGCCCGCCTCGCCCAGGACGTCAACTGCGGTGCCGGGGTCGGCGGCCACCACGGCAGGCAGTGGGCGCACCGTGAACGCGGCCTTGGCCCGCTGGACGGCCTCTGGGCCGCTGAGCCCGGTGATCACCCGGTGGATCGCCCCGATCCGGGGCGGGAAAGCGGCCGAATCAACGAGCAGGGCAAGCCCCGCGTCCCACGGGCCGGGGCCCTCGCCAGATGCCCGCTTGCGGGCCTGCAGTTCGAGGTAGGCCGCATAACGGTGATGCCCGTCCGCGATCAGGGCCTGCCTGGTGGCCAGGTCCGCGGCGATAGCCGCGAGCTCCGCCGGGTCGGTCACCGCCCACAGCCGGTGCCGGATCCCGTCATCGGTGTCGACCGACAGCAGCGGTGGGCGGTGTGTGGCCACCTGCCCGGCCAGCCGGGTGGCCGCCCCGTCCTGGTCTCCGTCATACAGCAGGAAGATCGGCTCCAGGTTGGCCTCGGTGGCCTCCATCAGCTGCCGCCGGCCGGTCACCGGCCCGGGCATGACATCCTCATGCGGCAGAACGCAGCCCGCCTCCAGCGGCGTCAGCCGCAGCGCGCCAATGAGCCCACGCTGCAGGACCAGCCCACCGGGCAGGCTCTGCTCGTACACATACAGCCCGGGGGTGCGGTCGGGAACCAGGATGCCCTGGTCCTGCCAGTCCCGGAGCAGGCGGGCCGCGTCAGCGTAGGCGTCGCCGGAACCGCCCGCATCCCGGCGGGGCAGGATCAGCCGGACCACGTTGTGCGGGTCGGCGGCCAGCAATTGGACTGCGGCGTCCCGGGCGATCACGTCGTACGGTGGAGAGGTGACCTCCGCGAGGCCGCTGACCCGGTCCTGGGCATAGCGCAAACCGCGGAATGGCGCCAGCGTAAGACCGGACGCTGGGCGCTGGCCGGACGGAAGGATCTGCACATATGTCAGAAGCACCGGGCGGCGGCCACGATTCCCACGCGGACGAAGATCGCGGCCTGGATTCGTCCCCGCCGGGGACCGGCGGGGACGTGTACACCTGGTACCGTCGCGGCCTCGATCTGCTCGGCCGGGGCAGTGCCGCGGCCGCAGCCCAGTTGCTGGAACGTGCGTCGGCGGCCGAGCCCGGTTCACGCAGCATTCTGGAGGCCCTGGGCAGAGCCCAGTTCGACGCCGGCCGGTACGCTGCGGCGGCCGACAGTTTCCGGCGGATCGTGGAGGCGAGCCCGAGTGACGATTACGCACATTTCGGGCTTGGCCTGGCCCTTGCCCGGGGCGGCAACCCAGCGGCCGCCGCTGAGCATCTCGCGCTGGCGGCCGCCATGCGCCCCGAACTGCAGCACTACACGGAGGCGCTGCGCGGCGTCCGGGCCACACTGCGGGCACGGTCCGGGGCGCACCCGCCGCCTGGGTCCCAGCCCCCGCCGCCTGGGTCCCAGCCCCCGCCGCCGCCTCCCTCCGCGGGGAGCACGCCACTGTGACCGGATCAGCCATGGTGGATGAGGCGGCGCCCCCGCTGCGGGGCTGCGACGAGCCGCTCGCCAACGCCTACGACGTGGCACTGCTCGACCTCGACGGGGTGGTCTACCTCGGCGGGTCGGCTGTCCCGGGAGCCCCCGAATCGCTGGCGAAGGCGAAGGCCGCAGGTATGCGGGTCGCCTTCGTCACCAACAACTCGTCCCGGACCCCCTCGGCCATCGCCGCTCAGCTGGCCGCCCTCGGCATCCCGGTCGGCCCGCAGGACGTCGTCAGTTCCGCGCAAGCGGCGGCCCGGCTGCTGAGTGAGCGTCTCCCGCCCGGCGCGGCTGTTCTCGTCGTCGGCGGCATGGGCCTGCGGGCCGCGGTCCGGGAGCGCGGATTCCGGCCGGTCTCGGTCGCCAACGGCCGGCCGGCCGCGGTCGTCCAGGGCTACGCGCCGGACATCAGCTACTCACTGCTGACCGAGGCCGCGCTCGCGGTGCAGGCGGGGGCCTGGTATGTCGCCTCGAACGGGGACTCGACCATGCCCACCGCGCGCGGGCGCCAGCCCGGCAACGGCGCACTGTCACAGGTGATCGTCACCGCGACCGGCCAGCGGCCGGTGATCGCGGGTAAGCCCGAGCCCCCACTGCACGCCGAGGCAGTGGCCAGGACCGGCGCCAGCCACCCGCTGGTGGTCGGTGACCGGCTCGACACCGACATCGAAGGTGCGGTCCGCGCCCACGCCGACAGCCTGCTCGTGCTCACCGGCGTGGCCCGCCCGCTGGATGCGGTGCTCGCCCCGCCCCATCAGCGGCCGTCCTACCTGGCCGAGGACCTCACCGGGCTGCTCACCCCGCACCCGCCGGTGACCCGGGACGGCGGTGGCTACCGCTGCGGCGGCTGGCACGCCTCCTGGCAGCCACCAGGCCGCCTCCTCCTGGACGGCACCGGCGACCCGATGGACGCCCTCCGCGCCATCTGCGCCGCCGCCTGGTCAAGGCAAGCAGTCCCCCCCGAAGCCGTTCTGCCCGCCCTAAAGCACCTGGGCTGGTAACGCACCGGAACCGAGGCGTCCCTCCTCAGCCACAACCGTGCTCTGACCCAAGGCGGGGGGCGGGTGCCGGCGGCAAGCGCGTATAAGAGCCGAAGGCGAAGCGCGGGCCGCCGGTGCCGGCCCCCCGCCGCCCCATACCCCCGTGGGAGTAGCGGGTGGTTCCCCCTTGGGGTGGATACGAATCAGCACGGCGGGTGACGCGCTGGGCCGGCTGGACCCGGAAGACTTGGCCCGGCAGGCGGGCACGGGGCCCGCGCCCGAGGAGGGACGCATCCATGATTGAGGCACGTGGCCTCACTAAACGGTTCGGCGACAAGGTGGCTGTGGACCAGCTCTCGTTCACCGTCGAGCCCGGGCGGATCACCGGGTTTCTGGGCCCGAACGGGGCGGGCAAGACCACCACGATGCGGCTGATCCTCGGCCTGGACCGGCCGACCAGCGGCACCGTCACCGTCCGTGGCAAGGATTTCCGTGAGCTGGCACACCCCATGCGTGAGGTGGGCGCGCTGCTGGACGCCAAGGCGGTGCATGGGGGCCGCAGCGCCTACAACCACCTGCTCTGCCTCGCCCAGTCCAACAGCCTGCCTCGTCACCGGGTCGGGGAGGTGCTGGAGATGGTCGGCCTGGCCGAGGTGGCCAGGAAGCGTTCCAAGGGTTTCTCGCTGGGCATGGGGCAGCGCCTGGGGATCGCTGCCACCCTGCTCGGCGATCCGGCCATCCTCATGTTCGACGAGCCGGTCAACGGGCTGGACCCGGAGGGCATCCTGTGGATCCGCAACCTCATGAAGAGGCTCGCCGAGCAGGGACGCACAGTCTTCGTCTCCAGCCACCTGATGTCGGAGATGGAGAACACCGCTGATCACCTCATCGTGATCGGCCGTGGCAGGCTCATCGCGGACTGCACAGTGGCCGAGTTCATCGAGCGCAACTCGGTGCAGGCGGTCCGGGTGCGCACGCCGCAGCCTGACACCCTGGTCGCCGCCATCCGCCGGGCCGGTGCCAGCGTGGCCTCGGCCACCGATGACGCGCTCGTGATCCAGGGCCTGCCTGCCGGCCAGATCGGCGACCTCGCGTTCGAGCACGGGATCCGGATCCACGAACTCACCTCGGCGCAGGCCTCGCTGGAGGAGGCGTTCATGGAACTCACCGCCGCCAGCGTGGAGTTCCAGGCCAACGAGCCATCGCTGCGGGGCGGTGCCCCGGCGCCGGAAGATAACCGCGTTCAGACGGGAGGGGTGGCCTGACATGGCGGCGATGGCACAGGCAGCGGGCAGCGTGCTGGACGGCGCCCCGCCGGTGGCGGCCAGGCGAGCCGGGTTCGGCGGCGTACTGCGGTCGGAATTCACCAAGATCCGCTCGGTGCGGTCCACCTACTGGACACTCGCCGCGATGATCGTGATCACGATCGGCATAAGCGCGCTGTTGAGCTTTGGCCGCGTCCAGGACTACGCCTCGCAGCCCCCGGGCATCCAGGCGCAGATGGCGGTGCGTATCGCGTCCCGCGCGACGCAGTTCAGCATGTTCGGGCTGATCCTCGGCCAGCTGGTCATCGCCGTGCTTGGCGCGCTCACAATCACCTCCGAGTACACCACCGGCATGATCAGGACGTCGCTGACCGTGATGCCGCGCCGGGGCATCGTGTTCGCGGCCAAGGCCACGGTGTTCACGATCGTCGCGCTGGCCGCAGGGCTGGTGACCTCGTTCGGCTCCTACTTCATCGGGCAGTCGATCTTCGCCACCCAGCACCTCAACTCCACGATCGGCCAGCCCGGGGTGCTGCGCGCGGTCGTCGGCGGCGGGCTGTTCCTCGCCGTGTGCGGCCTGCTCTCCTACGGCACCGGCGCGCTGCTGCGGCACACAGCGGGGGCCATCACGGCATCGGTCGCGCTGCTGTTCGTCTTGTTCGTCCTGAGTGGTTTCCTGCCGGGCAGCTGGGCGGTAGACGTCGACAAGTGGATCCCCTTCAACGCCGGCGGGGCGATCTGGGAGAACCTGAGCGGGCAGAACATGTTCAGCCCGTGGGTGGGATTCGGGGTGTTCTGCGGTTACGCCGCGATCGCCCTCACCGCCGGGCTGATCCGGTTCCGCACCCGGGACGCCTGACCACCCGGGGAATGTGGCGGGCGGCCGGTTACATGAGGGTGGCCGCCCGCCACCTATGCGCGGGGCCGGGCCGGCCAGGGGTGATCCTGCGCCAGCGGATGGGCGTCCCGGGGGTCAGGACTGGCAGTGGGGGCACCAGGATCTGACTCGCTCCTCGCCAGGGTTTCCCTGGTCAGCGCTGCGGATCGTGGTCCTGCAACGTCGGCATGGTCGGCCCGCCCGGCCGTACACCCAGTTCTGTTCGCCGCGCCGCGCGACACCCGTGGTGATGATGCCGGGCCGCTCCTTGTTCGCCTCCAGCAGCCGTCGGCCGAGTTCTACGAGGGCGTCCAGGTCCGCCACGTCGCCCACAGGCCGCCAGGGGTCGATGCCCTGGAGGAACAGCATTTCTGTAGCAAAAATATTGCCGATCCCGGCCAGGTTGCGCTGGTCCAGCAGCGCCTCGCCGACCGCCCGGCCCGGGCTGGCGCGGAGCCTGCGGGCCGCCTCGGCGAGGTCCCAGTCCTGGCCGAGCAGATCGGGCCCGAGGTGGCCGACCACGGTGTCCTCCCGGCTGGTGGGCAGGACCTCCACGATGCCGAGCTGGTAACCGATCGCCTGCCAGGATGCGTTGGCCAGAATGAGCCGGATGCGGTGGTCGTGGGCGATGCGGCCGGTGGCGGGCCGGATCCGCCATGAACCGTCCATCCGCAGGTGGGTGTGCACAGTGGTGCCGCCCTCGACCCGGATCAGCAGGTGCTTGCCGCGCGAGAAGGCCCCGGTCACCATCCGGCCGGCCAGATCGGTGGTGGCGTAACGGGGGACACGGAAATCGCTGCGGGTCAGCACCCGCCCGGCCAGCGCCTCGTGCAGGCGCCGGGCGGTGAGCCAGACCACATCTCCCTCGGGCATATGACCTCAGCCCTGCACAGTGAGTCAGGTGATCACAGGAGCTTGCGGAGGCGGAACATGTCGAGCACGCTCGCCTCGATCTTCAGCCGTCCGCTGAGCCAGGCCCGGCCGAAGCTCCCCGGATCCTCGGCGATGGCCAGCAGATCATCGCTTTTGGTGGTGAACCGGACCTGGGCCTGCCCATCCGGGCCATTGGCGATGGTGACCGGGGCGGCTCCACCGGGGCCGAGGCGGGTGATGAACGTGACGCCGAGATCATCGACCCTGCAGCTGATCGCGCGGTCCACCAGATGAGTGGCACGGGCTGCCGGGTCCAGATCCTGGATCCGGCCGGTCAGGCTTTCGAGTGCCATGCGGCATTCCTCAGCAGTTGCCATGACACACCTCACTCCCCCCATGCCCATTGCCCAATTTTAGGACGCCCTCGCAACCACCTGGCCGCCGGGCGAGCCCTTGACCTGCGTAGGCGTCCCAGTATGTCCGGCCATGCCACTGCCGGGGACCTGGTTCCGCCCCGCGTCCGCGATGGCCGGGGCATGTGACGCACCTTCCTGCTCCCGTAGGACGGTAGCGTTTCCTGAAGTAGGAAGCGGTGCCGGGGGCTGTGCAGCGGGCAGCGGTGCTGGACACCCGCCCACGGGAGGAGAGCGAAGTGATGCAGTCGGAACTGGACGCAGGCACCCCGGGTCTGCCCGATCCGGCTGGCCAGCAGCCTGGCACCGGCGACGCGCGCGTGGACGAGGCGGTCAGCGCGCTGGCTGGCCTGGCCGAACTGCCGGTCGCCGAGCACCCAGCAATCTTCGAGCATGTGCACCAGCGGCTCACTGAAGCACTGGGGGACCTGGACACGCGTGATCGCGCGCTGCCTGATGACGGCTCAGGCCAGCCCGGCAGCTGAACGGCGCCGTGGTCAGCGGATGGGCACCCGCAGACGGCTCGACGCCGAACTGGTGAGGAGGGGGCTGGCTCGTTCGCGGGAGCAGGCGGCCGGCCTCGTCGCCGCCGGCCGGGTCCTGGTTGGCGGCCGTGTGGCCGGGAAGCCCGCCACCCAGGTGGCCGTGGATGACCCGATTCTGGTCAGGGAGGCGGACGGGGAGCCGGACTATGTCTCCCGTGGTGGCCAGAAGCTGGCCGGGGCGCTCGCCGCGTTCGGTGGCCTGCGGGTCGCCGGGCGGCGGTGCCTGGACGCCGGGGCTTCCACCGGCGGCTTCACCGACGTGCTCCTGCGGTCCGGGGCGGCCCACGTGGTCGCCGTCGACGTGGGCTACGGCCAGCTGGCCTGGGCGCTGCGGACCGACGACCGGGTCACCGTGCTGGACCGGGTGAACGTGCGCCAGCTCCAGCCTGGCCAGGTGGCCCCAGCCCCCAGCCTGGTGACCGCCGATCTTTCCTTCATCTCCCTCACGCTGGCCCTGCCAGCCCTGGTCCGCTGCGCGAGCGCGGACGCGGACTTTGTGCTCATGGTCAAGCCACAGTTCGAGGTCGGCAGGGGCAGGGTGGGGGCGGGCGGCGTGGTCCGTGATCCGGGGCTGCGGGCGGAGGCCGTGGCCTCGGTCGCCGCTGCCGCCGCTGCGCTCGGGCTCGGGGTGGCCGGCCTGACGGCGAGCCCGCTGCCCGGGCCCTCCGGCAACGTGGAGTATTTCCTGTGGCTGCGCGGGGACGCGCCGGCTCTCGATCCCAGCCAGCTCCGGCAGGTCATCGCGGAGGGACCTCAGTGAACGTCAAGCGCACCGTGCTCGTGGTGGCCCATGTGGGACGGCCAGCGGCCCTGCGCAGTGCCCGGCTGGTGGTGGACCGTCTCACCGCCGCCGGCGTGGCGGTGCGGATCCTCGGGCCGGAGGCGGCCGACCTGCGCTGCGCGGGCGCCGACGTGGTGCCTGCCACCCCGGAGGCGGCACAGGACACCGAAATGGTGATCGTTCTCGGCGGCGACGGCACCCTGCTGCGTGCGGCGGAGATGGCCAGGCCCGCCGGGGCGCCCCTGCTGGGTGTCAACCTCGGCCATGTCGGCTTCCTCGCCGAGGCGGAACCCGACGACCTGGCCGGTGCGGTGGACCAGGTGGTGGAGCACCGGTACACGGTGGAAGAGCGGATGACGGTCGAGGTGACGGTGCGCCAGAACGGCACCGTCACCGCACAAACATGGGCACTGAACGAAGGCAGCGTGGAGAAGGTCGCCAGAGAGCGGATGATCGAGGTGGTGACCGAGATCGACGGCCGCCCGCTGTCGCGCTGGGCATGTGACGGAGTTGTCTGCGCCACCCCGACCGGGTCCACCGCGTATGCGTTCTCGGCTGGCGGCCCTATCGTCTGGCCAGAGGTGGAAGCACTGGTCATGGTGCCGATCAGCGCCCACGCCCTGTTCGCGGGGGCGATGGTGGTCTCACCGTCGTCAGTGCTCGCGGTCGAGGTGATCGGCGTGTCGGGTGGGGAATCGCGTCAGCGTGCCGGCGGTCATACCGGGGCGGCGGCGGGCGTTCTGTGGTGCGATGGGCGTCGTAGGGTCGATCTGCCGCCAGGGGCGCGGATCGAGGTGCGCCGCGGCGCCCAGCCGGTGCTCCTGGCCAGGCTGGGCGGAGGCGGCCAGGCCGGCGGGGCACTGTTCACCGACCGGCTGGTTGCCAAGTTCGGCCTGCCCGTGACCGGCTGGCGTGGGCGGCCTGCCGCCCGCCGGCGGGTGACGGGCCAGGACGGAGGGCCCGAGGGGGGGGAGGCGTCATCTGCCGATGCTTGAGGAAGTCCGCATCACTGCCCTCGGCGTGATCGAGGACGCCGTCCTTGAACTCCCGTCCGGCTTCACCGTGGTGACCGGGGAGACCGGGGCGGGCAAGACCATGGTGGTGACCGGCCTCGGGCTGATGTTCGGCGGCCGGGCCGACCCGGCACGCGTGCGGCCCGGCGCCGGGCGCGCCACGGTCGAGGGCCGGCTGCGCATCGAACCCGGCAGCAGGGTAGCGCAGCAGGTGATGGAGGCAGGCGGGGAACTCGACGATGACGGCCGGGCGCTGATCGTCAGCCGTTCGGTGTCCGCCGAAGGCAGATCGCGGGCCTTCGCAGGCGGCCGGTCGGTCCCCGTCTCACTGCTGACCTACCTCGCCGATGACCTGGTGGCTGTGCACGGGCAGGCGGACCAGCAGCAGCTGCTGCGCCCGGGGCGGCAGCGGCAGGCGCTCGACCGGTTCGCCGGCCCGGAGCTCAGCGCGGTCCTGACCGCCTACCAGCGCGCCTACCAGCGTCACCGTGACATCCGGGAAGAACTCGACGAGCTGACCAGCCAGGCGCGTGAGCGGGCGGCCGAGTCCGGGGAACTGCGGCGCGGCCTGGCCGAGATCGAGCGGGCCGAGCCCACCGACGGCGAAGACGGGATGCTGCTGGCCGAAGAGGACCGGCTGGCCCACGCAGATGCGCTGCACGCGGCCGCCACCACCGCGCATGAGGCGCTGCTGGGCGACCCTGCCAGCGGGTCCTACCAGGCCACCGATGCGGTGAGCCTGCTCACCGCGGCACGCCAGGCGCTGGAGGCGGTGGCTGACCACGACCCGGCTCTGGCGGGGCTGGCCGGCCGGCTCTCCGAAGCGGCCTACCCCGTCTCCGGTGTGGGCACCGAACTCGCCTCCTACCTGCAGGCGGGGGACCCGGAACCGAACAGGCTGGCTGCGGGGCAGGGGCGGCGGGCCCGGCCGACCCGGC
>OFHK01000184.1_pt1 | contig 20125 bp, 17 predicted proteins | sample 1521951 | NCBI WGS metagenome assembly OFHK01 (sample SAMEA2468436, study PRJEB22500) | soil metagenome | biome: Glassland; feature: Farmland; material: Clay | place: Australia | collected 2013-01-31 | depth 0.55 m
TCACCATGATCCACTGGTCCATGACCGACAACATGAGCAGGCGGCTGACCGGCGAATCCACCCCAACCTGGCGAACCGATTCCACCACAACGGGCGAACTAGCCGCAGCCTAGATGAGACGCCCTCTAAGGGCCGCTGCCTGCCAACACTGGTCACGTGCTGGAACTGCGACCGAATTGCGAATGCTGCGACCGGGACCTCGACCCGGCATCCCCGGACGTGATCATCTGCACCTACGAGTGCACCTAGTGCCGCGACTGCGCGCAGAACGTCCTGCACGGCGTCTGCCTGAACTGCGGCGGCGAACTCGTCCGGCGCCCCATCCGCCCGGCCCACCTGCTCGCAGCCGACCCGCCATCGGCCAAGCGGGTAGTACGGCCAGGCTGCACCCCCGCATCCGCCCGCTGATCCGCCCCTACCGCCGACGCGATCGACCCGACCGCCGTGGTGCGGCGAGTCCGACCAGGCCACGTGGATGCTGGATACCACGGCGCGGCGCCACGTCCGTGCCTCCGGTGCAAGGCGCCGGGGGCAGACGCGCCAGTGCGCCAAAGCATGATCAGCCGATGCCGGGCAGGTAGCGGCTGAGGCGACGGGCGATGGCCTCAGCGACGGCGTCGCTATCGCCTCCGTGTTCAACCGCCCTCGCTGGGGCCACTTCGAACGCTGCACGGCTCAGTGTCGCCGCATCGGTGCCGATGACCAGGCTGACGCGAATCGGCGCAGGTGTGCCGTCCGGACCGGGCTCGGTGTCGATGTCGAATACGTAGATCCAGTCGGTCGGCCTGGATTCCCGGTCATCGAGCAGCCGGAATGCGCCATCGGCCTGTTCGTGCAGGTCAGGTGCGCCCAGGAACGGCTGCCATGAGTCCCATACCGGCTGAGGAAGAGCGAGCGCACAGCCAACGGACGCTTCGCGCTTGGTTACCTGGAACTTGAAGGCAATCTGGTAGAACGTCCGCTTGAAGACGTTCGAGATATTCGGTCCCTCGATCCCCCGGCCTGCCCACTCGGGGTTGTCCGCGAGGACTGCTGGGAACCGGTCGCCGTGCAGATCGAGCGCATTGGTGAGTGCCGTGACGGAGTTCTTGTAGGTGCCGTGGAAGTCCATGGTCCGAAGCTCGAATACCCCGTACTTGCCGGCGCGCAGTGCCGGATCGGCAGACGCTGCTGCGACGAGGTCGTGCTCCGCTGGGAGCAACTCGACCACGGTAATGTCGAATGACAACTCAGGCGATGCCGGGGTCTTCGGCAATCCGATCTCACCGCCCAGCTTGTCCTGGAAGTAGACGAATACCCGCTGGTTGCCGTAGACGGCGCTGAGTATCTCGGACTTGCCTGCATGGTCACCCAGAGCGACCACGGGCCGGATCAGAACTGGTTCGAGCACGGGCATGCCGTAAAGGCGCCGCACAATGTCCGCGAGCAGTCCGTCGTCCAGCGCCCGGTACGGGCAGACCAGCCAGTCCTGCCGTGGTCCGTTGCTGGTGGCGCTGATGGTGCAGACCCCGCGTGAGTTTGGGGCCTTCACGCACGGCGTGCTGGTCTTGAGGGTCTCCGTCAGGAAGGGGCAGCGGCCTGACCGTTGGTCGCTGGTCGCCGGGCCGGACGAGGCAACCGTGGGGAAGATCCGGTGCCCGAACCACTCGGCGATGTGCGGGCGCGAGGCGGCGCTTGCGGATGACGGCACACGAGCAGTTCGCCGGTTAGAACTCAACCTCCGCCCTTCTGCTCTCCATCAACCCGGGCAGGCCGGGCAGTCCGGGGAAGAGTTCTCCATGTGTATCAAGAAACGCAACCGGGCGCCGGCGGAATGGCGAACGAAGCCGCGGCCCGAGCTGACCGTCAAGGCACCGCCGGACCTCCGCTCCGATGGCCTCCGCGAGCTGGACCGGCACAGCGTTTCCGACCTGGTCGTATTGGCTCGACCTGTCGCCATGGAACACGAACCGGTCGGGGAACCCCTGCAGCCTGGCGGCCTCGCGGATGGTGATAGTACGGTCCTGCTCCGGATGGATGTACTCGCCCGACTTGGGGTCACGGAAGCGCGTGATCACGGCACGCGGGACCCCATCCCAGGTCATCCGCCTGTACCGCCGCGTGTGATCCTTGCGGAGCGCCCGCTGCATGCTGCCTGGCAGCATGTCCCACGGCAGGTCACGCCAGTCCTGGCCGGGCTTGATCAGCGCCAGCCGGGCAAGGTTAGCCGGTGAGAGCCGCGCGGCATAGTGGTTAGCCAGCTCGCCGTTAAGGCCGGCGCGCATGGCCTCCTGGTACGGTCCCACGGGCGGGCCGACGTAATGCGTTTCCTCTTCTCCCGCCGCGACAGGCGGCAGGTCGGAGATCGCATCGGCTGTCGTGGTGAAACCCTCCAGTTGCCACGGCGGTATCGTGCAATTCGGCAGGAGGTCGCCGATCTCCACCGTCCCCCTGGTCGGAGGCGGAAAGCCGTAACCGGCCGGGATTCCCAGATCCTCTCGCCAGCCGATGATGATCAATCGCCAGCGCATCTGCGGTGCGCCGTACTGACCGGCGAGAAGTTCTGCGCACGCAGCCTTATAGCCCTGCTCGGCTAGCCCCTCGAGGCCCTCCAGGATCGCTCGCAAGTAGGCGCCCCTGGCCAGGTTAACTAGACCAGGCACATTCTCGATCACCACGCACCGCGGCCGGATTGCCTGGGTAAGCCGCAGCACCTCCCGGTAGAGGTTGTTCCGCTCGTCCCAGACCACCCGGGAGCCGATGATCGAGAACCCCTGGCAGGGCGGCCCCGCGAACAGCAGATCCAACTCCCCCGGCCCGATCTCCGCCGCACCCATCAGTGCGGTCGCCTCCACCTCACGGAGGTCCGCGAGGATGAACCGGCCCGGCAAGTTCGCCGCGTGAGTCAGGCCACACGCCCGGTCAGCGTCCACTGCCAGGCGAAGATCCCAACCTGATTGAACCAGCCCAAGCGACGCCCCACCGGCACCACTGAACAGGTCAACAGCGACCGGTCTCACCTGATCAGCTTCCCATCCAACGAACCTGCTTACGCGGAAGTCGGCCCAGGCCGAGAAGCGTGTCGTCGGAACCGTGTCGCCCGACCGCCGCAACCGCACCTACGGCCAGGAGCATTATCCCCGTGCGCACCGACATCAGGGAGCACGACCACCGCAGCGGACAGACGCAGGGCGCGTAACGCTAACCGCGCCAGCCGGTCACCGGGCCAAGGGGGCGGCGTCGTGGCACCCGAGGTGCCAGCAGCGGGTCACCTGGGAGGGGGCGGTGTCGTGGCGGCTGCAGGCGTAGCGTTTCGGCAGGAACTGGTCGCCCAATGCGCCTCGGGCACTACGGACAGGCGCGTCAGCAGCCCAATGCCAGCCCGCGGGGGCCGCGATGCCGCCCCCCTCGCCCCGCCTTAGCAGATCTTGTGGATCCACCCGTGCGGGTCCGGCCGGTCGCCGTGCTGGATGCCGACCAGTTCCTCGCGCAGGCGGAGGGTCACCGGGCCGGGATTGCCGTCCCCGATGTCCCATTCCCCGGTGGCGGACCGCACCTTGCCCACCGGTGTGATCACGGCAGCGGTCCCGCAGGCGAAGACCTCGGTCAGCTCACCGGCTTCGCAGCCGGCCCGCCAGTCCTCAGCCGAGATCTTGCCCTCCTCCACCTGGTATCCAAGGTCCCGGCCGAGGGTGAGCAGCGAGTCCCGGGTGACTCCGGGCAGCAGGGTCCCGGTCAGTGCCGGGGTCATGATCCTGGCGTCCTGTCCTGTGCCGTAGACGAAGAAAAGGTTCATCCCGCCCATTTCCTCGACCCAGCGGCGCTCCGTGGCGTCCAGCCAGACGACCTGGTCGCAGCCGTTGTTGAGAGCCTGCTGCTGCCCCGCGAATGAGCCGGCATAGTTACCGCCGCACTTGGTCTCGCCGGTGCCGCCTGGTGCGGCGCGGGTGTACTCCTGCGACAGCCAGACGGAGACCGGCTTGATGCCGCCGGTGAAGTACGCCCCGGCTGGAGAGGCGATCAGCGCGAACAGGTATGCCTGGGAGGGCTGGTTGATGCCGAGACCCACCTGTGTCGCGATCATGAACGGCCGGAGATAGAGGCTGCGCCCCTCTCCGTCGGGCACCCACTGCCGGTCCTGGGTCACCAGCAGTTCGATGGCGCGGATGAACGTGTCCTCCGGCAGCTCTGGCATCGCCATCCGGCGCGCTGAGGAGTTGAACCTGGCGGCGTTCGCGCGCAGGCGGAACCCGCCGACCGACCCGCCCGGCTGCCGGTACGACTTCAGGCCTTCGAAGATCTCCTGCGCGTAATGGAAGACCTGGGTCGCGGGGTCCAGCGTGAACGGGCCGTAGGGCTCCAGCTTGCCGTCATGCCAGCCACGTTCCGCCGACCACCGCAGCGTGACCATGTGATCGGTGAACACCGAGCCGAACTTGGGCGCGGACAGGATCTGCGCGCGCTCGGCGGCGGGAACCGGATGGTCGGAGACATGGACATCGAAGGTAACTTCGGCGCTCGGGCTGATGGTGGTCATCACAGGTCCTTCCTCACAACCCGGCACCGCCGGGCCACCCCGGGCCTGACGGTTTCGCCGGCCCGTGACGGGCGCGGCCCGATCGCCGCGCTGCGTCCCATCATGCCGCGCGGCAGCGCGCGGCTCAGCCGGCTACTCGCTCGGCGATGTCGTCGCCAACTTCCGCGGTTGACCGCGCCGCCCAGGCGCCTTGGCGTTCCACCAGGTCGTCGGCGACCGCCTGCTCGATCCGGGCCGCCTCGGCGGCCAGTCCCAGGTGCTCGCACAGCATCGCCGCCGACAGGATCGCGGCGGTCGGATCCGCCTGCTGCTGGCCGGCGATGTCCGGGGCGCTGCCGTGAACCGGCTCGAACATGCTGGGCGCGGTCCGCTCCGGGTTGATGTTCCCGCTCGCGGCGAGCCCGATGCCGCCCGCCACGGCGGCACCAAGATCTGTCAGGATGTCCCCGAACAGGTTGTCGGTCACGATCACGTCGAACCGCTCGGGCTGGGTCACGAAGAACATGGATGCGGAGTCCATGTGGCTGTAGTCCACCGACACCGCCGGGAAGTCCTTGCCCACCTCGGCCACGGTCCGCTGCCACAGGTCGCCCGCGTAGGCGAGGACGTTGGTCTTGTGCACGAGCGTGAGCTGCTGGCGCGGCCGCCGCGACGCCAGCTCGAACGCATACCTGACCACTCTGCTGACGCCGAACGCGGTGTTGAGGCTCTCCTGGGTCGCCACCTCGGCGGGCGTGCCCTTGCGCAGCACACCGCCCGCTCCCGCGTAGGGGCCTTCGGTGCCCTCGCGGACGACCACCATGTTGACCGACTCTGGCCGGACCCCGGCCAGCGGCGTGGCCACGCCCGGGTAGAGCCGGACCGGCCGCAGGTTCACATAGTGGTCGAGCTCGAATCTGAGTCTCAGCAGCAGGCCACGCTCCAGCACGCCGCTCGGCACGCTCGGGTCGCCGACGGCTCCCAGCAGGATCGCATCATGGCCACGGATCTCCTCCAGCACCGGATCCGGGAGCGTCTCCCCCGTCCGGTGCCAGTGCTGGGCGCCCAGCTCGTACGTGGTCGCCTCGACCGTGACCCCGGCTGCCTTGAGCACTTTGAGTGCTTCGGCAACCACCTCGGGCCCGATCCCGTCGCCGCCGACGACGGCGAGCTTAATCGCGGAAGATCCCATGGCCCGTACCTTACTGGTAGCGCGAAGCGCCGGAGTCGCCTCCGTTGTCACGGCGGTCCAAAGCAACCTGAACGGCCTGCGCGGCCGAACTCCGGTCACCCATGGCCCGCCGCCCGGGGTGCTCGGTGCCATTCACCGCCCGGCCGCTCCCAGCGTCGGTGGCCTCATCCGGCGGGTCCCACCGGTACATGTCATACACGGACATCTCTCCTGACAATTGTGCCAGCCGGCAGCTGGGCCATCGGGCTCAGCTCATCTCCAGGTCCACGGTCCGGCCTACGACCGCCCCGATGGTGGAGGTGATGTCGTCCAGGACCACCGGCGGAAGGGCGGAATCCACGGTGAGCACGATCAGCGCGTGCCCGCCACGGGCATCCCGGCACACCTGCATGCTGGCGATGTTGATGCCCTCGCTGCCCAGGATCTGGCCGACCACCCCGACGATGCCCGGCCGGTCGGTGTAGGTGAAGAAGGCCATGTGCTCGGCGGGCTCGATCTCCATGTCGAAGCCATTGACCTCGACGAGCTTCTCGATCTGGCGTGGCCCGGTGAGGGTGCCGCTGACCGACACGACCTGGCCACCTGGCAGCGTGCCGCGCAGGCTGACAAGGTTGCGCCAGTCGGGGCTCTCTGCCTCGGTCACCAGGCTCACCTCGGCGCCGCGTTCGGTCGCGAGAAGGGGCGCGTTGACGTAGGTCACCGTCTCCTCGACGATCCCGCTGAACACGCCCTTCAGCGCGGCCAGCTGCAGCACCCGGACGTCATGGGCGGCGATCTCACCGCGGACTTCGACGTCGAGCCTGGCCGCCACCCCGCCGGCCAGCGCGGTGAAGATCCGGCCGAGGTTCTCGGCCAGCGGCAGGCCGGGCTTGACGTCCTCGTGCACCGACCCGCCCTGCACGTTCACGGCATCGGGCACGAACTCCCCGGCGAGCGCGAGCCTGACCGACTTGGCCACCTGGGTGCCCGCCTTCTCCTGCGCCTCGTGGGTGCTGGCACCGAGGTGCGGGGTGACCACGACATTCGGGAAGCCGAACAGCGGGCTGTCCGTGCACGGCTCGGTGGCGAAGACGTCGATGCCCGCCCCGGCCACCCGGCCATCCTTGAGCGCCTGCGCGAGCGCGTGCTCGTCCACGATCCCGCCCCTGGCCGCGTTGATGATCCGCACGCCGGGCTTGACCAGCCGCAGTTCCCGCTCGCCGAGCAGGCCCGCGGTCTCGGCGGTCTTTGGCAGGTGGACGCTGATGAAGTCGGCCTCAGCGAGCAGCTCTTCCAGGCTGACGAGGCGGACGCCCAGCTGCGCCGCGCGTGCCGTCGGTACGTACGGGTCATAGGCGATCACCTGCATGCCGAACGCGGCCAGCCGCTGGGCGACCAGCACCCCGATCCGGCCCAGGCCCAGGATGCCCGCCACCTTCTGGTACAGCTCGGCGCCGGTGAACTTCGACCGCTTCCACTCCCCCGCCTTGAGGGAGGCCATCGCCTGTGGCACGTGGCGGGCAACGGACAGCAGCAGCCCGACCGCGTGCTCGGCCGCGCTGATGATGTTCGAGCTGGGCGCGTTCACCACCATGACACCCGCCTTGGTGGCGGCGTCGACATCCACGTTGTCCAGGCCGACTCCCGCCCGTGCCACCACCCGCAGGTTCGGCGCGTGCGCCAGCGCTTCGGCGTCGATCTTGGTCGCACTTCGGACGATCACCGCGTCCACGTCCACGAGCGCCGGGAGCAGCGCCGCGCGGTCTGCGCCGTCGATGTGGCGCACCTCGTAGGCGGATTCGAGCTGGGCGATCGCGGCAGGTGACAGTTCTTCGGCGACCAGGACGACAGGTGTAGGCACAGCAGCAGCCCTTCGGGCGGTGACATCGGTCCTTACAGTCTAGCCAAGCTTGTGAAAGTATTCACGAACGGTGGCCGCCGGGCAGGGCCGGGTGGTCCGGCGGCCACGTCCGGCGGCTCAGGTGACGTCGGGGGCCTCTTCGCCGGCGGCCAGCCAGCTCATCAGTGGCCGCAGCCTGGCCCCCACCTGCTCGACCTGCTCCGCGTGCAGGGCCTCACGCCGCTTGAGGAAGTTCGGGCGGCCGCTGTCGAACTCCTCGACCAGTTCACGGGTGAACGTGCCGTCGCGGACCTCGCCGAGGATGTGCCGCATCTCCTCCTTGGTCCGCTCGTCGATGAGGCGGGGCCCACGGGTGTAGCCGCCGTACTCCGCGGTGTCGGAGACCGACCAGTACATCTTGGACAGGCCGCCCTCGTACATGAGGTCGACGATCAGCTTCATCTCATGCAGGCACTCGAAGTAGGCCACCTCGGGCTGGTAGCCGGCCTCGACCAGGGTGTCGAATCCGGCCTTGATCAGCTCGGAGACGCCGCCGCACAGGACCGCCTGCTCACCGAACAAGTCGGTCTCCGTCTCCTCGGCGAAGGTGGTCGCAAGTGCGCCCGCCCTGGTGCCGCCGATTGCCTTGGCGTAGGCAAGGGTGAGCGGCCACGCGTTCCCGGTGGCGTCACGCTCGACCGCGACCAGGACCGGCACGCCCCGGCCCTCGGCGAACTGGCGGCGCACCAGATGGCCCGGGCCCTTGGGCGCGACCATGCACACATCCACCCCGGGCGGGGGGCTGACCAGGCCGTAACGGATGTTCAGCCCGTGGGCGAAGAAGAGCGCATCGCCCTCGACCAGGCTCGGCGCGATCGCGCTCGCATACAGCGAACGCTGCACGTGGTCAGGGGCCAGGACCATGATCAGGTCGGCTTCCTCACACGCCTGCTCGGGGGTGGTGACCCGCAGCCCCTCGCTCGCCGCGCGGTCGCGGCTGCCCGATCCCTCCGGGAGCCCGACCCGGACGTCCACGCCGGAATCCCGCAGCGACAGCGCGTGGGCGTGGCCCTGGCTGCCGTACCCGAGTACCGCGACGTGCCGTCGCTGGATGACCCCGAGATCGGCGCGGTCGTCGTAGTAGATGTCTGCCATCGCTTGCCTTTCGCTTACTGCGCCTGGCCGGCCGCGGAACGGTCCAGCGGCCGCAGCGCCCGGTCGGTAATGGATTTGCTGCCGCGGCCCAGGGCCACCATCCCGGACTGCACAAGTTCCTTGATGCCAAACGGCTCGAGCACCCTGATCAGGGCGTCCAGCTTGTCCCGGTTCCCGGTGGCTTCGACGGTCACCGCGTCCTGCGCCACGTCGACTACCTTGGCACGGAACAGTGCGACCGTCTCCAGCACCCGGGACCTGCTCTCGGCGTCCGCCCGGACCTTGACCAGCAGGAGTTCCCGCTGGACCGAGACGGCCGGCTCCAGTTCCACGATCTTCAGGACGTTGACCAGCTTATTGAGCTGCTTGGTCACCTGCTCCAGCGGGTGGTCCGCGCAGTTCACCACGATCGTCATCCGGGAGATCTCTTCGTGCTCGGTCGGCCCGACCGCCAGGGAGTCGATGTTGAACCCGCGGCGCGAGAACAGGCCGGCGGCCCGGACCAGCACACCGGGCTTGTTCTCCACCAGCACCGACAGGGTGTGCCTGCTGGCGTTCGGATCCTGCTCGCGCAGCCGTGGCTGAAGGTTGCTCATTCGGTCACATCCCAGTCCGGTGCCATGTCCCGTGCGACGTTGATGTCATCGTTGCTGGTACCTGCCGCCACCATCGGCCACACCATCGCGTCGCGGTGCACGATGAAGTCGATCACGACCGGCCGGTCGTTGATCTTCATGGCCTCCTCGATCACAGCGTCCACACTCGCCGCGTCCTCGCACCGCAGCCCGACGCAGCCGTAGGCCTCGGCGAGCTTGACGAAGTCGGGGATCCGGGTGCCCAGCGGCGCTGGGGCAGCCTCGCCCGCCTCGCCCGCCTGCTCGGCCGGCCCGGTGCGGTCCAGGTCGGTGTGCGAGTAACGCTCGTTGTAGAACAGCGTCTGCCACTGCCGGACCATGCCGAGGTTGCCGTTGTTGATGATCGCGATCTTGACTGGGATCCCCTCAACCGCGCAGGTGGCGAGTTCCTGGTTGGTCATCTGGAAGCAGCCGTCGCCGTCAATCGCCCACACGGGTGTGCCGGGCCGGCCCACCTGCGCGCCCATCGCGGCTGGGACCGCGTACCCCATCGTCCCCAGGCCACCGGAGTTCAGCCAGTGACCGGGGTGCTCGTGGCTGATGAACTGGGCGGCCCACATCTGGTGCTGGCCGACTCCGGCCACGTACACCGCATCGGGGCCGACCAGCTTGCCGATCCGCTCGATCACGTACTGCGGGGCCAGGGAGCCGTCATCGGGCTGCGAGTAACCCAGCGGGTAGGTGTTGCGCCAGGCTTCCAGCTGTGACCACCAGGCCGACAGATCGGCCCGGTTGCCTGCCTCGTGCTCGGCCTGGACCGCGGTCAGCAGTTCGGTGATCACCTCGCGGCAGTCGCCGACGATGGGGACATCCGCCCGCCGGTTCTTGGAGATCTCGGCCGGGTCGATGTCGGCGTGCACGACTGCCGCGCCGGGCGCGAAACTGTCCAGCCTGCCCGTCACCCGGTCGTCGAACCTGGCACCGAGGGCGACCAGCAGGTCCGCCTTCTGCAGGGCGCCGACCGCGGCCACGGTGCCGTGCATGCCCGGCATGCCCAGGTTCTGGCGATGACTGCTGGGAAAGCCACCGCGTGCCATCAGCGTGGTGACCACGGGCATGCCGGTGAGCTCAGCCAGTGCGAGGAGTTCCTCGCTGGCCCCGGCCTTGATCACCCCGCCGCCGACGTACAGCACCGGCCGCTGGGCCGCCGCCATCATCCTGGCCGCCTCCCGCACCTGCCGCGAGTGCGGCCTGGTCACCGGGTGATAACCGGGCAGGTCGAACGGAACCGGCCAGCGGAAGGTGGTCTTGGCCTGCAGGGCGTCCTTGGCGATATCGACCAGGACCGGGCCCGGGCGGCCGGTGGAGGCCACATGGAACGCCTCGGCGACCGTCCTGGCGATGTCGTCAGCGTTGGTGACCAGGAAGTTGTGCTTGGTGATCGGGAGCGTGATACCGGCGATGTCCGCTTCCTGGAACCCGTCGGTGCCGATCAGCCCGGACGGCACCTGGCCGGTGATGGCGACAACCGGCACCGAGTCCATGTAGGCGTCGGCGAGCGGGGTCACCAGGTTCGTCGCCCCCGGGCCCGAAGTCGCCATGCACACACCGGGGCGCCCGGTGACCTGCGCATAGCCGGTCGCGGCGTGGCCAGCGCCCTGCTCGTGCCGGACGAGGATGTGACGCAGGTGTGAGTCGAACAGCGGATCATAGGCAGGCAGGATCGCCCCGCCGGGGATGCCGAAGACGACGTCCACCCCCAGCTTCTCCAGCGCGGTCACCAGTGCCTGGGCGCCGGTCATCTGCATTGGCTCAGCGGGCCGCTGCTCGGCTGACGGTGCGGCTGGCCGGTCGGGGCGCTGCCCGGCCGGCGCTTCCCGTGCCGCAGCCCGCGCGGCGAGGTCACGTGGCGATGGCCCATGACCCTGGCGCATCGACCCCGCGAGCCCGGCCCGGGACCCGACTGCCGTGGTGGTCTGGTCAGTCATCGGATCGCTTCCTCATCTACAGTCCGTAACGAAGGCTGGCAACAAAAAACCCCCCGTGCCCTAGGGCAGTCGAGGGGGGCGCGCGGGTGGCTGGTCAGCGACCCACGCGCCTGGCAAGTACGAGAATGCGGCCGGAAGGCATGTGGTCCACTGTGGCCTACGGTGAGCTGTCCGTCAACTTGAGGGCATCCTCGTATCAGTATATGAGACATCACAGTCCATCGTTCAGCGGGCGGCGGCCCGTGGCTGGCCGGAAACCGCAGCCGGGCCAGCGGCAGCAGCGCCCGGGCCGGCCGGGGCAGCGCCCGGCCCGTTCACGGAACCCGGCTCATCGGGGGTTGCGAAGATCTCAACCCGCCCTCCACCCTGCTCCTTCACGCGGGCCATCGCCACGTCGGCGTTGCGCCACATGTGCCCGGCCGCGTCCGGGTGCGAGAGAGCGACGGCCACGCTCGCGGTCAAGCTCACATCCCGGTCGCCGGCCCGGTAGGGGGGCGAGGCCACGCCCCGCGCCAGCCGTTCGGCGATGTCGACGATCTCCTCGGGACTGACCGAGCCCTCGACCAGCACCGCGAACTCATCGCCGCCCCAGCGTGCCACGGTGTCCTGCGGTGGCACCGCGGCGCGCAGCCGGCGGGCGACCTGCGCCAGCAGGAGATCGCCAGCGCTGTGGCCGACCGCGGCGTTCACCGCGGTGAAGCCATCGAGGTCCACGAAGATGACCCCGGCGACGGCGGGAGGTCCCGCCGCGTCGGGCCCGGCATCCAGTGGGCCACCCGCCCGGGCCGCATCACGAGCCCGCTGCTCCAGGTACGCACGGTTCGGCAGCCCAGTCAGGCCGTCGTGGAAGGTCAGGTGGGTGACCTGGCGGCGCAACGTCACCTGGGCGCTGACGTCCCGGGCAGTGACGAGCAGTTGCGGGGGGCCACCCGGTTCCCGGTAGCGCGAGACGGTGGACTCGACATGCCGCCAGGTGCCGTCCGCCGCCCTGACCCGGCACGGGTACCGGCCGACCCGCTCGGCGGCGTCGGTTACCGCCTTCCGGACCGCCCGGGTACCACCGGACCGGTCCTCAGGGTGCAGCAGGTCGGCCAGCGGCGTTCCCTGCAAGCTGGCCGGCGTGTACCCGTAGCCAGCCACCGCGCGACTGGCGTACCTGATCACGCCACCGAGGTCGCACAGCAGCACCACATCGCTCGTCCGGTCCGCCAGGTCGCGGAACTGCCGGCCCGACTCGCGCCAGACCCAGGCCGCGGAGTTGTCCCGCCTGACCAGGCCCACGGCGCGCAGCGCCAGCGCCAGGACGGTGGTTCCCGCGACGGCCGCCACCACCGGCCGGTCCGCGCTCGCGCCCGCCAGCGCCCACCCGACGGCGACAACGGCCGCCACCCCGGCCGCAGCGGCGGCTGCCAGGGTGCCAGCCCCCGGTACCACCCCGGCCTGGGCCGCTGCTCCCGCACCGCTCCCCGGCGCCGCTCCTGCCTGCACCGGCGCACCGCTGTCCTCAGCCGGCTCCCGCACCGTGGCCGCGGTACCCGGCCGCAACCGGTCCCGCACCCGGGCGCTGGCCAGCTTGACGCGGCCGGCCCTCGGCGCGAGCGCGAGCAGGACAAGCGCGGCTGCCCCGGCCAGGAGTACGCCCAGCCCCGGATGATCGCCGCTGATCCGGGCGTCAACCGCGAGTGAATCGCTCACGGTGATGGCCAGGACGGCCAGATAGGGCAGCACGGCACGGCGGCCGGCTGCCGTTACCAGATGCAGGCTGGCACCCAGCAGTGCCAGATCTGCGAGCGGATGAACCAGTTCCACAGCGAAGGTGGCCGGGCCGGTGCCGGCCTTCAGGAACGCCGAGCCGAAGAGGGTGACCCAGCCGGCCAGGAAGAGCGCGGAGGCCAGAATGTACCCGTCCGCCACCTGCCCGGCTACTCTGCCCCGGCCGCGGCCGGGGAGCACCGGCTCGGCCGGCGGCGATCCGGCCGCGGCCAGCCGCACCAGGCCTGCCCCCATAACCGCCAGGGCCAGCAGCCCGGGCAGGTCACCGAACGAGAGTGGAACCGCGGCCGCGCCCACTGGTACCGAAAGCGTCCCGCCCACGATCACGCCTGCACCCCACAGCGCCGCCGCGATGGCGAACCAGCGATACGCGCGCCTGACCGGCCCGGTGTGGGGCTCCGAACCCCACCACAGGCTCGCCGCTGCGCCGGCCGCCGCCACGACGCCCACCACCGTCCCGGCCTGCGAGGCCGGGCTCATCGCGGACCACCGGATGCTTCCGGGCGCACCGAGTCTCCTTTCCCGCCCCGCTCCGCATGCTGAAGGGTGGGCCTGGCAGGCATGGCTCGCCTTGTGGGCGCAGCCTCGCCGCACAGTGACCGGGTCATAGCCCGCAGTTACCCAAAATAAGGACCAGACGCTGCCTGGTCCAGAGCGCCATTGCAGCGGCCAGACGTGGTCACGTTGTGACCGTGATCCTCACTGTAGGTTCCGAAGGTCACACTTCGATTGAGGAAGGGCGTCCACCGGGCGACAACTCCAGCCGGTGGATCAGTACTGTCCCTCGATCACGTTCTGCAGCGGCTGCCCGGCAAGGTATCGCTCGGCCTGGGCGCGCACGAACGCGAGCATCCGGGTGACCGACACCGGCGTGGACGCGGCGACGTGCGGGGTGATGAGCACGCCCGGCACCTCCCACAACGGGTGATCGGGCGCCAGCGGCTCGGGATCTGTCACGTCGAGCACGGCCCGGATCCGGCCGCGCCGCAGTTCCGCGGTGAGCGCGGCGGTCACCGCCAGCGACCCCCGTGCCGCATTGACCAGCAGTGCGCCGTCCTTCATCCGGGCCAGGAAGTCCGCGTCGACCATGCCGATGGTCTGCGGGGTGACCGGGGCGAGCACGACCACCACGTCCGCCGCGGGCAGCAGGCCGGGCAACTGGCTCACCGGGGCGACACCGTCCCGCGCCTGCCTGGCGACCCGGCGGACCTCCACCTCGAATCCGGCCAGGCGGCGCTCCACCGCCTCGCCGATCGACCCGTACCCGACGATCAGGACCGACTTGCCCGCCAGGCAGTCGGTGAACCGGTAACTCCAGCGGTGCGCGGCCTGCTCCTGGGCAAAATACGGCAGGTCCCTCACGGCCGCGAGGATGGCGGCCACCACCCACTCGGCGGTGCTCGCGTCGTGCACGCCGCGGGCATTGCACAACCTGACCCCGGGTGGGATGTGCGGCAGGAACCGGTCAACTCCGGCGGTCAGGGCCTGCACCACCCGCAACCGTGGCATCCGCCCGATGATCTCGATCGCCGCGGGGACCGGGAAGAACGGCGGGACGTAGAACTCCACCTGATCCGCGCCCGCGGGCAGCGGCCCGCCGTCCGGGGACACCACCTGGACCGCCGCGTCCGGCAGGCCCGCCAGCGCCGCAGCGGCTTCCAGCGTCGGTACCCACACCAGCACCGTTCCACCTCGCTGTCCGTGCCCGGCCCGGCTCACTGCCGTTCCCGCGCTCAGCCGCCCGCCTGCCGGCTGGTTCCTGATTCTCCCCCAGCACGGCCGCGCCGAAGGGTGGCGGCCGGGAAGCGAGGGTAGCGTTCCCGCTGTGAGCGAGCCACCGTCACAGCCGCGGATCGAGTTCGAGTCGCATGCCGATCCGGCCATGGAGGCCGGGGTGTATGCGAACGGGCTGGCGATCTGGCACACCATGCACGAGTTCACCTTCGATTTCTTCGTGAGCAGCCAGCCGCCACAGGAGATCCGTACCGAGGAGGGCGAACGGGTCATCCGGGCGCCGCACCGGCTGGTGGCCCGGGTCCGGATTCCGCCGAGTTCGGTCTTCGACATCATCCGCACCGTCAACGAGAACCTCACCATGTACGAGCAGAAGTTCGGCCAGATCCGCACGCCCGGTGCTGATACGCCGCTCTACCCGCCCGACGACCCCGGCGAAGACGCGGGGCCGGCCGCCTGACCCGCCACGCCGACGTTTCACGTCGTACGCCCACTCCAGAGTCCGGTTTGCCGGGAATGTGAGTGCCGGAGCCGTGAAATGTCGGGTGCAGCCCTTACCCGGGATCTGCTACAGCGCGTCCCTGGTGGGATGGTGGAGACCGCGCGCCGTGCCCCGACCCGCGATTTTGCGCAACGCTGCGACCAGGTGCTGGCCGTCAGCGGCACGCTGAGCCGGCTGCGACCGCTGGGTGCCCCCTCCGTTGCCGCGATGATGAGTTCCAGCCTGGTCTGAGGCATCCGGTGCCGGCCGGAGCGGGAGCCGGACCCGGGCCCGGAACGTGGTGCCCTGACCTTCCGCGCTCTCAACCGAGATCGTCCCGCTGTGCGCCTCGACTGAGGATGGCCCCATCCCCGTCCGGGCCGGCCCTCACCTCGACCCGCCCGCCTTCCGGGGTGAACTTCAGCGCGTTGGCGATGAGGTTGTCGAGCAGCTGGCCGATCCGCGCCGGGTCACAGGTGAGCCGGGGCGTGGCGACCGCATGCAGGGCGAGGGTGATGTGCTTGTCCTGGGCGTGGGGGCGCGCTCCCTCTACCGCGTGGGCAGCGACGTCGGCAAGGTCGGTCTCGCTGAAATCCATCGCCATCTTGCCCGACTGAATCCGGGACAGGAACAGCAGGTCCCCGACCAGGTTCAGGAGGCGATGCGCGTTCCGGCCGATGACCTCCGCGAAGTGCCGGAGATCGGTGTCCAGCCCGGTGCATCCAGCAGGAACACCCCGAACAGGGAGCGCCCGGGGACCCGGCGGGCATACGTCGTGATGCAGCACACGGGAAAGCAGAGGAAGAAGACGCCGGCCGCGATGCTTTCCTGCCCCGCCGGGACGCCGGCCCTGATCAGCGCGCCGAGGGTCCAGCAGCCGGCCCCGAGGGCGTACAGCAGCCGGGTCTGCCGGATGACCGGGTTCCCGCGGATCCGGGTTCCCGCGGATCCGGATCCCGGCGGCAGCCGTCCCCACGCATGCCGCCAGGCCCGCCAGGACCCACGCCAGATGGCTGGCCCACGCCTGGGATCCGTTACTGGCCAGGCTGATGACCTGTGCGGTGATGGCAACCAGCCCCAGCAGGTCCAGGGCGAAGATCCCGGCCCACACCGACGGCGGCACGGCTGCCAGGTCCCGCCTGGCCACCAGTCTCCATCGGCCGGGCCGGTGACGGGTCATCAGGTTACGAGCCCCTCCTCCAGGCGAGGTCCCGTGATCACGCAGATCCCGTCAGGCGGCATGCCTGGCCCGGTTGACGATCCCGCGTGAGGTCAGGGCCGATCGCCGTGGACAGAGGACCCCGCACCCTGGGCACGCCTATGCTGCCTTCCCCCGAACAACCTGCCCGGCGCTCACAGTAATCACAATATTACCGTTAGTGCCGGTGGGGGGTGGATCGTCAGCCCGGGGCTGCCAGGGCACGATCTGCCCCGCAGCGGCAGGCGCCGGCCGGCCGGGACGTACTCAGGACTGCCCGAGGCGGGCCAGGATCAGTTCGCGGGCGCGGCCCGCGTCGGCCTGGCCGCGGGTGGCCTTCATGACCGCACCGACCAGTGCCCCGGCGGCGGCGACCTTGCCGGCCCGGATCTTTTCCGCCACCTCCGGGTTGGCTGCGATCGCCTCGTCCACCGCCGCCGTCAGCGCGGCCTCGTCGCGGACGATCGCCAGCCCACGGCCGGCCACCACCTCATCGGGCGTGCCCTCGCCCGCCAGCACGCCCTCGATAACCTGCCGGGCGAGCTTGTCGTTGAGCGCGCCGGCCGCCACCAGGGCCGCGATCCGGGCCACATCGGCGGGAGTGATCGGCAGGTCAGCGAGCTCCCTGCCCGACTGGTTCGCCTCGCGGGCCAGTTCGCCCAGCCACCACTTGCGCGCCTCGGCCGGCCCCGCACCAGCCGTCACCGTCGCAGCTACCAGATCCACCGCGCCTGCGTTCTGGATCATGGAGAACTCGTGGTCGGACAGGCCCCACTCGGCCTTCAGCCGCGCCCGCCGGGCGGCGGGCAATTCGGGCAGGGACGCCCTGATCTGCTCCACCCACTCCCGCGAGGGCGCCACCGGCACCAGGTCCGGCTCAGGGAAGTACCGGTAGTCCTGCGCCTCTTCCTTGCTGCGCCCGGCCGTGGTCGCGCCGGTGTCCTCGTGGAAGTGGCGGGTTTCCTGCACCACCCGGCCGCCCTCGTCGAGCACCGCCGCCTGCCGCTCGATCTCGAACCGCACCGCACGCTCGACCGAGCGCAGCGAGTTGACGTTCTTGGTCTCGGTCCTGGTCCCCCAGCGCCCGGACCCCGTGGCCGACAGCGAGGTGTTGACGTCGCAGCGCAGCGACCCCTCCTCCATCCGCACATCGGAGACAGCCAGCGCCCGCAGCAGGTCACGCAGTTCGGTCACATAGGCACGGGCGACCACCGGCGCCAGCGCACCGGTGCCGTCCACCGGCTTGGTCACGATCTCCACCAGCGGGATACCGGCCCGGTTGTAGTCCACCAGCGAGTAGTCCGCGCCATGGATCCGCCCGGTGGCACCGCCTATGTGCAGCGACTTGCCGGTGTCCTCCTCCAGGTGGACCCTTTCGATGCCCACCCGGACCTGGCGGGGCTCCCCGCCCCCCTCCGGCTCCACTGTCACGTCCAGCCAGCCGTCGGTGCACAGCGGCTCGTCGTACTGGGAGATCTGGAAGTTCTTCGGCATGTCCGGGTAGAAGTAGTTCTTCCGGGCGAACCGGCACCAGTCCGCGATGGTGCAGTTCAGCGCCAGCCCGATCCGGATCGTGTACTCGATGGCGGCCCTGCTGGCCACCGGCAGCGCGCCGGGCAGGCCCAGGCAGACCGGGCAGACAAAGGTGTTGGGCTCGCCCCCGAACTGGGCCGGGCAGCCGCAGAACATCTTCGTGGCCGTGCCCAGTTCGACGTGCGTCTCCAGGCCGATGACCGGCTCGTACCGGGTCAGCGCCTCATCGAAGGGGACGAGTCCCGCCCCTGCCCGCCCGCTCATCAGGCCAGCCCTTTCGCATCGTCCAGCAACCGATGACCGCGGCGGCTGTCCAGTGCCGCCTCCACCGCGGCGCCGACCCGGTAGAGGCGGTCGTCGGCGAGCACCGGCGCCATGACCTGGAGCCCCACCGGCAGCCCGTCCTCGGGCGCCAGCCCGCACGGCACCGACAGCGCGGCGTTCCCGGCCAGGTCCGAGGGGATCGTGCACAGGTCGGCGAGGTACATCGCGATCGGGTCGTCCACCCGTTCCCCGATCGGGAAGGCCGTGGTCGGGGTGGTCGGTGACACAAGCACGTCCACCTGCTCGAAGGCGGCCTCGAAGTCCCTGATGATCAAGGTGCGGACCTGCTGTGCCTTGCCGTAGTAAGCGTCGTAGTAGCCGCTGGACAGGGCGTAGGTGCCCAGCATGATCCGGCGCTTGACCTCGGCGCCGAACCCGCGGGCCCGGGTGAGCGACATCACCTCGTCCGCGCTGCGGGTGCCGTCGTCCCCGGCCCGCAGGCCGTAGCGCATCGCGTCGAAGCGGGCCAGGTTGGACGAGCACTCGCTGGGTGCGATCAGGTAGTAGGCGGGCAGGGCGTAGCTGAAGTGCGGGCAGGAGACCTCAACCACCTTCGCACCCAGCGACTCCAGCAGTTCCACCGCCTCGGTGAACCGGGCCAGTACCCCGCTCTGGTAGCCCTCGCCGGACAGTTCGGGGACCACCCCGATGGTCAGCCCGCTCACGTCCGCCTGCCGGGCGGCGGCCACCACCGGCGGCACCGGCGCGTCCACCGACGTCGCGTCCCGGGGGTCGTGCCCGGACATGGCCTCGTGCAGGAGCGCCGCGTCGAGCACGTCGCGGGCGAGCGGGCCCGGCGTGTCCAGCGAGGAGGCGAAGGCGACCAGCCCGTACCGGGACGAGCCGCCGTAGGTCGGCTTGACCCCGACCAGCCCGCAGACCGCGGCCGGCTGGCGGATCGACCCGCCGGTGTCGGTGCCGATGGCCAGCGGCGCTTCGAACGCTGCCACCGCCGCCGCGGACCCGCCGGAGGAACCGCCGGGGACCCGGGACAGATCCCAGGGATTATGAGAGGGGCCGAACGCCGAGTTCTCGGTGGAGGAGCCCATCGCGAACTCATCCATGTTGGTCTTGCCCAGGATCACCACGCCGGCCTCGCGCAGCCGTTTGGTGATCGTCGCGTCGTAGGGGGGCTGCCAGCCGGCCAGGATGGCGGACCCACAGGTGGTCGGCATATCCGTGGTGGTGAGGACATCCTTGAGCGCCAGCGGCACACCTGCCAGCGGGCCGAGCACCTCGCCGCCCGCCCGCCGCTCGTCCACCGCCCGCGCGGCCCGGCGCGCGCCCTCGGCGGCGACGTGCAGGAAGGCGTGGACGGACTCGTCCACCTGCTCGATCCTGGCCAGATGGGCGTCGGTGACCTCCAGCGCCGACACCTCGCCCGCCGCGATCGCCCCCGCAAGCCCGGCCGCGCTCATCCGGGTCAGCTCATCGGCCATCGTCAGTCCTCCGCCAGGATGCGCGGGACACGGAACCGCTGCTGCTCCACGGCAGGCGCCTGATCCAGCGCCTTGTCCGCCCCCAGGCACGGCTCGACCACATCCTCGCGGAGCACGTTGACCAGCGGGACCGCGTGCGAGGTGGGCGGGATGCCATCGGCGGCGACCTCCTGGACCCTGGCCACCGCGGCGATGATCACATCGAGTTGCGCGGCCAGATGGTCCAGCTCGTCGTCGGCCAGGGCCAGCCGGGACAGCCGGGCCAGGTGGGCAACATCGTCACGGGCGATCGGCATTGGTAGTCAGGGGCGCCGGTGCCGCTGTGCGGTCCGGTTTCCCCATCCCCCTTTCAATCCGTACGTGCGGTTTTCCCGCATACGGCTTACCGATGATCTTCTTGACATGGTTACGCTGCCTTC
>OFHK01000185.1_pt1 | contig 20061 bp, 19 predicted proteins | sample 1521951 | NCBI WGS metagenome assembly OFHK01 (sample SAMEA2468436, study PRJEB22500) | soil metagenome | biome: Glassland; feature: Farmland; material: Clay | place: Australia | collected 2013-01-31 | depth 0.55 m
CGGCTGCGAGGGTGGTGGCGAAGCGGGGTGTGGCTGGGAGATTGGGGGCGTGGTGAGTTGAGGGGAGTGCGGAAGCAGAAGACCGACAGGCGGGACGCGGAGCTGTTGCTGCAGCTGCTGCGGGAGGAGCGGTTGCCGCGCAGCTGGGTGCCGACGGTGGAAGAGCGGGACACGCGGCAGTTGCTGGTGCATCGCCACGAGCAAGTGCAGGCGCGGACGCGAGTGAAGAACCAGTTGCAGGCGCTGGCGCTGGGCCAGGGGGGGCAACGCAAGCGCAAGCTGTGGACGCAAGTGGGGCGGGCGGGGGTGGGGCCCGGCCGGCGGGACCGCAAGACCCGGCCCCTATGGGTGCTGACCGCCATGTTCGTGCACGCGGGATGGCTGCACCTGCTCGGCAACATGCTCTTCCTGCTCATCTTCGGCAACAACGTCGAAGACCGCTTCCGTAAGATTCCATACCTGCTGTTCTATCTGGCGTGCGGGTATGTCGCCGCGTACGGTTTCGCGGTGGTGTACCCGGGATCGGCCGGGCCGCTGATCGGCGCCTCCGGTGCCATCTCCGGGGTGCTCGGCGCGTACCTGGCGCTCTATCCGCGGGCGAGGGTATGGAGCCTGGTCCCGTTCCTGCTCTTCATCCCGGTCCGCATCCCGGCCTGGCTCGTGCTCGGGCTCTGGTTCGTGCTGCAGTGGGTGGACTCGATCGGCCACGCCGCGGCCGGCGGCGGGGTCGCCTATCTGGCGCATGTGTTCGGCTTCGTGGCCGGCCTGCTGACCGGGCTGGCTGTCCGCGCGGCCAGCCCGGCATACCGGCCAGCCTGACCCAGCCGGAGTGTCCCCCGTTTTCTCACTTAAAGTAATTGCAAGACTACATAAGGTGAAAAGATGGGGAGGGGTTTTATGCCACTCGCGACGCGCTCGTCCATGGCCGGCGCCGCGGTCGCCGGGGTGCTCGTGGTGAGCATGCCCGCCCTGGCGGCCGCCGCGGGCTCGGCGGGCCCGCCGGGTCAGGGGAGCAGGAGGCCCATCGCGGAGACCCATCCGGCCTGGGCGATTCCCACGCGCGAGGTGACGCGACGGCCAGTGACCCGCGGTAGCGTGACCGCCCGGCTCTACCTGGCTGGCCGGGACCGGGGCGGGCTGGCCGCGTTCGCCGCGGCCGTGTCCACTCCCGGCAGCCCGGGCTACCAGCACTACCTCACGCCCCGTCAGGCCCGCGCGCGGTTCGGCCCGACTCCGGCTCGTGTGACAGCGGTGAGATCGTGGCTGAGCTCGGCAGGGCTGGCCATCATCAGGGTCTCCGCTGGGGGCGTCGCCGGCGGGTACGTGGCCGCGCGCGGCCCGATCACCGCAGTCAGCAAGGCGTTCGGGGTGAGCTTCGGCTACTACCGTGGTCCAGGCGGGCACGTGTACCGCGCGCCCATCCGGGCGGCTAGCGCCCCGGCCGCAGTGGCCCCCGCGGTGCTCGCGGTCACCGGGCTGAACACGGCGCCGGGGCTGGCTTCCCCCGGGCTGGCCAGGCCGCGGCCCCAGGCGGTGGTCCCACCCTGCTCCCGCTACTGGGGCGAGCGGATCGCGTCCGCTGCACCTGCCGCCTACGGCAGGCACTGGCCGTCGGTAATCTGCGGCTATTCCCCGCGGCAGCTGCGCAGCGCCTACCACGTCACCGGATCGGGCACGTCCGGCACGGGCCAGACGTTGGCGATCATGGACGCATACCAGTCGCCGACCCTGCTGGCGGACGCCAGCCGGTTCGCCAGGGCAACGGGCGACCCTGGCTTCGGCCCCGGCCAGTACCGGCAATACCAGACCGGCCCGTTCACCCGCGCCCGCGAGTGCGGGCGGGACAGCTGGTACGGCGAGCAGACCCTGGACGTGGAGGCGGTGCACGGGCTGGCGCTGGGCGCCGGGGTCCGCTACGTCGCGGCTGGCAGTTGCGACAACGCGGACCTGGCGGAAGCCCTGGCCTTCATCGTCAACCGCCACCTCGCCAGCATCGTGAGCAACTCGTGGGGGTATCTGGAACCCGTCCCGCACGCGCTTTACAACACGATCTTCCAGGCAGGCGCGGCCGAGGGCATCGGCTTCTACTTCGCGACCGGTGACCGGGGCTACAACGCACCGGGGGAGATGCCAGGATCCTCCATGCCCCAGGTCCAGTTTCCGCCCTCCAGCCCCTGGGTCACCGCCGTCGGCGGCACCAGCCTGGCCATCGGCGCCAGCTGGCAGTACCTGTGGGAGACCTCCTGGGGAACCCTGTCTGACCCGCTGAGCGCCGACGGCCGGTCGTGGCGTTACCCCCCGCCCGGCAGGTACCCCGGGGGTTACCGCCAGTCCGGTGGCGGCGGGGTGAGCACCCGGTTCGGCCAGCCCTTCTACCAGCGCGGCGTGGTGCCGGACAGCCTGGCCACCCGGCTGCCGGACGGCACGATCAGCGCCAGGCCCATGCGCGTGATCCCGGACGTCGCCGCCGTCGCCAGCTTCAACACGGGCATGCTGGTCGGGTGGACACGGCCGGGCGGGCCCGGCTTCATGATCAGCTCGGTCGGCGGCACCAGCCTGGCCTGCCCGGTGTGGGCCGCCATCCAGGCCGATACCCAGCAGGCCACCGGCCGCGACTTCGGGTTTGCCAACCCGGTGCTCCACCTCCGGCACGGCACGTCCGCGTTCCATGACGTCACCGATCACCCGCTGGGGCACGCATTCCCGTCCATCGTGGTCCCGGGAAAGCGGAACGCCTCGCTGTACGCCATCGGCATCAACGGCCGGGGCAGGGCCGCCCTGCGGGCGGTGCGGGGGTACGACGACGCCACCGGGCTGGGCTCGCCCTGGCTCTACATCCAGTCATTCCGCCCCTGACCGGGCGCATCCGCGCTGCCACGGCGGGCATTGACGTCTGGGCAGGTCGAGGCGGCCCTGGACCCGTCCGGTTACCTGGGCGCGGCGGGCGGGTTCGTCGATGCCGCACTCGCGGCGCATGCCGCCGCCCCCGGTCAAGCATGATCGTGGTGGTTTGCCTGCGCCGCCAGGCGCATAGAACTCACCATGATCATGGAATCGGCGGCCGTCAGACGTCAGCCGCCGGCAGCATCGGCGGGCCGTCAGACGTCCGCCGCCGGCAGCATCGGCGGGCGGGCTGCGTCCGCCGTCGGCAGCGGAGGCGACATGGACGATGTGCAGCGTGCAGCACAGGGAACGACAGTGCGCCGGGAGGTGCTCGGCGATGCCCACGTCGACCGGGCCGTGGCCGGGACCACGCCATTCACCGGGGATTTCCAGGACTTCATCACGCGGTACGCGTGGGGTGAGATCTGGTCCCGGCCAGGTCTTTCCCGCGCCGAGCGGAGCATGATCACCCTCACGGCGCTGATCGCGCTGCGGCAGGAGGAGGAACTGGCCCTGCATCTGCGCGGGGCGCTGCGCAACGGGCTCAGCCACGATCAGATCTCCGAAGTGCTGCTCCATGCCGCCGTTTACGCGGGCGTACCGGCCGCCAACCGGGCCTTTGCCATCGCGCAGCGGGTTCTGGCCGAAGATCAGTGAGTCGGGGAGGGCACTTACCGAGCGGCCTGACGCCCCGCTACAGTGTCCGTATCTCGCACGTCTGTGCTGAATGCGTGCACTTGATCCACATGATCATCGGCGTTCTGGGATTGGGAGAGGTCAGGAAGGGGCATGGCGGAGATCGTGTCACTAGCCGGCGCTATTGCGGCGGCCGTCCACGATGGTGACGCGGTGGCGATGGAGGGCTTCACACACCTCATCCCCTTCGCGGCCGGGCACGAGGTGATCAGGCAGGGGCGCCGGGATCTGACCCTGATCCGGATGACCCCCGATGTGATCTACGACCAGCTCATCGGGGCTGGGTGCGCGAGCAAGCTGGTCTTCTCCTGGGGCGGCAACCCCGGGGCCGGGTCACTGCACCGGTTCCGCGACGCGATCGAGAACGGCTGGCCTGGCCCGCTGGAGACCGAGGAGCACAACCACGCCGGCATGGCGAACCGGTACGTGGCCGGCGCCTCGGGGATCCCGTTCGCCGTCCTGCGCGGGTACCGGGGCACCGGCCTGGAGGGTATCCGGGGGCTGGACGGCAACCCGGCGTCCCGCCCGATCACCTGCCCTTTCACCGGCGAGACCCTGACCGCGGTGGCCGCCCTGCGCCCCGATGTGGCGGTGATCCACGCGCAGCGAGCCGACCGGGCGGGGAACGTCCAGCTGTGGGGGATCACCGGGGTCCAGAAAGAGGCCGTGCTCGCGTCGCAGCGGTCGGTGGTCACGGTAGAGGAGATCGTCGACCACCTGACCCCCCAGCCCGGGGCCATCGTGCTGCCGTCCTGGGCGGTCAGCTACGTGGCGCGGGTGCCGGGCGGCGCACACCCTTCCTACGCACTCGGGTACTCCACCCGGGACAACGACTACTACGTGGCCTGGACCGCGATCAGCCGGGACCGGGAGCGCTTCCGGCAATGGCTGGAAGCCGCCGTGCTGGGGGCCGGCACATGAGCGAGCCGAAGGGGCGCGGCGTGGCCTGGACTGAGGAGCGAGACACGAGCGACGAGGGAAGGGGACGCCTTCGGGCGCCCCGGAGGCGGGCGGGGGAACAGGGCACGACGGGCTTCACCTCCGACGAGATGATGACGACATGCGCGGCGCGGGCACTGCGCGACGGCATGACCTGCTTCGTCGGTATCGGGCTGCCCAGCGCGGCAGCGAACCTGGCCCGGGCCACGCACGCGCCCGGCCTGGTGCTCATCTACGAGTCCGGCACGATCGGGGCCAAGCCGGGCTGGCTCCCGCTGTCCATCGGTGACGGCATTCTCGCCGAGACCGCGGACACGGTGGTGAGCGTGCCGGAGATCTTCAATTACTGGCTGCAGCCGGGACGGATCGACGCGGGTTTCCTCGGCGCCGCGCAGATCGACCGGTTCGGTAACATCAACACCACCGTTATCGGCGCGCAATACACCGATCCGAAAGTGCGCCTGCCAGGCGCGGGCGGCGCCTCCGAGATCGCCGCGTCCTGCAAGGAAGTGATCGTGGTGGTGCGGCAGTCCCCGCGCTCGTTCGTGGAGCGGCTGGACTTCGTCACCTCGGTCGGCTACGGGGACGGCCCTGGTTACCGGGAACGGCTGGGACTGACCGGCGCTGGGCCGCGGAAGATCATCACCGATCTGGGTATCCTCGAACCTGACCCCCGGACCTGCGAGCTCACCCTGACCGGGGTCTTCCCGGGGGTAGAGGTCGCCGATGTGAAAGCCAAGACCGGCTGGGGCCTTGCGGTCTCAGAGTCCGTCGACATACTCACGCCGCCGTCGCAGCGCGAGCTATCCGCCCTGCGCGAGCTTCAGGCGCCCGTCCCTGCCAGCGAGGGAGCGGCCCGGTGACGGCCCACGCGCCCGCCGCTGGGACCGGACGAGGAATGACGGCGCAGCTGACGCCGTCCCAGACCGCCGGCCCCTACCTGGGTATCGGCCTGCCGTGGCCGGACGGCCCGTTCGTGGTGGCCGAGGGCACTGCGGGTGCGATCACCATCACCGGTGTGGTTACCGGTGGCGCCGGGGAGCCGGTGCCCGACGCGCTGGTCGAGACCTGGCAGGCCGACCCGGACGGGCCGTTCGGCCACCCCGACGACCCGCGTGGCCGGCGGCGGCCGGCGGGCCCGGACGGCGGCACCGAGGCGCCGCACATCGACGTGTCGGTGTTCGCCCGCGGCCTGCTCAACCGGGTCGTGACCCGCATCTACTTCCCGGATGAGGCGGCGGCGAACACGGCCGATCCGGTGCTGTGGTCAGTCGAGCCGGCCCGTGTGCCGACCCTCGTCGCGGTGGCCGACCCGGACGTGCCCGGTCACTTCCGGTTCGACATCCACCTGCAGGGCGACCACGAGACCGTCTTCTTCGATGTCTGAAAGACCACTCGCACGGAGAGGAGCATTCACGTGCCGCTAGTTGTGCGGAACACCCCTCGGACAGATCTTGCGGTCGTCGATGGCCTGGCCAAGGCGGGGGTGGCCACGGTGCATGAGGCGCAGGGCCGCACCGGGCTGCTCCGAAGCGACATCCGCCCGATCTTCCGCCCGGCCAGCATCGCCGGCAACGCGCTGACCTGCGAGGTCGCCCCGGGCGACAACTGGTCTATCCACGTCGCGGTCGAGCAGGCGCAGCCCGGCGACATCCTCGTGGTCACCCCCACCAGCCCGTGCAGCGACGGGTACCTGGGCGAACTGCTCGCCGAGAGCCTGCGGGCGCACGGCGTCCGCGGGGCCGTCCTCGACACCGGCACGCGTGACGTCGCGGTCCTGACGGAGATGGGCTTCCCGGTGTGGTCGAAGGCGATCTCCGCCAGGGGCACGGTGAAGGAGACACCTGGGAACGTCCAGACGCCGATCGTCTGCGCCGGCGCCTGCGTCCGGCCGGGCGATGTCATCGTCGCCGACGACGACGGAGTCGTCTGCGTGCCGCGTGGGCAGGCCGCCACCGTGCTCGAGGCCGCCCAGAAACGGGAGGCCAACGAGACGGCGAAGCGGGCACAGCTGGCCGCCGGCGAACTCGGCCTCGACATCTACGACATGCGAGGCCGGCTCGCCGACAGGGGACTGCGCTACGTCGACTACACGGATCCGCCGTGACCCAGACCGCCATTCCCTGCGCCGTCATGCGGGGCGGGACGTCCAAGGGCCTGATGTTCCTCGCCGATGACCTGCCCGGCGACCCCGCGACCCGCGATGCGGTGCTGCTGGCCGCCATGGGATCTCCGGACGAGCGGCAGATCGACGGCGTGGGGGGTGCTCACCCCCTGACGTCGAAGGTGGCCGTGGTGAGTTTGTCGCCCCGCGACAATGCAGACGTCGAGTACTTGTTCCTCCAGGTCTGGCCCGACAGGGCAGAGGTTTCGGACAGTCAGAACTGTGGCAATATGCTCGCCGCTGTCGGACCGTTCGCGATCGAGCAGGGGCTCGTGGCTGCGAGCGACCCGGTGACACCCGTCCGGATCTGGATGCGCAACACCCAGACCCTCGCGACGGAGCTTGTCCAGACGCCGGGTGGGTGCGTCCACTACGACGGGCCCGCGCGCATCGACGGCGTGCCGGGCACTCACGCCCCCATCCCCATCGAGTTCGCCGACGTCGCCGGATCCTCGTGCGGGGCGCTGCTGCCGACCGGGAACGCCAGCGACGTCATCGAGGGAACGAAGGTGACCTGCATCGACAACGGCATGCCGGTCGTGTGCATGGCGGCGGCCGACCTCGGGGTGTCCGGGCAGGAGTCACCGGCGGAACTGGAGGGCAACGCCGAGCTGACCCGGCGGGTCGAGGCGATCCGGCTCGCCGCCGGGCCGCTGATGAACCTCAGGGATGTCACGGACAAGACGGTGCCGAAAATGAGTCTCGTGTCGCCCCCGGCGCATGGCGGCGCCATCTCGACCCGGACGTTCATCCCCCGCCGCGTGCACGAGGCGATCGGGGTGCTGGGCGCGGTGTCCGTCGCCACGGCGTGTGTGCTGCCCGGATCGGTGGCGCACGCGATCGCGGACGTCCCGGACAAGACGGAGGGCTCGACCGAGGTCGAGGTCGAGCACCCCACCGGCTTCTTCACCGTCACCATCGATGTGACACAGGCCGGCGGCACGGTCGCCGTGACCAGGTCGGCGCTGCTGCGCACCGCACGTCTGCTCATGCGCGGCGAGGTCTTCGTGCCATCGTCGGTCTGGAACCAGGGAGCTTCGCATTGATCATCGACTGCCACGGGCACTACACGACTGCCCCCGCGGCGCACACCGGCTGGCGCAAAGACCAGCTCGCGGCGTTCGCTGAGGGCCGCCCGGCACCGGAGTACCCGGCCATCTCCGACGGCGAGATCCGCGAGTCGGTCGAGCAGAACCAGCTGCGGCTGCTCCGCGAGCGCGGCGCCGACATGACGATCTTCTCGCCGCGGGCGTCCGCCATGGCCCACCACGAGGGCGACGAGCGGGCCAGCGGTGAGTGGGCACGGGCATGCAACGATCTCATCGCGCGCGTCACCGGGCTGTTCCCGGGGACGTTCATCGGCGTCTGCCAGCTTCCCCAGTCACCCGGCGCCGACCTTAAATCGTCCGTCGCCGAACTCGGACGCTGCGTCACCGAGCTCGGGTTCGTCGGCTGCAACCTCAACCCGGACCCGAGCGGGGGGAAGTGGACCGCCCCGCCGCTCACCGACCGGTACTGGTACCCCATCTACGAGAAGATGTGCGAGCTGGACGTGCCCGCCATGGTGCACGTGTCCAGCAGCTGCAACCCCGTCTTCCACGCGACCGGCGCGCACTACATCAACGCCGACACGACGGCGTTCATGCAGTTCATCCAGGGCGACCTGTTCGCCGACTTCCCGGACCTGCGGCTGGTGATCCCGCACGGCGGCGGTGCGGTCCCCTACCACTGGGGCCGTTACCGCGGGCTCGCCGACATGCTGAACAAGCCGCCGCTGAGTGAGCACGTCATGAAGAACGTCTTCTTCGACACGTGCGTCTACCACCAGCCCGGCATCGACCTGCTGTTTGAGGTCATCGACACCGGCAACATCCTGTTCGGGTCCGAGATGGTTGGCGCCGTCCGCGGCATCGACCCGGAGACCGGCCACTACTTCGACGACACGAAACGGTACGTCGACGCGCTCGGCCTGGCCGAGGCCGACGCCGCGAAGGTGTACTCAGGCAACGCCCGCCGGGTATATCCCCGTCTCGACAGCGCCCTGCGCGCACGAGGACTGTAACTGCAGATGACTGCCACCTTCCAGCCCGACGCCGACTGGCTCGCGTTCCACCCGAACCCCAGCAAGCCCAGCTACGTCCCGCCCCCGGGCGCGGTCGACGCCCACTGCCACGTGTTCGGCCCCGGCGACATCTTCCCCTACGCGCCAGAACGGAAGTACACCCCGGTCGACGCCGGCAAGGAGCAGCTGTTCGCACTGCGCGACTTCCTCGGCTTCGAGCGCAACGTCATCGTCCAGGCGACCTGCCACGGTGCTGACAACAGCGCCCTGGTGGACGCGTTGCTCGCGGCCGATGACCGGGCCCGCGGCGTGGCGACCATCCGGCCGGGCGTATCGCGGGCCGAGCTTGCCGACATGCACGCGGCCGGTGTCCGCGGCATCCGCTTCAACTTCGTCAAGCGCCTGGTCGACCCCAAACCCGATGACTACTACCGCGGCCTGACCGACCTTGTGGCCGAGTTCGGCTGGCACATCGTCGTCTACTTCGAAGCCGCCGACCTGGCCGAGCGCTGGCAGCTGTTCACCAGCCTGCCCACGACGGTCGTCGTCGACCACATGGGCCGGCCCGATGTGTCGCAGCCGGTCGACGGGCCCGGCTTCGCGCTGTTCACCCGCTTCCTGCGCGAGCACGAGAACGTCTGGTCCAAGGTGAGCTGCCCGGAACGCCTGTCCATCTCCGGCCCGCCGGACTACGCCGATGTTGTCCCGTTCGCGCGCCACCTCGTCGAGACGTTCCCCGGCCGCGTCCTGTGGGGAACCGACTGGCCGCACCCGAACATGAAGAGCCACATGCCCGACGATGGCGCCCTCGTCGACGTCATCCCGCGGATCGCCCCCACCGATGACCTCCAGCGCCGGCTGCTGGTCGACAATCCCCTGCGCCTGTACTGGGAGGCCTCATGACGACGTACACCTCAGAGTTCGATGACATCCCCGGCACCAGGGTGTTCACCGCGAAGCGCGCGAAGCAGGGCTACCACCTGAACCAGTTCTGCATGAGCCTGATGAAGGAGGAGAACCGGGAGCGGTTCAAGGCCGATGAGCGGGCCTACCTCGACGAGTGGCCGATGACCGAGGCGCAGAAGCAGGCCGTGCTCGACCGCGACTACAACGCCATGCTCGACCTCGGCGGCAACATCTACTTCCTGGCGAAGATCTTCGCCACCGACGGGCTCAGCTACGTCCAGGCGGTGAGCACCATGACCGGCATGTCGGTGCCGGACTACCAGCAGATGATGCTGAACGGCGGGCGCTCGCCGGAAGGCTGGCGCTCCGTGAAGGAAGGTAAGTGACATGGCCCGCATCACTGCTGGGTTGACCACCAGCCACATCCCGGCCATCGGCGCCGCGATCGACCTCGGCAAGACGCAGGAGCCGTACTGGAAGCCGCTCTTCGAGGGGTACGACTGGACCAAGTCGTGGGCCAAGGAGAACGTGCCGGACGTGGTGATCCTGGTCTACAACGACCATGCCTCCGCGTTCACGCCGGAGCTGGTGCCCACGTTCGCGCTCGGCTGCGCCGACGAGTTCAAGCCGGCTGACGAGGGGTACGGCCCGCGCCCGGTCCCGGTCGTGCACGGGGATCCGGATCTGGCAGCCCACCTGGCGGAGTCGCTCATCCTCGACGAGTTCGACCTCACCCTGATGTACAAACTCGACGTCGACCACGGCCTCACGGTGCCGCTGTCCCTGGTCTACGGCCAGCCCGACGAGTGGCCGGTGAAGGTCATCCCGCTCGCCGTGAACGTGGTGCAGTACCCGCCGCCGACCGGCCACCGCTGCCTGCGGCTGGGCCAGGCGATCCGGCGGGCCGTGCAGAGCTACGGCGAGGACCTCACGGTCCACGTCTGGGGCACCGGCGGCATGAGCCACCAGCTGCAGGGACCCCGCGCGGGCTTCATCAACTCCGAGTTCGACACCGCTTTCCTCAACCGGCTGGTCAAGGACCCCGAGGGCCTGGCGAAGATCCCTCACATCGAGTACGTGCGGGAGGCGGGCTCCGAGGGAATCGAGCTGGTCATGCAGCTGATCATGCGGGGCGCCATGGGCCCCGAGGCCGAGGAGCTGTACCGCTTCTACCACGTCCCAGGATCGAACACCGCGGTCGGGCACATCGTGCTGCGGCCCGCCGACGCCTAACGCCAGGAGGAGAGCCAGAACATGCGGATCGCTCTTGCCGGAGCCGGTGCCTTCGGCATCAAGCACCTCGACGGGCTCGCCAACATCGACGGCGTCACCGTCACATCCGTTGTCAGCCGCAGGCTGGAGCAGGCCGAGGAGGTCGCGCGGAAGTACGGCGCCGGGCACGCCTCGACCGACCTGGACCAGGTCCTCGCCCGCGATGACGTTGACGCCGTCATCTTGTGCACCCCGACCCAGCTGCATGCGCAGCAGGCCATCGCCGCGATGCGTGCGGGCAAGCACGTCCAGGTGGAGATCCCGCTCGCCGACAGCTGGGCGGACGCGCAGGACGTGGACCGGGTGCAGCAGGAGACCGGCCTGGTCTGCATGGTCGGGCACACCCGCCGGTTCAACCCCTCGCACCAGTGGATCCACCGGCGCATTACCGCGGGTGAGCTGTCGATCCAGCAGATGGACGTGCAGACGTACTTCTTCCGCCGCACGAACATGAACGCGCTCGGCCAGCCCCGCAGCTGGACCGATCACCTGCTCTGGCACCACGCCGCGCACACCGTCGACCTGTTCCAGTACCAGGCCGGCGAGGACGTCCAGATCGCCAACGCCGTGCAGGGGCCGATCCATCCCGAGCTGGGCATCGCGATGGACATGTCCATCCAGCTGCGGACGCCCAGCGGCCGTATCTGCACGCTGTCGCTGAGCTTCAACAACGACGGCCCACTCGGCACGTTCTTCCGCTACATCTGCGACAACGGCACCTACATCGCCCGGTACGACGACCTGGTCACCGGCCGCGAGGAGCCGGTCGACGTGTCCAAGGTGGACGTGTCCACCAACGGCATCGAACTGCAGGACCGCGAGTTCGTCGCGGCGATCCGGGAGGGACGCGAGCCGAACTCCAGTGTGGCCGGCGTGCTGCGCTGCTACCGGGTGCTCGGCGAGCTGGAGGCCCAGCTCGCGCGGCAGATGTAGCAGGGATGACGCTGCCCCCCACGGCGGGCGGGAAACGGCCTTCCTCGATGCCCGAGCGGCTGGTCGCATCACTGGAGGGACCGGCGGGCGCGCCGGTGCTCGTACTCGGCAACTCGCTCGGCACCACCCGGGAGATCTGGGAGCCGCAGGTGGCGGTGCTCGGTGAGCGCTTCCGGCTGCTGCGCTACGAGCATCGCGGCCACGGTGGATCCCCGGCCCCATCCGGCCCCTACACGATCGCTGAGCTGGCCGCGGACGTGCTCCGGCTGCTCGATGACTTCGGCGTGCACACCGCCTCCTACTGCGGCATCTCGCTCGGCGGGATGATCGGCATGTGGCTGGCGGCCAGCGCGCCGGAGCGAATCGATGCACTCGGCCTGTGCTGCACCTCCGCCTGCCTGCCGCCGGCCGAGGCGTGGCTGGACCGGGCGGCACAGGTGCGTTCGGCGGGGCTCGTGTCCATCTCCCGGCAGGTGGTGGGCCGCTGGTTCACCCGCAGGCGTGAGCAGCTGCGGGTGATCTTGGGCGGGGCGCACCTGGCGAACGTCTCCCACGCCGCCGAGGTCTCAGCCGCGCTCATGGCCCACCTGACGGGCTAGGCACGCGCGGAGCGTGCCGTCAGCGCATATTCCAGCCCCCGGCAGATCCGGCGGGCCGCCCGGTCAGCGCATCAGGGCCCGGCCGGCCGCCTCGATGCTCTGCTGTGAGAGCAGCACAGTATCCGCCGCGTCGCCGAGCGGGATGAAGCTGTCCTCGGCCGTCACCCGGGTCACCCAGCCGCCGAAACGGTCGTCAGCGAGGATCGCCATCACTCCCTCCGACACGCCCCCGGTGCGCCGGGTCTCGTCCGCGATCACCACCCGCCCGGTCGCCCGCGCCTCGCGCAGGATGTCCTCGGCGGGCAGCGGTGCCAGCCAGCGCAGGTCCACCACCCGGCAGCCGATGCCCTCCATGGTCAGCCGGGCCGCCGCCCGCAGGCTCAGCCGCAGCCCGTTGCCGAACGTCATGATCGTCAGATCGGTGCCGGTCCCGTGGGTCCTGGCCTGCCCGGCCGGCGCATGCCCGGCCGCCCAGCGCTCTGGTGGGTCATACGGCGCGCGCCAGCCGCCGTCGGCGGCGCGGTACAGGTCGCGGGTGTGGTACAGCGCGATGGGTTCCAGGAAGATGCAGACACTGCCGTCGGCGGCCGCGGCGGCCAGGCAGGTGCGCAGCATCGGGGCCGCATCCTCGGGCCGGGCGGGGGAGGCGATGATCAGGCCGGGGATGTCCCGCAGCGCCGCCACCGCGTTGTCGTTGTGGAAGTGCCCGCCGAAACCCTCCTGGTAGGCATAGCTGGCGATGCGCACCACCATCGGGTTGCGGTACTGTCCCTGGGAGAAGAAGGACAAGGTGGCGGCCTCGCCGCGGATCTGGTCGGCGGCGTTGTGCAGGTAGGCCAGGTACTGGATCTCCGGCACCGGCAGCAGCCCGGCCACCCCTGCGCCCAGCGCCAGGCCCAGGATGGACTGCTCGTCCAGCACGGTGTCGAACACCCGCCCGGCGCCGAAACGGGCCAGCAGGCCGCGGGTCACCCCGTACACGCCGCCCTTGCGGGCGACATCCTCACCGAACACCAGCATCTCGGGCCGGGCAGCCAGCGCGTCGGCGAGCGTGGCGTTGATGGTCTGGGCCAGGGTGAGCGGGCCGGCCGTTTCCGGCAGGCGGTCCCCGAACGCGGCCCGCCGGCGGTCCTCGCCGGCGGCCAGCATAGCGCCGCCCCAGACCGCGTCGGGAGAGCGCGGTGCCAGCGGCGCCATCACCTCCGCCGCGCTGGCCAGCCGTGGCGCCCCGGCCACCTCCGCCGCGAGTTCCAGCACGTCGGCCCGGGTGCGCTCATAGCGGTCCATCACCTCGGCGGGGGTGAGGACGCCGGCCTCGACCAGCAGCCGGGCGGTGCCGAGCAGCGGGTCGGCTGCCATCTCGCTGGCGATCTCCCGGGCGTCCCGGTAGGCGGCCTCAGCATCCGCTCCCGCGTGCCCGCCCAGGCGCACCATCGACAGATGCAGGAAGGCGGGGGAGCGGTGCTGCCTGACCCAGGCCGCGGCTTCCTGGGCGGTGTCGTAGACGTCGGCGAGATCGGACCCGTCGGCGTGGAAGTATCGGATGCCGGGCCGGGCGGCAGCCGCCGTCGCCACCCAACCGGGCGGCGTGCGCACGCTGATGCCGAGCCCGTTGTCCTCGCAGACCACCAGCAGCGGGAGCGGCAGGCGCTGGTAGGTGCAGTACGCGGCGGTGTTGAGCGCCCCCACCGCGGTCGAGTGGTTGACCGAGGCGTCCCCCAGGCTCGCGACCACGATCGCGTCGGCCGGCCAGCGGGCCGCGGCTTCCAGCCGGGCGGCGCGGGAGATCGCGAACGCGACCCCGACCGCGCGGGGCAGATGGGAGGCGATCGTGGAGGTCTGGGGGAGGATGTGCAGATCCGCGTGGCCGATCACCTTGTGCCGTCCGCCGGCGATCGGCTCCTCCGCGGCGGCGACCAGGCCGAGCAGGACATCCCGCACGCCGTCCCGGGCCGGGCGGGCGTTGCCGGCGCGCACCAGGTAGAACGCGGCGGAACGGTAATGCAGCAGCGCCGGGTCGTCGCCCCGCAGCGCCGCCGCGACCGCCGCGTTGCCCTCATGACCCGATGAGCCGATGGTGTAGAAACCGGCCCCGCGCTCGCGCAGCCAGCGCGCGGCCAGGTCGAGGTGGCGGCTGGCAAGCTGGGCGTCGAACAGTTCCAGGCAGTGGTCCCCGGTCAGCGCGGAGCCGGCCCGGACCGGACCGGGGAAACCTCCGCCGCTGAACGAGGCAGGTGTGGCGGATGCCCGCAGCTTCAGGACGGAGTCAGCGAAGTGCTGCTCGACCGCGTCGCGGCTGGTTGCGGGGTGGCTCATGTTCTCTACGGTAAATCCGCCGCCGGGCATTCCGGTCAGCGGAACCGAGTTGTCCTGCCGTCCGTCGAAGTGGCATGAATCACCTTTCCCGCCTCGCCGCCATCGCCGGGGCGGCTGTGCTCGCCGCCAGCGCCGCCGGGTGCGCCTCTTCCGCGCCTGTGCCCCCGCCGGTCAAGCCACCTCAGCTGCCCACCCTCCCGGCCACCCTGACCGTGCGGCAAGCCGCCACGCTGCGCGCCTACGGCCGCGCCGACACAGCGTTCGGCCTGGATGCCCTTGCTGCCGCCTGCCGGCCGCAGCCGGGCGCGAACGAGGTGCTCTCACCGGCCAGCCTGGCCTCCGGGCTGGGCATGGCTTACCTGGGGGCGCGAGGCATCACCGCGGCCGCCATGGCGCAGGTGCTCCACCTGCCCACCGCGTCATCGCCGGCCCTGGTGGCCGGGCTGCGGACCCGGGCGCGGCTGCTCAACTCGCTGAACCGGCCCGGGGTCACCTTCACGGTCAGCAACCGGATCTGGGCGGACCCCTCCATGCCGGCCAGCAGCGGATACCTGGCGCAACTGCGGGCCGGTTACGGCGCGTCGATGGCGAACGTGCCGCTGCTGACCGAGCCGGAAACCGCGCGCCAGACCATCAACGCGGCGATCGCGGCCGAGACCCGGGGCCACATCGGCGCGCTGATGCCGCCGGGGTCGCTGGACCAGGTCGCCTGGCTGCTCACCGACGCCCTGTACCTGAAGGCCGCATGGTCGGACCCGTTCGACCCGGCTGAGACCCAGCCCGGGCCGTTCACCACGCAGGCCGGCCAGCGGGTCACCGCGCACTACCTGCACGGCAGCTACTTCCGCTACACCACCGGCGGCGGCTGGACCGCTGTCCGGCTGCCCTACCGCGGCGGCCGGCTGGCCATGCTCGCGCTGCTGCCCCCAGCTGGCTCCGGCTGCCCGGTACTGCCCGGCGCCACGCTGGACAGCCTCACCACCAGGCTCAGCGCGGCCTCCCGCGGTCCGGGCGGGCTGGCCTCGGTGGCCCTGCCCAAGATCAACCTGAGCACCAGTGAGTCGATGAACGACGTGCTCAAGCGGATGGGCATGGGTATCGCGTTCACGGGCAGCGCCGACTTCACCGGCCTGTCGCCGAAGGCGTGCTGCATCGGGCTGGTCCAGCATGCGGCGACGCTGGCGGTGGCGGAGAAGGGGACGGTGGCCAGTGCGGCCACCGGCGTCTCGGTGCTGCCCGCCGCGGCCGCCCCGCCGCAGGGGCCCACGATCGTGTTCAACCGGCCCTACCTGCTGATGGTGGAGGACACGGTGACGGGGGAACCGCTCGTGCTGGCCCGGGTGGCCAATCCGGCTGGCCACTGACGCCGCCGGCGGGAGAGGATCGGGGCGCGCCTGCAAGCGATGAGGAGGAGGAGGCCCCATGCTGCCCTGGTCCGCGGAACTGGCCGGACGGATCGACGAGCGGGTCATCACCAGCGAGCTGCTGCGGGGGAACCCGCTCGGCGACCCGCATGAGCGCCCGCTGTGGGTCTACCTGCCGCCGGGCTACGACACCGAACCCACCCGGGTGTACCCGTCGGTGTATGTGATCCAGGGCTATACCGGCCATGTCGCGATGTGGCGCAACCGCACGGCCTACCGGCAGCCGTTCCCGGAGACCGCCGACGCCGTGTTCGCCAGCGGCCAGGCGCCGCCCGCCATCGTCGTCTACGTGGACGCGTGGACGGCCTACGGCGGCAGCCAGTTCGTCGACTCGCCGGGCACCGGCCGGTACCACTCCTACCTGTGCGAGGAAGTGGTGCCCTGGGTGGACAGCCGGTACCGGACGGTGGCCGAGGCCGGGCACCGCGCGATCATGGGGAAGTCCAGCGGCGGCTTCGGGGCGATGATCACCCCGATGCTGCGGCCGGACCTGTTCGGGGCGCTGGCCACCCACGCCGGGGACTCGCTGTACGAGCTGAGCTACCTGCCCGAGTTCGGCAAGGACGTGCGCCATCTGCGCGACTACGACGGCGACATCTGGCGCTGGTGGGCAGATTTCCAGTCCAGGACCTCCTTCACCAGGGAGGCCGACATGGACCTGCTGGCGCTGCTGGGTGTGGCTGCCTGTTTCTCGGCCCAGCCGGACGGCACGGTGGACCTGCCGTTCGACCCGCGGACCGGGGTGCTCCGCCCGCAAGTGTGGCAGCGCTGGCTGGACCTGGACCCGGTCCGGATGGTGCCGCGCTACGCAGCCGGGCTACGGTCGCTGCGGGCCATCTGGATCGACGCCGGCACCAGGGACGAGTGGTTCCTCGACGTCGGGGCGCAGGCCTTCCGGGCGGCACTGCGGGAGGCGGGCGTGCCCGACGAGGTGATCCACTTCGAGTTGTTCGACGCCTCCCACATGGGGATCGACTACCGCTACCCGCTCTCACTCTCCTGGCTCTGCCAGCGCATCCGGCGCTAGCGGGTTTCGTCGAACAGGTGGCTGGTGACGCGGGCCAGGTGGGTGCGCATCGCCTCGACCGCGCGGTCGGCGTCCCTGGCCCGCAGCGCCGCGACCAGTTCCCGGTGGTCGGCCTGGTACACCTGCTGGCGCTCCCGGGAGGCGGCGCGGCGCTTGAGGTCACCCCAGAAGCGGCCGTGCCGGGCTTCATCGATCACGGTGTAGAGCCGGGCGAGCAGCGGGCTGTGGCTGGCGGCGAGGATGCAGCGGTGCAGGGCCAGGTCCCACAACTCGAACTCGTCGTAGCTGGCCGCCCGATCCCCGCCGGCCAGGCAGCGGTCCATCTCCGCGAAGTCGGCCGCCGTCGCCCAGGCCACGACCAGTCTCATCGCGGACGGCTCCAGCATCCGCCGGATGGCCATCACATCCGCGGGCGCGAAACCGCTGGAGCTGTCGGGGCCGGCCGGGCCGGGCTGGGCCTGCTGCCCTGGCTGGGCCTGCTGCCCCGGCTGGCCCGCGCCATCCGCTGTTCGCTGTTCCCGCGGCCCGCCGCCCGGCCTGCTGCCGGGCGCCGGGCCCGGTCTGTGCCCGTCGGTGTCCGCCCTTGCCCAGCGGGCATCCCGCAGGAAGGTGCCGCGTCCGACTTCACGGGAGATGTGGCCCTCGGCTTCGAGAACTGCCAGTGCCCGGCGGACCGAGGTCCGGGTGGCGCCGAGGTCGGCTGCCAGCTGCCGTTCGGTGGGCAGCCGCGCACCCGGTCCCAGGCCGGCCCGCCGCGAATCAGCGAGGATGGCCTCGGCCAGCTGACGTCCGCGGTCAGCCGGAACAGGCGGGATGTCCCCGGTTGGTCTCGCCATCCTGCTCCACCCTGATTCCGGGCCGGACCTCACCGGCGCAACCAATCATACCAATCGAGACCATACTGTGACGCTGTACTGCGCTTTTCTTCTTGTTAACACCCTTGACCCCTTTTGTATACAGACCTATGCTCAACCAATCTGACCCCCACAACCAATCAGTTCCCGTGGTGCCGGCCGCCGCGAACCAATGCGGCTGCGGGCACTGCGCAGCCCGGACCACCCAGAAGCTAAGGAGACCTCGCACGTGAGGCTTGCCACCATTGCCACTGCCCAGGGACCGCGCCTGCACGTCAGGGCGCGCTCAGGTTACGTTGACGCCGGCGAGGCCACGGGCGACCCCCGCATGTCGGCACTGTCGTACGTGCTCACGACGGGGCAGCCGGCCATGGACGCCATCCGCGCTCTCGAAAACCAGGACGGCCGCGAGGTCGGGCCCGCCGATTTCGCCCCGGCAGTGCCCGCCCCGCCCCGCATCCTGTGCCTGGGGCTGAACTACAGCGAGCATGCGCTGGAAGGCGGGCGGGCGGTTCCGACCTGGCCGGATGCGTTCGTACGCGGGGCCGACAGCGTGCTCGGCCCCTACGCCGACCTGGTCAAGCCGGCCCTGACCACCCGGTTCGACTACGAAGCCGAACTGGGAATCGTGATCGGCAAGGGCGGCCGCTACATCCGGGCCGAGGACGCACTCGACGCGATCGCGGGCTTCACGGTTCTCAACGACGCGTCGGCGCGCGACTGGCAGCGGGCCGGCAGCCAGTGGACGGCGGGCAAGAACTTCGTGGGCAGCATGCCGATCGGCCCCGAAGTGGTGACCACCGACGAGGTGGACGTCAGCGACCTCGCCATCAGTTCCACGCTCAACGGCACCGTGATGCAGTCTGCGCGTACGTCGCAGATGCTGGTCAGCGTTCCGGCAGCGGTCGAGTTCTTCTCATCGTTCACCCATCTGGCCCCAGGAGATGTCATCGCCACCGGCACGCCCGGCGGTGTTGGCTTCGCCCGGACGCCACCCGTGTGGATGGTGCCCGGTGACGTGATCGAGGTCACCGTCGAGAAGGTGGGCACCATCCGCAACCGCATCGTCGCCGAGGAGGGCGCTCCCGCCGACTGGCGGTGGCAGCCCCCCGACAAGCCCGGCCCCCGGTTCTGAAATCCGGCTGGCCGTACCCCCCCCCCCCCCCCCGCTCGGCCACCCCCACCAACCAACGCCTCACGGAAGGAACCTGAAGACCACGCCACGCCGCCCCGCCGCCGCCCGCGGCGCCCGGGGGGCCCGGCGTCGGTGTCGAGCAGGGCAAAGATCAGAGCGAACTGGGCCAGCGCGCTGGCAGGGTCGAGCGGGGGGACGAGGAGATCGGGGAGCGCGATCGGGTGCGGCGGGCGCGGGGTCTCGCGGGATCCAGGTGGAGACCGGATCGCCGTCGTGATAGAGACGGATCACCTCCCGGCTATGCCACGTGATCTCCGCGTAACGGCCGTCCCATTCGAGCAGCATCCGGTCGCGCGGCCCGCCGCGGCGTCCGGTCCGGTGCACGCCGATCGTCCCGACGGGCAGGTAGAGCACGATGGCGCGCTCGTCGTCGCGGACCACGGTCCATGGCCACACGGTCGTGACGAGGCGCTGCTCGCGGTCGGCTTCATCTTCACCGTCCACTTCTTCAACAATCATTGGCGGCCCGACAAATTCCCGCTCGACATATTGATGTTTACCGGCCGAATGCCGCTCGAGGAGTTCAAACGCGAGCATGCGATTGACTATCAACGGTTGGTCGAGTCCAATCAGCTGGATAATTATCTGGTCGATGCGCCGACACATCCGATGACCGTGGGATCAAAAATTCTTGGATTTACTCTGATGGCGTGCGGCCTGATCTTGTTGTATATGGTGATCTCAGGTTTCATTGGGCGACTGGCAACATGAACGCGTCGAACGGCCAGAGGGCACGCAATGCATCTCGTTCACCATCGTTTTATACAGATTGAGGGCCTGATCGGCATCTT
>OFHK01000186.1_pt1 | contig 20048 bp, 21 predicted proteins | sample 1521951 | NCBI WGS metagenome assembly OFHK01 (sample SAMEA2468436, study PRJEB22500) | soil metagenome | biome: Glassland; feature: Farmland; material: Clay | place: Australia | collected 2013-01-31 | depth 0.55 m
CTGCCCGTCCACGGCGGTCGCCACGTCGAATCCCTCCAGGGTGAGGTTGACGGCGATGAGCTGACGGATCACCTCATCGTCGTCCACCACGAGCACGCGTCCCATTCCCTGCGCCACGGGCGCGAGGTTAGCGTCTCGTGACCACTTCTTGCACCGACTTAGCCCAGGTGACCCTGATCTCTGCGCTGCGGGGAGCCATGGTTCCGCCCGTGGGACGGCCATCGGAGCGCCGCCGGATCGCGACCGGAGACCGCTCGCGGCCGCCCGGTGGATCGCCGCCGGATCGCCGCCGGGAGACCGCTCGCGGCCTGCGCAGGCGCATGGCGCCCTGCTCGGCACGCGAGGCAGGATGGTCCGTGAGGCGGGGTGCGCGGGCGGTTGTGGCGCAAGGGTTTGACCTGGCGCCACGTCGCCTGGCGCGGGGCAGCACGGGTCCCTGGCTGACGAGGACGGATGATGCCTGCGGGACTGGTAATCTTGCTCCGTCCTGAGCCCCCGTAGCTCAGGGGATAGAGCAACGGCCTCCGGAGCCGTGTGCGCACGTTCGAATCGTGTCGGGGGCACCCACTCTGATCTGCGGAAACATCGTTTCTGCCTGCGGAAACAGCCTCGTGTGGCGGTTCGGGGCGATGTCATCTGACGTCGGCAAACGCCAGGGGCAGCCAGATTTCGCCCCCCATACGCCCCCCAAAGATCATTCCGGTGGCTCCGGCTTCTGCTGGTTCTCCGCCAGGTGGAGGGTGTCGTCCATGCGGGTGATCCAGACGTCTTCGAGGCCGGTCATGCACTTGGCGTAGACGCGCATCAGGACCTCGACGCTGTGCCCGGCCCAGGCGGCGACCGGGGTGGGCGGCACGCCGGAGTTGAGCCGCCAGGTGACGCCGGAGTGCCGCAGATCGTAGGGGCGGCGCAGCAATGGCGTGGCGCGCTGCTGCTCGGTCAGTGCCCGGGCGCGGACTTTCTGCCAGACCTGCCACCAGGTGGAGGGATGGATGATGTTGCCGTTCTCGCTGCGGAACAGGCGCCCGTCCGGGCCGGTGCCGAACCGGCTGATGTGCGCCCGGAGCAGCGTGACCAGTTCCGGCGGGATCGGGACCTTGCGGACCGGCCGGCGGGTCTGCTGGCCCTCCCCCGCCCGGCCGCGGGTGCGGCCTTTCAGGCCGCGCTGCTCGTGCACGGTGCCGTCGTCGGTGAAGGCGCGGCCCGCAGCGGGGCTGGAGTCGGCGAAGGTCAGGTAGCCCCAGCCGGTGCGCGGGAGCTGGCAGCCTGCCCTGGTGAGCGCGGCGACCTCCGACGGCCGCATCATCGCGTAGTACATGCAGCCATAGAGCGCGGCGAACCGCGGGCCTTGGTCGCGGCCGATGCCGGCGCAGGCGGCGATCATGCTAGCGATCAGGGCTGGGCTGCCGACTGAGCGTGGGTCGACGGCTTCCTCGGGCTTTTCCGGGGCAGTCCAGCCTTCGGGCAGGTTCTGCTTGCTGAGCGGGTTCTTGGGCAGCCGCTTCTTGCGCACCGCGTAGCCGAGGACGCGGTGCAGCACCCGGCGCCGGCGCGCGTAGTAGTCCGGTGCCGCCGCCTTCCCGTCCAGCCGGGTGGCGAGTGCGTCCAGGACGTCGCAGACCACGGACTCGTCCTGGAACGCGCTCAGCGGGCGCGACGCCCTGGCCAGCCAGGCCAGCGCCCGCGCCTCCGCCTGGTCGGGGATGCCAGCAGTGGGACCCTGGTTGAGGCTCTTGCGCAGGGCAGCGCGGAGCACATCAGGGTCCGGGGCCCCCTTCAGGTCGCGGGTGACGACCGGAACCACCCGGCTCAGCGTCTCGATGACGGAAACCCGGCTCTTGGCCGCCGCGTCCTTCCAGGTAACGGCGGTGAACTCCATCGCGTGATCAAAGAACGTAACGTCTCTGAGCTTGCGCACCATCGACTCGGGCAGCCCCGTCTCCAGGTCGAAAGCCTCGCCTCGCCGGGCGGCGCTGATCAGCTGGGCCTTGAACGAGTCAGCGAGGGCGATCTTCACGAACGACTCACCGAACCGCCGGCCATTGACAAGCCAGCGGACCCGGTAGGGCGTGGGCCGGTCCTTGCGGACCTCGGTCTGCCAGAACCGGACGTCGTAGCTATCGCTGGTCACGCCACGCCTGGCCGGTCTCTTCGAGCCACTCTTCCAGCCAGCTCCGCCGGACCCGGACCGGCCCCGCTCCCCCGAGCCGGACGCTGCGGGGGCCAGTGCGCTGGGCGCGCCACCGGTCGAACGTCCGGCGCGACACCTTCAGTTCGTCGCACACTTCCTCGACCGTGAGCCACTCGTCACGCCGAGCGGGACGTCCTGATAAGGCGTCCCGGGCTCCCGGCCGGGACTGACGAGTCTGTGTGGCTGCGGCTGACTTGCCAGGCATGGGGAAACCGCCTCCAGCTGATTCCTTTGATGCAGGCACAGCCAGTCGGAGCCTGCGCTTGTCTCAGTCAACATAATACTAGTGTTTTGTGACATTCGCCAGACTTGCGGCGCCGCGTTCAGGTGCAACCATGGCTAGATCGCTGGGCTCACGCTGGTCACGGCATCAGCCGTGCTCCCCTGCCAGTGCGGAGGCGTCAGCATCCCAGGACGGCTGAGGCGGAACCGGGGTTGCCGGTTCTAGTCCCACCAGAAGGTCCAGAACGGTGACGTCAGCAGGAGGTCCGTGATCGATGGCACGTCGCGGAGCCCATTCCCGCACTCATCGCAGAACGCACACTGCTCGGCGGCCAGGATCTGCGCGGTCTGGCTGGTTCGCGGTGGGCGGTGGACGAGCAGGCGGATCTCATCGAAGCCCACCTTGAACAGCGTGGCCCCGAACCTGTCTTCCCAGGAACGCAGCACAGCGGCAACCGGCAGCGCGTTGTGGTAGTGGTTGATCGTCCCGGCCCATCCGATCAGCGGCAGCACGTCAGCGGGCCGGGCCGCCGGTGCCAGGCCGATCCGTGCCGGTGAGACCACCCGCAGCACCCGGTCAAGCTGCTCGGCGCTCAGCGCCTGCCGCTCGGCAGGGGCCAGGCCAGGGAACTGCCGTGAGAACGGGGCACGCATCATCCGGAAGCCGCCATCGTCCTGGTCCTCAGGGGGCACGTAGGAGTCCCACAGGCCGGTGAGGAGTTCGGCGGCATCCATGCGGTCCAGTTCGGTGACATCTGCCGGGTCGATGAAGTCGTCGTTGTCCCAGGGCCGCGCATCGTCGCCCTGCCGCCGTCCCATCGCATCCCGGGCCAGCGCGAGGACCGCCCGGGTTTCCTCGTCACCTTTGATCCGGTCATCCATGCTGGCCAGCAGGAACGGCACCAGGCCGGTGACCGGCCTGGCCTGCGACAGCACCGACCACACCCGCCCTGGATCGGTGACCGACTCACTGGTCACCCAGGCAACCGGAACACGGGACTTATAGCCAGCCCAGACCCGCCGTCCAGCCGGAAGCGCCACCGGCCCCAGGCGCACCTCACCGTCTTCGGGCAGATTACTCATGATCACCGGCCTCACGGTCGCCTCGCAGGCAGTATCGCGGCCGTAGCCTACGGTCCGGCCGGAACACAAGGCAGAAAGGCACCGGAAGGTTCCCTTCCGGGTCCCGCCGGGCAAACCGCATCCGAACCGAGGGACATGTCCCTGGGAATTGCACTCAGTCCGCTTCGGGTTCTGGTTCGGGTTGAACTCGCTGGTCGGGTTCTGGCCGCCAGAGGAGCGCCGTCGCTCGGGGGTCGCCGGAGGCGAGCGCGTGATTGACCAGGGCGGCAGTGGCTCTCGATCTGCTCAGCATGAGCGCGCTGGGCCGCTTGGGCGCGGGTCCGAGGCCGGCGGCGGCGTCGATGATGAGCCGCTCGCAGGCCAGGTCGATATCGGCTCCGCGACTGAGCAGGCCGGGGTGGGTGACGCCGAGGTCGTGCAGGGTGCGCTCGGTCGGGCCGGGCTGTTGGTGGAGTTCGTCCGGCTCTGCGTGACGGGCGGGGACATCGCGGGTCGGTGCCGAGCGGGCTGTTTGTGTGGCCTCCCGGGCGGTGGTGAGCACCCGGCTGGGTGCCTGGGTCGCCGCCGCGATCTGCCCGACGGCGGCGACGGTCTGGTGGCTCGCCTTGACCGCGTCGGTGTAGGCGGCCAGCACAGTGCTGACGCGTTCTGGCGGGGCGTGCGCGAAAGGACGGGGGACGTCGTAATCGTCGGGAAGGGACGAGGTGGGAGCCGCGCTGCGGCCCGCCCGTGCCGCAGCGCGGATCCGGTCACGTTCGGTCCCGGTGAGCATAGCCAGGGTCTCGCAAGCCTGGTGGACCGCGGCGACAGCCACCGGCAGATCCTCCGGCCGGGCGGCCAGGCTGGCTGGTGGGCGTGCCTGGCGGGCGGGGCCGCTGCTGAGTGTCCACCCGGGTTCGGCGTAGGCGAGCCGTCCGGTCCACAGCGCCAGGTCGCTGGTCTCGGCGGCCAGGGCGGATGGGAGCCCGCGGGTGTCGGTGGTGATCTGGCTGACCGCCCGGGCGGCGCGCAGCCAGGTGTCGCGGGCACGCCCAGCGGCATCAGCCGCCGCCCACACGCCAGTGCCGTCCGGGGCGGCGGCGGTGTGGGTGACTCGCTCGGCGAGCGCGCGCAGCAGGATGTGGCAGTTGTGGCTGGTCACGGTGCTGGCCTGGGCGATCCGGCGCAGCGACGCCGCGTTCAGGTCCACCGCCCAGGGTTCGGCCTGCGCGGACAGCCAGGCCAGGTGCCGGACCCGTTCGGCGGTCACGATCACCCCCTCGCACAAGCCGGTGACCGCCTCACCACCACCGAGGATGCGGCGCGTGGGGAGTTCGTTGACCGGGATCGCGGCCAGCAGTTCACGGTGCCTGCCGGTGACGGGTTCGTGCTGGCAGGCGGCGCGGACCGAGGTGTCCAGCACCCACAGCCACTGGCACGCCGCGTTCAGCCTGCGCCGCCCGTCCGCGGTGCCGGGCCCGCCGGCCGACGGGGACAGCGCCGGGCCGGACACCTGGTGGGCGATCCGCCGCGCCAGCGAGCCGATCTCGGTCAGCAGCGCCCGGCTGACCGGCGCGCAGGTGACAGCAAGCGCCCATTCCGAACGCGGCTGACGGCTGCCGCCGGAACCAGGCGCGACATGGGTATGGAGCAGATCCCGGCCGGTGATCAGCGACACGGTGACCGAGTCCAGCCGCTGTGCCAGTGGGCTGGCCGCCGGGACCGGAGGCCACCTGGGGCCCCCACCTCGTTCGGTCAATAATCCCGCCGCGTTGGACAGCGCCTCCCGGGCCTGCAGGCAGGCGATCGCACGTGTTCAACCCGCAACTGGTGGGCAACGTGCCGTCCACGTTCTGGTGGAACCCGCTCGATGGCTGCGCCGAACCGGCCACCGCGATCCGCCGCGCCGACGCGTTCGCCACCTCGGTCAGCCAGGAAGGGGTCGAGGACGCCTCGTTCTGGGCCGCCAAGGCCAGCGACTACCTGCGTGGCTACTTCCACGCCGCGGCGCTGGCCGGCCTGGATCTGCGGCAGGTGGCCCGCTGGGTTACCGGCGCCGGTCACACTGAGGCCGAGGAGATCCTCAACGCCCACGTTGGCACCGCTGAGCAGTGGGCAGCCCAGCTCGCCGAACTGCGCGGCGAAGCGAACAAGACCGCCCAGACCATCCGGATGACCATGAGCCGCGCGCTGGCGTTCCTCGCCGACCCCGCCCTGGCGGTCTCCGTTCTGCCTGCCCCCGGGCCGTCCCTAGACCTGGAGGCTTCCTCCAGCAGGCCGGCACCTTGTATTTGATCGCCGAAACCCGCGGTGAGGACTCCCCGGTCGCCCCGCTGTTCGCCTGCCTGGCCAGCGAACTGCACTACCTCGCCGGCCTGACCGGCAGCCGCACGCACGGCGGCCGCCTCGACCCACCCCTGTTGATAACGCTGGACGAGGTCACCCAGATCTGCCCCGTCCCCCTGCCGGTGTGGATGGCCGACGCCGGCGGCAGAGGTATCGAGATCATCACCGTCGCCCACGGCGAAGCCCAGCTGCGTGCCCGCTGGGGCAGGGACGGCGCCCGCGTCATCATGGACACCTCCGGCGCCAAGATCTGGCTCCCCGGCATCTCCGACCCCGCCACCCTGGAAACCGCGTCCCTGCTGTGCGGCACCACCGCCGTGCGCGAGCGCGGGCAGTACTACCACACGCGACATCCGGTCCTCACCCCCGACATGATCCGCCAGCTCCCACCCGGCTACGCGCTGGTCGTGCGCGGCGGCCACTCCCCCGTCATCGCCCGCCTGCCGATGTGCTGGAAAGACCCCCTCTACCGGGCCGCCCGCCAGGTCGGGGAAGCCATCGCCGACGTCATCCCCGTGCACGCGGTCACCACTCCGCCCATCCCACCTGACGATCCCGGCCGGGATGCCCCGGGCGAGTGGGGACCGCTCGTGCCGCGTGGCCCCGGACCCCAGCCACTCGATCCGGTCAGCCGAACCCACTACCCCTGGGACGAGTGATCCGGCCATGACCACCCCCGGCAGTGACGGTGACGCGCTCGGCGCCCTGCTCATCCAGCTCGCCGCCCACGCCGAACGGATCGGCGGCCTCGACGCCCGCGAAACGGCCCACTACGAGCACCTCAGCGCCGGCCAGGACAGCCTTGCCACACAGACGGCCGCGCTCAGCGCCCGGATCAGCGAGATCACGGCCACGCTGGCCCGCCACTCCGCGATCCTGGACAGCCTTGACGGGCTCGCCACGCAGGTCGCCGCCATCGCCACCCAGGTCGCCTCCCTGTCCCTGGACGGCACCGGCGGCCCCGGCGGCGACTGGTACCAGCCGGTGCCCGCGCCCCGCTGGTGGAGGCTCACCGGCGCCGGCCGGGACGCGGCGATCGACCGGCTGCGGGCCTGGGTCGAGCAGATCTACCGGCCCAGCTACGGCAAACTCGCCGCCCTGCTCCCCGCCTGCTGGGAACACCACCCCGTCTGCCTGTACCTGCTCGACTGGCTCAGCGAACTGTGGTCCGTGCTCTACCTCACCCCCGAACGCGACAGCCGCACTCTGGCCGCCCAAGCCGAATGGCACACCCGGCTCCTGCCCGCCGCCGCCGACCAGATGGCCACCGAAGCCCGCGGCTGCCAGCACGCATTCCGCCGAGGCCACCCGCCCCCGCCTGGCAATCCGGCCACGCTGAACGGTGCACAGCCCCGCCCCTGAAGCTCGGGCACCCACGTCTATGGACTACCTGGCGGACTAGAGACCCGCCTCGCATCTGGACTGCTCAACGGACCTTCCGCACGGCAACAAGGTGCGGTCAGATGACGATCAGGAGGTAACAACCAGCGGCCCAGACCGGTGCGCCAACACCGGCCCGGGCCTTGATCCTCACCCTTGCTCAGAAGGGCGAAGACCCATGGCGAACCCTACCGACCCACGCCCGGAACCATTCCGGGCACAGCTCGACGACGGGCAGATCGTCGAAACCGACGGCAGCACCGTCACCGACCCGGCGTCCGGCTCACCCGTCCCCGCGGTTCTCCTGCGGATGAGCCGGACCCGGGCCCACACCCTCGCCCACCTGCTCGACGACTGGTGCCGCGTCGCCCGCGTGTACGCCACGTTGCGCTCCTCCGAAGTCACCGAACGAGCCCTGGTCTGGGCGCTGGAAGCCAGCGCCGCAGCCACCGGCGACCCCGAAGCCACCCGCTGCGCCCTCAGCGGCCCGCAAGCGCCTTCGGTCGCGCAACGACTGGCGGCAGCAGCAGTCCTGAGCGAACGCGAACACCGGATCAACCCGGTCCAGCGCATCGCCATCGTGGACGCCGCCGCACGGTGGCTCGCCGAAGACGCCGGGGAAGACCTCGCCGAGGCCCTGCTGCAGGCAGTGTGTTCGGACCCCGTGACGGCCAACTTCGTGTACCTGGCCCTGATCGAGCAGCCGGAGCCGGCCCCTTGATCCAGCCGATCAGGCGCACATTCCCCGGTCGGCACGACCAAGTCGCTCGTGCCCGCGACTTCGTCAGGAAAGCCGCCCCCTGCTGCCCCGCCCTGGAACTGTGCACGAACGCGCTCCAGCACACCGCGTCCGCGAACGGCGGAACCTTCGAGGTCACCATCTACCGCGGGCACGACGCGCTACGCATCGATGTACGAGACGACGGTGCCAAGACCCTACCCACGGTCGGGTGCATCGAGGATCTGTCAGAAGACGGGCGCGGCCTGGAAATCGTCGCCCTCATCGCACACCGATGGGGCCAGTCCGGCGACGAGTACGGCCGCACCGTCTTCTTCGAACTCCGCTGGAGCCGAGGGGCATCCAGCGACCGCAAATCGTCCCCCAACGATGCCCGCGCCGGGTGACCATGTTGGGCCTACTCGGCATGCACCTCACGGATTCCTAGCAAGCAGGAACTCCGGTATCCACCACATTAGCGAGCTGACCGTCGTTAATATAGTGAGCATTGAGCCAGCCCTGGTTTGGGGTGCCATTGTTTGTTGGCCGTGTTACATTGGTAACGTAGTACCATAGCCGATCATTGTATGGACCGACACTATCACCCCAGCCATAGCAATGAAGCTGCACACGCTCGCCAGAATAGACTCCGAGTCCAGTAACACGACTTGTATCGTTAACATGAGGGCTATTACGGAACCAGACGCCATCCGGTAGTGTCTCGCTCGTATTCATCACAGGAAACACCGGGCCTGCCGGGGATGGGGGTGGAGGCTGAGGTGATGGTGGCGGTGGTGGAACTTCGGCCGGTGTTGTCGCGGAGCCCGGACTCGTCCCTCCGCCATTGCCCGGCGTAGGGGGCCAGGTGTACCCAGACCCACCTGCCTGGGCCACACATGCGCCAGAGAACGCGTGGTAGAAAGCACTCAGGTAACCGCCGCTACCTATGATTCGCTGTAGGCAGGCATCGCCAAGATTACCCTGACGGGCCAACCATGAAGCAAAGCCGACTGAAACGGATTTGATGCCTTTCAATAGGAGGCAGCTGACGATCTCCCTAGGGTTTAGAGATTTTAGACAGGCAGCTTTCTTGACAAGATTGGACAATGCGCTGAACGGTGAGAGGTGCGCTACCCATACGGTCTGCTGCCCGAATCTGGCACTTTCTATCCGCCAGCCGCCGTTCACATAGTGAACGACAAGGTCATTCGGTCCAGACAAAGGAACCGTGACTGCCACTGGCGCGGCCAAGCCGGCATCCACCGAAACATCATAGATACCTGGTGCGCTCTGCGAGATTGTGGCCGTTCCGTTCGTAGCAAGCGCATGCGCGGGAACAGTAAGCGCTACACCCTTAGCAGAAACGCTCCCCCCAACGTCGGCAGAAATCCGAGCATGAGCCAAGATTCTATGGCTGGATGCCCCAGGGGATATTGCATGGTGGCCCTGGCTGCTCATTGCCACCGATGGGGAAGTTCCACTGTGCCCGCCGGCCCCCGAACATGCGGCAACAGCTGCTGTCAGTAATCCGATCATTCCTGGCAGCAGTACTCTTCTCATGCCAAGATCACTAGATGACATCGCTTACTCGTCCACCAGCCGATCGAAATCGTGAAGTGCTCCGCGTAAGATCCGTTAGGTCGACGCGCCACCGCTGTACTGGGTTGTCAAGCACACCTGATTGCGGACAGCACACTACCGATGAACTCTGGATGCCATGACACCTCATCGCCGACCCCTGAGGATGAGCACGAGCCGACGTAGTGTCAACTGCCGTCAGGCGATCCCGCAGGGCCGCCCCAGTTCGGAGACGAGTTCCGTCAGCGTGTCCACGGTCAGGGATGGGGCGCCCTCGGGCAGTTGGGCGGCCACGAACGGCTCATCCGGGTGCAGGACGTATCCCCATGGACCGCGCCGGACCCAGATCGTGAAGAGCCCCGCCCGTGCGGCGGGCGCGATGTCGTTGTCCAGCCGGTCACCGACATACGCGATCTCGTCCCGCTCGTGCCCGGAGACCGCGACCAGCTTGTCGAAGAACCCGGCGTCGGGCTTGACCGCACCCCACTCATCCGACGTGGCAAGCACGTCACACGGCAGGTTCAGTTCCCGCAGGAACCGCCCCGCCCGGGACGTCTGGTTCCCGGCCACCCCCACGAAGTACCCGGCATCCCTCAGCGCCTGCAGGCAGGGCCGCGCATCCGGGTACAGGTCGTGGCCGTTCAGGTATTCACCGATCCCCGCGTCCAGCCGGGCCTGCCGTTCGGCCTCCAGGTCGAACCCGGGCCGGAAGTGCTGGAAGACCTCGCGGTAGTCCCCGCCGCGGGCGATGACCGCGCCGAACATTGCCGAGAACGTGTGCCGGGGCACGCCGAGCCAGTCGGCCCAGGTGCCGTACTCGCGGCTCTCGTCGATCAGCGTCTCGCCGACGTCGAACCAGACAGCACGTACCGGCACGGTAATTCGGCCTCCTGCCCTCATCCCAGCGCGGCGAGCTGCTCGTCGAGCGCGCGGACCGGCGTCGAGTCCGGCCAGCGCCCGACCGAGCGGCAGAAGTCCCGCAGACGGCCGAAGCCTACGGCATACCCCGCCTGGCCCAGCTCGGCCGCGGCGTCCCCCGCGATCCGGCACGCCTGGTCCAGGTCACCGCAGGAAAGCTCGACGCTCGCGATGTCAGCCAGGAAAACAGCCCGCTGCTTAACGGCGCTGCGTGGCAGATGCCCGAGCGCCTCGGTGAGTTCTGCACGCGACTCTGCGGGCCGACCGGCCCGCAGGCTCGCATAGCCGGCGAAGCCGGACAGCCGGGTCGCGTCGTAGTAGTCGAACCATGGCAGGTCAGCGGTCAGCCCCGGCTCGGCCAGCGCCTCCCGAGCCCGGTCGATGCTGGTCAGCGCGGCCGTGTGTGCGCCCACGTTAGTCTGGATCTCCGACTCGATCGCGGACAGCCAGGAGGCGACCCGCCCGTCGGGCCGTTTGGCAACGTGGTGGGCGGCGGCGCGAAGGTAATCCAGGGCAGCGGCGAAGCCATGATCGGCGGCCGGAACGAACGCCGTGTGCGCCAGGGCGGCGGCGGCCTGCAACTGGTCCCCCGCCTCCCGCGCGGACTCCAGCGCCAGGTTGTAGTAGCCGCGCGCAGTGAGCCAGTCCTGCAAGTCGAAGAAGGCCAAACGCCCGGCCAGGGTGGCGACCCGGGCCTGATTCGCCAGCAGCCTGGCCGACCCGATCACCTGGGAAGACGGGTACCGCGAACTGCTGACCTGGGCACTGACCGGCCTCGTTCCCCCGCGGTACTGCCGTCACGTCTTACCCGGGCCACTCGTTACCGACGAGGCCCTGACCGAACAGGTCACTGCCGTCCTCGGTTCCATCCGGCCCGATCTTCTCCCCCACCGGGCCTGACGACGTCAGCCAGCCCCGATGCCCAGGCCGGCCATTCCTTCCTGGCCGAACCCGCAGACGCAGGCGACCCGCCAGCAGGCCGGACAGCCGTCCCGCAGGCAGCCGCCCGCGGCGGAACAGCAACATGTCGTCCCGCTCTCGGGGCAGTTCTCGAACGCACCATGGCCATGCCGGCCCACCGGCGGCAGCGGATTCCACCCCGCCAGCCACAAGAACGTCTCCATCAGCGACTCGCGCCGCCGGGCCCGGACCACATCGCCAGCCTCGCGGGCGCGGATCACCCCGGTCATCGCCCGGGACACGTCCAGCGACACCTCATAGAGCGTAGGCCGCCCAGCGGTGCGCCGCCCGGACAACGGCCCCTCGCTGGCCTCCCCGCACACCCAGGTAAGTAGGTCGAGCACCCCCCCGGACCCAGCCGAACGCCATACGCTCGTCCGCCCGGTCTACATCCGCCCGCCAGGGATAGCGGATCTCCGCCAGCAGCGCCCAGGAGTACACCTCGTCGATATCGGCCCGCGTGTGCGGATACTCCGCACCGTCGGTCACGTGCAGCTTCCCCGGCCCGCCGTTCCACAACGGCAGCGCTTCGATCTCCCCCGCCAGCCACCGCAGCACGAATCGCGCCTGCATGACATCCCCGCCCGGATCGGCACGACGTGCTAACTCGGCCAGAGCCTCCGCCTCGGCCAGCAGTTCATCCCGGCCCGGCGGCCGCCCAAGCGGCGAACTCAGCGTCACCGGCGACGGATACTCCCCGGTCAGCGCCCACCTCCACGCCAATCCGGTCCGACTGCGCGCCCCCGACTCCCCCAGGCTGCGCGCGAGCACAGACCACACCCGTTCAGGGGGCCGCACAATGGCCTCCAGTGCCTCATCCAGAACCCGGACAACGCCCACAGGCTTACGGTACGCCCGTAGCTATTCAGCAAGCGTCAGAAAGTTGTCGCAGGTTACGGGCTAGCCGCAGGCTGGTCGCGTTTTCTGTCCCTGGCGGCGCGCGGATGTTCGGGGTGGCAAGGTGGTGTCGTGCCCGCTGATCCGGCCCTGCCGACCGCCGAGGAGCTGGCCGCTCTCCCGCATGAGGAGCTGGCGGCGCGGCTGGCGGATGCGTACCGGCTGATCAGCGAGCTGAGCGCCCGTGTGGAGCGGCTTGAGCGGCAGGCGGCGAAAGACTCGGGGACGTCGTCGAAGCCCCCGTCCTCGGACAGCCCGTATAAGAAGAAGCCGCCGCGGGACCGGTCGCTGCGGGAGAAGGGGAAGCGCGCTCCCGGGAAGCAGCCGGGCGAGCCCGGCACCACGATGAAGCTGGTGGATAACCCGAAGTACCGGTTCTTCCATCCGCCGGCCGAGTGCGGGACGTGCGGCACGGGGCTGGAGGGCGAGGACGTCTTCGCGCAGCGCCGTCACCAGGTCACCGACATTAAGCCGGCGCCGGGGCCCGAGGTTACCGAGCATGTAGCGCAGTCGAAGAAGTGCCCGTGGTGCGGGGATGTCACCGAGGGGAAACTGCCGCCCGGGGTCCGTGCCCGCGCGAGCTTCGGGCCGGAGGCGCACGCGCAGGCGGCGAACCTGACCTGCGGGAACTATGTCCCGCCCGGCCGGGCGGCGGTGCTGATGGCCGAGATGGCCGGCATCCGGGTCTCCCTCGGCTGGATCGCCGGGGTCCGGGCGAAGGCCGCCGCCCTAGTGGAATCCAGCGGCTTCATGGACCTGGTCGCCGGCCTGCTGAAAGAGGCGGAAGCGGTGCACGCGGACGAGACCCCGGCCCGCGCCGCGGGCAGCCTGCGGTACGTGCACCTGGCCTGCACGCGGTGGCTGACGCACATGCACGCCGGGGACCGGTCCGCGGACGCGGTCAACGATGGCGGGGTCCTGCCCGGCTACCAGGGGATTCTCGTCCGCGACGGGTACCACCAGGGATACGGGCACCTCACGTCCGCGCTGCATGCCTGGTGCGGGGCGCACCTGCTCCGCGACCTGAAGGACCTGTACGAGTTCGAGCCCGGCGGGCCGCAGGAATGGGCGGAGCAGATGGCCGCCCTGCTCATCGAGGCCCGCGACGCCGCCCGCGACGCGCGCGCCGAGGGGAAGAAGTCCCTGGCCCCGGACACGGTCACGGCCCTGACCAGCCGGTACCGCCAGATCACGCAGGACGGCTATGCCCGGAACTGCTACCGGCAGACCCCGACCGCGAAGGACGCCTGCCGGATCGCCAGCCGGTTCATGAGGCACGAGGACATGATCCTCCGCTTCATCACCCGCCCTGACCTGGACATATTCACGAACAATCAAGCCGAGCGCGACGTCCGGCCGGTCAAGGTGCAGCAGCGGGCCTCCGGCGGCTGCTGGCGCACCCTGGAAGGACTCGCCGACTTCGCCGTCGTCCAGTCCTACCTCTCCACCGCCTCGAAATGGGGCATCGCCAAGATCGACGCCCTCCGCGGCCTCTTCAGCGGAAACCCCTGGATGCCCGACGGCATCGAACCCGCGCTGACCGGATAACCAGCAGAGATCACCCCGTGCCACAGCAAGCCTCTGACGCTTGCTGAATAGCTACGGACTCACGGTCACGGACTCGTTCAAGGATCGCGCTGGTCAGGGGTCACACCGGGTTTGGGGCTGGGGGCCAGCGCCCGGTTGGGCGGGTGTCAGACGTGGGGCTCCGATCTGCCGGACGGGACACCCGAGCGCGCCTGCCAGGGTGGCAAGATCTTCATCGGTGAACCAGATGAGTTCGAGCCTGGCTCGCGGGCATTAGGCCGTGGCAAGTGTTCCGACCTGAGCGATCTGGGCCGCCTGCCAGGACGAGGTAGTGGTGCGGTGGACTCGTGCCGTATTCTGCGGCATTGTTGCTGATCATGAAACGTGGCGATCAGCCGGATCCGCTGCCAGGGGGCTGGGTGGCCGGGACGGAGTTGGCGTCGTGGTTCGTCGCGAAGGCGGTCGAAGCATACGGCGACCAGGTGCTGGCTGACGCCAATCCAGGCCTGGCCGAGGCGCAGGACGTGGGCCGCGAACTGGCCCGGCTGATCTTCGTCCGCGCAGAAGCAGATACCGGCATCCCGCCGCCGCTGGCGGCGGCGATCGACCGGCCTGGCAGCAGGGAAGCCGAGCAGGCGCTGGAGACCTGCATTGAGGATCGTTTGGGGGCCGATCCCGGCTTGGCCGCTGCGGCGGCCGGAGTGCTTGGTAGGTATTACCGGCAGCAGCTTGACTGCGGTGACGGTCAGGCGCTTGCTGAACTCGGAGACTTGCTGTGGTGGGACGAGCCGCAACTGGCCCGGGCAGCGTTCGAGCGCGCTGTCGAAGCCGGGAACAGCAGCGCCCTGATCCGCCTTGCCCAGCACCGGTGGGTGGTCCTCCAAGACTACGACGGTGCCCTGCCGCACTACCGGCAGGCGATCGCATCGCCCGACCCCGGCGTCGCCGCTGAGGCACTCACAGGGCTGGGCGAAGCGCACCGCGCCCACTGTGACTACCAGGCTGCCCGCGAGGTCTGGGAAGAGTGCATCGCCACCGGCCATCCGGACTGGGCGCCGCGGGCGATGATGATGCTCGGCAACATGCTGGAATACCAGCTCCGCGACTATGACGGCGCCCGGGCCATGTTCGGCGCAGCGATCGGCACGGGGCACCCGGAGTCCGGGCCGGAAGCGATGTTCCTGCTCGCCCGCCTCCTGGAGCGGACCGGTGATGACGAAGGCGCGAAGGCCGCCTACCAGCATCTTGCGGAATCCGCGCCGCCGGGCAGCCGGGGCCGCGCGCTGTGCCAGCTTGCCCGCCTCCTGCAGAGGCGAGGCGATAGCGGCGGGGCCAAGGCCGCCTGGCGGCAGGTCCTCGACACCGAGCCGGCCAGCGACGATGCGCAGGAGGCTCTGGCAGGCCTGCTGAACCAGCTCGGCAGCGACGGTGACCTCGATGGCCTGCGAGCAGCCCACCGGGCCGGAACGGCGGCCGGCAACCCGTGGGCACCGTACGCGCTCGTCGTGATCGGCCGCATGCTCAAGGACCGCGGCGACCTCGACGGCTGGCGCGATGCCTGGCAGCAGGCCATCGACGCCGGCTACGAGGACGCTGACGACCTGCTGGAAGAATTGTCGCCACCAGCCGAGGACGACGAAGACGACGAGCCCGCCGACGTGCCACCCGAATTCGACCGGCGGAACGCGGCCCGCACCGGTATCGCCGTCCTGGAGAACGGCTTGCCGTCACTACCCGAAACGCTGACCCATCACATGGTCATCCCGATGGCCTACTGGACGGCACGCCAAACCGCAGTCGTGCTCTTCCTGAGATTCCACCGCCTCCGCCGCACCTGGCACCCGATGGCGCTGATGGCCACATTCACCCGGCACGACGGGGAATGGAAACCCGACGCCCATTGGCACGGCACCAGCTTCCATGACCCCTTCACCGATCCCGGCGGCCTCTACGGCCTGGCCGGGCGCCCCATCACCGTCAGCGGAAGTCTGGGTGGCTTCATCTGCCATGGCACCGCGGCCCCAGCCGTCAAGTACCTTGCCCTCATCCAGGACGGCCACCAGGACCGCCGCCCCCTCGACAACCACTTCGGGGCCTGGGTCATCTGCGCAGAGACGCCAGACCAGCTCGCCGTAGCCGCCCTCGACGAGAACGGCACCACCCTCACCGAGATAGAACTAACCAGTCCCTAACGACCCGCGGAACCCAGGCCGACGTCAACCACACATAACCGGCGATCGGCAGCGGACTGGCGGCGCAACCATCAAGAAGCCGACCACTCTTTGTGATGGCCTCCACCTACTTCGTGATGGCCATTGGGCCGAACGTGATGGCCGCCCACAGTTGTGCACCTATCCTTATGTCGCGATCCGGCGCGGGTACAAGCGCCTGTGATCGTCGCCGAGGTCGCGGACGCGCTGGTAGTCGCGCTCGGAGAAGACGGTGCGCCAGGGTTTGCGCATGCCGGTGATCACCGCGATCGCCGGCCGCTGGAGCCCGCGCCTGGCCAGTTCGCCGGGGGTGCCGTTCTCCAGCAGGCAGAACAGCCGGAACTGCTCACGGCCGGGGCCGGTCAGCCGGATCTCATACCAGCCGCCCATCGCGCCGTGCATGGCCTCCCACTTGCCACCACCGGAAGACCGGGGTGGCGGCGCCGCCACGACCGCGTCCAGGACCGCCGTGAACTCCGCATCGATCTTGCCAGGGCACCCGTCCAGGAACTCCAGCGCTGGAGCAGTCCCGTCCGGCGCCGCGTAGTAGATGACGGCCCAGGGCAGCTTTTCGCTGGAGGACTGTCCCGGCTCACCGCGCTCCGGTAACGGCATGAAGCAGACCGTAGCCGACCATGTGCGGCGGAGCGCGGCGACCCGCCCTTCCCCCACTCACTTATGCCGGACGCTGGCTGGGCTCAGGCCGGGCGGCGGACGACACGCACCTCGGCGCCGAGGGCGTCTGCGAGCGCCACGACGAGCGGCAGTTCGGGCCGCACCTGGCTCGCCGTGAACAGCCGCCGCACGCTGGAGGCGTTGCGGTTCACCCGCCGGGCAAGTTCAGCCTTGGACATGCCCAGGTCCACCCGTAGCGCATCCAGTTCCCTGATCACCGCATCGGTCTGGGCCACCTCGCGCGCGGCCCGCTCATACGCCGCCCGGTACTGCGGGTCCCGCATCCGCCGCGCCCGGCGCCGCTCATGCAGGCCCACATCGAGCATCGCCTCGTCCGCCACCACTTCCTCCGATGTGTTGCACAGATGCCACACTTACTGTACCCCCTGCGCAACGCTTCCGGGGACTGCGAACATTCCGCGGCAAGCCCCTGGTTGCCGTTGGCGCGTGGTTCATAAGCCTGAAAGCCACCTCGATCCACTACTCGAGTTCTGGTTCCAGGTCAGCCTGGCGCTCATGCGACCGCTCAAGGATCTTGCTGGCGGGGACGATGTCGTGTTTGGGCGGCTGGAGGATGGCGTCGCGCTGGCAGGCGGCCTGGATGTTCCAGGCGGGGCCGAGGTCGGTGGCGTCGGGTTCTTCGGCGGGTTCGCGGGTGCTGGCGAAGTCGTCGATCTTGGCCTGGATCTGGCGGGCGGTCTCGTGGATGCGCTGGACCTGGCCGGGGATGTCCTCGTGGACCGTGTCGGGGGTGAGGCCGAGGGCCTGCTGGCCGCGGGCTCGCGCTCTGCCCAGGTGAGCGGGGCAGGCTGACTCACGGCCCTGGACACTGGATCGCGTTCGGCCAGGTGAACCGCACCGTCGAGGGTGCCCTGCACCCAGACCTCGCTGCGCGGCGAGGACACCGAGGCCGGCTCGCCGGCAAGGCCGCTCGGAGGCTCGGCCGACCTCAAGGGGGTGATCGCCCTGCCGGGATAACGGCGCCGCAGTTTCCAGGTCGGCGGCGACAGCGACGCGGCGGGTGGGTTCGGTCAGCGCTTCCCATTGCCGCCTGGTCTCCTGGGCCTCGGCGAGCATGAAAGCGACGCTGGTGGCCTTGGTTTCCATCGCGCGCCACATCGCGGCGAGCTTGCGGTGGCGCCCGGCGGTCTCGCCGTCGGTGGCGGCGCGGGCTTCGTGGTCTTCGCGGATGGCGTTTTCCCAGGCAGCGCGGGCCTGGAGGCGGGCGAGGCGGAGTTCGTCGCCGACGTGGTGGGGTGCCCAGGCGGTTTCGCGTTCGTATCCGGCGCGGCGCAGCCAGAGTTAGTCGGCGGTCAGGCCGCGCAGGTCGATGCCGTCGACCTTGCCGAGCGCGGCGAACGCCGTGTGCCAGTCGGCCCGGGCCTCGGGTGAGGTCCTGGCGGGTTCAGGGCCGATCGGGTCGGCGGGGTTGCCGTATCCGTACAGTTCCCGGTAGGCGCCGATCGTGGCGGCGCGTGCCTGCCATTCGGCTCGCTTGCAAGGGTCGGCAGGGAGATCGCCGAGCGCGCGGGTGGCCCACAACGGCCGAGCAACAGCCGCGTGCTCGCCGAGGCGGCGGACCCGGTCGTCCATCGCCGCCGCGAGATCGGTCATGTACCGGTTCAGGTCCGGGTCGCCCATGGGCGGGACGCACTGCGCCCAGGTGGACCGGACCTTGGGCAGGGTGTGCTCGGTCATGCGCCGGACCCGGGAGTCGATGACCCGGGCGAGGTCGCGGGCACCGGCGAGGGACCGGGACGCCACGGCGAGCCGCAGCACCTTGACCCCGTCGAGCCCGGCGGCTTCCGCTTCCCGCAACGACCGCCACAGCCAGACGCAGGCCCGGTCGCTGAGCGCCGCCTGGGCGTCATCGCCTGGCAGGGCCTGGCGCAGCGCCTGTTCGTACCGGGCGACCTGAGCGCGGCGGGCCAGGTCGTACCAGATCGAGCCGAGCACCCCGAGGTGATCGGCGTTCGACAGTTCGTCCCGCAGGATCTCGGTCGCCGATAGCACCGCGCCGTCACGCTGCAGCGTTTCCGCGAGCACCGACACCGGGTCGCGGAACGGCACGCTCACGTCATGCGCCTCACCCGCAGCCGACGGCGGAACCAGGCCAGCCCGTTCGGCCGTCAGCACGCGGCGAGCCGGCCGGTGACGGTGATCGAGATCGGGTTCATGGGTGCCTCCCTGTGCGCGGGCCGGGAGGACTGGCTGCCTTCGGTGGCGGCCTGGGACTGTGGGGTCCTTCCCGGCGGCCTGGTGGCCGCGCCGCGCAGGAAGGGGCCCGTCATACCGGCCGGCCGGGCAGGCCAAGATGTTTCCCAGCGGGCCAACAAGACAAGGACTGCGCCGGCGCAGCCGGCACCAAGGGAAGGCCCGCGGCTCGGGGAAAGATCTGTGGCCTGCCCGTAGCGAGCGCAGCGAGAGGCCGGTTGCGGGAACCGACGAGCGGCGCAACCTGGCCACGCCGGGATAAGGACCAGCCCGCAGTGCGGCTGCCGCCGGGAGCTTGGCCTGGAGATTGGCCGCGCCATTTGGCGGAACCCTGTGCATCCGCAACTTCCGGGCCGGAATGGCATGGCGCGTGAACTCGGCTATGCCCGGCATTCCCGCTGCTTGCCTCGATCCCCGGCTACGGCGCCGGAGTCTGGTGAGCGGCTAATCCGGTGCCGGGCGTGGCAACGGACCCGCCGGGCAAGGACCCGCAGGGGTCCCGCCGCCAGCCGTCCTCCCTGGGTTACCGGCGCGGCGCGACCGCGACTGGCACATCCGAACTGGTGGTTGTGCCGTCCCCGAGCTGCCCGTCGGCGTTGTAACCCCAGCAGTACAGGTGGCCGTGGCTGACCGCGCACGCGCCCGACCCGCCTGCGGCGATCCTGGTGATGGGCCTGCCCGCCAGGATCCCGCCAGTGTCAACGGCGGCTGGGATCACCGAGTCGTCGCTGACGTGCCCGTTGCCGAGCTGGCCGCTGTCGTTGTTACCCCAGCACCAGGCCCGCGCCGTGGTGTCGATCGCGCACACGTCTTCCCCGCCGTCGCTGATCCAGGTGAACAGGTGCCTGCCCAGCACCCGCATTGGCACGTCGGAGAATGTCGCGTCGCGCCCATTGCCCAGTTCCCCGTTGTCGTCGTTGCCCCAGCAGTACGCCTGCCCGGTGGTGTCGAGCACGCACGTGCCGCTGATCTGCGCTAGGGCCCGGCCGGCGAGGACGCCGCTGGTGTCCACGGCGACGGGGACGTTCTCGCTGCGCAGACCGGGCCCGTGGGGCACCCAGGCAGGCCGGATCTGGCCAAGGCGAATGAGGCAGATACCGGCAACGGCCCATCCGCCGACCTGCTGCGGCCGCAACGGAGCCGGTAGCAG
>OFHK01000187.1_pt1 | contig 19974 bp, 17 predicted proteins | sample 1521951 | NCBI WGS metagenome assembly OFHK01 (sample SAMEA2468436, study PRJEB22500) | soil metagenome | biome: Glassland; feature: Farmland; material: Clay | place: Australia | collected 2013-01-31 | depth 0.55 m
TTGGCGGCTGAGGAGGCCTGGAAGGGAGCGCCGCCATGGGCCGCGGCCGCCGGGCGGGTGGTGGGTTCGAGAGCATCGCCGCCCAGGAAGCGGAGGCGAAGGCCCCCGCTGCGGTGGTGCCGCGCGACCCCGGGCACGATCGTGACCTCGTCGTCCAGCGTCTTACCGCCGCCAGCCGACGGTGCCGCCTTAGCCACTGGTGCCGGATCCGCCTCGGCTGACGGCGCCGGATCGGCCTCAGCCCCCGGATCGGCCTCAGCCCCCGGTGCCGGATCGGCCTTGGCTGACGGCGTGGGGCCGGCTTTGGCCGCTGCTGTGGGAACAGCTTTGGCCGCTGCTGCGGGATCGGCCTTGGCTGACGGGTCAGGATCGGCGACGACTGTCTTTGCACCGGTGGCATCTGCATCCGCCGCGCTGACCTTGGTACCGCCGCTGACGGTCCCTCCCGGCCCCGGGCCCGGGCTAGCTGCGGCCAGGCGTGCCGCGGATACCGGAACTGCCTCGCTGGGGTCCGCCCCGGCGGGGCGGGACGACGCCCCGTCCCTGGCCGGGCCCGGCTGTGGCTTGCTCCCGCTGGGACTGGCCAGCGTCCCCGCACTCACCCCGCTGCCGGGGGCGGAGCCCGCGTCGTCCGCCGCCGGCGACACCGCAGCATCAGCGAAGGCGCGGCCAGCGCGTGCGCCATCACCGTCCGTTCTGTCCGCACCCCCCGGCTTACCTGGCCGGCTGGCAGCGTCTTGCCCGTCAGTATCCGCCAGGCGCTTGCCGGCATCCAGATCGTCCGCGGCGCCCTCATCGTCGGCAGCCCCGCGGTCACCTGCGGAGGGTTCCCCGGGCTCGGGTGGTTCCTCCGCCTCGTGCCCGGCGCCGGGCGAGTGCCAGGCCTCGTCATCGTCGAGGTCGTCCAGATCCCCGACATAGCTGAGCGGGATGCTCCAGGGTGAGGGGGCCGCCTCCTCCTCTTCCTCCTCGATAGCGGGCGTGCTGCCCTGCTCATCGGCCGCGAGGCCAGCTGGCTCGGATGTCCCGTCACGGGCACCGGCATCCGCCCCGTCCGGTCCGCGATCCGCGGACGGCGAGGAAGAGCTCCGCTCGCCTGCGGCCGACGACCAGGCGGTCCAGAGCTGCCCGGCGGCGGGCGCGGCAGGCCCGGATTCAGCCTCACCAGCCCGGGATGCATCCGGGGCCGGGACCTGCGCCGCGGTGTCCCGGCGATCGGCGCGATCGGCGTCCTCGCGATCGGTGCGATCGGCGTCCTCGCGATCGGTGCCGATGGCGCGGAGCCCCGCGGCGGTCGCTGCGCAGGGCGGGGTCGCGGGCTCACGCCTGATACTGGCGTCCAGTTCCTCACTCACCCGGTCCCAGAAGTCATCGTGGAAGCCGGAGACGGGGGCTGGCGACCAGCCTGGAACGGGTGCCGCCGGGGGCTGCGCGGACGGGGTGCCGGTACGCATGTCATCGGCCCCACGGGCGGTTGGCCGGGAACCGGCTGGCCCAGGTTGCGCGGTGGCGGCCCGGTCAACTGCCGAAACGTCAGCCCGCCCAGATGCAGCTGCCGCCTGGTCCGGCGGGCTGACGGCGTGGCCAGGCGGCGAAGTCCTGGTCTGGTCCAGCGAGCTTGCTCCCTGATCAGCCGGCGATGCATCCGCCTGCGGCGGTCCGGCCTGCGCAGATGCCGGGCGGGCCGGTACCGGACCGCTTGCACCCCGGCCGGGTGTCCCAGCACCAGGCGCGGTCCACCCGGCCCTGCCAGGCGGCGCCGTCGCGGGACGGCCACGCCCGGAACTGTGCGCGCCGGAATAACCGCCGCCGATCCTGCCGCCTGTCCGGGCCGGCCCGGGTTTGGCGGGCCCGGATTTGGCGGGCCCGGATTTGGCGGGCCCGGCTTTCGCCACGCCAGCTTGGTCAGGCGTGGACTTACCCCGCACGGCCTTCCTCGCACCTGACTTGGCGTCCTGGCCAGGCCTGGCTCCGGTATCACCGTTCGCGGCCGCGGCCGGTGAATCTGCGGCCCGCTCGTCCGGATCTGCGGCCCGCCCACCGGGCCGGGGAATCCTTGCGCGCCCGCCGACCATGACCGGTGCGCCGGCACCGTCAGGTACCGGCCAGGCGGGGCGCGCCGATCCGGCGTCTCCGAAGATCTCCCCCCGTCGCAGCCAGACCCCTGCCCCCAGCAGCACCGCCGCGAGCGCACTCGCGCCGATCGACACGTAGACCAGCGCTAGGTTGCTGGCCAGAACCCCCGTGACGAGCACCGCTATCGCCGCGGCGATGAGGACGGCGCTGAAGCGGATCACTCACGCCCTCCACATGCCGGGCGGCTGACCGGCAGCCGCCTAGCGCTAACGGCGGTCGTGAGCGGAACTGTCGTGGAATCCACCGCTGTGCCCGGCGGGCTCTGGCGGGCCAGCGTAGGCGCCCGTCACGGCCGGCTGGCCATTGCGGGACTCCATTCTGGGCATCCCCGCACCCACGGACGTCTGCGGACCGGTGACGGCCGGGAAGGTGCCGCTGTCGGTGGCACCCGCTTCGAGGTCACGCAGCTGGCCCTCCAGGTATGCCTTGAGCCTGCTGCGGTACTCACGCTCGAAGGCACGCAGGTCGTCCACGCGGCGCTCAAGTTCCTCGCGCTGCTGGACCAGCGAGCCCATCGCCTGACGGTGACGCTCCTGCGCGTCCCGCTCCAGGCTCTCCGCCCTGGCCCGGGCATCGCTGGTGATCTGCTCGGCCTGGCGCCGGGCCTTACCCAGCACCTCTTCCGCCTCACGCCGGGCACGGCCGAGCGTCTCGTCCGCCTCCCGGCGGGCGTCGGCGATGGCCTGGTCGGCGGTCTGCTGGGCGAGGGCGAGCACCCGGGCGGCCGTGTCCATGTTGTCCTCGGGCGGCATGCCCATGCCCATCATGGACGGCTCGGGCCGGCGCTCCGGCTCGGGCATCATCATCGGCTCCGGGGCCATCAGCTCGGGCTCGGGATCGGCCAGCGGCGAACTGAGTGCGGACACGGCCGACTTGCCTCCGCGCAAGCACTCAGCCAGCTTCGCCCGGAGTTCCTCGTTCTCCTGGATCAGCCGGTCAAGCTCGACCTCGACCTCGTCGAGGAAGGCGTCAACCTCTTCCTCGTCGTAGCCGGGCCTGAGCCTGGTGGTACTGAACTGCTTGTTCCGCACATCCGCGGGCGTCAGCGGCATCTCGTCTCCTCGGCGCGCTTGGAGTGTGTTCCCTATGGGACCGTACCTGATCAGAGCAGCTGCACGACGTTGATCAGGATAAGAACAACGAAGAACAGCAACATGAAGCTGAGGTCCAAGGCAACACTACCGAGCCTGAGCACGGGGATGAACCTGCTCAGGAACTTCAGCGGTGGATCGGTGGCGGTGTAGACCGTCTCAGCGACCACCAGAACGGGACCATGCGGACGCCAGTCACGCGAGAACGCCTGGATCCAGCTGAAGATCAATCTCCCCAGGAGCAGCAGGAGATACAGCCAGAGCACATACATCAGAACGATCTTTACGATCCCCACGACCCTGTCCTGCCCTCACAGCCGACGGCGGGACGACCACCGCGGGATTGCCGTGCTGTGTTGTTTGTCACGGAGCGCCTAACTCTGGTTGAAGAACCCTCGTTCCGCCATACGCGCCTTGTCTTCGGCCGTGACCTCGATGTTCGCCGGTGACAGCAGGAACACCTTGTTGGTGACCCGCTCGATGCTGCCTCGGAGGCCGAAGATCAGACCCGCCGCGAAGTCGACAAGACGCTTGGCGTCGCTGTCAACCATTTCGGTCAGGTTCATGATCACCGGGGTGCCTTCGCGGAAATGCTCCCCGATCGTACGAGCCTCATTGTATGTGCGCGGATGCAAGGTGGTGATACGTGTCAGGTCGGTGGCCTGCATCGTTACACCAGCCGGACGACCACCACCGGCGGGCGGCTCGCCCGCGACCAGGTTCGCCGGGCCGCCGCCAAGCTCAGCACCGGCCTCCGCGTCCTCCTCGTACTCGCTGTACTCCTCGTAGGAGTCATAGCCGTCGTCATAGTGCCGGTCGTCCTCGACAAGGCCGAGGTAGACCGCCATCTTGTGCATCGCGCCGGCCATCCGTCAGTCCTCCGTGGTCCCTGTCACGCGCCCCGCTGCGTCGGACATTACCCGACGAAGGCTGGCCGGCCGCCGAGCAACGCCGTACCAACACGCACGTGTGTCGCACCGGCGGCGATACCTTCCTCCAGATCCCCGCTCATCCCAGCTGAGATCATCACTGCTTCCGGCCGGATTTCCCGCACCATGGCGGCGATCTCCGGCAGCGGCGCGAACGCCTCGGATGCCGGGATCCCCAGCGGCGCAACGGCCATCACACCGCCCAGGAGCAGGCCCTCTTCGGCGGCGACCGCCGCGGCGACCTCCGGGACCTGCGCCGGAGCAGCTCCACCGCGGCCGGGGTCTGTGTCCAGGCTCACCTGGACCAGGCAGGTGATCACCCGGCTGGCCTTACGGGCATGGCCCGCGAGCGCGTGCACCAGCCGCAACCGGTCGACCGAGTGGACCACGCTGGCATACCGGACCACGCTCGCACACTTGTTGGTCTGCAGCTGCCCCACAAAATGCCAGGTCAGGTCCGGGCCAAGGCCAGCGCACTCAGCCGCCTTAGGCGCCGCCTCCTGATCCCGGTTCTCCCCCACATCACGCACTCCGAGTTCGTACAGCAGCCGCACATCAGACGCCGGGAACGTCTTGGTGATCGCCACCAGCGTCACCTCGCCAGGCGCACGCCCAGCGGCAGCACAGGCGGCAGCGATCCGCTCGGTTAGAGCGGCAAGGTTGGCACTCAGCTCGGCCCGCCGGCCCGCCGGCGTCGCTGTTTTCGTCACGCCCACATCATGACGCCGGCCGGCCCCGGCCCTCGCGCCGCCTCACCGGCTAACGCGAGGTCATTTCACGGCCCCGCGCCCCCACACCACCTACTTCAGGAAGTCAGGCACGTCGAGTTCGTCGTCCTCTTCGAAGACGACACTGCGGCGGCGGGTGGTGGCAGCGTCGAAGACCCGTGCTGCCGACGCGCTGTCCATGCCCTGCCGCGGCGCGTCCTGGGCTGCCCGTGGCGGGGGAACCGCGTCGGTGTCGCCTGCCTGGCCGGCCGCGGTCACATCCGGCTGGGTGTCAGCGTGATCGTCCGCGCTGCCAGCCGTGCTGGCTGAGGTCATCGCACCGGTGTGCACGGCGGCTGCGCCGGTGCCGCCACCGATTGCCGCCCCCGCCAGCGGGCCAGCCCCCGCCACCGGCTCAGCACCGGCCGGAAAGGGGCTGGGCCGCAGGCCCGCGCCCCCGGTGACGGTGCTCCCGGGGGCTGTCCCGGACTGGCCCTCAGTCATCCGCGCCAGCCGCGCATGCCGGTTGCCGGCCTCGTCGAACCCGGCCGCGATCACGGTGACCCGCACCTCGTCCCCGAGTGCGTCGTCGATGACCGCGCCGAAGATGATGTTGGCCTCGGGTGCCGCCGAGTTGGATACCAACTGGGCCGCCTCGTTGATCTCGAACAGGCCAAGATCCGAGCCACCCTGGATGGACAGCAGCACGCCGTGTGCCCCATCGATGCTCGCCTCCAGCAGGGGGCTGGAGATCGCCATTTCGGCCGCGGCCACGGACCGGTCGTCGCCGCGGGCCGAGCCGATCCCCATAAGGGCGGAGCCAGCGCCGGACATGACCGACTTCACGTCGGCGAAGTCCAGGTTGATCAGGCCTGGGGTGGTGATCAGATCGGTGATGCCCTGCACACCGGACAGCAGCACCTGGTCGGCCGCCTTGAACGCATCGAGCACGCTGACGTGCCGGTCGGAGATGGACAGCAGGCGGTCGTTCGGGATCACGATCAGGGTGTCCACCTCACTGCGCAGGCGCTCGATCCCCAGTTCGGCCTGCGATGCCCGGCGCTTGCCCTCGAACCCGAACGGGCGCGTCACCACACCGATCGTGAGCGCACCCAGCGACCTGGCCACATTCGCGACCACCGGCGCTCCCCCCGTGCCCGTCCCGCCGCCCTCCCCGGCGGTGACGAAGACCATGTCGGCGCCCTTGAGGACTTCCTCGATCTCTTCGCGGTGGTCTTCGGCTGCGCGGTTGCCGACCTCGGGGTTGGCGCCCGCGCCGAGCCCGCGGGTGAGTTCGCGCCCGACGTCAAGCTTGACGTCGGCGTCACTCATGAGGAGCGCCTGCGCGTCCGTGTTGATCGCGATGAACTCAACGCCCTTGAGCCCCTCTTCGATCATCCGGTTCACGGCATTGACGCCGCCCCCTCCGATACCGACGACCTTGATGACCGCCAAATAGTTCTGCGGTGCTGCCACGAGGAGGGCCCTTTCCGCTCGTTTGCCTCTATCGTGTTCCTGCCCACCGCTTCACGGCCGGTGTATCCGCCTAGCCAGGGAATCAGCCGTGTCAGCAGTCCGACGAAGTATGCCCCCATAGCCGTCGGCTGGGCATTTCCCGCGATTTCCAGTGGATCCCAAACCCTCACTCTCAACTTGAGACTCAGAGTTGTGCTATGCTGGCAATTGATACGGACAGTAGGGTTGCCCGGGACCAGGGTCAACTCGCCACGCGTGAACCCGCGCGGGGGAATCGCTGGCCGCCTAGTGCCGTGCCCAGGCTTTCCAGCTTCCGGCCCGTTTCTCCCCGTCTGTGTCATCCCCAGGTCACCGCGGTGCCGGTACCGCTGACATCGTAGACGCGGGCGCGCCGGTGCAGAAGCACGGCCAGTTCCTTCGCTTTCTCGCCCGGCCGGGCCGGGTCTCCCCAGACGATCATGATCCCGCTCGCGAGCCGCACGGACACATCCGACGGAGTCGCTGCCCAGACCGCCTGGACGTGCCGGGCGATCCACCACGGCAGTTCGCGCAGCACCGTCGCCGCGGCACGGATCTGAGGGCTTCCCCGCAGGGAACCGGACAGGGCGCTGGTCCCAGCCTGGCCGCCGGGAGTGGCGGGGGTGCCCAAGCCCGCCTGGCCGCCTGAGCCAGCCGGACCGCCCTGGCCGCCTGAACCGCCCTGGCCGGCTCGCCCGCCGGAGCCGCCCGGACCGCTGTGCGTACCCGGAGCGCCGTGCGTACCCGGAGCGCCGTGCGTACCCGGAGCGCCGTGCGTACCCGGAGCGCTGTGCGTACCCGGAGCGCTGTGCGTACCCGGAGCGCTGTGCGTACCCGGAGCGCTGTGCTTATGCGAAACGCTGTGCTTACCCGGACCCGAGTGCGTGCCCGGACCTGCGGGCCGGCGCGAACCCGCCGCTGACCCACCGGGCACGCTCTGCCAGCCCGGCCAGCCCGGCGCGCTACCGCCCACAGTGAGCAGGGGAAACCCCGGCAGGCGCCGGGCGGACTGCCGAACATCCACGCCGAAAGAGTCCACCAGTGCGTAGCCGCCGGGAACCGTCATTGTGAACACGGGGGTACGGGGCTGGATCGTGATCGCCACCGTGGACGGCCAGTCCCTGCTGACCCGGGCCGACTGGACCTGCGTGATCCGCTCGACCCGCTGTGCCACGGCTGCGGTGTTGACCCGGATGAGCGGCAGCCCGGCCGGGATCTGTGCCGCCGCCAGCACCCGGGCCCGCGAGACCAGCGGGCCAGTGCCGCTGACCTTGACCGACCGGACGATCAGGAACCGCGATCCCAGCAGTGCCCAGGCCACCGCCGCAACAATGGCGACTGCGGCGATCCCGAAGAAGGCGGCCCGCCACCCCATCCGCGGCGGCCCGCCCCCCGCTGCCTGTCCCCCAGCGCCTGCGCCATCTCCTGGGCCCGCGCTGCTCCCGGCGGCTGTTCCTGGCCCCCCCGCGGCCGTTCTCCCCCCCGCGCCCTCCCGCACCCGCGGGCCGGCAGCCCTGGCACCGTGTGCAGGCGGCGGTCCCGGCGGCCGTGGTGTTCCGGTCATCCTGGCGTACCGGCCCTGGCGCCCAGCGCCGCCACGATGAGCGGGCCCAGCGTGGTCACATCACCCGCACCCATGGTCAGGATGAGATCCCCCGGCCGCGCAATGTCCGCCAGCAGTGTGGGAGCGGCCTGGAAGTCAGGCAGGAAGACCGCCCGCCCGCCAGGCACGGCGCTGGCCACGAGATCGCCGGTCACACCAGGTTCGGGATCCTCACGCGCCGCGTAGACGTCCAGCACGACCACCTCGTCGGCCAGGCCGAGCGCCTCGCCGAACTCGGCGGCGAAGATCCTGGTACGGCTGAACAGGTGAGGCTGGAAGATCGCGATGACCCGCCCGCCGCCGCGGATGTCGCGCGCCGCCCGCAGATCGGCGGCAATCTCGGTGGGGTGATGGGCGTAGCTGTCCAGCACCAGCACTCCCGCCGCCTCACCCTTGGGCTCCATCCTCCGGCGCGCGCCCCGGTAGGCAGCCAGCCCAGTGGCGATCTGCCCAGCGGGAAGACCGAGTTCGATAGCGGCGGCGTAGGCGGCAGTGGCGTTCAGCGCATTGTGACGGCCGGGGACGGCGACCTCCAGCCGCGCCACTGGCCGCACCCCGGACCCGGCCTCGGGTGCACCGCTGACTTCCAGGCCCACGTTCATGCCGCGCGGTTGGACAGCGGTGATCCGGTAGTCGGCATCGTCCGCCTCGCCATAGGTCCGCACCCGGATCGGCAGCCCGGCGGCGGCCGCGGCGAGGGACCGTGCGCCAGGGTCGTCCGCGCACGCGACCAGCACACCGCCGGAAACGATCCGGCGGGTGAAGGCGGCGAAGGCGGCCTCTATCTCCGGCAGGCCGGCGTAGTTGTCCAGATGGTCGGCTTCCACGCCGGTGACGATCGCCACCTCCGGGGACAGCATGAGGAAGGAGCCGTCACTCTCGTCCGCCTCGGCGACGAACACCTCCCCGGCTCCGTCCTGCGCGCCCAGCCCGGTCTCGGTGAGAATGCCGCCGATGACATAGCCGGGGTCAGCGCCGCAGTGCCGGAGCGCGGTGGTGAGCATCGACGTGGTGGTCGTCTTGCCATGCGTGCCGGCCACCGCCGCCCCGCGCCTGCCCAGCATCAGCGAGGCGAGCGCCGCCGCCCGGTGCAGGACCCGCAGCCCGCGGGCGTGCGCCTCGGCCAGTTCGGGGTTGCCGGAGCGGATCGCCGACGAGACGACGACCGTGTCGGAGCCGGCCACGTTGGCCGCGGCGTGCCCGACATGCACGTCGGCCCCGAGGGTGGCCAGCGAGGCTAGCAGGTCGCTGCCGGCCGAGTCGCTGCCCGACACCGTCACCCCACGCGCGATCATGATGCGGGCGATCCCGGACATGCCGGCGCCACCGATACCGGTGAAGTGCACCCGGCCGAGTTCGGCCAGCGGAACCGGGGCAACCGGTGTGACCAGTCCCACTTCAGCTCACCGGGCCCAGGCCGGGGCGGGGGGCTCCCCTCACCGCCGGCCCCGTATGACGTCCAGCACCTCGGCCGCCAGCCACTCGTCGCTGTCCCTGGCCCCCATCTCCGATGCGGCCTCGGACATGGCCGCGACCAGGTCCGGATCGAGCAGGATCGGCACCAGGACGTCGCGGATCCATTCCGGGGTCAGCGCCGCGTCGTCGATGATGAGCCCACCCCCGGCGCGCTCAATGGGCAGCGCGTTCAGCCGTTGCTCGCCATTGCCGTGCGGCAGCGGGACATACGCCGCGGGCAGGCCCACCGCGGTGAGTTCGGCACAGGTCATCGCCCCGCTGCGGCACAGCGCGAAGTCGGCCGCGGCATAGGCGAGATCCATCCGGTCCACATACGGGAGGGTGATGTAGGGCGTGTTACCTGGGGGCATGCGCACCTCGATGCCGCTGCGCGGGCCGAGGATGTGCAGCACCTGGATACCCGCCCCACGGATCCAGTCGGCGGCATCCAGCACCGCGAAGTTCAGCGACCGGGCGCCCTGGGACCCGCCGGTGACCAGCAGGACAGGCAGGTCGGGGCGGAGCCCGAAATGCTCGCGCGCCTTGTCTCCGAGGGCCAGCCGGTCCAGGCCGGCGATCTCCCGCCGCAGCGGGATGCCGATGCAGGTGGCGTACCGCAGTTTGGTAGTCGGGTGGGCGGTGAACACGTGCCGGGTGAACAGGGCGCCGATCCGGTTGGCAAGCCCCGGCCGCACGTTCGCGTCGTGCACCACGATCGGCACGTGGGGGCGCGGGGCCGCCAGATAGGGGGGGGTGGCCACTTAACCGCCGAACCCGACCAGCACCTCGGCCCTGGCCCGGTCCAGCACATCCGCCGCGGCCCTGACCGCGCCGGCCAGCCGGCCGGGCACCGACAGCAGCTGGGGGGTGAGCTTGCGGGGCAGCGGGACCGCCGGGATCAGCGCGAGTTCATACCCCCGCAACGGGACCAGCCTGGTCTCCAGGCCGCGCTCGGTGCCCAGGCAGGTGATGGGAATGCCGGGCTCCGCCCTCCGCAGCGCATCCGCGAGCGCCAGGGCCGGCTCGATATGACCAGCAGTGCCGCCACCGGCAAGTACCACGCTCATCGCCAGGGCCTCCTCGTTCACAGGCTGCGTGCCGCCCAGAGCTATCCCGGCTCTTACTCGCGCCGGCGGTCCAGGCTCAGCCAGCTTAGGGCGCGGCGTGCGGCGCCGGGACCAGCAGCGGCAAGTGCCTGCCTGGCACCGGGTTCCGCCTTCGCGAACGACATCAGCATGCCAAGCGTCACCATCGTCACCAGCAGCGACGACAGGCCGGAGGAGACCAGCGGGAGCGGGACGCCGGTGATCGGCAGCAATCCCAGCACGGCCGCGATGTTCACCATGGCCTGCACCACGATCCACGCGGTGGCGCCGGCCGCGGCGAGCCGCACGAACGTGTCCTGCGCCCGGCGGGCGATCCTCAGTCCGGCGAACGCCAGGCCGCCGTACAGCACCGACACGCACAGGGTGCCGATCAGGCCCAGTTCCTCGCCGAGGATGGCGAAGATGAAGTCGGTCGTGTCGTTGGGCACGTAGCCCCACTTCTGCCTGCTGGCGCCGAGGCCCACCCCGAACCAGCCGCCGGACCCGACCGCCCACTTGCCCTGGATGCTCTGCATGTCCGGGCCGTTCGGGAGCCCCTGCGGGTGCCAGAACATGCTCAGCCGCTCGAACCGGTACGGGGCGACGACGATCAGGATCAGCAGCACCAGGCCGATCATGGCCAGGATGCCCAGGTACAGCCGGGCCGGGGTGCCGATCACCCACAGCAGCGCCAGGAAGATGACCAGCATGAGGAAGGTCGTGCCGAGGTCGTCCCCGAGCATCACCAGCATGCACAGCGCGCCTGCCCCGGGCAGCAGCGGGATCAGCAGATGCCGCCAGTCGTCGAGCTGGCCGAGCTTCTCCTTGCGTGCGAGCAGGTCAGCGGCCCACAGCAGGAAGGCGAGTTTGGCGAGCTCGGACGGCTGGAAAGGGAACGGGCCGATCTGCAGTTCGCGGGTGACGCCCCCGGACTTAGTGCCGATGATCGGGACCAGCAGCAGCCCCAGGATGGCGACGAACATCAGCGGATATGCGGCGGCGCGGAAGACGCCGGTCGAGGACCGGGCCGCGAGCCACATGCAGGGCAGGCCCAGCCCCACCCCCAGCAGCTGGTGCTGGAAGCCTGAATACGGCGGCGCTCCCTGGTCCAGCTGGTAGACCGAGGAGGTCGACAGCACCATCACCAGCCCCAGCGCGAGCAGCAGCGTGCTGATGCCCAGGATCAGGTAGTAGGAGATCAGCGGCCGGTCGAGCATCGCGAGCAGGCTCACGGGCCGGTCGCCCGCAGTGCCGGGCTCAGGCGGCGGGCTCTGGCCGGGCCGCGCCGCCCTCTTCCGCGTGCCGGGCCGGGCCACCCTCCCCCGCCTGCCTGGCCGTGCCGCTTCCTCGACTCGGTCCATGATCCCAGTGTCCGGGCTGAGCGGCCTGATCAGCGGGACATCGGGCGCGTGTCGCGCATGAGCACGACGGCAGGCCCGTTCCTGCTCACTTCGGGATCCATTCCACGTAGAAGATGCTGAGGCCGAGCCCCACGAACAGCCCGGCGATGAGCCAGAACCTGATCACGATCGTGGTCTCGGCCCAGCCGAGCAACTCGAAGTGATGCTGCAAGGGCGCCATCCGGAACACCCGCCGCCCGGTCAGCTTGAACGAGCCCACCTGGATGATCACCGACAGCGCGATCACCACGAACAGGCCGCCGAGAATGGCCAGCAGCAGCTGGGTCTTCGTGCAGACGGCCAGGCCCGCCAGCACCCCGCCGAGCGCCAGCGACCCGGTGTCACCCATGAAGATGCGGGCCGGTGGCGCGTTCCACCACAGGAAGCCGAAACAGGCGCCGAGGACAGCGGAGGCGACCACGGCCAGGTCCAGCGGGTCGCGCACCGCGTAGCAGTGCGGGGCCAGGAAGCTGGTGCAGTCGTTGCGCAGTTGCCAGTTGCCGATCAGCACGTAGGCGGCGAGCACCAGGCACGCGGCGCCGGTCGCCAGCCCGTCCAGGCCGTCGGTGAGGTTCACGGCGTTCGACGTGCCCGCGATGAGGATGACGATCCACAGCACGAACGGGGCCAGCCCGAGCGTGGGGCCGAAGTCCCGCAGGAACGAGATGTGCAGGTCGGCAGGCGTTATGTCGTACCCATCCGCGAACCGGGGCACCACCACCAGCGCGGCGAACACCGCGCCGACCACCGCCTGGCCGGCCAGCTTGGCACTGCTGCGCAGGCCCAGGCTGCGCTGCTTGTAGATCTTGATGAAGTCGTCGATGAAACCGACCACGCCCAGGCCAGCCATCAGCATCATCACGAGCAGCCCGGAGACCGAGGGCACCTGCGCGAAGGCGAGATTGCCCACGAAGTACCCGGCGAGGGAGGCGATCACGATCACCGTCCCGCCCATGGTGGGCGTGCCACGCTTGGTGGCGTGCCCGGCTGGGCCCTCCTCCCTGATCGCCTGGCCGTATCCACGCCGGGTGAAGACCTTGATCGCCAGCGGCGTGCCGAACAGCGCCAGGAGCAAGGCGACCCCGCCCGCCACCAGGATGGATTTCACTGCCCGGCCTCCCCGGTCAGCGCCAGCGCCACCCGTTCCAGCCCGGCCGACCTGGACGCCTTGACCAGCACCGCGTCCCCCGGCCGCAGGAGTGCGCCCAGTGCCTCCACCGCGCTGCCCACATCAGGCACCGCGAGCAGTTCCCCCCGCCACGAGCGTTCTGCCTTGGCCCCGGCGAGGATCGGCGAAGCGTCCTCGCCGACCACGATGAGGCCCTCGACGCCCGCCTGCGCGGCCAGCCTGCCCACTTCCTCGTGCTGCGCCCACGACTCGCCGCCCAGCTCGTACATGGGGCCGAGCACCGCGTATGCCCGCCGCCCGGCTGCCATGGCCGCCAGGGTCCCGATCGCGGCGGCCATCGCCTCCGGGTTGGCGTTATAGGCGTCGTTGATCACGGTCACCCCGTCCGGCCGCTGCGTGACTTCCATCCGCCATCTGCTCCGGGCGGTAGCCGTGGACAGCCCAGCGGCGGCCGCGGCCACATCCAGCCCCAGCTCGCACGCCAGGGCCGCTGCGGCCAGCGCGTTGACCACGTTGTGCTCGCCGAACAGGCGCAGCCGCACCGGAGCCGAGCCTTCCGGCGCGACCAGCGTGAATTCTGGCCTGCCCTGCTCGTCCAGCCGCACGTCCTGCGCCCTCACCATCGCCTGCGGCCCGGTGCCGAACGTCACCACCCGGGCCGCCGTCCGCTGCGCCATCGCCAGCACATGCGGGTCATCGGCGTTCAGCAGTGCCACGCCGTGCGCGGGCAAGGCGGCGGGCAGCTCACCTTTGGCGCGTGCCACCTCCGCCAGGCCGCCGAACTCGCCCGCGTGCGCGTAGGCGACCCGCAGCACCACGCCGAGCGCCGGCGGTGCGACCTCGCACAGGGCCGCGATATGCCCGGCGCCACGCGCCGACAGTTCCAGCACCAGGTACCGCGTGTCGGCGGCGGCACGCAGCACGGTCAGCGGATGACCGATCTCATTGTTGAAAGAACCTTGCGGCGCGATGGTGTGCCCCAGTGGCTCGATCAGCTGAGCCGCCAGGTCCTTCGTGGTGGTCTTACCGACCGAGCCGGTGATCCCGGCGATGGCCAGGCCTGGCAGGCGGTCCACGACCGTCCTGGCGAGCCGGGCCATCGCGGCCGGCACGTCGGTCACGATGAGCGTGGGCGCGTCTGTCGGGCGGCTGGCCAGGACAGCGACCGAGCCGGCCGCCACCGCGGCCGCCGCGAAATCATGCCCGTCCGCCCGCTGCCCGGGCAGGGCCGCGAACAGCGAGCCGGGCCCGGCGGCGCGCGAGTCGATCACCACCGAGTCCGCCACTACGGCGCCGGGGTCGGGGACCAGGTGCAGCCGCGCGCCGGTGATCTCGGCCACGGCCGCCAGCGAGAGCGGGATCAATCCTCCCCCTCCCACGGCCGCTCCCCCTCGTCAGGGGCAGGCAGCCCATGGTGGCGCATGATTGCCGCACCCGCCACCTCGCGGTCGTCGAAGGGAATCACCGACCGGCCGACATACTGACCACGCTCATGCCCCTTGCCCGCCACCACGACGACGTCTCCCTTGGCGGCCATGGCGATAGCCAGGCCGATCGCCGCCGCCCGGTCCGGCTCGATGATCAGGCGTGCCCGCTGCGCGTCCGGCACCGTGAGCACCCCCGCCAGCATCTCCGCCAGTATGGCCAGTGGATCCTCCGAGCGCGGGTTGTCACTGGTGAGAATCGCCACGTCGGCCAGGCGAACCGCAGCGGCGCCCATCAGCGGCCGCTTGGCCCTGTCCCGCTCCCCGCCGCAGCCCAGCACGATGGTCAGCCGGCCGCCCGTCACCGGACGCAAGGCCGTCAGCACGGCCTCTACCGCGCCTGGCTTGTGAGAATAGTCCACCAGCACAGTGAAGTCCTGGCCTGCCTCGACCCGCTCCAGCCGGCCGGGCACCCCGGGACAGGCGGCCACCCCGGACACTGCCGTCGCCGGATGAACCCCGGCCTCCACCAGCGCCACGATCGCCCCCAGGGCGTTCGCGACGTTGTAAGGCCCGGGCAAGGCGACGGCGGCGTCCGCCTCCACCCCACCGGGCCCGATGATGCGGAACGTGCTGCCATCGGCACCGCACCGCACATCGGCGGCCCGCCAGTCGGCGGCCGGATCACCGTTGGCCGAGAAGGTGGTGACCGGGATCGGCGCGGACTCCGCGAGCTGACGGCCGTAGGGGTCGTCGGCGTTCACCACCCCCACCCGGGTGTAGCCGGGCGTGAACAGCGTGGCCTTCGCGGCGAAGTACTCGTCGAGATTGCCGTGGAAGTCCAGATGGTCCTGCGAGAGATTGGTGAAGACGGCAACGTCATAGGAAGTGCCGAGGACGCGGCCGAGCGCCAGCGCATGGCTGGACACCTCCATCGCGGCGGCGGTGACGCCACGGGCGGCCATGAGCGCGAACAGTGCCTGCAGGTCGGTCGCCTCCGGGGTGGTGAGCCGGCTCTCCGCGGTGGCGTCGCCCACCCGGATCTCCACCCCGCCCGCCAGCCCGGTGAGGTGGCCGGCCCGCCGCAGCCCGGATTCCAGCAGGTAGCTGCTGGTGGTCTTGCCGCTGGTCCCGGTCACGCCAATGAGCAGCAGTCTTCTGGAAGGATGCCGGTACACCCAGTCCGCGACCTCCCCGAGCCTCGCCCGGGGATCGGCGACCACGAAGACGGGCAGCCCGCACCGCCGCGCCTCGGACCGCCCGGCGGGATCGGTGAGCACCGCCACCGCGCCGGCTCCTGCCGCCTCCAGGCAGAACTGCGCACCGTGGTGATGCTCACCCGGCAACGCGGCATACAGGTCACCCGGCCGGACCCGGCGCGAGTCGTGCGTGACGCCTGACACCATCAGCGGCCCATCGGGCCCGGTGAACGGGTCAGGCCCGGCGTGGGCGGCCGTGGCCACGCCAAGCATTTCGGCCAGACCGGACAGTGGCCGTCCGGGGGCGTCAGGTGGACGCGGATCCGCAAGCACGGGCCGAGGCTACCGCTGATCACGGTCCGGTGAGCCGGACGTTGGGACGCTTGGCACGATCCGGCGGGATCTTCAGCGTCCCAAGGGCAAATTTCATGACATGGTAGAACACCGGCCCGGCCACGGCATTGCCGAAGTAATCAGGGCTACGCGGGTTCTGGATGTTGACCGCCACCACCACCTGCGGGTTGCTGGCCGGTGCCAGGCCGATGTAGCTCGACCCGTACTGGCACAGGCAATGTGCCCGGGGATCCCACATCTGCGCGGTCCCGGTCTTGGCGGCGACCGAGTAACCGGGGATCTCGCCCCAGGGCTGGTTGGCCAGCGTCGCATCAAGCATGGGCACCTGCTGGAGGATGTCGTTCAGTTCCTTGGCGGTGGTGGCGCTGATGACGCGGTGACTGGGCGGGCGCCGCTCCGGGACGTACCGGCCACCGGCGGCCGTGGTGCCAGCGATGATCGCCGGCTGCACCCTGACCCCGCCGTTGGCGATGGTCGCGTAGACGCTGGCCATCTGCACCGCCGTAGCCGCCACCCCCTGGCCGAACGCCAGTGTGTACCGCTGGTCTCCCCACCACTTCGACGGCGGCGGGAGGATGCCGCTGCTCGCGTCCCGCAGCGGCAGCCCGGTCGGGACCCCGACGCCGAACGCCCGGTAGTAGTCGTACTGCACCTGCGGGGTCACGTGTTCTGCGACCTGGACCATTCCCACGTTGCTGGAGTGCGCCAGAATGCCGGCCAGGGTTAGCCGCTCGGTCGGGTGCGGGTCAGCATCGTGGAAGGCGAACCCGCCCACGACGATCTGCTCCGGGACGGTATAGGCGCTCGTCGGCGTCTGGCCGTGCTCGAGCGCGGCGGCAGCCGTGATCACTTTGGCGGTGCTGCCTGGCGGGAAGATGGCCGACACCGGCAGATCCTGGGTGGCAGCGGCGCACGCCAGGTCCGACGGCCGGCAGCCCGGGTACTGGGCGAGGGCGAGGATCTTCCCGGTGGCTGGCTGCATGACCACCACCGTGCAGCTGTCAGCGCGGGCCAGGCGGACCTGCCGCGCGCACGCTCGTTGCGCCTCCCACTGCAGGCCGGCGAGGATCGTCAGCCGGACACTGCCGCCCGCCACCATGGGCCGGACCCGGTCCGCGGCCAGCGGGATCGGCTGGCCGTTTGTGCCGGTCTCCACGACTTCCCGGCCATCGCGGCCGGCCAGCAGCCGGTTGGCGGACTCCTCGATGCCCGCGCGCCCCTTCATGTCACCCTGCGCGGTGAAGGTGGTGAATCCGAGCAGGTTGCCAGCGAGGTCGCCCGCTGGGTAATCACGGGTGTAGGTCGGTGTCAGGTAGATGCCGACCACTTTGAGCTTGGCCATGAGGGCGGCGATGCGGGCGCCCGTGCTGGTGGGGACACTCTGTGCCAGCAGCACATAGTGGCGGGAACTGGGATGCTGGAGCAGGTGCAGCACGGTGGCCGACGGCATCCCGAGCGGTCCTGCCAGGGCGTTCGCCACCTGCTGCCGCTGCTCCAGCGCGGTCTGCCCGGGGGCCGACCCGGTGATCTGCGTCGGGTCGGCGGTCACCGTGTCCGTCAGGATGGTCATCGCCAGGATCGTGCCGTCAGCGGTGGTGATTTCGCCCCGCTCGGCCGGCACAGAAATCTGGTGCTGCCGGTTCTGCTCGGCCATCGCCTGGTACTTGGCCCCGTCCAGGCCCTGCAGCTGAACGAGCCTCGCCGCGACCAGTGACAGAACGAAGCCGACACAGAGCAGGCTGATGCGCAGCCGCCGGGTGGGGCTGCCACGGCGCATGCTGCCACGGCGCGGGGGCCCGGGCGGGCCACCAGGGCCACCGCGGCGGGGATCGCGGCGGCCGGGAGGCCCGGCCCGGCCGGGCCCAGGCCGGCGCGCCCCGTTTCCAGGCAGCCGCGCCTGGCCAGCCGCACGCGGCCGGGGGCTGGCCGCACCGGGGCCACCTCCGCGGGCACGGGGACCGGGGGCACCCTGACGGCCGCCGCTGGGACGGCGGGGCCCGGAAGTGGCTGGTGGCCGGGCCGCACCCGAGGGGCGGTCCCGGCCTTCCCGGCCACCTCCGCTTGCCGGGTTCACGGCGAGTATCCAGGCGGCACGACACGCACGTCCGGCATGTGCGACGGCTGGCTGTCGATCCTGCCTGTCTTCAGGTCAAGGAAATGCAGCAGCCCAGGCTCCCGCATCCCGAACTGGCTCGCCCTGGCGGCCAGCAGCGATGGCGACTCCTCGGCCGCGATCTGGGCCTGGAGTGCCTGAGTGCGCTGGGCCAGGCTGATGTTGTCCTGCTGCAGCCTGGTGATCTGGAAGGACCCGGTATCCAGGATCGTGTTGACCAGCAGCAGGCACAGCAGGCCGCCGCCGAGCAGCCCGACGATCAGGAAGACGAAGGGGGTCCGGGAGAACGGGACCGCGGCCGGGGCCGCCGCCCCGCCCGCTGGCAGTGGCGGGCTGACGGTGGGCCGGCCTGGCCGTACCCGAGCGTCAGCGGCGGCCGGGCCGAGCCGGGTCCCGCCGCCCCTGGCCCTCCCCCCCGCCGCTGACCGGGTGCCCTGGGCTGGCCGGGTGCCGGGCGCTGGCCGGCCGGCCGGTGAGCGCCGCTGGCCGCCGGGTGCTGGTGCGCGTGCCCCAGGCGTCCCCGGCGCCGTTCCCGGTGCACGCCGTGTCCGCGTCGTCACGTCCGTCCCCCCGCTCACCGTGCCTCCCCCCTGACCTGGATCGTCCCGTCCTCGCCCGCCCCGGTCCGGTTCGCCCGGACCCCGTTCGCCCGGGCTCCGTTCCCGTTCACCCGGACCCCGTTCGCCCGGACCCCGTTCCCGTTCACCCGGACCCCGTTCACCCGGACCGGGTGAGCCGGGCCGGGCCCCTGGCCGGGTGCTGCCGCGCTCACGCGGCTTCCCTGATCCGTTCGGCTGCCCGCAGGCGCGCGGAAGCGGCTCGCGGGTTGGTTGCCACTTCTTCTGCGGACGGCCGCTCCGCGCCCCGGGTGAGCAGCTTGAACTGTGGCCGTGCCTCCGCCAGCGGCACCGGCAGCCCAGGTGGCGTTGTGTCCACCGCGCGGGCGGTGAGTGCACGCTTGACGGCCCGGTCTTCCAATGAGTGGTAGGCGAGCACCACGATCCGGCCGCCAACCGCGAGCGCGTCCAGGGCCATGGGCAGCGCCCGGGCCAGCACGTCGAATTCCGCGTTGCCCTCGATCCGCAACGCCTGGAAGGCGAGGTTGGCGGGATGCCCCCCGCCGTTACACGGGACGCGGAACTGTAGCGGTGGCTTAGCGCCGCCGCCCTCTTTCTTGAACATCATGGCCCAGGACTTGACAGCCGAGCAATTGCTGGCGGGAGTGGCAGAACACGACGAGGAGATGCTCAGCCGGCTATACGACCAGCACGCGCCGAGACTCTTCGGAATCATCTCCGAGATCGTCCCTGATCGCGCCCTTGCACCTGCGATTCTCCAGGAGGTCTTTCTCGGGCTATGGAGGGACGCCCGGCGGATCCGTCTCGGAAAGGGAGATGTGTCGGCCTGGCTGATGCTGGAGGCTCGCGCCAGAGCTGTTGACCGGCGGCGCCAGCATGACGGGCTCGACCCAATGGCCCATTCCTCCCTGAAACGACTGCAGAAATTCAGTTCCTGGTGGCCGCGTCCCGAAGAGCTTTCCCGGATAGAGGAACGGCGGATCTTGCTCAACAAAATCGTCCGCCGCCTGCCCAGCTCCCAAAATCGTTTGGTGGAACGGGCGATCTTTAAAGGCTCAACCGAAACCGAATTGGCCGCCGAGTTTGGGCAACCCCCCGGCCGGATTCAGGGCGAGTTGAGAGCCGGACTGCGCTTTTTGAGGCATCGCCTGCGGGCCGTCTTAGGAACATGGACTGCCGATATCTAGATGACATATATGAGCTGTTCCTGCTTGGCTTGCTGAAGCCGAAGGAGACGGCGGAGTTGAAGGAGCACCTCGAGCGGGGCTGTCCTTACT
>OFHK01000188.1_pt1 | contig 19868 bp, 19 predicted proteins | sample 1521951 | NCBI WGS metagenome assembly OFHK01 (sample SAMEA2468436, study PRJEB22500) | soil metagenome | biome: Glassland; feature: Farmland; material: Clay | place: Australia | collected 2013-01-31 | depth 0.55 m
CGCTGGAGCGTGTCGAGGAGCCTCGCGCCCGCGGCCGACGTCCATTCGGACGGCGAGAGGGAGCGGATGAAGCCGGGGTCGCCCAGCGGACCGGTCCACAGCGGGCCGACGGCGTCGGGGGTCCTCGGGTCCACGCGCTGGAACGCTCCCTCCCGGTCCCGCAGGTAGTAGCCGCCCTCGGAGGCGGGTTCCCGCAGACCGTCAAGGACCAGGACATGGAGGCGCAAGAAGTGCTCCGCGGAGAAGGCGAGGAGGGGCTTCGTGACCTTCCCGTGCGCCTGGGCGACGCGCTCGACGTAGCCCAGGAGGATCCTCAACCCGATCTCGTGGCCCTGCTCGCACCGGAGCGGGCGCGCGACGTATCGCCTCTGGCAAGTCGCGGGGTACGTACCCGCGAGGGGGGCCGTATCCGTCGCGGTGATCCCGAGCCCCGAGGGCGTGCGCGCGGCGTGCAGGGCGTGGCCCAGGAACGGGGTCGGCGGCCCGAACGGGTCGATGTCCACGTAGCCGTACGGCGAATCGGAGAGGTGCTCGCGCAGGTCGCCGTGGAGCACCTCGCCCCGGAGGCCGTTCCGCTCCAGGTTCGCGGCGATGAGGCCCGCGGCGTCCGGGGACAGGTCGACGAAGCCCAGGTCGGGGACCCCGGCCTCGAGGCCCATCCGGATCCCCCACGCCCCGGTCGCGGCGAGTCCGTCCAGGATCCGCGACGGCTTCCCAGGCCACCGCGCCAGGACGACCGCGCTGAGGTCGCGGTTCACCGCCATCGTGGGGTTGTAGAACGGCCACGGCCCCTTCGTTCCGGGGCCCTTGCGCCTCGGCACGTCGGGGACGAGCAGCCGGGCGCGGCCCTCGACGACCTCCTTCACGGGGAACGGGAAGTCCATGGGGGCGGAATCGCGGTCCGCCAGATAGGCCTTCGGGTCAGAGGACCTCGCCCTTCATGAGCTTCACGATCTTGTAGGGCAGCAGGTTGCGGTTCACCATCGTGACCTCGAGGATGCGCACGTCGTCGCGGCGGCGGATGTCCTGCAGGAGGGGGTTGCGGGACTTCTTGTGCAGGGTGAGGAGCAGGGGCTTGTCCGCGTCCAAGGCGTCCTTCACCGCTTGGACGAAGTTGGGCGACTCGACCTCCATCTTGCCGACCTCGTCGATCACGATCACGTCCGCGCCCTCCGTGGCCCGCCGCAGGGCATTGACCCCGATCTCCTCGAGCGCGCTGACGTCGATGCCGAAGCGGCCGACCATGATCTTGGACTCGATCTCCCGCGAGGCGAACACGCGCTTCTCCTTCGTCGTCCAGTCGAGGACGTAGAAGCCCTCGCGGCGGTTGCGCTTCACGATGGGCTCCGTGATCATGCCGCCGACCTTCCTGCCGTCGGCTTCGAGCATCTCGATGACCTTCAGAAGACAGTAGGTCTTGCCCGCGCCGGGGAGGCCGGTGATCCCGATCTTCAACGCCTCACCCATTCGGGCCGCACTCCACCGCTCCCCATACGCGGCGTTCTATAAAAACCGTCACCGGGGGCCGACGGCCGGAAGAGGGCATCACGTGGACTCGGCGGGCAGGCCCGTCGGGGCCGGCGAGGCGGGGAGGGCGGAGGCGGCCGCCTCCTCGCGCCGCACCTTGCGGACCATGAGGGTGGGCGTCGTCGTCTTCCGCGCGATCTGGTCCTGCATGGGCCCGAAGGCGAACTGCGTGAGGCGCCACTCGCTGCTCGCGCCGAGGACGAGCAGGTCGAAGCCCGCGGCCTCCCCGACGACCGTGTCCACGATGTTCCGGTCGCGGACCATCTTCTCCTCGACGGGCACGCCGTGCGTGCGGCACATCTCCGCGAGCCGCGCGGAATACGCCTTCTCCTTCTCCGCTTCCAGGTCCGTCTGGACCACGCTCAGGATCGAGATGGCCGCCCTGTGCTTCTTCGCGAGCAGGATCGCGTAGCCCGTCGCGTAGGACACATGCCACTCCGGCGCGTTCATGATCAGGATGCGGTCCAGCTTCTCCTTCATGCCCGCGGCCTTGAAGACGACCACGTCGCACGGCGCCTCCTGGACGAAGCGGTCCAGGTTGGACCCGAGGATCCGGCCGTGGCGCAGGCCGCCCCTCCAGCCCGTGATGAGCAGGTGGACCTCCTCGTCGCGGACGTTGTCCAGGATCGCGTCGACGACGCGGTGGCTGACCTCGACCCGCGCCTTGACGTCGACCCCGGCCTCCTCGGCCCTCCGCCGCAGCCGTCCGAGGGACCACCGCACCTCGCTCAGGTACAGGCGGTCGATCGCGTCCACCGGCAGGGTCTCGGGCACCTCGACGACGTGGAGGAGGGTGAGCTCCCCGTCCTCCACCTGGGCGACCAGGGTGGCGAAGTCCACGAGGTCCGTCCTCTCGAGGTCGTCGACGGGCAGGAGGATGCGGTACCGCGGCCGCGCGGACGGGAGGACGGCACCGACGACCCGGGTGACGCCGGCCACGACCTCCCGCTTCTGGTAGAGGTAGTGCACCCCGAAGCCGAGGACGATCCATCCGATGGCGATGAACCAGGCCTGGGGCTCGATCGTCCAGAGGCTGAGGGCGAGCATGAACTTCGTGATGATGCCGACGATGGGGATGAGGGGGAAGATCGGGATCAGGTAGTACCGCTTCACGTCCGGCATGATCCGCCGCAGCACGATCACGGACCAGTTCACCAGCAGGAAGAGCAGGAGGAACATGATGTCGGCGCTGGCCGCGACGGTGGTCAGCGGGAACACGATGACCAGCACGACGATGATCGAGCCGCTGACCAGGATGGCGTAGTGCGGCGTGCGCTTCGTGGGGTGGAGCCGGCTCAGGAACCGCGGGAGGGTCCCGTCCCGCCCCATGGCGAAGGCGACGCGGCTCGACGAGAAGATGAGCGAGTTGAGGGCCGCCAAGGCGCCGAGGACGATCCCGAAGGCGACGATCGGGAGCCCGAGCGGCATGATTAGCCCCGCGAGCTCGGCGATCGCGTTCGTGTTCCCCGAGACGACGCCGCCCGCTCCAGCCTGCACGAGGCAAGCCGCCTGGCCGGGGCTGCAGTTCCCCGCGAGGCCCACGGCGACGAAGGCGACGAGGATGAAGATCAGCGTCGATCCGCCGATGACGATGAAGTGGGCCCGCGGGATGTTCCGCTCGGGGTTCTTGACCTCCTCGCCCGTCTGGGCGATGATCTCGTAGCCCTCGAACACGATGAACGTGAAGCCCATGGCCGCGAAGAGCGTGACGAACTGGTCCCATCCCGAGGAGCCGCGGAAGAAGGGCGTGAAGTTCTGCCAGGGCACGCCGCCGGTCAGGACGAAGTGAATCAGTCCCGCGGCGATGAAGATGCAGACGATCACCAGCAGCACGAGCGTCACGCCCGTCTCCGAGCGCCCGGTCAGTTTGGTCCCGCGGTAGTTCAGCCAGATGAACGTCGCGGCGGCGGCCACCGCGAGCAGTTTGACGAGCGCGTCCTCGCCCAAGACCAGGCCGAACAGGTTCACCTGCAGCACCGGGACGTCCAGGAAGACCTTGAGCAGGGCCACGGAACCGAGGCCGAACCCGAAGATGTAGAACGAGGCCACGACCATGTGCCCGAACCAGGAGAGCCAGCCGCCGAGGAACCCCCACGGGTCCCGCATGGAGCGGCGGATCCAGAGATACCCGCCGCCCGTCTCGGGGAAGGCGGAGCCGAGCTCCATGTAGGCCATCGCTGTGAACATCGTGACGACGAAGTTCAGTCCGAAGGCGAGGATGAGCGAGGGGCCCGTGATCGCGAATCCGGGGCCGACGAGGAGGAAGATCGTCGTCCCGATCGTCGGCCCGAGGCCGATCATCACGATCTCGAGGAGGCCGAGGTCCCGGCGGAGCTTGACCTCGACCTCCCCACCGCGGCCGCGGGCCATCGGAAGGCGGCCAACCCTAGGCACCGTAATTAAGGCTTCTCTTGGTCTGCCGCGACGAGCGACCCTTCTGCGGGGTCACGATCCAACGGCCCCTGTCCTTAGTCACGGACCCGGAAGGCGGTCCCCCGCCGGGAAACTCCGGAAAGGCGGGGCGCTTCTCCTCCCGAGAGGACTATGCCGCGACGGGCCTCGGTCGCGGCTGTCGGGGCGCCCGATGGAGGAGGAAGAGGGCGAAACCCATCAGGCCTGCCCCGCCGAGGTAAAGGCCGATTCCGACCCAGATGAGAGGGTGGATGGCAAGCACCATTCTGGCGGGGCACTCATAGATCGTGCCGCCGGCGCCCCCTCCCCCACAGGTCCAGTTCGGGTCGGGCACGTATGCCGTGGCGGTGGCCACGAACGGCGAGATGACCTGTAGCGCGACGGCGCCGAGGGCCGTGGTGAGCCAAAGCCGTCGGCGTTTCCGTGCACCCCTCATCGAGAGTCCAAGGACGCGAAGGGGCTTAAGGTTTCGTCGGTGCGCCGCGGATGTCCTTCAGGTACATCAAGGAATAGTCGAGCTCCGGCACGTACCGGAGCACCGCGGTGGCCCGTGTGCCGCCCGCGCGGACCGTGACCTCGGCCTGCAGCATGTCTTCGGAGAGGCTGGTGTAGCGGTATGGCCCGCGGGCGCGGAGCCGCTTGCGGTCGATGCGCACGCGGACGTCCTCCACCAGGGGTTGGATGCGGGTCGCGGTCTCGATCGTCCGCTCGAGCTCCGCCGCGGTCGTGCGGGTGAGAGGCACGCCGACGTACTGATGGAAAATCGCACCGAGCTTAATCCCCGCCTCGAACACCGCACGGTCCCGGTCGCTGCCCGCGAAGTACCCGTTCGTCGGATCCCTGGCCATTCCAACCCCCGCGGAGGGAAAAGGCGCATGGGGATAAAAGCCTCCGCGGACGGCTCCGTCCGCCTCACCGCCCCGCCTCCCGGCGCAGGCACGCGCGGAGGTAGGTCCCGCCGGCCCGCAGGCGGGCTCGGGAGGCACCGGCCGGAATGGAGCAAGGCTTTTCGAGAGCACCGCGATGAAGGGCTCGTGTCCGGGGGAGACCACAAGTTCAACGTGGCGCACCGCGCCTACCTCGACAGCGAGGAGCGGCGATCCTATCTGGACCCGCCGGCGATCCTGAAGTCGTTCGGGCTGAAACCCGGGATGCGCGTCGCTGACATCGGCTCCGGCACGGGCTTCTTCGCGGTCCCCGCGGTCGGGATGGTCGGCCCGAAGGGGCGTGTCTACGCGATCGACCTCTCCGCACAGATGCTCGAGGACCTCCGGGAGAAGCTGGAGCGCGCGGGGGCGGGGAACCTCGAGACGCTGCGGTCCGAGGAAGACCGCATCCCCCTGCCCGACGCCAGCGTGGATTTCGCGTTCTTGGCCTGCGTCCTGCACGAGCTCGACGGTCCCGGGACGCTCCTCGAGGTGCGCCGCATCCTCAAGCCGGGTGGACGGCTCGGCATCGTGGACTGGAAGAAGGAGGAGTCGGTATTCGGACCGCCGAAAGCCCACCGCCTCGACGAGGACGAGGCGAGGGCCGTCCTCTCCGACGCGGGGTTCGAGCCGACGCGGACGTTCGAGGCGGGAGAGCACCACTATGGGATCGAGGCCCGAGTCCGCCGCCGGTGACGCCGCGTGGAGGGGCGTCACGCACGTCTTCTTCGACGTCGGCGGGACGCTCGTCTCCTCCAGTCCGACCCCTGCGGACATCTTCCGCGAGGCCTTCGCGAGGCGCGGGCAGCTCCTGGACCCGGGGACGGTGGCCAAGACCCTGCGCTCCCCGGACCTGATCGTGACCCTCATCCAGCCGATGGTCCGAGGCCGCGAGACGGACTTCTACCGGTCCGTCAACGCCCGCATCGCGGAGCACATGGGCCTCCGCGAGGACGAGACCGCGCTCGACGACGTCCACGCGACCTTCGAGCGCGAGGTGGTCTACCGCCCCTTCCCGGAGGCGGTCCGCACGCTCAAGTCGCTGCGCGCGGCGGGATACCGCACGGGCGTCATCTCGAACTTCTCCCACCGCCTCCCGGAGATCCTGGAGGGGCTGGGGCTTGCGCCGCACCTGGACACGGTCACGTACTCGTTCGAGGCGGGCGCGGAGAAGCCCCATCCGAAGATCTTCAAGAAGGCCCTCGCCCGGGCGGGCGCGATGCCGGAGCGGGTCCTCATGGTCGGCGACAGCTACGAGGCGGACTACCTCGGCGCGCGCCGCGCCGGCCTGCACGCGGTCCTCCTGTGCCGAGGCGGCCCCACGCCGGGCCCCTGCCCGTCGATCCGCTCGCTCGCCGACCTGCCGGACCTCCTGCCGGCGGACGCGCCTCCGCCGTGAGCGCGCGTCAGGCGCCCTTGAGGACGACCTTGCCTCGGACGCCGCCCGCCTCGAGGCGCGTGTGCGCCTTGCCCACGTCCTCCAGGGGCAACTCCGCGTCGAGGCGGGGCTTGAGCAGGCCCCGCTCGGCCAGCGAGCGGAGGGCGTCGAGCTTGTCCCGCGAGCGCTCCAGGAAGAGGAAGTGGACGTCCAGGTTCCGCCGCCCGGCCGCGCTCAGGTTCCCGGGCACGCTCACGATGGAGACGATGCGCCCGTGGGGACGGGTGGCGTTCACGCTCTTCGCCAGGTTGTCCCCTCCCACCGTGTCGAAGACGAGGTCGGCCCCGAGGCCGTCCGTGAGTTCGCCCACGCGCGCGGCGACGTCCTCGCCGCGGTAATCGATCACCGCGTCGGCGCCCAGGGCCTTCACGAAGTCTGCATTCGACGCGCGGCAGGTCGCGAGGACACGCGCCCCCGCGGCCTTCGCGATCTGGACGGCGAAGTGGCCCACGCCCCCCGCGGCGGCGTGCACGAGGACCGTCTCGCCGACCCGGAGGCGACCGCGGGCGACGAGGGCGTCGTACGCCGTCCCTGCGGCGAGGGGGACGGCCGCCGCCTCGGCGTGGGACAGGTTGGACGGCTTTCGCGCGACGAGGGACTCGTGGGCCACGTGGTACTCCGCGTAGCTCCCGGGCAGCCCGCGGATGACCGGGGTGTAGTAGACCTCGTCCCCGGGCTTGAAGTCCCGGGCCCCGGGGCCGACCGCCTCCACGACGCCGGAGACGTCGTAGCCGAGGATGGCGGGCGGCTTCACGCCGGCCCAGGTCCCGTCCTTGCGGATCTTGTAGTCCACCGGGTTGACCGACGTCGCGTGCACGCGCACGAGGACCTCGCCGGCGCCCGGGGCCGGCTTCGGGGCCTCCTGCAGCTCGAACTTCTCGGGACCGCCGAAGGCGGTCAGGACCATCGCCCGCATCGCTCGCTTCCTCCCCGCTCGAGGGGTGCGGCAGGGCGAGGGGACCGCGGGCTAAGTGGCTTGCGTCTCGCGGCGTCTTCTCCGCCCGGCGATTCGTCGGGGAAGGCCTTTTTCGCCCTGGCGCGTGGGAAAGGATTCCCCCATGTCACGGAAACTCCTCCTCGCCGCCACCGGCCCCGGCAACCCCGCCTCCGACGCGGACCCCCCCCTGGCCCAGGAGGTCGGCTTCCTCATCGCCCGCGCGGACGCCGTCCTGGTCTGCGGCGGCCTGAACGGGGTCATGGAGGCCGCGGCGAAGGGCGCGAAGCGCGGGGGAGGCCTCACGCTCGGCATCCTCCCGACGGGGAACAAGGGGGACGCGAACGCGTACATCGACGTGCCCGTGGCCACGGCGATGAGCACGGCGCGGAACCTAATCATCGTCCGCACCGCGGACGCGGTCATCGCCGTCAACGGCTCCTACGGCACGCTGAGCGAGATGGCCCACGCCTTCGACCAGGGCAAGCCCGTGTTCGCGCTGCGCACGTGGCCCATGGACAAGGCCGGCGTCGAGCCCGGGCTGTTCGTCCCCGTGGACACGCCGCGGGAGGCGGTCGACCGCGCGCTCGAGCACGCGCGGAAGGCGCTCGCGGCGGAGCGACCCGGGACGCCGTTCAACAGCAAGGCGACGTGAGCCCGGCCGCCGCCTTTCGGCCCGCCTCAGCCTTAAGTGGAGGCTTCGCTTAGGTCGCCCGTGCGCGCCGAGAGCCTCGCCGAGGTCCTCGCCTCGGCCGGAGTGCCGCCGCACGATGCGTCCGGCATCGTGGCCCGGGTCGAGGAGGTCCTGAGGGCCCATCCGAGCGAGAAGGGGCCCGACGAGCAGGTCCGCGCGTGGGCGGACCTCCAGGCGCTCATCCGCTCCACGCCCGCGCTGGCCGCCCGCCCCGAGGCCCAGGCCGCGCTCTACCGCCGAGCGTACGAGGGACGGCCGCGCGAGGCGGGGCCGGGGCCCGCGTGGCTTCCCTCGCCGGAGGACGCGGCCCGCACGAACCTGGGACGGCTGATGGCCGCGCGCGGCCTCGCGCGGTACGAGGACTTCCACCGCTGGTCCATCGAGCGCCGCGACGCGTTCTGGGAGACCGCGATCCGGACCCTCGGCATCGTCTTCCGCACGCCGCCCTCGCGCATCCGCGACCCCGACTCCCCGGTCACGCGGCCGGTGTGGCTCCCCGGGGCGCGCCTCAACATCGCCGAGAGCTGCTTCCGCGGCGACCCCGGCCGGACCGCAATCGTGTACGCCTCGGAAGCCGACCCCGCCGTCCGGCGCATGACCCTCGGCGAGCTGCGCACCCTGTCCGCGCGCGTCGCGCACGGCCTGGACGGGCTCGGGGTCCGGAGGGGCGAGCGCGTCGCCCTCGACCTGCCCATGACGCCGGAGGCCGTGGCCATCTACCTGGGGACGATCCTGGCCGGGCGGGCCGTCGTCGGCATCGCGGACGCCTCCGCGGCGCCGGACATCGAGAAGCGCGCCCGGATCGGCGGCGCCAAGGCCGTGTTCACCGTGGACCGCTACGTCCGCGACGGCAAGTCCCACGGCATCTACGAGAAGGTCGTCGAGGCGCACGCGCCGCGGACCGTCGTCCTGCCGGCGGAGGGCCGGGACAAGGTCCGTCCCGCCCGGCGCAACGACGTGGCCTGGGACGACTTCCTCTCCGACCGCGCCACGGTCGACGCCGCGGCGTGCGACCCGTCCGACGTGACCAACGTCCTGTTCTCCTCCGGGACCACGAAGGATCCGAAGGCAATCCTCTGGACCCACGCGACGCCGATCAAGGCGGCCATGGACGCGGCCCTCCATCACGACGTCCGTCCGGACGACGTCCTGGCGTGGCCGACGAGCTTCGGGTGGATGATGGGCCCCTGGCTCACGTACGGCAGCCTCGTGAACGGGGCGGCCATGGCCCTCTACACCGGCGCGGCGCAGCGCCGCGCCTACGGCGCTTTCGTCGCGGACGCCGGCGTCACGATGCTCGGCGTGGTCCCGAAGCTGGTCCGCGGCTGGAAGCTCGACCGCGCCATGGAGGGGCTGGACTGGAGCCGCATCCGCCGCTTCTCCTCTACCGGCGAGACGTCGAGCCCGGACGAGATGTTCTACCTCATGGCCCTCGCGGGGAACAAGCCGGTGATCGAGTACTGCGGCGGCACGGAGGTCGGGGGCGGCTACCTCACGGGGACGATGGTCCAGCCCGCCGCGCCGTCCTGCTTCACGACGCCGGCCCTGGGCCTGGACTTCGTCCTGCTCGACGACGGCCGGCCGGCGGGCCGGGGCGAGGTCTTCCTCGTGCCGCCCTCCATCGGCCTCTCGAACGACCTCCTGAACTACGACCACCGCAAGGAGTACTTCGACGGCGTGCCGCGGGGCCCGCACGGCGAGACCTTGCGGCGCCACGGGGACCAGGTGGAGCGCCTCGGCGGCGGCTACTACCGCCACCACGGCCGAATCGACGACATGGTCAACATCTACGGCGTCAAGTCGAGCGCGGAGGAGATCCGGAGCGTGCTCGCCCACGACCTCGTCGCGGACGCGAAGCCCGTCGCCGTGGACGTGGAGGACACGGGCCAGCACAGCCTCGTCATCTACGCGGTGCCCCGCGACCCCAAGCTCCTGGGCGACCCCGCGGCCCGGGAGCGCCTCCGGAAGGACTTCCAGAAGGAGATCAAGGAGAGGCTGAACCCGCTCCTCGCCCACGTGCATGACGTCGTCCTGGTGGCGGAACTGCCCCAGGCGGGGCCGGGCAAGACGAAGACGATGCGCGCGCTCCGCGCGGACTACGAGGCCCGCCGGCGGCCGCCGGGCGGCTCAGGACGGTAACGCCGGCGTCGGCTCCGGCGCGGGGGCGGGCGGCGCCACGCTGACGCCGAAGGACCCGCGGGGCGGCTCCAGGGAGCGGTTGATCGTGATCTGGGCGATCGTGCCGTAGTACTTCGTCACCTGTTCGAGCGGACGCAGCACGGCCCGGAGGAAGGTGCAGGTGCTGCAGATCGCCCCGCGACCGTCGCACTTCAGGCCCGAGCTCTGGGAGAACGCCCGCAGCTCGCGCTCGAGCGAGTCCTTCAGGTCCAGCGCGTCCTCCGCCTTCTCCAGGTTCGAGGTGAAGAAGGCGGTCATCGTGAGTTCCATGAGCTTCTCGAGCTTCTCCTTCACGTCCGCGATCGCCTTCGTGAAGTCCTTGGGGATGCGGCGGGTGGGCTTCAGGAGGGAGATGCTCCCCGAGGCCAGCTCCTCCCACAGGTCCCCGACGTTCTCGAGCATGACCGCGACGACGCGGTCGCCGAGCAGGTGCCGCGGCTCCCCCTCGCCGATCTTCCCCGCGACGCTGCGGTTCTGGGCCGCGAGGATGAGCTGGCGGACGACGAGCCAGTACAGGCGGTCGACCTCCGCCTCCATGCGCACGACCTCCTCGATGTTGCCGGAGCTTGCGCCCGCGAGGATGCCGAGCGCGAGGTTCTCCATGCGGGACGTCAGGTAGTGGAGGCGCCGCAGGAGGCCCTCGATCGGGAAGCGCGTCGGCTCCGCGAAGTTCTCGATCGTCACGAACTTGGGGCCCTGGTTGACGATCGTGAGCCCGGTGAGGCCGCGGACGGCCTCGTGGATCTCCTGGAGCTGCTCGGGGGACAGTTCCTCGCGGCTGCGCACGCGGATCGTGCTTCGGCCCACGAGGTAATTCCCCGTGATGACGCGGGTGAGGGCCTCCGGGCCCTCCCACTCGTCCGCGTCGATCGTCGCCTCGGAGGTGATCGGGTGATCGTCCAGGGGCCCCGTCCGCACGCGGAGGCTGCCGTCATCCTCGACCGTGAGGGTGATGATGGCCCCGGGCTTGAGCCCGTTGATGGCGGCCCAGTCCTTCGGGAGGGAGATGCCCACGCTCGAGTAGCCGAGCTTCTGGACCTTACGCGTCTCGATTTCCATGGTGATACATACGCATCTACACGACTAAATAGGTGTTGGTTCATTCGAATTGGACGGGGTCCGGACCCCATCCCAACGGTGCCCGACCGACCCGACCCGTACGCCGCTCGGGACGATACGACCTCCGAGCCAGCTCGAACGTATTGCAGGCGACGGCCGGACGCCCGAGGACGACAGGGCGAGAGGGCCGCTTCTCCCGGTGCGCCCTTCAGGCCCTCTGGCGCTGGCGCAGCCGCTTGAGGTCGTCCTCGCCCAGCCCTTCGATCCGCTGCGCCAGGTGGTCGACGCCGGGCCGGCCGAAGGTGCTGACGAGGCCGCCCAGGAGATCGTCGATGTAGGCGCTCTCGATGTCGCGGTACACGTAGATGTACCGCTCGCCTCCCTTGAACGGCTCGCTCCTCCGCTCGATCACGCCCTTCGCCTGGAGCCGGGTGAGGACCGTGCTCACCGTCGTGTACGCCACGGACTTCCCGCGGCGCCGCACGCCCTCCAGGACCGCGCGGGTGTTCCCTTCGTGGAGCTCCTTGAGGACCGCGACGATGTCCTGCTCAAGTGGACCGAGCATACGTACGCGGCCGATGACAGTACCTACTCTTGTAGAGGATGCATGTACTGTGGGTGTCGACTTCGACGTGGATGCGTACCACGGCGCCCTCCGCTCGGCCATGGCCGCGCGGCGTCCCCTGTCGGAAAGCCGCGGGGTGATCCCGGGCAGGAAGACGGCGGCCGGCGACCGTCCCCGAGACGGGGCGGACCCGGACATCCCGCGGCCGATCCCCTCCGGTCCGAGCGTGCGCCGGGGTCCTCCGCGGACCCGCAGCCCGGCGCGGCCTGAGCGGCCCGACCCGACCGACTACGGCTGTAGATAGGCACGATAGGGTCACGTAACGATGTCAGATGATTGAGGTGAAAAATATGGCCTAAATCGCCAAAAAGCCTCCGACCGCGTGCCGCCTCGGGAATCGTCCGCACGCCCCGGCGGCGGGTCGCCGACGGGTCCGGACGACCGCGGAAGGGAAGATGGAACCGAGACGCGCGGCAGAAAGGAAGAGCGTGGGTCGGATCGACGCCCCGCCCTCCGCCGGCCCGGCCCCGGGGTCGGTTCCGGAATTGCCGGACCGAGCCCAGCGCGCCTTCGCCGCCCTCGGGAGCCGCGTGCGGCTGCGGATCCTCGAGGCGCTCGCCGTCCGCCCCATGAGCCTTCCCGAGCTCGCCCGCGAACTCGATCTGAACCGGACCACCCTCCGCTACCACCTGGCCGTCCTCCAGGAGCAGGGCTGGGTCCGGGAAGCCTCGCCGTCCCCGGCGCAGGGAAGCGGCCGTCCGGCGGTGCGGTACCAGGCCGCCCCCCATGCATGGGTCGGCTTTCCCGAGCGGCACTTCGAGCTCCTCGGCGAGATCGCCCTCCGCGCCCTCCTGGAGTCGACGGGGCCCGACCGCACCACGGCGGTCCTGCGGGCCCAGGGCACGACCCTCGGGCAGACGATGGTCCGGGACCTGGCGGCCCGCGCCGAGCTGAAGGAATGGTCCCCGGAGGCGTTCGAGCAGCTCGTCCTCCGCGGCCTCCTCCGCGAGTTCGGCGTCGTCGGCGCCGTGGTGGCGAAGGCCCCCACCGAGCTCACGTATCGGGTGTACACGTGCCCCTTCCTCGAGCTCGCGGAGAAGATGCCGGGGCTCGTCTGCGATGCCGTGGACGCGGGGTTCCACGAGGGGATCGACCGGTCCATGGGCGACGTGGCCACGACGAAGAACGCGTGCATGGGCCACGGGGACGCGTTCTGCGAGTACCGGATCACCTGGTCCCGGAAGCGGAGGTCGACCGCCCTGGGGCCGGGAGAGGACGAAGAGGAGGGACGCCGCCAAGCGTAGGTGTTACGGATGACGGACGCCAAGGCCGAAGGGGAAGCGAGCGAGGAAGAGCCAGAGGTTCGCCGGAAGGGCATGGACCGCCGCAGGTTCCTCAAGATGGCGGGGATCGGCGCGGGCGCGGTGGCGGTCCTGGCGCTGGGCGGGAAGTTCCTGGCGGACCGGATCGTGCCGGCGACCCAGGACCCCCGCCTGCGCGGCTCGTCCGTGGACAGCTGGGTCATGATGATCGACCTGCAGAAGTGCGACGGGTGCAAGAAGTGCACCCTCGCCTGCCAGCAGGCCCACTACGTGCCGTTCGACCAGCAGTGGATCCAGGTCTACACCGTCACGGACGACACGGGCGGGACGTACAACCTGCCGCGGCCATGCATGAACTGCCGCAACGCGCCCTGCGTCCACGTCTGCCCGGTCGGCGCGACGTACGTGGACCCGGACGGCATCGTCCTGATCGACCACACGCGGTGCATCGGCTGCCGCTACTGCCTAGCGGCCTGCCCTTACGACGCCCGGTCGTTCAACTGGACGACGCCGTACTATCCGCCGGAGGCCGAGGCCCACCCGTACTCGCCCGAGGAACCGTGGCCGACGCCCAAGGGCGTCGCGATGAAGTGCATGTTCTGCGCGCACCGCGCCAGGAAGGGTCAGCTTCCGGAGTGCACCGTGGGCTGCCCCATGGGCGCGATCTACTTCGGCAACGAGAACGAGGACGCGGTGACGAACAGCGCCGGGGAGACCCTGCCGTTCCGCGCGACGCTGCAGACGCAGGGCGGGTTCCGGTGGAAGGCGGAGCTGGGCACGGACCCGCGCGTGTACTACCTGCCCGCCCGGAGGTGAGACGATGGAGACGGAGGAGTTCAACCGGCTCGTGTCCCCGATGCGCAAGACCACCTGGCGGTTCTGGGCGGTCGTCGCGCCCCTCGCCGCGATCGTCGGCCTGGGCGCGTACGCGTACCTCCAGCAGTTCGAGATCGGCCTGGGCGTCACGGGCATGAACAACTACGTGAGCTGGGGCCTGTACATCTCCGACTTCGTCTTCTTCATCGGCGTGAGCCACGCCGGGACGCTCATCTCCGCGATCCTGCGTGTGAGCGGCGCGGAGTGGCGCAGGCCCATCACCCGCATGGCGGAGTCGATCACGGTCATCGCGATCTGCGTGGGCGCGATGTTCCCGCTCATCGACCTCGGCGGCCCGATGCGGCTCCTGAACCTCGTGGAGTACGGCCGCATCCAGTCCCCGATCCTCTGGGACTTCATCTCCATCGCCACGTACCTCGCGGGCAGCCTCCTGTACCTCTTCCTCCCGCTCATCCCGGACCTCGCCGCCATCCGGGAGCAGAAGGTCGGCGGGCCGATCCGCCGCAGGCTGTACGGGTTCCTCTCGATGAAGTGGCGCGGCAGCCCGTCCCAGAAGCGTCGCCTGACGCGCGGGATCGCGATCATGGCGGTCCTCATCATCCCCATCGCGGTCAGCGTGCACACGGTCGTGTCGTGGATCTTCGCCATGACCCTCCGCGTGGGCTGGCACAGCACGATCTTCGGCGTCTACTTCGTCGCGGGCGCCATCCTCTCCGGGATCGCGACGATCATCCTCGCGATGGCCGTGTTCCGGCGGGCGTACCACCTGGAGCGGTGGATCAAGCCCGTCCACTTCCGCAACCTCGGCCTCATGATGCTCGTCATGGAGCTCATCCTGATCTACTTCACTCTGAGCGAGTACCTCACCGCCGCCTACGGATCGGAGACCGCGGACACGGAGTGGCTGCACTCCCTCGCCTTCGGGCCGTACGCGTACCTGTTCTGGGGCATGGTGGCCGGCGGGTTCCTGGCGCCCGTCTTCATCCTCGCCCTGACCCGCGTGAAGAGCGTGGCGTGGCTCGTCGTCGCCGCGGTGATGGTGAACATCGGCATGTGGTTCGAGCGCCTGCTGATCGTCGTCCCGGCCATGGCGACGCCGCAGGTGCCCGTGGCCTGGGGCACGTACACGCCGACGTGGGTCGAATGGTCCATCACGGCCGGCGCCATCGCCGGGTTCGCGCTCCTGTACGCGGTCTTCTCGAAGCTCTTCCCCCTGGTGAGCATCTGGGAGGTCTCCGAGCAGACGCCGGCCGCGGAGCCGACGCCGCAGCCCGCCGGCGAGGAGGCGGCCCAATGAGGCGCGCCCTGGTCCTTGCCTTCGCGGCGGTCCTCCTGATCGTCGCGCTCGTCCCCGCGGCCGCGGCGGCCGCGCCCACGGCCCCGGCGCCCGCGGCGCAGGACCCGACGGCCCTCCAGGCCGTCACGCCGTCCCTGCTCGTCGCCGGGGTGCCGACCACGCTGGTCGCGAGCCTCCGCGACACGGCCACGGACGCACCGGTCGGAGGGGCGAACCTCAGCTTCTCGGAGCCGACCACCTTCGGGTGGCTCCTCCTCGGCAACGCCACGACGAACGCGCAGGGCGAGGCCGGCGTCCCGTACGAGCCCGTCTACAACGGTACCTACACGATCGTCATCGCCTACGCGGGAGACGCCGGCCACGCGCCGGCGAACACGAGCCTGTCCCTCACGGTCCTCGCGGCCGCGTCGCCGCCCCCGCCGGGCATCCCGACGGACCGCATCATCGTCCTCGTGATCCTCGCCGTCGTCGGCGGCGTCTGGGCGACCTACGGGCTCGTCGCCTGGCAGATCCTCGGGATCCGTGACATCGGCTCGAGGCCCGAGGACGAGGCGTTCGAGTCCAAGGAGTTGGAGAAGATGGAGAAGACGGAGAAGGAACCAGAGGAGGCGGAAACGCCCCGCAAGCGTGTCCCCGGAAGCGCGAATGCCAACCGTGCGGTCGTGTACCTCGCCATCTCGGCCCTCATCCTGTCAGGGGCCGCGGTCGCCCTCCTCGCGATGGGCGGCGTCGGCCACACGGCCGCGTACACGCCGAGCACGGTCTCCCTGCAGGTCACGGTGGTCCCGGACTTCCGCGGATCGGGCTGGGACTCCTTCGTGCCCGACGAGCTCATCGTCCACGCCGGGGACACGGTGAAGATCACCGTGTACAACGACGACACCATGGACCACGGCTTCGCCATCGACGCCTTCGGCGTGAACCAGGTCATCCCCGCCGCGACGCAGGACAACGTCACGGGCGACATCACGCCCTCCGTGACGCTGATCACGTTCGTCGCGACCTCGGCGGGCGCCTTCACCTGGTACTGCACGAACCCCTGCGGGCCCGGACACACCACGATGACCGGCACGCTCGAGGTCCTGCCGGACGACTGAGCGCAGGCTGACGAGCGGGAGCCCACGCTCCCGCCCCTCCCCCTTTTTCCGGACGGCGGGGCGCCCTGCCCGAGCCCCCCCTCTCCGCAAACATGTTTACGGCGGCCCGGCGGGAGGGTCCCAAAGGCTCATCTCTCCCCCGGGCTTCGGGCCTCCCGATGGAGCGCGACGTGGGCGTCCTAGTCAGCGGGGCCGGGCCGCCGGGCAGCACGGCCGCGCGGTTCGCCGCGGCGGGCGGCGCCCGGACGCTCCTGATCGAGAAGCGCCAGGAGATCGGCACGCCGGTGCGCTGCGGCGAGGGGATCGGCGCGGGATGGCTCGAAGCTGTCGGCCTGGAGCCGCGGCCGGCCTTCGTCGCGCACGCCATCGACGCGGTCCGCGTCTTCTCCCCCGATGGCGGATGCCTCGCCGTGCCCAGCGTCGGCGGCGGGAAGGGCGGCTACGTGGTCGAGCGGGACCTGTTCGACCGCGCCCTGGCCAAGGAGGCGTCCCGCGCTGGCGCGGAGATCGCCATCAAGACGAGCGCCCTCGGGCTGCTCACGGAGGGCGGGCGGGCCATCGGCGCGACGTGCGAGCACATGGGCGAGGCCTTCGACGTGCGGGCGAAGGTCATCGTCGCCGCGGACGGGTTCGAGAGCCAGGTCGGGCGCTGGGCGGGACTCCAACCCCCGCTCCGGACGCGGGACGTGGCCTCGTGCCTCCAGTACACGATCGCCGGCGCGGAAGGGGACGCGCGGTACAGCGACGTCCACCTGGGGAGCGCGGCCCCCGGCGGCTACGCGTGGGTCTTCTGGAAGGGGCACGACGTGGTCAACGTGGGCCTCGGGATCCCGCTCTCGAGGCTCCGGGACCGCGCGGAGGTCAAGGTCTACCTGGACGCCTTCGTGGCCCGCCATCCGGGCCTGGCGAAGGGCGAGGTGATCGAGGAGGTCGCGGGAGGCGTGACGAGCAGCCTGCCCGTGGACCGCAGCGTGGCGGACGGGCTCCTGCTCGCCGGGGACGCGGCGCGGCTCATCGACCCGCTGACGGGCGCCGGCATCCAGAACGGGCTCCTCTCCGGGCGGCTCGCGGGCGAGACCGCGGCACGCGCGGTGCAGGAAGGGGACGCCTCCGCCGCGGCCCTCATGGCCTACGACCGGGCGTGGCGCTCCCGGATGGAGGAGGAGCTCGCGCGGCACTACCTCGTCAAGGAGGCGCTGCAGAAGATCGACGACGCCACGGTCAACACGATCCTCCACGCGGTCGTCGACGCGGACCCGCGGCCGCTCACCGTCCGGACGATCCTGGACGCCCTGCGGGCGCGCTGCCCGGAGACGCTCGCGGCGTTCGAGAAGCTGATGTTCTGATCACGTCGGCCTAGGCTTCACCTTCCGCGTCTTGCGGACCTTGCGCCGCGGTTCGCTCGCCGGCGTCACGAACTCGTACGGGTTCTCGCGGAGGAGCGTGGTCGCACCGCCGCGGGACGGACGCACGGCCGATCTCAAGGGTCCGCGGTGGTTATCCGGCCCGAGACCGTCCCGACCGCGGAGCGTCTAGTCCTTCGAGAGGTCCTCGCCGCCCTCGAAGGTCTGCTGGACCTGGTTGTAGACCTCCTCGAAGCCGAACATGAGCTCCGAGGACACGGGGCTGAGCCTGCGGTACACGCCGATCGTCTCCATGCTCTGCATGAACTCGACGTCCAGGAGGGTCTTCGGCGTGGCCGCGTCGGCCACGAGCGCCTCGTAGAGGGCGATGGGGTCCAGGGACCACTTCACGACCCGCTCGAGCTCCTCCTCGGAGAGCATGTCCGACTTGCTGAGGACGTTGACGAAGGGCAGTGCGTGGCGGAACTGGACGATTGCGCTCAGGAGGACGGAGGAGATGAACCCGGACGCCGTGCGCACGAGGTTCGGGTCGTTCAGGTAGACGAACGCGGAGTCGTCGCGGCCGAAGGCGTCGATGATCGCCGGACCGGACGAGCGGAAGGTGAAGAGCTCGATCTGGCCCGGGGTGTCGATGAGGAAGTAGTTCGTCTCGAACGTTTCCAAGACGTCCGCGATCTCCTTCGCGTTCAGGGCGAGCATGTCCGCGGCCGCGACCTGGGCGCCGTTGGGCCCGAGGCCCTGCTCCCGGATGACCGAGTCCAGGTCGACCCAGTCCTTCACGTCCACGTCGGGCGCGTAGGCGAGGGACTCCGCCCCGGGGTCCAGGTTGACGGTCACGCAGTCGAGGCCCTGGGAGTTCATCCAGAGCTGGAAGGCGTAGACCATGGTCGACTTGCCGCTGCCGGCGGTGCCGACGAAGTAGAGGTTGCGGGCCATGGACATCCGGGCGATGCGTCGCCGCCGGATGAACGTTCGGGCGCGAGGCGGGCGTGGCGCCACGCCCGGCGCCGGCAGGAGGGCAAAAGCGGAGCGGGCCTGAAGGGATTTCCGGGACCGCGGGGACGTCCGCGCGGTCGGTTCGAACCCTTGACCTATCGGTGTCTCTCGACATCCCGACAGGCGTGCCGATAAGAGCCGATCGCTCTACCTAGCTAAGCTACAGGCCCGCGCGGCCGCCTAACGTGCGCCGTTAGTTAAAGATTCCTACGCTCGCCGTCGCGTCACGGGATGGAGCCCGTCCACGTGAGGACGCCGACGAGATGGCCCACGTCGCCCTGCCACACCTCGAAGTGGTACGTCGCCTGGGGTTCCGAGGGCAGCGTGAAGTAGTCGCCCGCGTCCAGGAGGCCGTCGTGGTTCGCGTCCGTGAAGCTCAGGCCGTTCACGGTACCGTTGAGGCCGGCGGGCAGCGCGGCCACGGTCACGTTGTCGCGGAGGAGCGTGACGTTGAACTTCGCGAGGCCGAGGTCAAACAAGGCGTACGTGACGTCGACCCGCGTGGGAGCCACCGTGTCGTTGAGGTAAAGATGGAGGAGCGTGGACGGCGGCGCGTTCGCCTCCAGGGCGCGCGGCACGAAGACGATGGCCAGGACGGCCATGAAGACCAGGCCCGCGGTCAAGGAGGCGATGAGGAGTTTCGTGGCCTGCGGCGGCGGCGCCCGCTTCCGCTTGAACTGCGTCTCCGGCGGCTTGGGGCGGGGGATCTTCACGGGCCGCCCTCCACGTAGATGGCGGGGCGGCCGGGCATGGCATGGTCCGCCTTCTTCGCCGGGTCCCTGCGGCCCGGGTCGTCGGCCCGGAAGACGTCCACCGTGCAGCCGAGCTCGGACGCCAGGAAGGCCGCGTTCTCCGCGAACAGCGCCATCTCGTCGCCCACGGCGAACCGCGCCGCGTCCTCGGGCTTCACCCGCCGCAGGTCGTCGGAGACGCGCTTCGCGTAGGCGGCGAGGTCCCGGGCCCGCTCCCGCATCCCTGGCTCCGCGAGGGCCTTCTCCATGAGCGCGTTCATCGGGACCGGGGCCGCACGCGCCAGGTCGATCGCGAGCGCGCGCACGCGCGTTTTCCACGCGGGCGCGACGTAGAGCGCGACGCGCTTCGGCTTCAGCCCCGTGACCTTGAGGATCTCGCGCACGTCGCATAGGGCGGACTGGAGCAAGCCCTCGCCCGCCTCGCCCGCGGGGACGATCGCGGCCACCCCGGATGCCGGGGACCGCGCGCG